>Ga0070659_100004318_pt1 | contig 10149 bp, 7 predicted proteins | sample KBSC23metaG_FD_64666 | JGI IMG/M metagenome (GOLD analysis project Ga0070659, IMG submission 64666) | Corn rhizosphere microbial communities from Kellogg Biological Station, Michigan, USA - KBS C2-3 metaG | ecosystem: Host-associated > Plants > Roots > Rhizosphere > Soil ...
AAACCACTTCTTTTTACCAGGTGGTTGGGTTGGTAAAGTCGGATGAAGGAAACGTTTTTTTAAATGATCTCGATATTACCAAACTTCCGATGTTCAAAAGAGCTAAGCTGGGCCTGGGTTATCTGCCCCAGGAAGCCAGTGTTTTCAGGAAGCTGACTGTAGAAGATAATATTGCCGCAGTGCTTGAAATGACCAAACTTTCACGAAAACAGCAGAAAGAAAAACTGGAAACGCTTCTGGCAGAGTTTAACCTCGATCATGTCAGAAAAAGCAACGGCGATGTATTGAGCGGCGGTGAACGGCGACGCACTGAAATTGCCCGCGCACTTGCAGTGGATCCGAAATTTATTTTGCTCGATGAACCTTTTGCGGGCATAGATCCTATTGCCGTTGAGGATATTCAATCGATCGTTACCAAGCTGCGCTATAAAAATATTGGAATCCTGATTACCGATCACAATGTAAATGAAACGCTTTCTATCTGCGACAGGGCCTATCTTTTGATTGAAGGTAAAATTTTTGTAGAAGGAACTGCCGAAGAACTGGCAAAGAACGAACAAGTCCGCAAGCTTTATCTCGGAAGAAATTTTGAGCTAAAAAGAAAAGATTATTTACATTCAGACGTATTTAAATGAATATTAGTAGTCGGTAGTTTGTGGTTGTTGATTGATTACTGATTATTTATTTATTGATTATTATATTAAATTACATACTCAAACAATGAACTAATTAACGAATTAACCAATAAGCCAAACTAACCAACAAACGAATTAACGAATTAACCAATAAACCGTCAATTGAAAATCCTAAGTCCTGTCATATCGCAATTAGCCAGGATGCGCCTTCGGGGCTTGGAAAATTGGATCGCACATCCTATATCAGCTCAGCGTAACGTGTTACAGCATTTGGTAACACAGGCCCAATACACGGAGATAGGAAGAAAATATCATTTTTCAAGGTTATTTACCATCAAGGATTTTAAAAACACGATTCCTGTTCACGAATATAACGACCTTAAACCCTACATCAACCGGATGATGGCAGGTGAGCAAAATATTCTTTGGAATACGCCAATTAACTGGTTTGCCAAAAGCAGTGGCACTACCTCAGATAAAAGTAAATTTATTCCCATCAGCGATGAGAGTTTAAAAGACACTCACTTCAAAGGCTCAAAAGATGTGCTTACCAATTATTATAAAAATTTTCCTGACAGCGATTTGCTTACAGGCAAAAGTCTTGTAGTGGGAGGTAGCCATCAGGTGTCCAACCTTTTTGAAGACATTCAATACGGCGATTTAAGCGCGGTGCTTATGCAGAACACACCGTTTTGGGGACAATGGATTCGTACACCTGAATTGAAAATTGCTTTGCTGGATGAATGGGAAAGTAAAATTGAAAAACTTGCCGTCAATACCGTCCATGAAAATGTGACTTCAATTGCAGGCGTTCCTACATGGACAATTATTTTGATAAAACGCATTCTTGAAATTTCCGGAAAAAAAACGCTGAAGGAGGTGTGGCCCAACCTGGAATTGTATATGCATGGAGGAGTTTCGTTTACGCCTTATCGTGACCAGATTAATAAATTAATCGGTGAGCCTATTAATTATCTGGAAATGTACAATGCCAGCGAAGGTTTTTTTGCCGCTCAGAATATGCCTGATGATGAAGGCCTGTTACTTTATACGGATCATGGAATTTTTTATGAATTTCTGCCTGTCGATGAATATGGAAAACCGGGCGCAAATACTATTGGATTGAAAAGAGTAGAATTACATAAAAATTATGCCCCCGTCATTACTACCAATGGAGGCCTGTGGCGATATCTTATTGGCGATACCATTCAATTTACCAGCCTTAAACCATTTAAAATAAAAGTGTCGGGAAGACTGAAGCATTTTATGAATGCATTTGGGGAAGAAGTAATTGTTGAAAATGCTGATAATGCTATTGCGATAGCTTCTGCAAAAACAAATTCACTTGTTAAAGATTATTCGGCGGCTCCGGTCTTCTTTTCTGAACATAACAATGGCGCTCATGAATGGTTAATTGAGTTTGAAAAGCCGCCTTCAGATTTGAACCGTTTTACGATTGAATTGGACGACGCTTTAAAGTCACTCAACAGCGACTATGAGGCCAAGCGGCATAAAAATATAGCTTTACGCACGCCCCTTATTCATTCTTTGGAAAAAAACACTTTTGATAAATGGCTGAAAAGTAAGGGCAAACTGGGAGGCCAACATAAGGTGCCCCGCCTCAGCAATGACAGGAAAATGATTGAAGAAATTTTAGCAATGCAATCCGGCGGAAAATAAAAATCTTGCTTATTTATTCTTTTACTGTCAATTATCCTTGGATTGATTAAAAAAATCAACAGGCAGCTGCTTTTTAAAAAATGGAAAACTTTTAAAAATGAAATACATGAAGACGTTTATTACTATTTTTTTGATGATCGTGTTTTGCGCAAATGGATTGGCTCAAAAGAAAGCAGCTAAGGAAGAGCAAAGCAGCGAAAGAAACCCGATGGTGATTGTGGATTCGTCCGTTACTATAAAAAATTCTATTACCATAAAAGGACAGGCAGTCCCTTACACCGCCAAATCAGGCACACTGCCTATATGGGATGAAAACGGTAAGCCGATCGCTTCTGTTTTTTATACCTATTATGAAAGGTCGGATGTAAAAGACCGCAGTACAAGGCCGCTGGTGATTTCGTTCAATGGCGGTCCGGGCACACCTTCGGTATGGATGGAAATTGGCTATACCGGCCCGAGGATATTGAATGTGGATGATGAAGGTTTCCCTGTAGAACCGTATGGCCTTCATGATAATGCGAATTCTATTTTAGATGTAGCCGATATTGTTTACGTTGATCCGGTAAATACGGGCTATTCCCGGAAAGTGAGCGACGACGTGCAGGGTTCAAAATTTTTTGGAGTAAATGAAGATATCAAATACCTCGCTGAATGGATCAGGACTTTTGTAACACGTAATAACCGCTGGGCTTCTCCTAAATTTTTAATTGGCGAAAGCTATGGCACCACAAGAGTTTCGGGGCTTGCACTTGCGTTGGCTGACCAGGAATGGATGTATCTTGATGGCGTAATTTTAGTGTCGCCTACAGATTTGGGAATTAAACGGGATGGTCCTGTGGGCGAAGCTTTACGTCTTCCTTATTTTGCCGCTACGGCTTGGTATCATAAAATGCTTTCTGCTGATTTACAAAACAAAGATTTGACAGACATGCTGCCGGAAGTGGAAAATTTTACAATGAACGAACTGATTCCGGCGCTGGCCAAAGGCAGCGCTTTATCTGACGAGGAAAAGCAAACCATTGCCAGCAAAATGGCGCGCTATTCAGGCTTATCTGAGAAAGTGATCCTGCAGCATAACCTGGTAATTCCGTATAGCTTTTTCTGGAAAGATCTGTTGCGCGATAAAGGATTTACTATCGGAAGATTAGATTCCAGGTATCGCGGAATTGACAGGCAGGATGCCGGTGTATCTCCCGACTACAATGCCGAACTAACGGCATGGCTACACGCTTTTACGCCTGCCATGAATATTTATCTCAGAGATGAACTAAATTATAAAACAGATCTCAAATACAATATGTTTGGCTCGGTTTGGCCCTGGAATGATAAAAACAACAACACCGGAGAGAATCTTCGGCAGGCAATGGCGCAAAATCCGTTTCTTCATCTGTTGGTTCAATCGGGCTATTATGATGGCGCCTGTGATTATTTTAATGCAAAATATAGTTTGTGGCAATTGGATCCAGGTGGCAAATTAAAAGATCGTATTAGTTGGAAAGGCTTTCGCAGCGGGCATATGATATATATGCGGAAGGCCGACCAGGCGCCAGCAAATGAACAAATAAGGGATTTTATTATTCAATCCATTCCGAAAAAAGGACAAGGTGCAAAATTTTAAAAAAATTGCAGATAATTCAAATAAATGTATGTGCAAAATACCCAACCAAAAAGTGCAAAAAATGGTTTAAAAGATTGAAATAACTGTATCAATACGCTGGTTTAGTAATTATTTATGGAAATTCGATCAATATTTTTAATTTTGAAACGAAACGACGCGTATTAATAAAAAAAATAATAAAAATTGGAGGAGTGTCTTTTTCTCCTATTTTTGCAACGGTGTTTTTCATAGGTTAGCAACGGCCAGCCCTTTTTAGGGCAGGCCTTATTTTTTTATAGAGTTCTATTCGAAAGAAAACGTTGGCTGTTTGATATCATGGTAGAATAAAAAGGTCCATTTTTCTTCCTGCCCTTGTTGCCACCATTTTTGTCGCAGTTCCATTGAAGCATTTCCATCAAAATCATATTTCGCTTTAAAACGATTTTTCATTTGTTGTAACTGCGGCGCTACATCGCCGCCATAAAAAATGATGGAACCTTCATCACTGATTTTAAATACCTGGTGGTAAGGCGTATGAGCGCCGGTAACCGTATACGAAATGTAGTCATCTATCATTCCATCTCCTTCTGTCAGAATTAAATTTTCTTTTTTACTCAGCAACGCAAAATTGTTTACGTGGTAAGAAGGCAAGCCTTTTTCAAAAGCGTATTCCCACTCATTTTTATTGATATAATAAGTGGCGTTTTCAAAACTTATAATTTTTTTATTGGGCCGGGCAATTCCTCCTGTATGATCTTTATGAAGATGCGACATAAGAACTTTTGTAACATCATCTGAATTTATGCCGTTGGCAGCAAGATTTTTGTGTATTTGCAATTGGCCATCCGGGCCGGCAAAGCCAAGGCCGCTATCCAAAAGTATGATGTCGTTTGAAGTAATCACTACAAAAGGTTGTATTTCCACTAACAGGCTTCCTTTTTTCCTATCCTGAAGGTTGTCTGTCTGCTTATCAAATGGAATAAATTTTTTTGTTTGATCGACAGTAAAAGCGCCTTCGCTCAGCGGGATTATTTTTGACATGCTGTAATTAAATTGTTTGAAATAAAATTATCTTAAAACCATCTGCCTGTCTGCGTCCAGCCTGATTAAGATAAAAATCAATATAGTAAAGGTAAGCAATGATGATCCCCCATAGCTTAATAACGGCAATGTAATCCCAATTACAGGAGCCAAGCCAACCGTCATGCAAATATTAATTGAAACGTGGAAAAATATAATGGCCGCCACGCTGTATGCGTATACTCTTGTAAATGTACTTCGCTGTCGTTCTGCAAGAAAAACGATGCGAAGCATAAAAGAAACATATAAAAGCACGACAAGTGTACTTCCCCAAAATCCAAAATTTTCACCTACGGAAGTAAAAATAAAATCCGTATGTTGTTCAGGAACAAAATCTCCCTGCGTTTGAGTGCCTTTTAAAAAACCTTTGCCCCACAAACCTCCGGAGCCAATAGCTATTTTCGATTGCTTTACATTATAGTTTTCCTTTGCTTTTTCTGACTTCGTTTCTTTTAGCTGGCCTCCTTTGGTTGCGCCCGATGAAACATATGTAGGAACATAATCAACACCAAAAGTATTCATGATTCTTTCTACCTGGTATTGATGCAACACATGTTCAAAAATGTAAGGCACTGCGAACCGCTGTATGCCTACACATAATACCCAAAGGCCAATAACCACCGCCAGCACCATTTTATCACGCTTAATTGTCTTCCTCAAAGAATAAATTACAATTGCCGCGATAATGGTTAGGATAAGGGCAAGTAAATTTTTCTCCACTAAAATAGTAGCCACTACCAGTATTGCGAATGAAAAGCCGACAATAAGATATACCGCCGGAAGGCCTTCGCGGTACATTGGTATAAAAAATGAAAAATAAACCAATGCCAAACCGGTTTCGTTTTGCAGCAGCGAAAATACAGCCGGCGTAAGAGCAATAGCTGCCGCGATTAGCTGCGAACGGATGCTTTGGAAATTCGTCTCCGGGCGTGATAAATATTTTGAGAGTGCCAGCGCCGTAAAAATCTTACAGGTTTCAACAGGCTGCAGGTTAAAAAATCCGAGTGGAATCCATGAACGTGAACCGTTGATGTCTTTACCAAGCACAAAGGTAGCCATCATCAAAACGATGCCGAAAGCATAGCTTAAATTGGCCGTGGCAGTAAAAAATTTACTGTCGGTGAGCAAAATAAACGTGGCTATGATGGCAGAAATGCCAATAAATAGCACCTGCCGGGAATAATTTTTTTTCAAGGCTATTAAATCTCCCCAGAAATTTTCATTACCATGATATTCTACAGAAAAGATACAAAGTACGCCGATAATCACGAGGATGCTATACAGCCACACACTTAGCCAGTCAATTCCTTTAGATATTATAGCCTGGTCACGCATTAATTAAATGAAGTTGATATAGTAAACGAATTAATTTTCCTCTTTTTTACTTTGCCTATCGGGTAATATAGCATTGGGTTTATTGTTGGAAAAATTTTGCTTTTTTGCGGGAAGAGAATCCGTTTTTTTGTCATTGGCTTTTATCTTATTTAATTCTTCCATTGCATCGGTACTGTCTACATCCTCCATACCGGTAGTGTCTTTTATAGACTTAATATAGTCTTTGGCCAGCATGGCGTTTTTGCTTTTTGCCCTGGCGATGGAATCTCTTTCGCGCATAGCATCCAGCATGCGCTTTGGAATAAGGTTTAAGCCTGCGATCCGGTCAATCATCGCTTTTCTGTCAGGCTCGGTAATGGAATCTTTTAAATATTTTTCAATCATCAGGCTGGCTATTGGCGCAGACGAACTGCTGCCAAATCCGGCGTTTTCGCATATAACGGCGATGGCTATCTTAGGATTGCTTCGCGGAGCAAAAGCAGCAAAAAAGGCATGGTCTTTTTGCTTTACTCCCTTATAATAATTTTCAACAGTCCCGGTTTTTCCGCAAACAATGATGCCTGGCACCTTAGCGGCGGCGCCTGTACCTCTTTCCATTACACCCTGCATGCCATCTGCTACTGCTTCAAAAACTGTATCGGGAATATTGAGCGGATGATGACGCAGTTTGAATGAATCAAGCATGTGGTATTCATCGCCGCCATCAATTGAATCTATCATGTGTGGTGTAATAAACCATCCGCGGTTGGCAAGATAAGCCATTTCATTGGCCACTTGCAAGGGCGTTACGTTCACTTCACCCTGCCCGATACTTACTGAACGGAATGTACAAAAATTCCAATGACCTTCGCCGTACATCCTGTTATAAGTTCTTGGTGTGGGTATAATTCCGCTTCTTTCAAATGGCATATCGATGCCCAGCCGGTTACCTAATCCAAATGCATACATGTATTTATCCCATACCCTTAATCCACTGTCTGCTGATCCGAATTTTGGATTGTTAATACAGCGTTGCATTACGTTAGCAAAATAGGTATTGCACGAAACAGTAATCGCTTCTTTCAGATTGAAATTTCCTGGGTCGAGACAACCCATAGGCCTTCCACAGCCATAAAACGCACCTGTGCATAAAAAGCGGGTCGATGGGCTTATAACGCCTTCCTGCAAACCTACCAGCCCCTGCAATGTTTTAAAAGTGGAGCCAGGCGAATAAGTGGCGCTGATGGCCCGGTTATACATAGGCAATCGGGGGTCAAGATAAAGCTGTGAAAAATGTTTTCGTCTATCCGCACCCGTTAATAAATTCGGTTTATAAGTAGGGCTGCTCACCATTGCCAGCACGCCACCAGTCTTTGGATCAATCGCTACTATGGCGCCTACTTTATTTTCCATAAGATGCTCGCCAAGCATTTGCAATTCAATATCCAGCGACATGTGCAAATTTTGGCCTGGAACCGAAGCGGTATCATACTTCCCGTTTTCCAGGCGGCTGGTAAGACGGTTTTTATTATCTCTTTTCCAATATTCTATTCCACGCTGACCCATCAAAACTCTTTCATAACTTCTTTCAAGGCCGGTTTTTCCTGCATAATCGCCCGGTTGATATCCTTCGCCTTCATGATGCTTTAAAAAGCTGGAATCAACCTCTGATAAATATCCAAGAATATTTCCGGCGGCATCATACGTATAATCTCTTACCGGCCTTTCCTGTAAATAAAATGCCGGAACAAATTTGTAAAGGCTTTCATTGATGCGGGCTATTTTTTCTTCTGAAAGTGAAGTTTCAAAAACGGATGGCCTGTAGCTTCGGTTCCGGATAATTGCGGTTATAATTCTTTTCCTAAACTCCGCAGTGTCGATATTCAAGATTCTGCAAAGGCCTGCCGTATCCAAATGCATGCTGTACAATTTGGATGGCGTTACCATCAAATCATAAATTACCGTATTTCTTAAAATGGCCTTCCCTTTCCTGTCAAACATGATTCCCCTGTTAGGATAAACCACCATCCTGAACCTTCCCTGTTCATTGGCCATTACGGAATACTTTTTATCAACTACCTGCAGGCTAAAAAGCCGCAAAATAATGATCAGCCCTACGAGCAGAAACATGGCGATTATAATCTTTTTGCGGGATTGGTTGAACACAGTTTACATCTGATTTGAGGGTAACGATAAGCGGTGAATCGGCTACAAAAATAAAACAGTTCTATATTGTATTTGTCCTAAATTTTTGTTTTCGTGGGAATAGTAGCTCAATTAACAATATTAATAATAAACTGATTGCTGTAGAGATTAGCGATTTTAAAAAGAAATATACATAACCACCCGTTTGCAAGGCTTGCAAAAAATAGAGACAAGTATGATGAATAAAAGTCAGAATAGTAAGGTAAGTAAGGTAAGGTGTAAAACCCATGCTTTGAACAGAAGGTTCATTGTAATTGCTTTCTGCCCCTTCCTGCGATATCAAAAGATTGATAAGAAAAGGCCGGATATAGGCAATCAATACGCAGGAGGCAGCGTGCATGCCATACGTATTATTGAAACTGTCCACGGCAAATCCTAAGACAAAAGCAACGAGCATTTGCATTCTTCTGCCTATCTTAAAAGGAAGCCATAATATGAAAAGGAAATAAATATAGGGTGTTGCCATTTGATGCAACGGAGGCACCTTATCAAGAATGAAAACCTGTGCAAGTACGAAAAGGCAAAAACGGATAATATTTTTTACTAAGTTGCTCATTTATTTTTTACCTTATTCAATAATTCTTCCGGTTCTTTTTTTTGCAGGTTGTTGATAATAAACACATATTGTAAACTTTCAAAATTGGCCGCAGGTATTACTCTTACTGTGTAAGTGCTACTGCTTTTATCATTAATAATATCCTTCACATATCCCACCAATAACCCCCCGGGAAATTTATCAGAAAAGCCACTGGTAACCACGGTATCGCCTGAATGAATTTTCGCAAATTTCGAAACATCCTTCATATATAAAATTTCGTGGGTTTTGCCGTCAAAACTTATGATACCCGTTTCACCGCCTTTTTTTAACCGCGCACTCAGGTTACTTTGTTCATGTAACAAACTCATTACGACAGCATAATTGTCACTAACGTCCACTACGGTTCCTACCACTGCATTGTTTATTCCTATCACTCCCATGTCGGGTTTGATTCCCTGCAGTGCGCCGCGGTGAAGCATAATATAATTGTTCGGACGATTTACTGAATTGCTTACCACTTTAGCCTGCATATACAAATATTTCCTTGCAATAGAGGTGGAGTCAAGCGCCATAGTATCGATGGCGGTTTTATTAAGGGTGTCGGGTATTTCAAAATCCTGGCGAAGCCTGTTGTATAATACCTCATTTGCTTTTACCAGCGAATCGTTTGTTCTTTTTAGCTGGAAGTAATATTCGATGCCATTATATTTTTTATTAATAGCGCCTGTGATTTCATTGGCCGTTTTTGAATAGACTGCATGATGATAGCTATTATAGCTGAAAAGCATATATATTGAAACACCCATCAAAAGCAGGAAAAAAATGAATGTAAAATAAATACGGATAAAGAGAAAAATATTTCGCATGTTTTCATCCGGGCTGCATTTAACAGCACAGCCATTTAGTTGAAGTGTAGGATAATTATTGATGCAAATTTAATTATCATCTTTTGATAAGCGCATGCATTTTTAAAACTACCGCATCACAAAAGGATATCGATCGTAATGTTTCAGGGCAAGACCTGTACCCCGCACTACACTTTTTAGCGGGTCGTCGGCAATGTGGACCGGTAATTTAATTTTAGCGGCCAGCCTTTTATC
>Ga0070659_100004325_pt1 | contig 10140 bp, 11 predicted proteins | sample KBSC23metaG_FD_64666 | JGI IMG/M metagenome (GOLD analysis project Ga0070659, IMG submission 64666) | Corn rhizosphere microbial communities from Kellogg Biological Station, Michigan, USA - KBS C2-3 metaG | ecosystem: Host-associated > Plants > Roots > Rhizosphere > Soil ...
CCGCGCGCTGGCGGCGCTGATGAAGCAACCGCTGCTGGATGTCGACACGCCAACGCCATCGGCCGACTCCACGCCGCGCATCGACGACGACTTCTTCCCCGCGCTACCCACGCCGGATCGCGCCGATCAGCTGGTGCTGCACACGGTGGGCGGCGACCTCGACGGCGGCACCTCGGCGTGGCGCTTCGACATCGTGCGCCAGGCCGGCTGCCTGTGGCTGCGCAACGCGAATTGAACGCGCCATGCGGGCGACGCAGTATCATGAGCGATCCGCATGGGAGAACACGAGATGGCGCAGCAATACCCGCAATGGATCTGGCAGAACGGCAGCATCAAGCCATGGGCGGAGGCCACCACCCACGTGATGTCGCATGCGCTGCACTACGGTTCGTCGGTGTTCGAGGGCATCCGCAGCTATGCCACGCCCGACGGCGCGGCGATCTTCCGGCTCACCGACCACCTGAACCGGCTGTACATGTCCGCGCGCATCTACGACATGAAACTGCCGTACACCGCGGACGAACTGGCCGTCGCCTGCCGCGAGGTGATCACCCGGAACGGCCTGGGCGCGTCCTACCTGCGCCCGGTCGCGTACCGCGGGCTGGGCGGCTTCGGGCTGTCCGCCGAAACCCCGATCGACGTGGCCGTGGCCGCCTGGCCGATGGGCCCCTACCTCGGGCCGGAGGCCTTGCAGAACGGCATCGACGCCTGCGTGTCGAGTTGGCAGCGCTTCGCGCCGAACACCGTCCCGGCCGGCGCCAAGGCCGGCGGCAATTATCTTTCCGGCCAGCTGATTGCGCGTGAGGCGCGCCGGCTGGGCTTCGGCGAGGGCATCGCGCTGGCCTCGACCGGCCTGCTCAGCGAAGGCGCCGGCGAAAACCTGTTCCTGGTCTTCGACGGCGTGCTGCACACCACCCCGGCCAGCGCATCCATCCTCGCCGGGATCACCCGCGACACCCTGAAGACGCTGGCCCGCGAGGACGGCATCGAGGTGGTCGAGCGCGACATCCCGCGCGAGTACCTCTACCTCGCCGACGAGGTGCTGATGTGCGGCACCGCCGCCGAGATCACCCCGATCCGCTCGGTCGACGGCAAGCAGGTCGGCGCCGGCAAGGCCGGCCGCGTCACGCTGCGCCTGCAGGAACTGTTCTTCGGCCTGTTCGATGGCCGCACCCACGACAAGTGGGGCTGGCTGGAGCAGGTCTGAAAGGCCGCGACAGGCTGGCTTCCCCTGCGCAGCGGGAGAAGGAAGAACGACGTTCCGCGCTGGCCTATCACCTATTCACGGGCTCCGAGCGAAACCGGCCAACGAAAAACCCGCCTTTCGGCGGGTTTTTCGTCACATCAGGTTGCGGCCGTGGAACAGTTCCTCGATCTCGCGTCGCAGCAGCGACTCGATGCGCTGGCGCTCCTTGAACGAGAGGTCGTCGGCATGCGACTCGAACAGGTAGGTGTCCAGGTCGAAGTCCTTGATGTGCATCTTGGTGTGGAACATGTTCTCCTGGTACACGTTGACGTCGAACATCTCGTATTTCTGGCGGATGTGCCGCGCCAGGTAGTCCTGCACCGAATTGATCTTGTGGTCGATGAAGTGCTTCTTGCCCTTCACGTCGCGGGTGAAGCCACGCACGCGGTAGTCGCACACCACGATGTCCGACTCGAAGCTGTCGATCAGGTAGTTCAGCGCCTTCAGCGGCGAGATCACGCCGCAGGTGGCCACGTCGATGTCGGCGCGGAAGGTGGCGATGCCGTTGTGCGGATGCGTTTCAGGATAGGTATGGACAGTGATGTGGCTCTTGTCCATGTGCGCCACCACCGCGCCCGCGATCGAGTCGCGGCCGAGCCTGTCGACGATGGGCTCCTCGGAAATGAGGATGGTCACCGAGGCACCCTGCGGGTCGTAGTCCTGGCGGGCCACGTTGAGGATGTTCGCGCCGATGATCTCGGCGACGTCGGTGAGGATCTGGGTGAGGCGGTCGGCGTCGTACTGCTCGTCGATGTACTCGATGTAACGCTGGCGCTGCTCTTCGGACACCGCGTAGCAGATGTCGTAGATATTGAAGCTCAGCGCCTTGGTGAGGTTGTTGAAACCCTGCAGGCGCAGACGGGGCAGTGGTTTGACCACGGGCGACTCTCCATGGCCGGACGTCGGCCAGTTGTAGAGGCGGGTTAGCGACAAGGGTCCCCGCGATTGGTGTGATGAACAGGCCAGAGCCTGTGCGACCCTTGCTGACGGCGCGCGACAACCTGGTCGCTGCCGAAAGACCGCGAAGTATGCGACAAATGCGGCGGAAATTGAACCTGCAGCCAACCGTCATGTTTGCCATAATGGCCGGCAAGCTGACGTGATTGCGCTCACGCTTGCCGCGGTTGCGACAGGCGCCGCTGAACCTTGCCGGACTGAGGAGTCGTCGTGGCCCCACACCTGAAATACCAGTTGCAACAGGCCTTCGAACGCTCGCAAGCGCCATTGGGCTTCGCCCCCGACCCCGCCTCGATGGAGCGCTTCCTGGCGTTGTGCCATCGCCGCCGCTACCCGGGCAAGACCGCGATCATCCGCCCCGGCGACCCGGCCAACACCTTGTACTACGTGGTCGAGGGTTCGCTGGCGGTGTGCACCGAGGACGAGCAGGGGCGCGAGTTGATCCTCGCCTACATCAGCCGCGGCCAGTTCATCGGCGAGATGGGCCTGTTCGTGGAGCAGGCCCAGCGCGAATCGGTGGTGCGTTCGCGCACCCCGTGCGAAATGGCCGAGGTCAGCTACGAGCGGCTGTTCCAGCTGATGGAGGGCCCGTTGCGCGAGGAATGCCCCAAGATCCTGTTCGCGATCGGTGCCCAGCTCACCAACCGCCTGCTGCGCACCTCGCGCCAGGTCAGCCGGATGGCGTTCATGGACGTCACCAACCGCATCTCGCGCACCCTGCTCGACCTGTGCGACGAGCCCGACGCGATGACCCACCCCGACGGCACCCAGATCCGCATCTCGCGCCAGGAAGTGAGCCGCATCGTCGGCTGCTCGCGCGAGATGGTCGGCCGCGTGCTGAAGCAGTTGGAAGAGCAGCGCATGATCGACGTCTCCGGCAAGACCATCGTGATCCGCGGCACCCGCTGATCCCTCTCGAGGTCGGTGCAACCGGTTCGCCTGAACCGGTTTTTTACGGGGACTGGTGAAGGATGGCTCCCCGCCCCCCGTTGCGAGACGGCGCTTGGACTTCGCACAGTTCTTCATCTTCGTCGGCGTCGGCCTGCTCGCCCAACTGGTGGATGGCGCGCTGGGCATGGCCTACGGGCTGGTGTCCAACTCGATCCTGCTGGCGCTGGGCCTGCCGCCGGCCGTGGCCAGCGCCACCGTGCACACCGCCGAGATCGCCACCACCGGGGTTTCCGGCGCCTCGCACGCCTGGTTCGGCAACGTGCGCTGGCCGCTGTTCTGGCAACTGGCGATCCCCGGCGCCATCGGCGGCATCCTGGGCGCGACTTTCCTGGCCAGCGTGCCCGGCGAGGCGATACGGCCGTTCGTCAATGCCTACCTGCTCATCCTTGGCATCATGGTGCTGCTGCGCGCGTACGGCCGGCGCGTGACCCGCCACCAGGTACGCCACAGCGGCGTGCTGGGCTTCTTCGCCGGCCTGCTCGACGCCATCGGCGGCGGCGGTTGGGGGCCGCTGGCCACCAGCACCCTGATCGCCCGCGGCGGCGGCGTACGCAGCACGATCGGCTCGGTCAACGCGGCGGAGTTCGTGGTGACCATCTGCATCGCCGTCACCCTGGTCTGGCACATCGGCGTGGGCCACTGGCCGATCGTGCTGGGCCTGCTCATCGGCGGCGTGATCGCGGCGCCGTTCGCCGCCTGGCTGGTGCGCCACCTGCCCGAGCGCGCGGTGATGGCCGCAGTCGGCGGCCTGATCGTGTTGATCAGCGCTGGCCAGCTGATGCGGAAACTGTTCGCGTAAAGCAGGCACCGCCCACCGGCCTTGACCGCCCCGTAGGGCGGGCATCGCCCGCTGGCCTTGACGGGTCACGAGATGGCGAGGGAGCGGCCGGCGCTGCCCGCCCTACGGCGCCGCCACCCCCTTGCCATCGCCTGCCCTGCTAGAACCACTCGACCCGGCTGACCGCGCGGCCCAGCGCCTTCTCCACCTTCTTGCACAGCGAGGGCGTGGCATTGACCAGCACCGCCTCGGCCGCCGGCTTCAGCATGGCCGCGTCGTGGATCGAGTCGCCATAGGCCACCTGCCAGGCGGCAACGCCGTGCTCGGCCAGCGACTGCACCTTGCGCCGACCGATGTTGTGCCGGCGCGGGCGCATGCCGAGCCAGCCCGGGCGCAGCTGCGAGGCGAGCACTTCCAGGTCGGACAGCCCCAGTTCGCGCAGGATCCCGCTGACCAGGATGTCCTCGCAACCGGTCACCACGATCACCCGGTCGCCTTCGCGCTGATGCCGGCGCAACCGGTTCAGGCCGTCGCGGCAGAACTGTCGGGGCCGCCGCGCCAGGGTGGCAGCGAACGCCAGGGCGTCCGCCCGATAGCGCCGCTCGCCCACGCCGAGCAGGGCGATGCGCACCAGCACATGCACCGACCAGCGGCGCGGGAGCGGTAGCAGAAGCAGCAGCAACGGCGCACTCAGCAGCGCCAGCAGCTTGCGCCACGGCGCCACGGCGTAGCGATGGCGCACGAACAGGTGGAACGCATCGCCATGGATCAGCACGCCGTCGAAATCGAACAGCACCACTCGCGGCGAGGCGGCCGCGCCATCCTCCGGCGCGGCTGCGGCGGATCCCCTGGCTGAATTCATGTGTCGGCGAACAGCCGTCGCAGCTCGCTGCCCGGATCCCTGGCGCGCATGAACGCCTCGCCGACCAGGAAGGCCTGGATGCCGCCCTCGCGCAGCCGCGCCACGTCCTCTCGCGTGTGGATGCCGGACTCGGCCACCAGGATACGGTCGTACTCGATCAGTTCCTGCAGCGCCAGCGAGGTCTCCAGCGCGGTCTCGAAATTGCGCAGGTTGCGGTTGTTGACGCCGATCAGCGGCACCGGCAGCGCCAGCGCACGCTCCATCTCGTCCTCGTCGTGCACCTCGCACAGCACGTCCATGTCGAGCTCGGCGGCCAGCAGGGCCAGCGGCAGCAACTCGTCGTCGTCGAGGGCGGAGACGATCAGCAGGATGCAGTCGGCGCCGATCGCGCGCGCCTCGTGCACCTGGTAGGGGTCGATGATGAAATCCTTGCGCAGCAGCGGCAGCGAACAGGCGCTGCGCGCCTGCTGCAGGAACGCCTCGCTGCCCTGGAAGAAGTCGCTGTCGGTGAGCACCGACAGGCAGGCCGCGCCGGCCGCCTCGTAGCTCTTGGCGATCGCGGCGGGATCGAACTGTGCGCGGATCACGCCCTTGCTGGGGCTGGCCTTCTTCACCTCGGCGATCACCGCCGGCAGGCCGGCCTCGATCTTCGCCTCGATGGCGGCGGCGAAGCCGCGCGTCTCCGGCTGATCGGCGATGCGCGCGGTCAGTTCGGCCAGCGGGAACTTGCTGCGGCGCTCGGCGACCTCTTCGGCCTTGCGGGCAAGAATGCGATTGAGGATGTCGGTCATGGCATCTCGCTCGATGGGTGATGGGTGCATCCTAATCGGCTGCGGCGCGCGGCGTAACCGCGGCTCCACTGCTACGACACGCCGGCCAGGCGCCGGGTGGCCGCCACGAAGGCCTGCATTTTCGCCTGCGCCGCGCCGCTGGCGATCGTGGCGCGGGCCAACTCGATGCCGGCCTGGATGCCGTCGACCACGTCCGCAGCATACAGGGCGGCGCCCGCGTTCAGGCACACGATGTCGTGCGGCACGCCGGGGTTCCCGTGCAGCGCGTCCAGCAGCATGCGCTTCGACGATGCCGCATCCTCCACCCGCAGGTTGCGGCTGGACGCCATCGCCAGGCCGAAGTCCTCCGGCTCCACTTCGTATTCGCGCACCACGCCGTCGCGCAGCTCGCCGACCATGGTCGCCGCGCCCAGCGAGATTTCGTCCATGCCGTCGCGGCCCCAGACCACCAGCGCATTGCGTGCGCCCAGCGCCTGCAGCACGCGGATCTGGATGCCGACCAGATCCGGATGGAACACACCCATCAGGATGTTCGGCGCATCGGCCGGATTGGTCAGCGGGCCGAGGATGTTGAACAGCGTGCGCACGCCCATCTCGCGGCGCACCGGCGCTACCACCTTCATCGCCGGATGGTGGTTCGGCGCGAACATGAAGCCGATGCCGGTTTCGGCCAGGCATTCGGCCACCTGCGCCGGGGCCAGCTCGATCGACGCGCCCAACGCCTCCAGCACGTCGGCGCTGCCGGATTTCGACGACACGCTGCGACCGCCGTGCTTCGCCACGCGCGCGCCGGCGGCCGCAGCGACGAACATCGACGCGGTGGAGATGTTGAAGCTGGAGGCGCCGTCGCCGCCGGTGCCGACGATGTCGAGCAGGTGCGCCGTGTCGCCGGTCACCGGCACCCCGGCCGCCAGCTCGCGCATCACCCGCGCCGCGCCGGTGATTTCGCCGACCGTCTCTTTCTTCACCCGCAGCCCGGTGATGATCGCCGCCGTCATCAGCGGGCTGACGTCGCCGCGCATGATCTGCCGCATCAGCGCGATCATCTCGTCGTGGAAGATCTCGCGATGCTCGATCGTGCGCTGCAGAGCCTCCTGCGGCGTGATCGTGACCGTCTTGCCGGGCGCTTCGCCCTTGCGCGGCACCTCGCCCGTCATGCCGCCAACCGCAGCGGCAGGCCGAGGAAATTGCGCAGCATGTCGTGGCCGTGCCGGGTCAGGATCGACTCCGGGTGGAACTGCACGCCCTCCACCGCCAGCGTCTTGTGACGCAGGCCCATGATCTCGTCGATCGAGCCGTCCGGGTTCTCCGTCCACGCGGTGACTTCCAGGCAATCCGGCAGCGAGTCCTGCTCCACCACCAGCGAGTGGTAGCGCGTGGCCTCGAACGGCGTGGGCAGGCCGGCGAACACGCCCTGGCCACGATGAATCACCGGCGAGGTCTTGCCGTGCATGATCCGCTTGGCACGGATCACCCGGCCGCCGAACACCTGACCGATCGCCTGGTGACCCAGGCACACCCCGAACACCGGAATCTCGCCCGCCAACTCGCGCAGCACATCCAGCGACACCCCCGAATCATCCGGCGTGCCCGGCCCCGGCGAAATCATGATGTGCGTCGGCTTGAGCGCACGAATGCCCGCCACGTCCAGCGCATCGTTGCGCACCACCCGCACCTCCTGCCCCAACTCGCCCAGGTACTGCACGAGGTTGTAGGTGAAGCTGTCGTAGTTGTCGATCATCAGCAACATATCGGTCATGACCTTTTGATCTTTCCAAGCCGTATTGCCGGCGCTTTCCCTACGTACTCACATGCGTACCAGCGATTTCTGTCACTGGCCTTGACGCTTCGGGCTCTGCCCCTATTGTGCCGCATCAACGTCCGCTGCAGTCCGGCCTCGGTCTCTTGCTGCGTATGTATCGAATACGATACAATGACTGCCATGGTTGAAGTCCGGCAAACCGAAGTCTTCCGCGACTGGTTGACCAAGCTACGCGACAAGACCACCGCCGCGATCATCATGCGCCTTCGTGAAGCGCGACAATGCCTTGATCGTGTTGTTGTGCGGCGGCAACAAGACGACGCAGAGCCGCGACATCAAGGCCGCCAAAAAGCTTGCGGCGAACCTGTGAGGCCCATCATGGCAACGACAAAAACCATCCCTTACGACTCGGCTGAGTATCTCGACAACCCGGAAGCGCTCGCCGCGTACCTCGGTGATGCGCTTGCTTCGGGAAGCGCAGCGGAATTCCAGGACGCGCTGAACGTCGTCGCGCGCGCGCGCGGCATGACGGAAATCGCCAAAGCATCCGGTCTCGGCCGCGAAAACCTGTACAACGCGCTTCGCGTCGACGCGCATCCGCGCTTCGACACCATACAACGCGTATTGAATGCGCTCGGTGTTCAGCTCGACGTGCGCGCCGCCTGAATTACTTCGGTCGTTCCTTGCTTGCTGTCATCAGGAATGCCGCCGCGGCGCCGAGCCGAATCTGTCCACCCATGCGCATCCACGCCATCGAGAAGATCCAGCTGCCGGACATCGGCACTCCGCCTATCGCCGACATCGAGGCACCGCAGACGTTCGTCTGCCGCCGTGTCGGCGGCGACGATCAGCGCCACGACGCATGGGAACGTCCGTTCCGAATACCGGCGGTGCCACGGCGCGCATCCACCGGTCGCAACCACACCGCGCACGGCCCGGCTCAGCGCGGGCCGTACTCGTCGTGGCGCTTCCACCAGACGCCGGTCTCGTTGCGCCCCCGCGGCGCACGATCGAGCCACTGGTACATGCCCCAGAGGCCGTCCAGGCCACGGGCATAGGTGGAATAGGTGTGGTAGACCACGCCGTCCTGCAACACGAAGGCGCTCAGGCCCGGCCGGTCGCGCGTGTAGGTTGCCGCGTCGGTGCCGCAGCTGGCGGCGAACCGGGCGACCGGTTCCGGGATCTGTGCCTCGTCCATCGCATGGCCGCCGCGCGCGTAGTTGTATTCGATGCTGCCTTCGCGCTGCTGCTGCTCGGTGAACGCGATGTTGAAATCGAAGTTGAAATCGCCGCCGTGCGAGGACGCCCACGGAAACGTCCAGCCCATCCGCTGCCGGTACGCCTGCAACTTGGCCAGTGGCGCCCGCGACACCGCCGAAAGCGTCACGTCGTGGTTGGCCAGGTGGACGGCCACGCCGTCGAAGCCGTCGGCGATCGCTGAGCACGACGGGCAGCCGGCCTGGTAGTCCGGCCCGAACATGAAGTGGTAGACAAGCAGTTGCGAGCGCCCCAGGAAAAGGTCGGCCAGCGAGGCGCTGCCTTCATCGGTGTCGAAGCGGTACACCTTGTCGATCCGCACCCAGGGCAGCACCTGCCGCTGCCGCGCCAGCTCGTCGCCACGCCGCGTCAGCTCCTTCTCCGCGTCCAGCAACTCAAGCCGGGCGGCCAGCCACTCTTCACGTGTTCCGATCTTGATTTTGGTCATCGTTGCTCTCCTCCTCAAGTCAGGCTGCGACCGGCGCGTTGCGCGCGTAGCCGGCCATCTGGTCGCGCAAGGCCGCCCGGAAGGCCGGCCGCGCCTCGCAGCGTTTGACGTAGGCGTCCAGCCGCGGGAATCCGGCCACTAGATCCGTATGCCGGACGAACCTCAGCACGGTAACCATCAGCAGGTCGGCCGCCGTGAAGCGATCGAGCAGGTACTCGCGACCGTCGAGGCAGGTGGACAGCGCGGCCAACCGGGCCTTCGCCTCGTCGATCGCGCCGGGCCGCCGCAGCCGCGCCCAGTCCTCGCCCTGGTGCTGTGCATCGATCACCAAAAGATTCCACAGCGGCGGCTCGACGGTATTGAGCGCGGCGAACATCCAGGTGAGCGTTTCGGCGCGCCGGTCGGGCGGCATGAGCGCCTCGCACTGCTCGGCGATGGCATGGACGATGGCGCCCGATTCGATCAAGGTGCCGTCGCCGGATTCCAGCGCGGGCACCATGCCGAACGGATGCTTGCGCCGATAGGCATCGGACTTGCGTTCCTCGATGTCGATCCAGCGGCTTTCGTAGGCAAGCCCCGCCTCCTCTAGCGCCCAGCGCACGCGCAGGTCGCGCACCAGCCCCTGGGCAAACGACGGCACCCAGCTGAAACCCCACACGGCAATCTTTTCCATCTCGTTCTCCTCGCGTTTGCGTGATGCCGGCGCCGGATGCTGCCGGCGCGTTGGTTGGCGGTCGTGGGCTAGACTGCGGCCGCGCCGTCGAAGCGTGGGAGTGACAAATGTGGCGAGATTCGAAAATGGGCCGCTGAGATGGCCTGGCTCCGATGGATTCGCTGATCACCGCGGCGGCGCAGGCATTGGCCGCGGGCGATCCGCTGGGCGCGATGAAGCGGGTCGCGCTGCGCGATGACGCACCGGCGCTGGCGCTGCGCGGCATGGCGATGGCCCAGCTTGGCGATTTTGTGCGGGCCAAGGCACTGCTGCGGCGCGCGTCACGCGCCTTCGGCCCGAAGGAGGCGGTGGCCCGCGCGCGCTGCGTGGTCGCCGAGGCCGAGGTCGCGCTCGCCTCGCGCGACCTCGCCTGGCC
>Ga0070659_100004327_pt1 | contig 10139 bp, 9 predicted proteins | sample KBSC23metaG_FD_64666 | JGI IMG/M metagenome (GOLD analysis project Ga0070659, IMG submission 64666) | Corn rhizosphere microbial communities from Kellogg Biological Station, Michigan, USA - KBS C2-3 metaG | ecosystem: Host-associated > Plants > Roots > Rhizosphere > Soil ...
GTGATGATCGGCGACACGATCGCCGACCCCGCCAACCCGCAGCCGCTCCCGCCGGTCACGGTAGACGAGCCGGCCCTGGCCATGACGATCGGCATCAACACGTCGCCGCTCGCCGGACAGTCGGGCGACAAGCTCACCGCGCGGCTGCTCAAGTCGCGCCTCGACCAGGAACTGGTGGGCAACGTGTCGATCCGCGTGAACACCACCGACCGCCCGGACACGTGGGAGGTGCAGGGCCGCGGCGAGCTGCAGCTCGCGGTGCTGGTGGAGACGCTGCGGCGCGAGGGCTTCGAGCTGACCGTGGGCAAGCCGCAGGTGCTCACGCGCGAGGTCGACGGCCGCCTTCACGAGCCCGTCGAGCGCCTTGCGATCGACATCCCCGAGGACTTCCTGGGCGTGACCACGCAGCTGCTCGCGCTGCGCAAGGGCCGGATGGACCAGATGGTCAACCACGGCACGGGCTGGGTGCGGCTCGAGTACCTGATTCCCGCCCGCGGGCTGATCGGCTTCCGCACCGAGTTCCTCACGGAGACGCGCGGCACCGGCATCCTGCACTCGGTGTTCGAGAGCTACGAGCCGTGGCACGGGGAGATCAAGACGCGCCCCACCGGCTCGCTCGTGGCGGACCGTCGCGGGGCCACCTCGCAGTTCGCGCTGCTCAAGCTGTCGGACCGCGGGCAGCTGTTCCTCGGTCCCGGCGAGGAGGTGTACGAGGGGATGATCGTGGGCGAGAACTCACGCGCCGAGGACCTCGACGTGAACGCCGTGCGCGAGAAGAAGCTCACAAACATGCGCTCGTCGACGGCCGACGAGCTGGTGCGGCTCGCGCCCCACCACAAGCTGTCGCTCGACCAGGCGCTCGACTTCATCCGCGAGGACGAGTGCGTGGAGGTGACGCCCGAGGCCGTGCGACTGCGCAAGCTCGCCCTCGGCGCGGGCGAGCGCCAGCGCCTCGCGAAGCGAGCGAAGCCTGACGCCGTGACGACCGCGGGCTAGACCCGGCGGTCGAACAAACTGCTCTCGGTCTGCGCGCCGATCTCGATCGCCCGCGCGTTGGCCTTGTAGGCCACCGAGCTCGTCATGAGGCCGACCATGTCGTCGGCCATGTCCACCGTGCCGGGCTGCGTCTTAACGCCGGAGCCGTTCAACTGCCATGGCTCATATCCCTGGGTGTCGATGTTCGCGATGTTGTCCGCGGCGGCCGACTGAATCAGGCCCGCCACGTTCATCCCTGCAACTGACGACGTATACACGCGTTACAGATCGACTTCCGGGGCCCGCTACCCCAGCTGGGGCACCGTTGGTGGACGAAATGCCATCCTCCTCCGCCCATGGAGCGGACCGGCACAGGGCGAGCATTCGCGCGCGTGGCGCTGGCGGGCAACCCGTCGGACGGCTACGGCGGTCGCACGCTCGCGGTTGTCGTGCGCGACTTCGCCGCCACCGCCACCGCGACGCCGAGCGCCAGCGGCGAGGACGAGCTCGCGCCCCCGGGACCCGGCGGCGCCGAGCTGATGCACGCCACGCTCGGTCGCTTCCGCACTCACATCGGCAAGTTCGACCCGGTCGTCCTCACCTGCCAGACCAACGTGCCGCGCGAGGTGGGGCTCGCGGGGTCAAGCGCGATTGTGATCGCGTGCGCCCGCGCCCTCTGTGACCTGCACGGCGTCGAGCTCGAGCAGGAGGAGCTGGCAGGGCTCGCCCTCGCGGTTGAGTCGGAGGATCTCGGCATCGCCGCCGGCCTCCAGGACCGCATGGTGCAGGCGCGCGAGGCGCTCGTGGCCATGGACTTCGGCGGGCATCCCGTGTACGAGGAGCTCGATCCACAACTTCTTCCCGACCTCTTCGTGGCCTGGCACCCCGACGCCGCGGCGCCGTCCGGCGTGGCGCACGGCGAGCTTCGCGAACGCCACGAGCGCGGCGAGGTCGAGGTGATCGCAGTGATGGCGCGGCTGGCGGACCACGCGGCGAGAGCACGTGACGCGCTGCTGACGGAGGACCACGCCACCTTCGCCCGCTGCATGGACGCCTCGTTCGACGAGCGCCTGAAGATCATGAGCGTGGACCCGCTGACCGCGCGCATGGTCGAGACCGCGCGCGCCACTGGAGCGTCCGCCAACTCGGCCGGTTCGGGCGGCGCGATCGTCGGTACGCTGCCCAGCGAGGAGTGCTGGAAGCGCCTCAGCCAGGCGCTCTCCCGGATGGGCGCCGAGTCCGTCCGTCCGCAAACGGGTAACGACTAGCCGATGACCCTCATCGCCCTCTCGGCCTCCTACGGGGCAGGCGGCAGCGTGGTCGGTCCGAGGCTGGCGGAGCGGCTGGACGTGCCGTTCGTGGACCGCGCGATCCCCACCGGCGTTGCTGAGCAGCTGGAGGTGCCGCTCGACCATGCGCTCGAGCGCGACGAGAACGTGGGCGGCCTGATCGACCGGATGCTCGCGCACTTCGCCGCGCTGTCGGGCGCCTACGTGAGCGGGGACGCCGCCAGCGCGATGATGGGCGGCGACGTATACCGCCAGGCAACCGAGCGCGTGATCTGCGAGCACGCCGAGGCAGGCAGGGGCGTGATCCTGGGCCGTGCCTGCGCGCTCGTGCTGCGCGACCGCCCGGACGTGCTGCGCGTGCGGCTCGACGGCCCGGAGGACGCCCGGCTCGAACAGGCGATGCGCATCCAGGGCGTGGACCTCGACACCGCCAAGCAGCGGATGAGGCAGACCGATCGCGCCCGCGATCTGTACGTCAAGCACTTCTACGGCGCCGACCCGCGCGACACATCGATCTTCCACCTGATCATCGATTCGCCCGCTATCGGCCCGGACGCCTGCGTCGATCTGATCGCCCGCGCCGCGCAGGCGCATTCGCGTTAGTCCGCTTACACTGGCGCAACCGGGCCGACCGGTAGGCCCCTCCGCCGGCCGGCCCCAAAGGGGTTCCGTACAAGAAACACTCGCCCAAGCGAGCGCGAAGGAGCGCGATTGAAACCGTTTGCCGACATCACCGACACCGAGACGGTCAAGGCCCTGTCCCACCCGCTGCGCGTGCAGATCCTGCGCCTGCTGGAGGAGAAGGACGGGAGCCCGGTGGAGATCGCCACCGCGCTCGGACTGCCGGTGAACCGGGTCAGCTACCACATGCGCCAGCTCGCTCGCTTCGACCTGATCAAGCTCGTCAAGACCACCCCGCGCCGCGGCGCAGTGGAGCACCACTACCGCCTACAGGCCCGCCCGCGCATCAGCGACAAGGCCTGGGGCCAGGTGCCCGAGATCGTGAAGCAGGCGATGACCGGCGCGGCCGTGGAGCAGATCCTCACCCTCGTGCACACGAGCGCCGCGGGCGGCGGCTTCGACCGCGCGGACGCGCACCTCAGCCGCACGGACATGACGCTCGACGAGCAGGGCTGGAAGGAGCTGGCAGCCGAGCTGTCAGCGATGCTCGACCGGGTGCAGAAGATCCACGGTCAGAGCCTCGAGCGGCTCAAGAAGGCCGACCACGAGGGCGAGTCGAAGGGCACCTTGGTCATGGCGCTGCTCGAGACGATGGACGCCCCGGACGCGCCGCCGGGGAGCCTGTCCAAGTCTTCCTAAAAGAAGAACGGGAAGCGCGTGTGGCGCGGCCTCGTGCGAATGCTGGTGATCGTGGAGAACTGCGGCCGGTTGCCCGCCTTGTCGAACGGGACGAGCGCGATCCGGTAGCTACGGCCTGGGTTCAGGTGCCGGATCGCGATGGTGAACACGCCGTTCTTGGGCGTGCCGGCGCGCAGGCTCCGGTGCACGGTCTTGTGGCAGTGCTTCCGCTTGCGGGTCTTGCACTTGACCTTGCGCGTGTAGTTGAGCGTGGCCCTGAGCCTGCCGAGGCCTGAGCTCGGCTTCGCGTCGGTCACCTTGACCTTGATCGTGCAGCTCGTCTTCGTGCACTTCTTGCTCGACACGCGCAGGTGGGGCGCGACGCTGTCCTTCGCGGGCGGGGGCGGCGGAGGCGGCGGCGGCGGGATGACCGGCCGCGGCACGAAGCGCCCGGCGCTGCGAGCGAAGCCGAAGCCGCCCTGGTTGGATGCCTTCACCCGGCACTGGATGGTGGTGCTGTAGTCGGTCTGCTGGATCGTGTAGCTCGTGCCATCGACGCTGAGCGGGGTGAGCGACTGGCCCGAGGTGTTCACGAACTGGTAGAGCAGCGGGCCCGACTGACCGGTCCAGTCCGCGGACGTGCAGGTGAGCAGGTCGCCCGGGGCGTTGCCGCCGCTCAGCTGGGGCGCGGTGTTTTCCACCGGTGCCGGCGGCAAGGTGGCGCGCTCCGCGATGAAGGTCTGGAAGTTCGGGTTCGAGATGCGGTTGTAGATGCCCGGGAACCCGGCCTGCGCACAGCCGTTGCCCGAGTCGACGAGGCCGGCGAGCTTGAAGGTGGACGGATCGTTCAGGTCCGAGCCGACCACGAGCGGGCCGCCGCTGTCGCCCTGGCACGAGTCCTCGATTGGAGCGAGGCCGTCGCCGGCGCAGAACAGGCGAGGCGTAATCGTGGCCTCGCCGACATAGTCGCTCGTGCAGGTGGCGGTATCGACCAGCGGCACGCTCGCCTTCTGCAGCTGGTCGGGGAAGTCGTCCGGCGCGCTCTTCTGAGTGAAGCCCCAGCCCGTGACGATCGCCGGGGCATGAGCGGTGAGCTGGCTCTCGAAGTCGGTGTCGTCGGTGACCATCGGGATCGGCGCGATCGAGGGTGGCGTCGTGCCGCCAAGCGCCGGATCCGACCCGGTCCATAGCGGGTCCACCAGGGTGAGGATCGCGACGTCGAAGTCGTTGATGTCCGGGTTGTAGTCCGGGTCGAACGAGATCTGCTCGACCGCTTTTGTCGTGCCCGGCCCGCTCAGCGTCGAGCTCCCGGCGAACACGTCGATCGCGGTCGGGTCCACCGCCTGCTCCTCGCCGAACAGGTTGTAGACGCAGTGCGCGGCCGTGATCACGTGCGTGGCGTCGATGATCACGCCGCCGCAGTACTGGCCGTCGATCGGATCGAACCCGGCATCGACCAACGCGACCTGGAACGGGAAGTCGGTGATGTTCGCGTTCGACCCGTTGACGATCCTCGGCGCCATGTGGGCGCTCGCGGACGTGGCGCCGAATGCCAAGACGAGCGCGGACATGAGCGCCGGCAGGAGTCGGCGGATGAGTGGACGGTGCGAGGCCAGAGCACCATGTAAACACGGGTAATCCCGTTTTGCAGCGTTTTGTCAGCGAAAGTCCTAGCGCGGCAGGGCCGGCTCCAGGATCCGATAGGCCTTGATGCCCACGCCCAGCCGCTCGCGATCCTCGCTGCGAGCCGGGTCGAGCTCGGTCAGCTCGCGGACGCGGTCGAGCCGGTAGCTCACCGTGTGCCGGTGCGCGTGGATGGCCGCGGCGGTGGCCTTCATGTTGCAGTCGTTCGACAGGTAGGCGTCGAGCGTGTGGAGCAGGTCGGTGGAGTACTGCTCGTCATAGCGCACCAGTGGCGCGACGGTGTCTTCGTAGAAGCTCCGCACCTCCTCGGGGTCAGAGGCGAACGCGCGGAAGAGGAGCCGGTACGTGCCGCCCTCGAGCGCCTCCGGGTCGGGGTGGCCGCCCACCAGCCGCACGTCCAGCACGAGTTCCGCCTCCTCGATGGCCAGGCGCAGCTCGCGCGGGGCCGCGTAGCGGGACGACAGGCCCACCGTGGCCTGCGCGCTCAGCCGCGCCGCCAGCTTCCGCGCCTGCTCGAACGTGCCGGGCAGGATCGCGTACACCCGCTCCTCGCCCACCGCCTCGGCAAGCGCGTCGGGGCGCTCGGCGGCGATCACGGCCAGGAGCCGGCCCGGCGCGCGGTTGCGGGGTACCGCGCACAGGGCCACGGCTCCGCCCGACAGATCGGCGCCCAGCCTGCGGGCGCGGCGGAGAAGATCGTCCTCGTCCACCTCCTCGCGGCGGAGCAGCTCCTCGATCACCGAGCCGCGCAGCTGCTGCTCGGTCTCCTCGCGGGCCTCCACCACGGCCACCTCGGTCAACGCGGCCACGGCGGCCACGTGCAGGTACTCGCCCGCGTTGGCCACGCCGGGCCCGAGCATCAGCACCGCGCCGAGGTCCTTGCCGCCGGAGCTGATCGGCACCTCGGCAACCAGCTCCTTCGGCGGATCCGGCTGTCCGCCGCCGAGCTTGGCCGCCACGTAGCGCTCGTAGCGCGCCCACGCGTCCACGGGCGAGCCCACGCGCGGAACCACCACCGCCACGGGCGCGCCCACGTGGTCGGCCGCGATCGACGCGATGCGCTCCAGCCCCTCGCCAGCCAGCACGGCGCCCACCATCTGCAGGTGGGCGCCGCGCGGCGAGGGGAGAGGCTCCGGATTGGTCACGGCCAGGGTCACGTCACCGCCAGGTAGCGGTCGAGCTCCCACGGCGTGACCTGCACGCGGTAGTCCGACCACTCGGCCCTCTTCAGGTCGATGTAGCGGGAGAAGATGTGCTCGCCCAGCGCACGCTCGATCAGCGCGGACTGGGACATCTCCTCGATCGCCTCGCCGAGCGTCTCGGGAAGCTGGCCAACACCCATCGCCGCCCGCTCCGACTCGCTCAGGTCGTACAGGTTGCTCTCGATCGGATCGGGCAGCTCGTAGCCCTTCTCGATCCCCTCGAGGCCTGCCTGCAGCAGCGCGGCGAAGGTCAGGTACGGGTTGCAGGACGGATCCGGGCAGCGCAGCTCGGCGCGCGTGGCCAACTCCTTGCCGGGGTGATACAGCGGCACGCGCACGAGCGCGGAACGGTTGCGCCGCGACCACGCGATGTACACCGGGGCCTCGTAGCCCGGCACGAGCCGCTTGTACGAGTTCACCGACGGGGCGAACAGCGCCGACAGCTCGCGCGCGTGGCGGAGCTGGCCGGCGATGAACGACTTGGCCACGTCCGACAGGAAGTACTGGTCGTCGGGGTCGAAGAACGCGTTGCGGTCGCCGGTGAACAGCGACTGGTGGGTGTGCATCCCCGACCCGTTCTCGCCGAACAGCGGCTTGGGCATGAAGGTGGCGTAACAGCCGTGCTGCATCGCCACCTCCTTGACCGCGATGCGGTAGGTCATGGTCGCGTCGGCCATCGTCAGGCCCTCGGCGTAGCGCATGTCGATCTCGTGCTGCGATGGGCCAACCTCGTGGTGCGTGTACTCCACCGGGATGTCGAGCTGCTTGAGCGTCCGCACCACGTCGCGGCGGAAGTCGGAGGCCACGTCGAGTGTCGTCAGGTCGAAGTAGCCGCCCTTGTCCAGCACCTCCGTGCCCTCGTCGTCCTTGAACAGGAAGAACTCGAGCTCGGGTCCGAGGTAGTAGTGGTCGAAGCCCATGTCCGCGGCGCGCTCGAGCGCGCGCTTCATCACGTAGCGGGGATCGCCCTCGTACGGTTCGCGGTCCGGCGTGAGCACGTCGCAGAACATGCGCCCGACCGGGTTCTCCTTGCGCCAGGGCAGCAGCTTGAACGTGGACGGGTCGGGCATGGCCACCATGTCCGACTCCTCGATCCGGTTGAAGCCCGTGATCGACGAGCCGTCGAAGCCCATGCCCTCCTCGAGCGCGCCCGGCAGCTCCTCGGCGCCGACCGCGAACGACTTGATCTGGCCGAAGATGTCCGTGAACCAGAACCGGACGAACTCCACTCCCTGGGACTCGACCAGAGCCAGCACATCCGCCACGCTCTCGCGTCCCTCGTCGATGATTGCCATGGCTGTCCTTTCTGGCGAGCGCCCGGTCAGGCGCCCGCCGGTATCTCTTCTGCCTCGTGGGCCTGGAGGACCTCCGGGCCCTCCTCGCCCGTGCGAATCCGGACGGCGCCCTCGACGGGGAGAAGGAAGATCTTCCCGTCGCCCACGTCGCCGGTGCGGGCGTGCCGCTGGATCGTGCTCGTGATGAGCGACACGTCGGCGTCATCCACCACGCACTCGATCTTCAGCTTGGGCCGCAGGTGGATCGCCAGCGTCGAGCCGCGGTAGTGCTCGGTGATGCCCTTCTGCCGTCCCGAGCCCTTCACCTCCGTGATCGAGATGCTCGGGAAGCCGGCGGCCAGCAGGTCCTCGCGGATCGGCTCGAACGCCTCGTGCCGGATGTAGGCGACGACCATCTTCATGCCGTCGCCTCCTGTGTCGTGGAGGTGGCTATCGGACGCGGCGCCAGCGAGGGCGTCGCGCCGTAGCCGATCAGCTCGGGCTCCGGGATGAACTGCTCCGGGTAGCCGTACATGCCGTGCTCGGAGATGTCGAGGCCGGCGTCCTCTTCCTCCGTCGTCACGCGGAGGCCGTAGGTCTTCTTGATCACCCAGAAGGTGCCGAAGCTCATGGCGAACACGAACGAGAAGGCGATCGCGAAGCCGATGCACTGCGCAGCGAGCTGCGTGAAGTGACCGGAGTACACGAGCCCGCCCTGCGGGTCCCCGAAGCCGTTGTACTGGGCGAGCCTCGGAGCGGTGAAGAGACCGCACGAGATCGTTCCCCAGATGCCGGCCAGGCCGTGCGCGGAGAGCGCGCCCACCGGGTCGTCGATCAGCTTGTCGATCGCGTAGACGCCGAGCACCACGATCACGCCCGCCACCGCGCCGATGATCGGAGCCGCCCAGATCTCGACGTAGCCGGACGGGGCCGTGATGGCCACGAGCGCGGCGATCGCGCCGTTGCCCGCCATGCCGATGTCGATCGCCTTGGTGCGCCAGTAGGCGGTGGCCACTGCCGCGATCACGCCCGCCGCGGCGGCCAGGTTGGTGATGAACAGGATCTCGGGGAAGCGGCCGTCGAGCGCGTTCAGCGTCGAGCCCGGGTTGAACCCGAACCAGCCGAGCCACAGGATCAGCACGCCCAGCCCGAACAGCGGCATGTTGTGCCCCGGGATCGCCCGCGGCTTGCCCTGGGCGTCGTACTTGCCCTTGCGCGGCCCAAGCAGCAGCAGCGCCGCGAACGCGCCCGTGGCGCCGATCAGGTGCACCGCCGTCGAGCCCGCGAAGTCCTGCATGCCGGCGATGTTCGTGCCGAGCCAGTGACCGCTCTGCAGGAAGCCGCCGCCGAACACCCAGTGCGCGCCGATCGGGTAGATGACGCTGGCGAAGACGATCGCGTAGATCACGTACACGCCGAACTTGATGCGCTCGAGCGTGGTGCCCCACACGATCGCCAGCGACACCGCGCAGAACACGAACTGGAAGAACCACTTGGACTCGATCGTCGCGTCGGACGTGCCCATCACCGGGAAGGTCTTCAGCGGATCGCCGAGGTTCGTGAAGAAGAAGCCGCCGCTGTGGCCGAGCAGGCTGCCCGCCCCGAACGCGAAGGCGAAGCCCACGGCCCACCAGCACACCGCCGCAATGGAGAAGTTGGTGAGGATCTTCGCGATCACCGTGCCGGCGTTCTTCGCCCGCGAGAAGCCGATCTCGAGGAACGCGAAGCCCGCCTGCATGAACATCACGAGCGCGCCCGCGACGATCACCCACAGCGAGTTCACGCCGACCGACATGTCGAGCTTGCCGGCGATCGCCTGGCTCAGGTCATGGGAGTCGGCGAGCGCCGACGTGGGTGCGAGCAGCGCCACAAGCGCCGCGGCGGAGAGCGGCAGAACCGCTCGCTTCAATGCTTTCTTCACTCGGGCACAGCTCCTTTCTTGGGTGATGACCAAGCTAAGGAGCGACCGGCCCGCGGTCTTTGTACGCGTGTCGAAAATTCGCGGCCCGCGGATCGCCCGCAGGTCTAATGGCCGCGATCAGGTGTGGCCGGGCGCCGGTAGCTGTCCGGCGCCCGGCCCGCTTACCTTCCTACCCGCCCCTCTCCAGCAAGCGGGGACCGGGTTGCCCGGCCTGCTGGGACACATGGGCGTGCAGCCTTGCGACTCGATCGGCGTGCGAGTCGTAGATATGGATCTGGATGGCGACGACCACCGCCGTGAGCGCAATGGCGCCCACCGGCACCCAGCGCCGCCGCGCGAGCGGAGCCAGCGGCAACACCCAGACCACGTACCAGGGGAGCATCCAGCCCAGCGTGGCGATCAGGAGCAGCAGCGTGCCGGCGCCGGCAACGAGCCAGTCGCGCCTCCACCAGGTGTACGCGAGCAGCCCTGCCGCCCCCGCGTAGAAGATCAGCTCGTAGGTGTGGTGGCGCGCCGGCGTGAGCACGCCCTGGCC
>Ga0070659_100004333_pt1 | contig 10133 bp, 4 predicted proteins | sample KBSC23metaG_FD_64666 | JGI IMG/M metagenome (GOLD analysis project Ga0070659, IMG submission 64666) | Corn rhizosphere microbial communities from Kellogg Biological Station, Michigan, USA - KBS C2-3 metaG | ecosystem: Host-associated > Plants > Roots > Rhizosphere > Soil ...
TCTCAAGCCCGACTACAGCGGTCTGTCGGCCACGGCCCGCCTTGGCAAGGCCACGAGTGGTGGTGATTTTCAACAGCAATACAGCATCGTAGGCGGGAACAAGTGGTCAGGTGGTGGCTTCTTGGCCGCCCTGGATTCGGAAACCGACACCGGTATCACGGGGCAGCAGAGGGATTATACCAATTATTTGCCGACACCCTACAGCATTCTGCCCACCAACAATGTGTTGTCGGGGATCTTCAGCGGCCACCAGAAGTTGTCAGACTACGCCACGTTCAAGGTCGATGCCGTATACACCGAGCGCAGTTCAGATAGATCCACCAATCAACTTGGTACGATTTATGGAGGCCATTTCTCCACAAATAAATATATGGTATCGCCCACTCTGACATTTCATCTCCCCAAAACATGGACAGCGTCAGTAAAGGGAACTTACGGAAAAGACAGAAGCGTATTAGATGTTTCTGTTTATACGACCGTAAACGGATCATTAATCGGAGAATCAAAGTATTGTTATTGCAATAGCGTCAAGGCGTGGGAGGTGGATGCGGAAGGGCCGCTTTTCAACTTGCCTGGGGGCGATGCGAATGCTGCATTTGGAGGCGGCTATCGCTCAAACACCTTCAGTACCTATTCTTTGATCGGCCCACAAAAACCACAAGGAGGGGATGAGCATAGTTATTACGTTTTCGGTGAATTGTATCTTCCAGTCATTTCGCCGAACCTCAATATACCGATGATAAACCAACTCTCATTCAGCGCCGCCATTAGGCGTGAGGATTACAATGACTTCGGTGGCATCACGACGCCAAAGGTCGGAATCATTTATGCGCCCACAGCAGACTTTGATCTCAAGGCATCCTGGGGGAAGTCATTCAAGATACCGACGCTCCTCCAAGAGTACGAAAGCCAGGTAGTTTACTTGTGGCCGGCCGCAACGGTTGGAGGTGTCGACTATCCGGGCACAGCGACCGCGCTCATGTCCTATGGCGGCAATCCGGATTTGCGGCCGGAGCGGGCGACAACCTGGACCGCGACACTGGGGTTGCATCCACGTGCATTGCCTGGCCTTCAGGTTGAGCTGGGCTATTTCAACATCAATTACAAAGACCGCGTTGCGCAGGGCATCATCAATTTCAGATCAGCATTGGCCGAACCGGCATACAAGCAATTCGTAAATTTGAAACCAACTCAAGAACAGATGACGGATTTGATAAAAAATGCGACTCGGTTTCTTAATTACTCAGGTGCGACCTATGATCACAATACCGTTATAGCCATTCTCAATGATCTATACGTCAACGTGGCTGCACAAAAAATTCACGGTGTGGACATTTCGGCAAGCTATGACTTTGAATTTATGAACAGTTCACTCAGGTTTAGTGGAGACGCAAGTTGGCTGGAAAGCAAACAACAAACCAGTGCAATGGTTCCCGTTATCGATCTAGCCGGGACAGTTTACAACCCGCCCCACTGGCGTTCGCGGATGGGTGCGACGTGGGATCGAGACAAGCTCACCATGTCTGCCTTCTACACGTTCCTGGGAGGTATTACCAATAATACGACTGCCCCGAGCGAAAACGGTACGTCTATGAAGACTGTAGATATAACCGGAATCTGGCATGTGTCGAACGATGTCGACCTATCAGCTTCGATACGAAACCTCACCAATCAACGCCCACCCTACCTCACACCTTTTTCATCAATTTACTTGAACTATGATTCGACGAACTACTCAGCTATTGGACGGTTCGTCAGTGTCGCCATAACCAAAAGATGGTGATGGCGTTGATGGTTCGAACAGGTGATACCAAAACGAGCACGAATTCATCACTGGGCACATGAATGACAAAATTGATGTCTGGTGTGCAGGCAATGGATAGCTTGGGTATGGAGTCCGTCACCGTGAGCCGACGGAACTCCACGGCATGGCGCTCGGGTTGGCAGCAGATATTGAAATATACAGTGCCGGTGCTACGTGCGAAGAGGTGGCAAGGCGGGGCAAAGCTGTAGCCCGGACGAGTCGCATCGACAAAAGAGGTTTGCAATGCAAAGGTATCTGATTCATTTCCGCTTGTTGACAATGGCTTTTGCCTTGTTGTCGATTGGAAGCTACCCGGCAGTGTGTGTTGCACGTCCGGGAGCGAGCCCGGCCATTGGGCTGAAGCCTGTTGCTTCGTTCGACTTCAGGAATGCAGAGAAATTGGGAGAAGACACCATCTCGCATGATAGAAAGAGCGCTATTGTGGGTGACGTCAGACAAGTTGACTCACCATTTGGATGCGCCGCAGAGTTTTATGGGAAGAGCCGCATTTCCGTGAATGCGGATGATCTATTGAATTTCAAGCATGCCTTTTCGGCCATGGCCTGGGTGAATGGATCTGGATCCCGGTATCAGACTTTGAATCTGACTACTGGTATGAGAAGTCCAAACTTTCAGGTTGTAGGGGACAAGATTTATTTTGTGACGAATTCTGATCCATTGGCAGATAGCACTTATAAATCGCCTAAAAAGGGTCCGTATTATTGGCCGTCTGTTATCTGGTCGGGGGTTGTCGATGTCAACCTTGGGACTTGGCATGACGAGCAACGAACGAAGCTGCCATTAAGCGGTCTTGAGCCGAAGCTGCAGGTTGTCGGAAATCGAATGTATTTCCAGTACTTCGGAAATGCTGCTGATGGCACTTGGCAGATCTATACCGGCACGAGCGGAATAGATGGCAAGGGTTGGCAGTCGATTCAGAGGACAGCTACCAAAGGACGTTATGACACAGAGCAGACCCTCAACATCCAAGTCGTTGGCAACAAGGTCTACTATGCATTCCCCATGAAGGATAAAAACGGGAAGTGGCAATTATGGACCGCAACATCCAATCTCGATGGATCGTCCTGGAAGGCGCTACAGGAAACGAAAGATGGGTACGGTGGTTTGATACCGGATTTTCAGGTATCCGGTAACAAAATATACTACATTTTTGTCTCCAGTGCGTCGCAAGATGGAGCTATTCGTGGTGGTTACAAAAGCAAGATGCATGTAGTTATCGCTTCCTCAAACCTGGATGGTTCAGACTGGCATGAAATCCACCGCGTTCATGATGCCACTTGGTGGATAGTTGCCAAGCTGACGGTCAATAATGATACCATTTATTTTTCACTTTCAAAGGGAGACTCGAAGGGAGATTCTCATCTGTGGACCGGGAGCGTGGCGACGGATGGTTCCGGTTTTCAAGAACATCAGAGGACGTTCGGCACGGGTAATGCAGCACCGGCTGGTATTCAAGCCGTAGGTGATAAGGTTCTGTATTCCTTCTCTGCCACCAAGCACCTTTCGAAATCCATGCTTAAGCTGGGCCCGATGGGCATGTCGTTTTGGACTGCGAGTACGGATCTGAATGGTAACCATTGGACCCAGAAGCTTAAGATTGGAGGCGACGAAGATGACCATATCACCGGGTACAAGATGTTGGATGTTGTTGGTGGCAAGACATATTACGATGTGATGAGACTCCATTATGTGAAAAATGAGGATCGTATCCTGAGATACGATAATGGCATCCTGGCCTATTCCGGCTCGAACATCCTGAGCAAGGGAGATTCCTACGGCATCGGGATGTCGGCGTCGGGAGATGCATCCGGGTTTGTGAATGCCGGCGAAGATTATCTGTATCGCGGTGAAGCTCCCGAGGACACCGCCGGAGGGCTGGTTGAGCAGAAGCTTGCTCCTGGTTGGCATCATGTGACCGTTACCTACGATGGCAACACCTTGCGCTTGTATGTCGACGGCGAGTTGGCTCGCGAAACACGCTACGACAAAAAGCCTGCTGCCAACCCATTCCCGCTGAGTATAGGGGATGGCTTCGTCGGAAAGATTGCGGACGTGATGCTGTTTGATCGCGCACTCAATCAGTCGGAAATCTCCACTTTGGCAGACCGACGTGACGAGACGTCATGCAAGTCGACTCCATGGTGAGGCTAATATTTTCGGATTGAGCGGTCATCGTCGCGGATTTCGAGCGAGCTTCGGCATCCGCAATTTCGGTCGTCATCAGAACAGCCTTTACTGCATGCGCCATCACTTGCGCCGGAGCGGTTATCTCGCTCTGCGTGCTGGAGTGTGTGGCATTCATTCCTACCCAGGCCATCCACCATGTTCATGAAATGCCTTATGAAAAAGGTCCTGATGGCGGGCGGACTGCTGCTGATGTTCACCAGCCTGTCTCACGCGGAAACGATTTCTCCCCGCCGGCTCCTGGAGGTTGCTGACTTCAGCGGTCCCGTGATTTCACCGGATGGAAGCAGTGTCGCCTTCAGGCTTGAACAGGCCTCGGTTGTGCGCAATACCTACGATGTCTTCTGGTACGTGCAAGCCATGGGCGGCAAATCACCGCCCCACCGAATCGCAGACGGTGGTGTTCTGTTGCACGGTAGCGCCGGGGTTTCGGTGCCCGGTCATGCCATTTGGTCGCCCGATGGGCGCTGGATTTACTACCGTGCACTGGTGGATGGCCAGATGGGCGTCTGGCGCGCGGCTGTGGATGGGTCCAGCGCGGAACCCGTGACACACGACCCGGCGAATGTCGGCGATTTCGTGTTGAGTGCCGACGGCAAGACCCTGAAGTACAGCGTGGGAGCCACGCGCGCTGCGGTTATCGCGGCGGAACAGGCCGAGTACGACCATGGCATTCACATCGACGATACCGTGCCTATCGGCCAAGGTGGTCTCTTCCGCTCCGGCAATGTTGATGGCCGGTTGGAGACGCAGCGCTTTCTTTCTAGTGCTCCCGTGTGGGCGCGCGTTTCGTTGCTGGCAGGCGTTCCGGATCAGTGGAAAGCAGTCGACCTGAAGACCGGGAAGACGCGGGATCTGCCTTCCTCCGAGCGTCCACTCCAACCGCCGAAGACATCGACGGGTCTATCCAACGATATACGCAAGGCTTTGGGCATGCGTACTCTTGAGCCGGCACCGCCCTGGAAAGTGGCGGTTGATCCCGATACGGGTCGTATGGCGTTGCTGACGCGATTCGGTAACGGGAAAGGGTTCATGAAAAAGCCCGATGTGCAGCTCGCCATGCTGCCCAAGGCAGGCTCAACCAAAACCATCAAGTGTCAGGCCGCGTTGTGCACAGGGAAGGCGATCAGCAGCATCCAGTGGCGACCGAACAGCGACGAGGTGCTGTTCACCGTGGGCGACCCGCACGAAGGGCAGGCACAATCGATTTACCGGTGGAACGTTCGAACGGGTGCCGTGGATCTCGTCGCCCAATCCGCGGGCTTGCTCAGTGGCGGTCGTGATTACTCCAGCGCCTGCGGGGTATCCTACAAAGCCTTGGTGTGCGTGAACGCCAGGGCGGATCGTCCACCTCGTCTGGAAAAAATTGACCTGAAGACGGGGAAACGGCAGGTGTTGTTCGACCCGAACACGGCCTTGGCTCTGGGTGAGGCAAAGACGACACCGTCGCGTTTACTGCGCTGGACGGATGCAAAAGGCCGGGAAGTGACCGGCCAATTCTTTCCGGCGCGTCGTACGGGCCATGGTCCCCCTCCATTGTTCGTGAACTATTACGACTGCCGGGGCTTCCTGCGCGGCGGGGTGGGCGATGAATGGCCTTTTGCCTCGCTGGCCGAGGACGGGATTTCCGCTCTGTGTATCAACGATGATGCCGTTTACCGTCTTGATGCGATGGAGCGGTACGGGGAGGGGCTAGCGGCGGTCAGGAGCGCCATTGACCTCTTGGCATCCAAAGGGGAGATCGATCCGACCCGGGTCGGGATGGGCGGCCTCAGCTTCGGCTCCGAAATCACCTTTTGGACGTTGATGCAATCCAATCTGCTCGCTGCCGCGTCGATCACTTCCCCGGTGATGTCCCGCAACTATTATCTGTTCGGGAGCATTAGGGGCAAAGTCTTCGTTAGTCAGTTGCAAGCGCTCTGGCAGCTTGGTGCACCGGAGGAAACGCCCAAACACTGGCGGCTCCTTTCTCCTGCCGCCAACCTGGACAAAATCAAGGCGCCGATCCTAATGCAGATGCCGGAACAGGAATATCTAACGGCGCTAGACTACGCGGTTCCCCTGATACACGACCATCGCGCCGACCTGTACGTCTTCCCGAACGAGCCGCACATAAAGTTCCAGCCCAAGCACAAGCTGGCCGCCTATGAGCGCAACCTGGACTGGTTCCGCTTCTGGTTGCAAGGCTATGAAGAGCCCGATCCGGCGAAGCGGGCGCAGTATGCTCACTGGCGAGAAATGAAAAAAGCCTTGTCGGCTCGTCCGGTGCACAGTGCAGGCAAGGACGATCGTCAGGGCCAATAGCCCGTGCGCGCGGGTGGCGCATGGACCATTGCGCGTCCCGCACAAGGACCGCCCGTGTTGGACTCGGAGCAAATTCGGTTGCGTGAGTCCTGACCTACGGTCGATTGGTATCACGAGAGGCCCCGAATTGGGAGCGGCTTCGCCTCTGGTCCTGGGCGGTGGGTTTGCGTCGCCGCCCTGGACGGCGCGGATGTCTCGGTGAAAGCCGTATGCAAACAAGCGCTTCCGCCATTAATAGGGGGAAAGCGTGCCCGGACCGTTCTAGTATGGAGTAGTGAGCGACGGCTCATCTCTCATGGCCATCTTGCGCTTTCCAGTATCCCGCACGGCCGATTCAAGCGCTTCCCGCTTGACGGGCGGCGATGGGGCCGCCGCATCCGGCGACGCGTTGTTCGCGCAGATGTGGAATGAACTGAAACCCGGCCTGCGCAGATACTTGCTGCGTCAACTCGGCAGCATCGATGCCACCGAGGACGCAGCACAGGAAACTTTCCTGCGCATGTTGCGTTATCAGGCGGTCGGCAACCCCGGGGAGAGACGTGCCCTCTTGTTTCGAATCGCCGCGAGCGTAGTGGCAGATCGCCGGCGCTACGCGAAGTCGCGTCGCGCGAACAACCATTGCGCGATCGAAGATCAGGAGTTGGTGTCGGACGCGCCTCAACCCGACCGTCACGTGGACAACCATCAGCATCTCGTGTTGCTGCAGCGCGCGATTCTGGCATTGCCGCCGCGTTGCCGCGAAGTCTTCCTGTTGCACAGGTTCGAGGGCCTGAGTTATCGCGACATTGCACACCGCTTCGGCACGTCCGAGCGTACTGTCGAGAATCAGATTTCCCATGCGCTGGCGGTGTGCCGCCGCGCGTTGGCGTGATGCGTGCGTGAGAAAGCCGCCATGAATTCCGAACACGACATGGAAACAGTCCAACAACAGGCGGAGCGTTGGTTCGCGCGCCTGCGCAGCGAGGGCTGCTCGGCCGCGGAACGCCGCGATTTCGACGTGTGGCTTTCTGCTGGCGCCGCGCATGCTTCGGCTTTTGCGCAAACCGAGCGCTTGTGGAACGAGCTCGGTGGACTCTCCGGCGACGTCGAGCTCAAGCGTGCTCGGCACGCAGCGCGTCGTGCTGCACAATCATCGCTGAGCCGTACCGCCAGACGGCGACGTCTGGCGATCGCAGCCTCGTTCGCCGGCGTATTGATCGTGGCGATGTCGTTCTGGTTGCTGGGCGATCACTCCGCCACCCAGCGGTACACGACAGCGCACGGTGAACAACGCAGCGTCATGTTGGCGGACGGTTCACGCGTGATGCTCAATACGGACACCGTGCTCGACGTGAGGCTGGGTGCACGCGTTCGCAGCGTGCACCTGATGCAAGGCGAGGCGCTGTTCGACGTCCTCCACGATGCGGCCCATCCTTTCGTGGTCCACGCGAACGGCAACGTCATTTCCGATCTCGGCACGCGTTTTGACGTAAACGACAGTGGCCAGCAGACCACGGTCACCGTGCTCGAGGGTTCGGTGAATGTCGAGCGTGGCAGACATACGGCCCGATTGAACCGTGGTCAGCAACTTGTTGCGGGGGATGGCATCTGGCGCCAAGCTGCGGCCGATCCCACCACCACGGCAGGCTGGAGCCGAGGGCAGCTGGTATTCAGCGCCACGCCGTTGGCTCAGGCCATTGCAGATGCAAACCGCTATGCGCAGGAACAATTGATCGTCGCCGATCCGCGACTGGAAGCCATCAAAGTCAGCGGCGAGTTCAGGATCGGCAATACCCAAGCATTCCTGCGTGCACTGGAAAGCGCCTTCCCCATTCGCACCGAGCAAAGTGGCAAGACGATCCGCCTCTACCATCGTTAGAGCATCCGCCAACTGGTTAGTGTCGATCTTCAACGTGAGGCGGCATTGGCAACTTTGAAGAAGCTTGTCATTCCGGGGCCATCGCCGGCTTTGTCGGCGATGGAACCCGGACTCCAGTTTTGCTCCGAAGGATTGCAGAGCCGGATTCCGGGTTCTGCCCGCAAACGGCGCGGGCAGCCCCGGAATGACGACATGAAATGTTGAACTTTGGTGCTAATCAGGTGCCGCCAAGGTACGGGAAATGCGCAGACGCAGATGATACGGATAGGGGATTGCAGCGGATCTTCCGTTCTTGTTTGAGACGCGGCCATTCGGGCCGGAAGGCGGGAGACCGGGGATGCTGGCATTTCATGTACGTTCGCGAGCGCTCTGCATGCCTTTGCTCCACGCGCTGTTGCTATTCGTTGCATTGGGGCCCACGACGACAATCCTGGCCGCACCACCGTCCTCGAGTATTGATGCGGGCGGCGCCCATGCATTCCACATCTCAGCAGGCTCGCTTTCGGAGGCGCTTCACCAGTTCATCGCGCAGAGTGGCCTGCAGGTGCTGTACGACCCCGCCCTTGTCGAAGGACATGTCACCGCGCGCATCGACAGCGTTTCCACCCCGAGCGCAGCGCTCGACGCGTTGCTCCGGAACACCGGTCTCGTTTACGAATTCACCGACTCCGGCACGGTCGTGATCAAACGCGCCCCTTCTGCGGCAAAGCCGCGGGGCACGAAAGTACAGAAGCAGCCCGCCGCGGAGAAAGCTGCCGAGCCCACCACATTGCAGGCCGTCAGTGTGACCGGCACGCGTATTCACGGTGGCGTTACGGCGTCGCCGACGATCACCATTGGTGCGCAGCAGATCCAGAATGAGGGCTTCAGCGATCTGGGTGAGGTGATTCGTAGCGTACCGCAAAATTTTTCCGGGGGACAAAATCCGGGGGTTGCGGCAGGTGCAGCGGCAGGTGGCCTCAGCGATCAAAACATCACCGGTGGCTCGGGCATGAATCTACGCGGTCTAGGGCCGGATGCAACCTTGACCCTGCTTAATGGCCATCGCATGTCCTACGGGGGCTTCTCCCAAGCCGTAGACATCAGCGCGATACCAGTGGAGGCTGTAGAGCGTCTCGAGATCGTGCCGGACGGCGCATCCGCCATCTATGGTTCCGATGCGGTGGGCGGCGTGGCCAATGTGATCCTCAAGCCCGACTTCAATGGCGTGACCTTGGGCGCGCGCTATGGGGAGGCCACCGAGGGTGGGTTGATTACCCGTGAGTACACGGCAACTGCTGGCACGAACTGGGCCACGGGCGGCTTGATCGCAGCCGGAGAGAAAACCTCCAACGATCCGATCTACGCCGACCAGCGTGACTACACCCAATCGATGTACCAGCCTTCGACGTTATGGCAGGGCAGCAATCTTCGCAGTGGCTTGTTCAGCCTGCATCAGTCTCTGGGAGAGGGCGTCGAACTGCATCTGGAGGCACTTGGAAACGACCGGAATAGCCATATCGTCTATGCGTACCCAAGCGTTTACTACCCCTCCGACGTAAAGTCGAAGATCACCTTGTTGGCACCCAGTCTCGAAGTGTGGCTTCCTGGCGACTGGACGCTCACGTTCAGCGGGACCGCGGGGAAAGAGAAGAATTTTGTTGCTCAACCGGCGGTGAATAGGGCGAACAGAGCGGTCACTCCCAGCGGCCTCACAGCGTACAGGAACAAAAGCCTGACTTACGAGATCGGCGCGGAAGGGCCGTTGTTCACGCTGCCCGGTGGTGAAGCAAGGCTGGCTACTGGCGCAGGCTATCGATACAACGACTTTTTGGACCTTCTCGGTAACACGATCTACGCCGATGGCGACGAGAGCAGCCGCTTTGTCTATGCGGAGTTGGACCTGCCGGTGGTCGGGCCGGAGCAGGGCGTCGACGGGATCGAGCGACTCGGGCTGACGGGCGCGATTCGCACCGAGGATGG
>Ga0070659_100004335_pt1 | contig 10132 bp, 24 predicted proteins | sample KBSC23metaG_FD_64666 | JGI IMG/M metagenome (GOLD analysis project Ga0070659, IMG submission 64666) | Corn rhizosphere microbial communities from Kellogg Biological Station, Michigan, USA - KBS C2-3 metaG | ecosystem: Host-associated > Plants > Roots > Rhizosphere > Soil ...
CCTTGCTGCAAAAGTAGACAACGGCGGTGCAACTTAACAATTTAATCTTAACAGATGTAACAGTTTTACTCTGTAGGGTGTAAGACCCTACTAGTTACCTGCCCTAGTTAGCAGGTGGCGAACAGCCGGTGTATAGACGATTGCCGGTAAAGCGTGAATATCAATCGCTTATCTGAGGGCGTTAAGCTATAGATGATAAGCAGCAATTGGGGAAACCTCGCAAGGCTTTAATGATTGTGTAGAGGATTGTAAAGAGGTTACATCTTAAAACACTTCTGGGACACTTCTAGTGGTTAGGGTTATACATTTAGCTATGCCATAGGGTACACCGTAGACATGCGCCAGTCACAAACAGGGCGCAGAGAGGTGTTCATTATGACATCATTTGAAAAACAACAGGCAATGGCGCAAGCCTTAGAGTTTGCCGACGCTTTGAGCGTTACCTATGAGCCTGTATATGAGTACGATATAGCAGAAGTACGGAGCTTAAATCTGTAATGCGTTGCAAGATAAACGGTGTAACTCACATAGTAGACCGGCAGACTGTACCGGCGCTGTTTGAGCTGCACAATAAGGGCTTACTATAAACTTTAAGCGGTGTATCGCATGGCATAGCTAACTAGGTAATGTGTACCGTGTAGCACCCTGTATAGGGCAACAGTAACGCCTGGGGCTATAACAGGTACACTTACCAACCATGATATAAGCAGGTGTCGCTTGAGACACTAGATGACCACTTCATAGTCCAAGAGATTAGCAGCAGCCCCAACGAGTGTCTTGATACAGCCGTCACAGATAACAACAACTGTTGTAGTTTGAACCGGCTGCGTCCAAAGCAGCTTGCTCTACCCGAGCGTTCGGGTACACGCCCCTACGGGTGCGTGAGGGCAGCTCCAGTGAGCGATGACAAGGTGCGACCCCTTGTATGCCCTCATGCGTCCATACGGCGCAATTAACAAGCCCTAACAGGGGCAGAAAGGAGTTGGACATGGCAACACGTTCAACAAGCACTAACAAAAACCAGTGGGTGCATCACCCGCGCATTGCAAGCTTCACTTGCACCAAAAAGAACGGTAAGCGTGAGTTCCACGCTGTCAATGACCGAGCTAAGAAACTGTGTCGCAAGGCCGGTAAGCGCTCAGTCGTGACCGCTAGCGACCTCAAGCCCTTCCGTGGCTACTTCAAGCTCCGTGAGTACAAGAACGGCAAGCTTGTTAGTATCGCCCTCTAGTGAACAGTCGTAATCAGCAATGCCTGGCGTGTGGTGGCAGCTACACGCTCAGGCGCTGGTTTGACCACAACTGCCGATTGACGGGATATAACCGTTAGCTCTATAGTGAGCAGAGAGGATTACCATGAGCGAACAGCTACAGGTACAAAAACACAAACGCCACGAAGAACTACCAGAGGTTGAGGAGTTACCTGAGCCGCTGGATGAAAGCGCACTGCTACGTGCAGCCGCATACATGATTAGCAAGATAGATAAGGAGGTCGCATGAAGTATTACATTGCCTACGAAGGCTACAATGTCGTAGCCGTAGAAGCTAACAGCAAACAAGCAGCCGAGGATAGGTTCTGGGACGAAGGCCTGAACGACCTAGCCAACGCTGAAATCCGTGAAATACAACCAGAAACGAAAGCATTTCAAATCTATACTGACCTTAACGATTTACGGAGAGGGCTATGAATATACCCGTAACCGTGTACGAAGATGTTACAGGTAGCGGTTTGAACTATTTTGACACTTTGTACAAGGATAGTCCTGTCAAGATTATTGATGGGCGGATATATTTAGTAACCGTAATAGGGGGAGAGGAGTAAAGCGAACATGAAAACCAAAATCCAACAAGCGGTAACTGCAACCGTGCCATTTGAGCAGTTATCCACATGGAATGTTTTGTGGCGTGTTTATAAGCGTCATGAACTATTTTTGCTGTACCTGTGCCTAGTGTGTATTTTGACCGCTTGGCTTGTGACAGCATAGTTGGACTGCGTCAGCAGTTTAGATGTAACAACACCTTAATGTGAGGAGAAAGGTTATGAGTAGAAAACCGACAAAGGCGGCACTTGATGAGCTTGCCGAAGCATTAACTTTCATCAAGAAAAGCCCCTACAAGGGCACAGCCGTCAAGATTGAGCTGGAAGGCCAGTTAAACAGGGGTAGGCACTATGACGAAGAAGATACCTGTGAGAACTGTGGCGGCGATGGCCGGATATATTGCCAGGATTGTGACGAAGGCTCACTTTCTTGTGATACCTGTGATGGTGCGGGTTATGTGCCTGTGCAGGGCGCTGGGGGTGGAACCACACCTTGTGAAGACTGTGAAGATGGATATGTAGAGTGTGATGTCTGTGAAGGCCTATCCGATTGGCAGTGTGATGACTGTGGCGGCTATGGCGTAGTACAGAGCGATGACCGGGCGAACTGGTCAGAAGCCGGGTGCTTTGACTTCATGCTTGAGCATGTCATTGGAAAGGTTTACAACCAGTCATTACAGGAACGGGTAGCGGCTGCTGGAGAGCTGCCGGTTGTACGTAGTTCGCATGACGGCCACTATGATATATCGTCCTTCCAAGTCATAGAAGGCTTAAAATATGCCGAGTTCTATCGTGATGGCAGTGTGGATAGCGAGTTTACCTTCACGGTAGATTTTGACCACATTGACCTAGCCTTAGAGTTCATCAAGGCGTTCAAGGCGCTCAGTGTGGCTATCGGTGGTGGTTTAGATACGCATGGTGCTGGTATGCACATTGCTATCTTAAATAGCCCGGATTGTCATTATCCCGGTGGTAATCGTCTGAAAGATGTCTGCACCTATAACTTCGTAGATGCCGTATCACCGTTGTTACCGGCATTGTACTTCTTAGGTAGTGCAGACTTTCGGTCAAGGGGAACCGGTTTTCGCCGTCCGTACATATCCAGTCCTTGGCATAATAACGCCCACAAGTACGCAGCGATAAATGGTAGGGACGGTTGTTTTGAGTTTCGGGTATTTGAAACCTGTTACCAACGGCCGGAAGCAGTGATTGACTTTCTGATTGTCATTGCTAAGGCACTAAAATACTATAGCCCGAAAAGTGTGGATACCCGCATGAAAATCGGCCGTATCGGTTGGAAAGACCAGGGCGAAGGCCTTGCCCGTTTTTACTACACTTCAGACCATCTGAAAGCGTTGGACGGTGGCTTACGGTTATTGAAGCCGGAGTACAAATCAATGGAACAGCTCAAGCAAGAGCGTGGCTTTAACTTCGGTGTCGGTGACATCAAGAAAGTTGAGCAGGAACGCCGAGAAGAGTGGCGTAAAGAATATGAAGGCGTGAAAGAACGCCTATCGTTTGAACGTGGCCGTCGTTACCATCGTTACCTAGCCGATTACTACCAAGCAATGGAACAGGCGGGTCGGACAGCGGTGGTAGAACAGTACGGTACTGCTAGGCAATTTGCTACCAGGCGTTTGCGGGAACAGTACGGACACTTGTATGGCGGTGTCCGCAGTTACGTTCGTGACCGGCAACGCCGGGAGAACGAAGAGAACATTCAGTATTTTATAGAGGTCTGAATATAGACCAGAAAGGAGTGATGCCTATATGTGTGGCATTATTTATGCGGAAAGCTTTGATAACCGCAGCGTAAACAACGTCATCATGAACCAGTACGAAAACCAAAAGAACAGAGGTCAAGAAGGGTTTGGGCTTTACGATGTAGACCGTAACCATCTTGTCCGCAGCACGACCGAAAAGGGTGTGATGAAATACCTAAAGAAACACTTGTCCAAGCAGATTTTGTTCCATCACCGGTTACCAACCAGTACGAAGAACGTCAAAAATGCTTGCCATCCGTTTTCTACCGGTAGTTATTTTCCGACCAACTATGTACTTGTACATAACGGTTGGATTAGCAACGCCTGGGATTTGAAGCGTAAACATGAGGAGTTGGGGATAACTTATCACTCTGTCCAAGAGGACGGTAAGTTCAACGACAGTGAAGCCCTGCTCTGGGATGTAGCGCTGTTCTTAGAAGGTAAACAAGAGAGCTTACAAGCCCGAGGACCGATTGCCTTCATCTGTATCGCTACGCCAAGCGATGGCAGGAAAAGTAAGAAACTGTATTTTGGCCGCAATACTAATCCGCTGAATATGTTGATGAATGAGGATAACTTCCTGTTCCTATCCAGCGAAGGCGAGGGTGAAGCGATTGACTCCCACATGCTGTACAGCTACAACTACCGCAGCCGGAAGTTAGATAAAGTACCACTGACAATACTTGAGCGGGAAGTATATCAGCCGACCACCGCCTATGAAAACCGAGGTTACTTTGGTAACTGGCGGCACAATGACTATCCACAAGGCTACCTGACTTCTGGTGGCACTTGGGTTGAGGGCGATGAGGATGAGCTGGACAATGAAGACCCGTATGTCTACATGCTGATACCGAATATCACCTATGACTACGAAACCATCGTGGAAAGCAATGAGGACTATACTTGGTCTGCACCTGACAAAACTGAAATCAACCTATCGGCTCGTATTCGTGAAAAAGTACGGGTCTACTTGGAAGAAGGCTTTGGTTTGTACGAAATGGCGGCCGAAGTTGCTGACGATGACCTGGCTAGTATAGAAGCCCAAATCAAACAAGACGAGAAGATGGGCTTTATCTTTGATGAGGACTTAGGGATAGACCACGACATTACGCTGGCCGCTGATGAAGTCATCTACTCTAGCCCATATTGGACGGATAGGAACTCTATTGACCCCGGCTATGAGGCTTTCTACACCGAACAACAGAAGTTACACGAACTAACCAATGCAGCCTAACGGCAGAAAGGAGCTACTATGCCAAATGGCGGATGGAGTGCAGCAGGTACTTTTAGTAGTCTGGACTATGAGGAACTATTGGAAGTATATCTTCCGACCGAAGAAATATTACGGCGTGACCGAGAGCGTTCAGCGCAGCTTAGGGATTTAGCCGACCAGATGCAGCGCAACGGCCGACGGGTCATAACCGATGGTACATACATCTATGATATCTCAGGCGCACAGCCTCGGGTTATAGACTTGAATGGGACTGAAATGCAGGATATGATGCGGGACTTAGACCAGAAGTCCCCGGAAGGCCAACGCCAGGCAGTGCTGGACATGCCACAGATACGCTATGAGCTGTTAGATACCCTGTTACACTTGCTGAACAATGAGCCGAAGGTCATGCAACGAGAGTTTGTGACATACCAATCTACACTGGGCGATGAACACTTTGAACACAACTACCAACGTGACCGGGCAGCCAACAAGAAAATGGCCGATGTGTTCTATAAGGGCAAGCGATTGTGCCGAGTACAGCGCTTTCCGCATCAGCGGGCGACCATCTACCGGCAAAACCAGCCGAAGTTACGGCTGATACAACGGACATTAGAGCGCTTGTTTTATGACCAGTTACCAAAGGTGAAGGTAGAGGTTATTTGACTGTGGGCAGAAAGGTGTCTATAATAGCTGACATAAGGACTAAGGAGGCACCGAATGGACTATATCACGTACTTGAAAGAGCACGACAACTACGATAAGTACATCATATACTTGCTAGAACTAGGACTGTCCATCACAGACGTGGCGAAAGCCGCACAAGTGAGTAGGGATACAGTCTATCAGGTTATTAAGCGTCATGAAGACTTGGTAGCCGACTATATTGACGCAATAGCAACGACATTGCAGAACGTGGAGGAAGACAATGAAGCAAACGCAGACACATATATACCGAGCGAAGCACCTGGTAAGAGGTAGTTCTATCGGCGAACAGCCCGGTAGTGTGTGGGTAGCAATACCGGACAAGTACGCCGGGCAACCGATTACCGTACTGTACGGCAGCGAACAGATGACAATTAAGGATTGGCGCAAAGAGGCTAAGCAGTTCAAGCGGTTCCGTGACAAGTTCTGGACGGAGATTTCCGGACGGTCACAGTACTATACGCTTGGCTACTTTCCTTTTAAGCCGAATAAGGAGGTTTGATATGTACATAGACTACAACGACCCATATAACCCACTATATGACATGACTACCGATGAGATGTGGGATTTTGACAATGAAGGCACTGATGACCACATGGACGTAACCGACCCCGGCGAACCGACGATACCGGAAGCCGATGAAGATGAGCCAGAAAGGGAGTAATATGGCAAAGACTAATGTTAACAAATGGACAGCTGAGCAGTTCGTAACAGCTTACATTGAGGCGTTTAAAGCGAACAAATCAATTCAAGACCTTACTGAGGAACTTGGCTATCGGAAACCGAGCGACCTACGTAAACGCAAACAACACTATCAGAAAAGAGGGGTAAATCTACCAGAACTTCGGGATGATGTATCGGTTTTTGTAAGGCCTTTGGACGTCAAGGCATTGAACGAACTGATGAAAGATTTGCTATGAGAAAGCTACAGTATATTCTAAACGTCTTGGGCTATGCTAACGTCCTAAACAAGCGTATTGACGAAGACATTTACGAGTTCCCGGGCATTGACCCGTTTTACGTCTCCGACGAAGACTGGGATAATATGGTGCTCAAGTTTGATAAGAAATTCAAACCGGGAAAGGGGGCAATCAATGAGCAAGACCGAGCCGGTTGATTATATTATACGGTTAAAACGTCGTAGAGATTGGTTGCATAATCGTATTACTAGTGAAGGCGAAAAAGATTTAAGTTTTGACAAGGCTGAGTTATCGGCATTGGAATGGGCGATACCTATTTTGGTGTGGTACATTAGCAGAAAGGAAGAAGATGATAGTCCATTACATCCGGAAGACTAGGCCGAGTGCCCTCCGACTAGCTCAGAAGCTACGAGAAATGGGGTACACCGGTAAAGTCATTAATTGGGGAACCAAGGAGCCGTTTGCGCTTAACCCCCCACAGGCGGTTGCCTTAGCGTCTAACAAGCACAAGGCGTTACTCACTATGCAAGAGGCCGGAGTGCCGATACCAAAGCTCGTAGGTAATACCGGCGGAAGGTACTCATTGTTTGACTTTAGACGGCTGGGAATAGAGTGGGAGTACCCTATTGTGGGACGACCTGACTATCATCGTAAAGGACGACAGTTCTATCTTTGCAACAACTATGAGGACGTTACTAACGCCCTTAATAGAGGAGCAACTCACTTCATGGAGTACGTTGACAATGCCCGAGAATTTAGGGTGCATATTGTCAATGGCAAGTCCATTAAGATTAGCGAAAAGATAGGTGGTGGCATCACCAAGAACTATGAGAGTGGCGCACGTTTTTACTACCCCGAGGACTTCAATCACAAGAAGAGCCTACGCAGAGTTGCTCGGGAGGCAGTAGCGAGCCTGGGTTTGGACTTTGGGGCTGTAGATTTACTGTACCGGGACGGTAATTTTTACGTCTTAGAAGTCAATACGGCTCCTTGTCTAACCTCAACCAGCGATACGCTAGAGCGGTATGCTAGGGCATTTTACGAAGGAGCAACCATATGAGACGATAAGAAGTGGAACGGGGAGTTGTAAATGGCTACGGCAACTGACGTAGTTGCCAATGTTGCAAGTCTAGGCGAGGATAGCCAGACTACTTACGGCTACGGCTACGGCTACGGCTGGTAGCCAACCATAACCATATAAACGAAAGGGGAAAACCCCTAGAAAGGCAGAAATAATATGAGCACCAATACTAACCAAATGCAAAACAAACGAGGCGAGTGGGTTCCAGCAATCCCAGAGCCATTTTACGGGCTAAAGAAGCAATGCAGTTGCGGAGCTTCATACTGGAAAAAGAAAAACTACCAAGCCCATTATGCACTTGAGCATATTTTGTTAGGAGAAAAGCCACTATGACCGCAAACAATACAGTGGATGAGCTAGACCAAGAAAGTGAACAAGCTTTACTCCTAGAAGAGGCTTACCAGCTAGGCTACCATAAGGTCAGAAACGGCTGCTTGCAAGAACCTTTACGCAAACTCAACGCCCTTATCGCCCAAGCTAAACGGGAGGCACGGGAAAAAGACCCATACGGCAACCCAATAATCTGGCTGAGCCGCTACGAAGCCGAGCGGGTTTCGGAGTGCTTGAAAAAACTCAGAGCCAACAAGGTGCAAGGCTACGACACTGGCGACTGGTTCCTAGACGTACCCCACAAAATAGATAAATGGTTAGCCACTCTTACAGCAGAGGAAACGAAATGAGCAAGCACGGCGTACCAGGCAGCTTTTTTAACGTAGGCGTTGCTGACAATTCCCCAGCTCCTCATATAAGCGAAGTAGAGAAACAGATACGTACCTCCATTGGTATGCGGGAGCGTGACCAGCATGACGCAATGATAGATTTTGGCGATAAGAAGATTACAGCCGAACAGTTAAAGGCTCTATCAGACGAAAGCCGTGAGTTGTTTGTTGAAGACTTGCTACGAATAGCCGACCACCACACACAAGCTGTACTGGACTTGCTTACAAGCAAACTACCGCCAACGCCCCGCAAACCATTCTTAGAAGGCTCATATACCGAAGGCCGCAGAGATGCATTATGGGAAGTCCGTGAAGCTATACAAGCGGTGAAGGGGAAGAAATGAGCGTTTGGTATACGAGCTTGGAGAGCCAGTTAAGGCAGGGTTTCTACGACAATCTAATTAAGATTGTGCAATCTAGCCCCGAAGACTGGCGTAACCTAACTGTGGTGAGCGACTTGGCTGCAATGAGCCGTAAGCCTACACGGACGCATACAAAATCCGCCCAGTCCCCCACTAACATAAGTAAGAAAGGAAATGAGTAATGTACAACGATAAAAGTGTAGAGGATGTACTGAAATATCTGTACGAGAATAAGAAAGATGACCTTGCAAAAGCCGTGTTAGGACTCGTAAAACGCTGTGAACGAGCCGAAGCTACGCCACAATACCCCACTAACCAACCGCCCCAACCCCAAATATGGTACGGCGACGGCATTAACCCACCCTACAGGATAACCTCGTGACCCCTTCCCCCACCCCATCAGCTACTACTAAGAGCCTAGAGGAAATACTTTTGTCTGGTTTCTTCCAAGCTATAAAGAACGCTACCGATGAGACCTTTAAGCCCGAAGATGCACACCAAATGGCTGTCAACATGGCACATAACTATGCTGCTGCCATAGAAAATTACATCACACAAGAACGTAATAAGGCTATAGAAACAGCCACAGTAAAACATGCTGCTGAAATGTCAGTCCTAGACCAAGAGATAATGAGTCTCAAGGCACAGCTTAAGAAAGAGGAAATATGAACCGTCCGGTCCGGTACAATGTTGAGAAAGGCTACCATGAAATTCTGGAAGGCGGCAAGCGGTGGCGTAGAGCGGCGCGGTATACCTGTGATAGCTGTCATAAGGAATTTTGGCGAGCAGCACAGAAACGTGACCGTGGTAAACTGGTGTTTTGTTCTCTTACTTGCTCACAACGCCATAACATGCAACTACGGTTCATGAAGCAAGGTTGGGGTAGTGTCGCCAAATGGTGCATTATCTGCGGTCGCCGGTTCATGGTAAAAAAGTCTAAGTACGCCAAATATACCACATGCGCCCGACAAGAGTGCAGGCTGGCGTACTTAAGGCAACGAGGTAAAGAACAAGCACGTAAACGAAGGGAGGCTATCCATGACAGACCTGGAAGTCCTGGCGAGTAAAGTCCGGGGCGCACTGACAATACAAGACGCTGTCCAGGTATTGGAGCGTTATTTAAAAAGAAGGGAGGCTAAGTGATAGTTCTAATTTCATTAGTGGTAGTCGTAGTACTAGGGATAATCATAAGTATGCTGGACATCATCCATACGCATACCCATGAAATTCTAGACGAACTGGAAGTAAAAAGTAAATTCCGAAGGTAGTATAATGCTGCTTAGGCAGTAATATAAGCAAGGAAAACAAACATGGAAACCAAGCGTCTTATACAAATAGGACACCACGAAATAACCACTCATCTAGATGAAGCCGACCGTTTGCGCGGCCTAGCTAGCGACCTGCTTGATAACGCCGAATGGCATACCGAACAGGCTCGGCAGTGGCAACAGTATATTGGAGGGCTTATCTGTCCTCAAGAAGCCGTTGTAATCCCCCTCCAGCAACGGCAACAATTAATCGTAATTCAAGGAGGTGAGGAAGGAGCTTAA
>Ga0070659_100004336_pt1 | contig 10131 bp, 9 predicted proteins | sample KBSC23metaG_FD_64666 | JGI IMG/M metagenome (GOLD analysis project Ga0070659, IMG submission 64666) | Corn rhizosphere microbial communities from Kellogg Biological Station, Michigan, USA - KBS C2-3 metaG | ecosystem: Host-associated > Plants > Roots > Rhizosphere > Soil ...
ACCCCGCGCTTCCTCGACAAGAACACCAACGAGTGGAAGGACGGCGACGCGCTGTTCCTGCGCTGCAGCATCTGGCGCCAGGCCGCGGAGTACGTCGCCGAGTCGCTGCAACGCGGCACCCGGGTCATCGTGCAGGGCCGGCTGCGGCAGCGGTCCTACGAGACCAAGGAAGGCGAGAAGCGCACCGTCGTCGAGCTCGAGGTCGACGAGATCGGCCCGTCGCTGCGGTACGCGACGGCCAAGGTCACCAAGGCGCAGCGATCCGGCGGTGGCGGCGGTGGCGGCTTCGGCGGCGGCGCGCCCGGCGGTTCCGGTGGCGGCGGTGGGTTCGGCGGCGGGTCGGACGACCCGTGGTCGACACCCGCTCCCAGCGGCGGTGGCGGTGGCGGTGGCGGTGGCGGTGGCGAGTTCAGCGACGAGCCGCCGTTCTAGCCCCTTCTCTTCCCTTGACTTTCTGACCTACCTGACACGGAGCACTGACGATTATGGCAAAGCCACCACTGCGTAAGCCGAAGAAGAAGGTTTGTGCGTTCTGCAAGGAAAAGGCCGCACGGATCGACTACAAGGACACGAACTTGCTGCGCAAGTTCATCTCGGATCGGGGCAAGATCCGCGCCCGCCGGGTGACCGGCAACTGCTCGCAGCACCAGCGCGACATCGCCATCGCGGTGAAGAACAGCCGCGAGATGGCGTTGCTCCCCTACACCAGCACCGCGCGCTGAGGAGGCTGACGATGAAGCTCATCCTCACGCAAGAGGTCACCGGTCTCGGCGGCCCCGGCGACGTCGTCGAGGTCAAGGACGGCTACGCCCGCAACTACCTCGTGCCCCGCGGCCTCGCGATGACGTGGACGCGCGGCGGCGAGAAGCAGGTCGCGCAGATCCGCAAGGGCCGCGAGGTGCGGGACATCCGCGACCTCGGGCACGCGCAGGAGCTCGCGGCGCAGCTCGCCGCGCTGCGCGTCGTACTTCCCTCGCGTGCGGGCCAGGGTGGGCGGCTGTTCGGCTCGGTCACCGCGGCCGACGTCGTCGACGCGGTGAAGAGCGCCGGCGGGCCGGCGTTGGACAAGCGTCGAGTCGAGTTGCCGGTCGCGCACATCAAGACGGTCGGCACGCACACGGTGTCGGTGCGGCTGCACCCGGAGGTCGTCGCCTCGATCGACGTCGACGTCACCGCCGACGCCTGAGGCTTCCGCTCGCGGCGTTCTCGTCGCCTTGCGGCCCTGAGGCCGCGGCGGCTCCTGCGGCCTTGCGAGCGAAACCCTCAGCCGCCGGCGGCTTCCGCTCGCGGCGCGGCGGGAGTTGTCCGAACTACAGCAGGCCCTGGCCTGTTGTGAGTCTGACAAGTCCGTCGCGATAGTTGTCAGCAGCTGATGCGGCTATAGCCACACCAGCCGCTGACAAGTCCGTGGTTTCTTTCGCGCACAGTCTGTGCACCGGCATCCGCGCAGGTCGTGGTGCGTGTCGCCGCCCGGCCGAGCGCGTGTCCACATCGGTGCCCACAGGTTGTCAACGCTGACACGGCGCGCTGTCAACACTCGGGTCCCAACGTTGTCAGCAGGCACCGAGATCCACCGGCCAGAATCGCCGCATCGGCCGGTGCCCGCGCTCTTACGCTTCGCAGCGGAACTGTCGGGGGGTACGGGCACACTCCTCGGCACGAGGACTTCGCAGACATGGTGAAGGGGCTGCCGGGTGAGTGTCGCCGACGTCGTGACGATGCCGAGCGAGCGCGGCGGCGCCGAGGTCGACCGCACCCCACCGCAGGATCTCGTCGCCGAGCAGTGCGTGCTCGGCGCGATGCTGCTGTCGAAGGACGCGATCGCCGACGTCGTCGAGGTGCTGCGCCCGGGCGACTTCTACCGGCCGGCGCACCAGACCGTTTACGACACCGTGCTCGACCTCTACGGTCGCGGCGAGCCGGCCGACCCGGTCACGATCGCCGCCGAGCTGACCCGCGACGGCACGCTCGCGAAGGTCGGCGGCGCGCCGTACCTGCACACCCTGATCGCCTCGGTGCCGACCGCGGCCAACGCCGCCTATTACGCCGAGATCGTCCGCGAGCGCGCGATCCTGCGCCGGCTCGTCGAGGCCGGGACCAAGGTCGTCCAACTCGGGTACGGCGCCGCGAGTGGGATGGGCGGCGATGTCGACGAGGTCGTCGACCGGGCGCAGCAAGCCGTCTACGACGTCACCGAGCGGCGCACCAGCGACGACTACTTCCGGCTCGAGGACGTGCTGCAGCAGGCGTTCGACGAGATCGAGGCGATGGGCAGCCGCGGCTCGGAGCTCTACGGCGTCTCGACCGGCTTCCGCGAGCTCGACGAGCTCACCAACGGCCTGCACGCCGGCCAGCTCGTCGTCGTCGCCGGCCGGCCGGCGATGGGCAAGTCGACGTTGGGTCTGGATTTCTTGCGGGCGGCGTCGATCAAGCACCAGATGACCAGTGTGCTGTTCTCGTTGGAGATGGGCCGCAGCGAGATCACCATGCGGCTGCTCGCGGCCGAGGCGCAGATCTGGTTGTCCAACCTGCGCACCGGCAAGATGACCGACACCGACTGGAACAAGCTCGCCCGCCGGATGGGCGAGATCGCGCAGGCGCCGCTGTTCATCGACGACTCGCCGAACATGTCGATGATGGAGATTCGCGCGAAGGCGCGGCGGCTCAAGCAACGCCACGAGCTCAAGCTCGTCGTCGTCGACTACCTGCAACTGATGACCAGCCCGAAGCGGGTGGAGAACCGGCAGCAGGAAGTCGCCGAGATGAGCCGCTCGCTCAAGCTGCTGGCCAAAGAGCTCGAAGTGCCGGTCGTCGCGATCAGCCAGCTCAACCGTGGCGCCGAGCAACGCCAGGACAAGCGACCGCAGATGTCCGACCTGCGCGAGTCCGGCGCGATCGAGCAGGACGCCGACATGGTGATCCTCTTGCACCGCGAGGACGCGTACGAGAAAGAGTCACCGCGCGCGGGCGAGGCGGACCTCATCGTCGCCAAGCACCGCAACGGCCCGACGAAAGACGTCGTCGTCCTCTCACAACTGCACTACTCCCGCTTCGTCGACATGCAACAGAACTAGGAGGTGTAGCTCAGCTCTCACGACGCGTACGTCTGCGAGTGGTTATAGCTGGGGTCATTTGCTTCCCGACTCACGTAGCAAGTCCCCGAACTGTCGTCGTGCGTTTCTACTGTCGAAGGCAATTGTCGATTGCGGAGGTGTTGGGGATGGCGGGGTTCAATCGTGCGGAGTACGAGCGACGACTCCGCGAGGCGCAACGTCGAGCTGAGACCGAGTTGCGGAGGGAGATCGATCGCGCGAACCGCGAGAACCAGCGCCAAATCGACGCGTACAACCGCGAGATGCAGCGACGGGTGGACGCTCATAACCGAGAAGTGCAGCGGAAGAACCGGCAAGCTGTGGAGGGTTTCAACCGCGAAGTGGCGCGAGTAAACCAGCACAACCAACGCGTGGACGCGAGAAACCGCGCGGTGATCAGTGACTTGGTACGCCGAGTCGAGTCAGGCGGTCGATCTCTGTCTTACACGCCGCAGGAGCGAGTGTTGGCGGACCGCGTTGCGGGTGCGGTCGCTCTGCAAGAGCCGCGCCAGACAGACGTGTTTCTGAGCTACGCGCGAATCGACGGCAGTGAAGTTGCCCAGGATCTGCGCGAGCGGTTGGAAGCGTTATCCGTCCGAATTTGGTTCGATGAGGTGTCGATTCAGCCGGGCAGGAGCCAGTCTCGGCAGATGGATCAGGGTCTTTCAGCCGCCCGTTGCGGAGTTGCGCTTCTGACCCCTGCGTATCTGGCCGGCCGCTTCTGGACTGAGCGAGAGTTGGGCGCGTTATTGCACAAGCCGACCCTGATCCCGGTCCTGCATAACGTGACGTTTGCGCAGGTTGCGGAATACAGCGGAATCTTGCCGGACCTTGCAGGTTTCGAGACTTGTCGAGACGACCTATCTGTTATTGCCGAAAAGATTGCGGCTGCCGTCCTGCCGAGAGCCGCCTAGCGCTTCGAGAGCGCGCACATTCCCGCAGTAGCTTACTAACCCGGTTCGTCGGGCTTGCGCATCTGCTCGGCGAGGAAACGTTCGAGCTCGGCGCCGATCTCCTCCGCGCTCGGCAGCGAGGCGCTCCCCTCGCGGCTGTCGACGAAGGCGTCGTACTGAGCCTCGAGCCCGCGGACGAGCTCGGCGAGATCCTCCGACTGCTCGACCAGGCCGGAGATCGTGGTCGTCGCATCCGCCGCCGCCTTGCTCAGCGCATCGACGTCGAAGCGCAACCCGGCCGCGCCGCCGATCGTGCGCAACAGCGTCTCGGCCGCAGCGGGGTACGCCGCCTGCGCGAGGTAGTGCGGCACGTGTACGGCGAAACCCAGCGCGTCGTGGCCCGCCGCGCCGAGCCGGAACTCGAGCAGCCCGCTCGCGCTGCCCGGCACTTGCACCGTGCCCACCCACGGCACGTGACCGCCGAGCAGATCGCGACGCGAGCCGTGCGCGGTCACACCCACCGGCCGGGTGTGCGGCACCGCCATCGGGATCGCGTTCGTGCCGACCGACAACCGCACGCCGAGACGAGTGACGAGCTGCTCGACCGCGGCGGCGAACCGCTCCCACATCACGTCCGGCTCCGGCCCGGACAGCAACAGGAAGCCGGTGCCGTCGGCGTCGTTGAGCAGCCGCACGTCGAGTCGAGGCGCGTCGTACGACGCCCAGTGATCCTCGACGAACATCATCGGCGGGCGCCGGGCCCGGTAGTCGAACAACAGGTCGACGTCGAAGGTCGCGACGAGCACCGACGCACCGCCGGAGAGCAGGTGCTCACGCGCGAGCCGGCGGGCACCGCCCGCGTCGATGAACCCGTCGAGCATCTCGACGAGAACGCTGCCGCTGACGTCCGGCACGTCCGGGGCGAGCGTGTAGAGCTCCTCCGGCGGCAGCGGGGCCACGACACCTCCAGGCGCGGGTCAACGATCGGTACGACGACCATTGTCCGCCACTAGCGCCTGGAGGCGCCGGGCTACGCCCGAAGGAGCTAGGAACCCACCTTGTACGTCGCGCTGCCGTCGCCGGCCTGGTCCATCACCGGCGAGTCGATCGCGGTCTCCGTCTGCGCGGCGAGCTCCGTGAACGTGCTCCCGACCGGGAACGCGCCCGCCGGGACGGTCCACACGATCGAGTTGCCGACGACCGCCGCGTCGCCCGGAACGGTGGAGATGTCCAAGAGCGACGCCGGGTCGGTCGGGTCGATGCTGGCGCTGCAGTCGATCTCGTTGAGCGCGAGCGGCCCGGTGTTGAAGGTGAAATCGAGGCTGCCGCTGCAGCTGGGGTGGTTGGCGAACACGTCGTAGATGTGGTTGCCGTCCGGCGCCGCGGAAAGGTTCAGCGTGACGGTGAACCCGTCCGGCACCCGCGTCTTGACCGCGATCTTCTTGGTGACCTTCTTCTTCTTGACGATGGTCGTGACCGTCTTGAACGTCGTCACGGTCTTGAATTTCGTCGCGAACAGCACCGACGTGATGTCTGCGTTGGAGTCGTCGACCGGACCCGAAGCGCTCACGGACCCGACGCCCACGCCCTGGTCGTTGATGCCATTGGCGTCACCGGACGCGTCGGTGATCTGCGGCTTCGGCGCGGCCGGCGCGCTCGCGGCATGACCCGGAACTACGGCGGCGACGACCGCTGCCGTAGCGGCGAACGTGATGAGGCGAAGCTTCATCTGCCCTCCCCCTACTTTCCGACCGTGAACGACGCGGTGCCGCTGGCGAGGTCGTAGAACGGCGCGGTGACGGCGGTCCAGTCGATCGCCGTCATGGCGCCGAGATCGGTGAACTGGGTGTTCAGCGGGATCTGGCTGAGCGGCACCGTCCACTTGATCGAGCTGCCGGTCACCGTGGCCGGGCCGATGTCATAAGTCGTGTCTTCTTCACCCGACGCGCAGCGAATGTCGGTCGAGCCGCCGAGCGCCGCGCTCGCCGAGCTGGTGGTGTACTCGAAGAACAGGCCGGTGCAGGCGCCCTTTGCTGCGGTCACCCGGTAGATCGTCGACGCACCGGGCGCGGCCGCGAGGTTCATCGTGATGGTGAAGCCGGTGGGGACCTTCACGGTGACGGTGATGACCTTCTTGACCTTCTTCTTCTTCACCACCTGGACGACGGTCTTCTTCACCGTCTGGGTCGTGTACGTCGTCTGGAACAGCACGCTGGTGATGTCGGCGCTCGACGCGCCGACCGGGGTCGTCTGGTCCGGCACGTCCACGAAGTTCTGGCCGTTGATGAAGTTCGCGTCACCGCCCGGGTCGGTGATCTGCGGGGTCGGGCCGGCCGGTGTGGCCGCGTGGGCCGGCACGACGACCGCGACAGCGGCGGCGGCGACGATGGCGCCGAGGCGTGCGCGCATGAACTGTTCCCCCCTTGTGGGATGTTGCTGGGTTGGCTGGGCTTGCTGGGTTGCTACTTGCCGACGGTGAACGTCGCTCCCGACGTGGCGTAGTCGATCTGGGGCGCGGTCACGACGCCTTCGACCGTGCGGGTCTGCGCGTTCAGCGACGAGAACGTCGTGCCGTTGCGGAACACGCCGTTCGGCACCACCCAGGTGATCGTCGAGCCGCTGGCCGTGCCCGTGATGCCGTAGTCGGTGTCCGAGGTCGGGGTGCCGCCCGGGCAGCGCACGTCCGAGCTCTCCAGGCCGACCGCGGTGTCGTACTCGAAGAACACGCTCGAGCAGTCCGCGGCCGCGCCGGCGACGCGGTACTCGATGTTCGGGATCGTCGCGGCGGCGAGGTTCATCGTCACGGTGAACCCGTTGGCGACCCGGACCTTCTTGCCGCGCACCTTCTTGGTCACGAAGTTCGTCGTGAACCGCACGGTGGTGATGTCGGCGCCGGCGACGTCGGCCGGCGCGGTCTGCACCGTCGGCGGCTCCGGACCGAGGCCAGGGAACTGTTGGTTGACGCCGTTGGCGTCACCGGTCGCGTCGGTGATCTGCGGCTTCGACCCGGCAGCGTGCGCCGGCGCGATGGCCGCGACGACCCCGAGTGCGGCCGCCACGGCGACGAGGCGAATTCGCATACGGGCTGACTTCGTCGTACCGGCGCTAATTCCTGCTCCCGGGAACGGGAACCGGGTACGACAGAGTGAGCCCATGACCGACGCGGAACGGAGCCGGCTCGCCGACAGCGGGCCTGGTTGGCGCTCCTGGGGTCCATACCTCGCCGAGCGCGCCTGGGGCACGGTCCGGGAGGACTACAGCGCCGACGGCGACGCGTGGGCCTACCTGCCCTTCGACGCGGCCCGCTCGCGCGCGTTCCGCTGGAGCGAGGACGGCATGGCCGGCTGGTGCGACGCCAAGCAGCGGCTCTGCTTCGCGGTGGCCCTCTGGAACGGCCGCGACCCCATCCTCAAGGAACGGATGTTCGGGCTCTCCAACGCCGAGGGCAACCACGGCGAGGACGTCAAGGACTACTGGTGGTACCTCGACGCCACCCCTACCGCGTCGTGGCTCCGCTGGCGCTACCACTACCCGCAGCGCGAGTTCCCGTACGACGAGCTGCGCCGGGTCAACGCGGCCCGCACCCGCGACGACCCGGAGTACGAGCTCGTCGACACCGGCGTGTTCGCGGACGACCGGTACTGGGCCGTCGGCGTCGACTACGCCAAGGCCGCGGTCGACGACGTGTGCATCCGCATTACGGTCGAGAACCGCGGACCGCGCGCAGAGCAGCTGCACCTGTTGCCGACGTTGTGGTTCCGCAACACCTGGGCGTGGGAAGAGGGCGCGGCGGAGCCGGTCATCCGGGCCGACGCCGCGCGGCTGGTCGCCGACCACGAATCGCTCGGCACCGTCACGCTGATCGGCGACGGCGCGCCGAACCCGTTGCTCTGCGACAACGAGACCAACGCGCGCAAGTTGTTCGGCGCGGACAACCGGTCGCCGTACCCGAAGGACGGGATCGGCGACCACGTCGTGCACGGGCGGCCGACGGTGAACCCGATGGGCGTCGGCACGAAGGGTGCGCTGCACTACCGGTTGGCGGTGCCGGCCGGTGGTACCGCGACGATCCGGCTGCGCCTGTCCGGTCGCAGCACGACGCCGGACCTGCGGGCGAGCTGGACCCGCACGATCGCCGCGCGCGAACGCGAGGCGGACGAGTTCCACCGCGTGCTGCTCGGTGACGGTGTCGACGGCGAGTGGGCACAGATCGCCCGGCAGGCATTCGCCGGGATGGTGTGGGGCAAGCAGTTCTTCCACTACGACGTCGATCGCTGGCTGCGCGGCGACCCGGGCCAGCCGCCGCCACCCGCGCAACGGCTCACCGGACGCAACGCGTCGTGGCGGCACCTGAACAACCACGACGTCATCTCCATGCCGGACCCGTGGGAGTACCCGTGGTACGCGACCTGGGATCTCGCCTTCCACTGCGCGACGTTCGCGTACGTCGATCCGGAGTTCGCCAAGGCGCAGCTCGTGCTGCTGTGCCGGGAGTGGTACATGGCGCCGAGCGGTCAGCTGCCGGCGTACGAATGGGACTTCGGCGACGTGAACCCGCCGTTGCACGCGTGGGCCGCGATGCGGGTGTTCGAGATCGACGGCGCACGCGACTTCGACTTCCTCGAACGCGTCTTTCACAAGCTGCTGATGAACTTCACCTGGTGGGTCAACCGCAAGGACGCGGAAGGCAGCAACGTCTTCGAAGGCGGCTTCCTTGGCCTCGACAACATCGGCCCGTTCGACCGGTCGCAGCTGCCGATCGCCGGTCACCTCGAGCAGTCGGACGCAACGTCGTGGATGGCGCGCTACTGCCTCGACCTGCTCGAGATGGCGTTGACGTTGGCGCGCCACGACTCGACCTACGTCGACGTCGCGACGAAGTTCTTCGAGCACTTCGCCTACATCTCGCAGGCGATCGTCGACCAGGGGTTGTGGGACGACGGCGACGGCTTCTTCTACGACCTGTTGCACACGCCGTCCGGCCAGCGGGTGCCGTTGCGAGTGCGGTCGATGGTCGGCCTGTTGCCGTTGTGCGCGGTGCTCGCGATCGACGAAGAGACGTTGCGGGCGTTGCCGGAATTCGAGGAGCGGATGCACTGGTTCCTGCACAACAAGCCGGAGTGGTGTCGCGGTCTCGAGTTCGCGCACGTGGCCGACAGCGACACCGGCCGGCGGTTGCTCTCGGTCGTGGATTCCCAGCAATTACGCCGGATTCTCACCCGCGTCTTCGACGAGACCGAGTTCCTGTCGCCGTACGGGTTGCGGGCGCTGTCGCGTGCGCATCTCGACGCGCCGGTCGACATCGACATCGAGGGATTCCACGGCCGGGTCGACTACGAGCCGGGCGAGTCGCGCACCGGGTTGTTCGGGGGCAACAGCAACTGGCGCGGTCCGGTGTGGCTGCCGCTGAACTACTTGCTGGTCCGATCGTTACGACGGTTCCACCGCTACCTCGGCGACGAGTTCACCATCGAGGTCCCGACCGGCAGCGGCCGGCGGCTGACCCTTGCCGAGGCCGCGACCGAGCTGTCCGACCGGTTGATCGGGCTGTTCGCACTCGACGGCTCCGGTCGCCGGCCCGCGTGGGGCGGGCACCCGCTCGCGGCGACCGATCCGCGCTGGCGGGATCTGCTGCCGTTCCACGAGTACTTCCACGGCGACACCGGCGCCGGGCTCGGCGCGTCGCATCAGACCGGCTGGACCGGCCTGGTCGCCAACCTGATCCTCGAAGCGCCGTAGCTGGTCGCCGCCCGTTCGAGTTGTCAGTGGCCGAGGACAAACGTGCCGCAGCCACGTCCTGACAACTAGGCCGGGGGGCGGCCGACGAGGGCGAGCTGGCGGGCCTGCGCGACCACGCGGCCGGTCGAGTCCCACACCGTCGCGTTCTCGTCGAACCAGCCGCCGGCGACGACGCTCGCCTCGGCCTCGAACGCCAACCAGCCGGGCGCCGGGACCGCGCGCAGCAGCGCGGACAGCTCGACCGTCGGCGCCCACCCCAGCAGCCCGAGCCGGAACACCGTCGGCGGCGCGACGTCGACCGCGAGCAGCAAGCCGAGCACGTCGACGGGCGAGCCGTCGTGCAGTGCCATCCAGCCGCGGACGAGCGGCGGGCCGGGGTTGTCCGGCATCGGCACGGTCGCCGGATC
>Ga0070659_100004337_pt1 | contig 10130 bp, 10 predicted proteins | sample KBSC23metaG_FD_64666 | JGI IMG/M metagenome (GOLD analysis project Ga0070659, IMG submission 64666) | Corn rhizosphere microbial communities from Kellogg Biological Station, Michigan, USA - KBS C2-3 metaG | ecosystem: Host-associated > Plants > Roots > Rhizosphere > Soil ...
AACGATCATCGCGGAGTGGACGCCGACGCCGCGCGACGGCGTCAATCACCACTACGAGGGGGGCACGGTTTCGCTGCAGGCCGACACGTACAACTGGTACACTCCCGTCGCCGATATCTTCGGCTCAGTGGATTCGTTCAAGGACCTCGGCGGTGTGGCGGCAGCCCTTGAGGCCGTCGGGAAGACCCCCGGTGCAGCTACTGCCGGTCCGCCTGCGACGTCTGGACAAGCGCGTGTCGTCGGATCTTCCTCCAGGCTCATCGCGAGCCAGTTGATCGACTTTGCGCAGATCAACGCCTTTGCGGTGGGCCAACCGCCCGAAATGGACCCGAGCCGGAGCGCCCGCGAAAAGGTCCGCAAGACGGTCGAAGTGCAGTGGAGCGCCGACTGGGACGGCGACGAACTGACCGTGTCGCTGCAAACCGGCCCGGAGGCTCGGAGCCTCCGCCTGCTCGTCGTCCTCGAGGAGCTGTTTCAGCTCGACAACGACAATATCATGGAGACTGCGTGCGAGGTACCTATGGACGGGCTCGTCTCGCTCGTGCCGCAGCGCTTCTTCGATGACGAGATCCGCGCCATGGTCCAGGCGGTGCACGCGATTGCAGATCGCGTGGGGCGGGTTCCGCTCGACGTCGGAGACATCCACCCGCCAGGTCCCGTCGAGATCGAGCTGGGGCTCGTGGATCCGCGCCGCATGGAGCAGACGCTAAGGATGCTTCAGGCCGCCCATCCCCGTGAGGCGGTCTTCAAGGCCAACTTCAACGCGCGGCGTTCGCGCCAGACAAGCCGGAGCTGACCATTCCCGAGAGACGCATGTCGCCGCCCGGCGGGTTTCTGATCCAGAGCCATGAGGGCAAGGCCGGTAACTTCGAGGTCATCATCCCATGGAGCGACAGCGGCCTCGCGCACTTCGGCCGCGCCAACGACGTTGCGGGCTTTCCGTGGAGCGGCCCGGTCATGTTCGGCGCTGGCAGAAGCTATCTCGGCGCGACGCTCATCGAATCCAGTTTCAAAGCCTACGACCGTAAACTTGGCAACCTGGAGGTACTCGCGACCACCACGACCGGCGAAGTGCACCATTTCTGGCGGGAGAATGGTGGGGCGTTCCACTGGCACGGGCCGTTCAAGGTCTTTGCCGACGCGACCTCGGCGCCCAGCATGGCCGATGCGGGAGGAGGCGGCAGCTTCTACGCCATCACCGCCGACGAGAGAGGGGGCATCCAGTTCTGGGAACGACGGAACCGACCGGTCATCATGTGGCTGCCTTGGGAGGGCCCGTCGCCCGCAACGTTCGTAGGCGTCTCCCTGACGCTTTCCACGGTCGGAGCGGCGAGCCCGGAAGTGGTATATTCGCGCACGGGTTTCGGTGGGGACACGTTCGCGGCCGGTGTCTCCGATGTCGGGGATCTGCACATCATGGTGGAGGGAGTCGGCGGCGACATCCACACGGAGAATGGAATCCCCAACTTCCGCAACTGGGTTGGCCACGCCCGTTATCGGCGGAGACGTCTTCGCGGACCTTCACGGACAGTTCCGAGGCCGGCCCTCCCTGATCCAGGGCGACTACAACATCGATGAACCCAGCATGTTCAACCGCGGCCACTACGGCAATCTCGAACTGATCGTTCCGCATGAGCGGGGCGGCTTCTATCATTTCTGGAAGATCACCGGGAAGCCGGCGCACGAGCGACAGAAGGCCTCCTGGGGCTGGGGCGGCCCGGTGAGCGTCGCCGGCCCAGTCTACGACGAAGTGTCGATGATCCAGAGCACCTTCTCGCACACCAACCACGGCAACCTCGAGGTGGTCGCCCGCCAAAAGCATCAACTTGGCTTCGATTTCTACTGGCGCGACGAATCCTTCAACTGGCACGGCCCGTACCCGGTAAGCTGATCACGAAAATGGCGGCTAAGGTGGCTTAGAAGTGCCGCGTCCGGCAGAGGCGCTCGCCCGGCTGCATATCGGCGCTGAACGGGCATGGACGGATCTACGGTTCGCAATCCCCGCCGGAGGCGGCGGAGACCTCGCTCCTGATCAGCGGGTCCTGGGTTCGAGCCCTAGTGCGTCCGCCACCTTTTCCGGCACTTAGCTGCCCCCTCCCCTCCCGCTCAAAAACAAAAGGTAGCAGGCTAGGCGGTGAGCGATATGGGGGGAGCTGAGACGCCCTCGCGCCTAAAGGGAATTGGGCCGCACCACAGGTCGCCGCTGATGGGTCAGCGGCATATGCGTGTGGCTGGGCAGTAGGCTGCCCGTAGCTGTTATCGGCCCGCCCCAAGCGGGGCAAATTGGATTCCGCCTCGCGTGTAAGACGGCGTCGAGAAGCGCGCCTATCGACCGTATCGTGATCTACGCACCTGATGTGCATGAAATTGAGCCGGATGATTACGACAGACAGGATGAGCTTACGGAGCGGCTCGTCGCGATCTCCGAGTATATCAGTCCGTCATCCGAGTTAGACAGAATGACGAGGCGCTCGTAGCGCGACCGCTCGCAACTCTTGCAAATGCATCTCAAGCGACTTCACGAGTGTTGATCCATGCCACTCTTACCTTCGTTCCTTCTGCACAGGTGAACGTGTCGCCGTCGTGAACCGACACAGGCGTGCACCTAAACAACTCGCTGAAGGCTTTGCCGATGAATGGGGAGGCTTCGTCGAACGCATTCCGTTCCGGGGGACGCCGATATCGTAAGGAGACTACCCTCATTGGCAACAAGATGAGCAGAACAGCGCCGCCCCATGCAGCCTGGCCAGGCCAGACTCTGACCTGTTGCCCTGCGCTACAAATGATGCTCTTTCCTTGTTTTGAGTAGCCGCGCCGATGGCAGCGGCAGCGACGAGGCAACGATGGGCGTTAATATCGACAAGAGGGATGCACGCGTGGACCTCAGGGCGGTCCAGGTCCGGGCCGGCTGCGGCAACGGGTGGGTATCCGCCGACCTCGACCTCATCGCATTTCTGCTGGATCGCTCCGGGAAGGTGGCAGATTCCAACGGCATCATCTTTCACGACAATCCCCGCACCGGCGACGGGACGGTGGTGTGGTCCGGCCGTGCGGTCGCGGGAGAGGACCAGGAAAGCATAGCTTTCGACCTGTCGCGGCTGGACCCCCACGTGATGGAGGTTGTCGTCTGCGTCGCGGTATTCGATCCCTTGCGGCGGCAGGGCCGGAACGTTGATTTCGAACGTGGCTTGCCCGGCGCTCATCGCCGTCAAGCGCACCTCGCCGCCCGAGCTCTCCGGTCTGCCGGGGCCGATGAGATCCGCGACATCCCTGATCTTGCCGTCGACGCCTAGGAGGCAGCAACAGAGCGACAGCGCGTCGGCGAGCTGCCAGGACAGCTCTCCGACGACGAGGGCCGCGGGCATGGGCAGGTTCGCGCCGGGGATGAGGTCCTGCGCCGACATCGCTTCCCTGTTGGGGCCCCCTTTCCGATCAACATAGCCGGCCCATCAGCGCCGGAGCGTGCAACTGATGGACGGCTAGTCGCAGCGCGGGCAACAAGAATTTTAGCTGTCGCCGTCCCGGCTGCAGGCACAAACGCTGTAACGGCAACGAAAAAAACCGGTTGCCTATCGACTCGCGCCTGCCTTAGCTTCCGTCTCTACAGGGGAGATCGATGGTCAGCTTAGTCAAAGGCCAGTCCGTAAGGCTTGATAAGATCGCCGACGCTGGGCTCCGGCGCGTCACCATGGGATTGGGCTGGGACGTTCGCCAGCCCAAGGGTTTTTTCGGCCTGTTCGGCGGCGGCGGCGGCGACATCGACCTTGATGCCTCTTGCCTGCTGTTCGACGCCTCGTCGGTGCTCGTCGATTCCGTGTGGTTCCAGCAATTGCAGAGCAACGACGGCAGCATCCTTCATACCGGCGACAACCGCACTGGCGCGGGCGACGGCGACGATGAGCAGATTATCGTCGACCTCCAGCGGCTGCCGGCGAACGTCACCACCCTCATCTTCACGGTGAACAGCTTCACGGGCGACAGCTTTGACCGGATCGAGAATGCCTATTGCCGGCTCGTTGACGAGACGAGCGGGCGCGAGCTCGCCCGCTACGACCTTACCGGCAGCGGCTCCCATACGGGCCAGGTTATGGCCAAGGTGGCGCGGCAGGAAGGCGGCTGGGAGATGACGGCGATCGGCGACAGGACCAGCGGCCGCACCTTTCACGACATGATGCCCGCGATCGTCTCGCACCTCTAATCGTCCGAGGCGTTCCGATGGAGCTGAGCATGGGCGGCAACGCCGCGGTCGGCGGGGGCACGGTCGTCGTGACCCTCTCCGCGCCGGGCGGCGGCCTCGCCGGGTATGAATGCTCCGCCTACCTGCTCGGCGCGGACGGCAAGGTCCGCGGCGATCGGGACATGATCTTCTACAATCAGCCGGCCAGCGCCGACGGTGCGCTGCGGCTGACGACGCAGCAGGGCCAGGCGGCGTTCCAGGTGGCGCTCCATTCGGTGGACCCGGCGGTGGAGCGCATCGTCTTTTGCGTGACGACCGATCCTGGTGGCGGACGCCGAACGCTCACCGGAGCGGACGGCCTTTCGGTGAGCGTCGGCGGCGACGGCGCTCCAATCTGCCGCTTCGCGCCCGATCTCTCGAAAGCCTCCGAAGCGGCGCTGATGCTCGGCGAGCTTTACCGCCGCTCGGGCGCGTGGAAGTTCAGGGCCATAGGCCAGGGCTTCAACGGCGGCCTCGGCCCGCTGGCGCGGTCGTTCGGGATCGACGTGGCGGACGATGCGCCGCCCGCGCGCCCCGTGCCGGCCCCCGCTCCGCCGCCTCCGCCCGCGCCGGCCCCGACAACCCCGCGGGTGAACCTCTCCAAGGTCTCGCTCGACAAGAAGGGGCAATCGATCAGCCTCGAGAAGCGCGGCGCCTCCTACGGCGAGATCCTGGTCAATCTGAACTGGTCGAGGGGACGGCGCGGCTTCTTCGGCGGCGGCGCCATCGACCTCGACCTCGGCTGCCTGTGGGAGCTGGCCGACGGCGACCGGGGGGTCGTGCAGGCCCTGGGCCGCGACTTCGGTGACTACTCCGTGCCGCCCTTCATCCGCCTCGACGGGGACGATCGCACGGGGGACGCGGCCGGCGGCGAGAATTTGCGGATCAACGGCGCGCAGTGGGGAAGGATCAAGCGGGTCGCCGTTTTCGCCACCATCTACGAGGGCGTGCCGAACTGGCGCGAGACCGACGGGATCGTCACCGTCACTCTTCCGGACCAGCCGCGGATCGAGGTGCGGATGACCGAAGGCCGCAACGACCGGGCGCTGTGCGCGGTCGTGCTGCTCGAAAATGTTGCCGGGACGCTGCGCGCGACCCGAATTGTCGATTATTATCGCGGACAAGGCGAGCTCGACCGGGCCTATGGCTGGGGCATGCGCTGGGTTCCGGGCCGCAAGGATTAGGGGGAAGAAGATGTTCAGTCATTTCAAGGGAGCGATGGCGTTCACGGCCATTTGCCTCGCGCTCGCGGCGTGGCTGGGCTGGGGACTTACCCACTCGGCCGCCGGAACGGCCGGCGTGGTGTGGATCGTCATCGTGCTGGGCGTGCTGGAAGTGTCGCTCTCGTTCGACAACGCGGTGGTGAACGCCGCCGTCCTCAAGGACATGCCGCCAATCTGGCGCAAGCGCTTCCTGACGTGGGGCATGGTGATTGCGGTTTTCGGTATGCGCGTCATCTTTCCGCTGGCGATCGTCGCCATCGCGGCGAAGCTGGGCCCGCTGGCCGCAGTTAAACTCGCCGCCGAAAACCCCTCGGAGTACGAACGAATCATAACCTCTGCCCACGTCGGCATTTCGGGTTTTGGAGGCACCTTCCTTGCGATGGTCGGCCTCACCTACTTCTTCGACCAGGACAAGGAAGTCCATTGGATCGGCTTTGTAGAGCAGTGGCTGGCTAAGCTAGCAGCTGTGGAGGCGATCCAGATCGCAATCGTCCTCTTGGCACTTTATGGCGTATCGCTGCTCCTGCCGAACGAAGAAGCGTTCACGCTACTGAAGGCGGGCATTTTCGGGCTTCTCGCCTTCCTCGTCGTCGAGGCAATCAGCTCGGTCCTGGAGCCTGAGGGCCAGTCCGGAACCGTGGTACGCGCCGGAATTGCAGGCTTCCTCTACCTCAACATGCTCGACTCCGCATTTTCGTTCGACGGCGTCATCGGCGCGTTCGCCCTTTCCAACAACATCTTCATCATAGCGCTGGGCCTGGGCATCGGCGCCATGTTCGTCCGCTCAATGACGGTGCTCCTCGTAGAGCGCGGCACCTTGTCGGAATATCGCTACCTCGAGCACGGCGCCTTCTGGGCGATCCTCATCCTGTCCGCGATCATGCTTCTATCCGCGCGGTTCGAGATCCCGGAGGTCATCACGGGATTCATCGGCGCCGTCCTGATCGGGCTGTCGCTTTGGGGGTCGGCACGGTACAACAGGATCCACGGCAACGGAGACGGCGCGGAGGACGAAGGCATCGCGCCCGACGGGAGCGTCATGGAAGGAACCGGACCCAGCGGAGTGGCCTCATGAGCATCAGCCTTGCAAAGGGCGGCAACGTCAGCCTGTCGAAGGAGGAGCCCGGCCTCAGGAACGTCCTCGTCGGCCTGGGCTGGGACGCGCGGGAGAGCGACGGCGCCGACTTCGACCTCGACGCCAGCGCCTTCCTGCTCACCCAGGCGGGAAAGGTGCGCAACGACAGCGACTTCATCTTCTACAATCAGCTTCGCTCACCCGAGGGCTCGGTCGAGCACACTGGCGACAACCTCACCGGTTCAGGCGACGGTGACGACGAGGCCATCAAAGTCGATCTCAGCAAGGTGCCCGGCGAGATTGAGCGCCTCGCGATCGGCGTCACCATTCACGAGGCCGTCACGCGGCGGCAGAATTTCGGGATGGTCCGCAACGCCTATATCCGGATAGTCAACAGCGACAGCGACCGCGAAGTGGCCCGATACGATTTGGGCGAAGACTATTCGACGGAGACGGCGCTGATCTTCGGCGAGGTATACCGCTACGGCGCCGATTGGAAATTCCGTGCGGTCGGGCAGGGCTATCAAGGCGGGCTCGCTGCGATGGCCCGCAGCTTCGGCGTCGACGTCGGTTGAAATAAGGGAGCACGAGCGTGGCGGTATCTCTGGCCAAGGGCGGCAACATCAGCCTTTCGAAGGAGGCGCCGGGCCTCCACACGGTGCACGTCGGCCTCGGCTGGGACCAGCGCGTCTCCGACGGCAGCGCGTTTGACCTCGATGCGAGCGTGTTCATCCTCACCGATGCAGGCCGGGTCCGTTCGGACGCGGATTTCGTTTTCTACAACAACCTGCAGGGCGCCGGCGGCGCCGTCGTCCACCAGGGCGACAACCGCACGGGCGAAGGAGCAGGCGACGACGAATCAGTCGTTGTTTTCCTCGACCGGCTACCGCCGGAGGTCGCCAAGCTGAGCTTTGCCGTCACCATCCACGAAGCGGATGAGCGCCGGCAGAATTTCGGCATGGTCACCAATGCCTATATGCGCATCGTCAACGAGACGGGCGGTGCGGAGATTGCCCGCTATGACCTTTCGGAGGACGCCTCCACCGAGACGGCCATGGTCTTCGGAGAGCTCTACCGTCACGGAACCGAATGGAAGTTCCGGGCGGTCGGTCAGGGCTTCAACGGCGGGCTAGGGCCGCTTGCCCGATCGTTCGGCGTGAACGTGTGACACTGCGGTCTGCGCCGGCTCTTCGGGGGCGCCGGTGACGGCCTGCGAGACCAGGAGGTTTGAGCTCTCCGGGGAGACGCTGGAACTCGCCGTCGTAGCGGCTGCGGCCCGTTGGTCGTTCGATCGCCTCTGCGGAGTTGCTGAGCGCGACAATCCGCGCCGGCGATTCCTGATCGTTTCCAAGGTCCTCGGCCGCCATACTCCCGCAGCCCCGTCAGAGATGCGCGGAGCGATGCGCGACCTTGCGGGGCTGGTCCCCGGCGATCTCCCCCAGCCGGTGCTCGTCGTCGGCTTGGCCGAGACCGCCGTGTGCATCGGCCACGGCGTCTATGAGGAACTTGTCCGCCGTGGAATCGAGGGCTGCTATCTCCACACGACCCGCCAACGGGGGGACGCGCCGCTCCTGTGCCGTTTCGAGGAGCCCCACAGCCACGCATCTTCCCATCTCCTTTACCGGCCTGAATTCGACCTGGCGGCGTTCCGGTCACTGGTCCTCGTTGACGACGAGGTTTCGACGGGCACCACGCTCGCCAATCTGAAGGACGCCCTGCTCTGCTCGTTGCCGCGGGTGGAGCGGGTGGTCGTGGCGAGCCTCACCGATTGGAGCGGCGGCGCGGCGGAAGCGGGGCAATCGGTCGCTCTGCTCACCGGCCGCTATCGGTGGACAGCCGACCAAGGCGAGAGCGCTGGGCGTGCCTGCCCCGCGGACGGAAGGGCAGCGTTCTTCGGCACCCTTCCCTCCCCGCCCCGCCACGCCCGCCGCGGAGTCTCACGGCCCGATGATGTCGCGAAGTTCGAACGCGCGGACCTCACCTTGCCGCAGGGCCGCGCAGTCCGCGTTATCGGCACGGGTGAGTTCACCTATCCGCCCTTCCTGCTGGCCGAAGCCCTGGAAGCCGACGGGCGCGACGTCGTCGTCCAGGCGACCACCCGCAGCCCCGCCCGGCTCGGCGGTGCCCTGACGTCGAAGCTGTGCTTCGCCGACAATTACGGCGCCGGTGTCGCCAACTACCTCTACAATGCAGAGGGCGCGGGCGAGCAGCGCGTGGCCTTGCTGTGCTGCGAGACGGGCCGGGACAGCCTCGATCCGGCGCTGGTTCACGCCCTCTCCGCCGTGCCGCTGCCGTTCGCCTGAGATGGCCGTGATCGTCCTTGTCGATCTCGACGACACGCTCTTCCAGTCGCGGCGTAAGTGCCCGCCCGACGTGGCGGAAGATCGCCTTCGGCCGCTCGCGGTCGATACCGACGGCGAGGCGAACGGCTTCGCCACCCCGCGGCAGGCGGCGCTGCTCGGCTGGCTATCGCAGGGCGTCTGCCTGGTTCCGGTCACGGCCCGAAGCCGCGCCGGCCTCGAGCGGGTCTCGCTTTCTTGGCGCTACGCCATCTGCGCGCACGGCGGCGTCATCCTGGAGGATGGCGTGCCGTGCGCACCGTGGCAGGCCCACATGGCCGAGGCGGCACCGCGCTGGCAAAGCGCTTTGGCCGATCTCGAGGCGAGGCTTGGGCGGATCGGCGGCCGGGAACTGCGCATCGCCCGCATCGGTGAGCCATTGCCCCTGTTCCTCGTCGCCAAGCACCGGCAGCGGGACGAGGCCGCCCTGGCGGCGGTGGCGGAGAATCTGGCGCCGATGCTGCCCGAGGGCTGGAGGGTCCTGCTCAACGGAAACAATCTCGCCGTGCTGCCGGCGGCTGTCCGCAAGGACGCCGCCGTCGCCGCCCTGCTGCCGAGGCTTCGCGAACGATGGCCTGACGCGCCAGTGATCGGGCTCGGCGACAGCAGCAGCGACGCGGGGTTCCTGCGCCTGTGCGACGTCGCGGCAATGCCGACGGACTCGCAATTGGCACAGTCCGCTCTGGGGTCGGGCACATGACGGCCCCATTCTCGGGCAGCTATATGGCGGAGGACGTCACCTTCCTTCTCAGGCCGGTGACGATGGCGACGACCGCCGTCTCCGAGAAGGAGCGCCTGATCCAGGCGGGCCGGCGCCATTATTCGGAGATGATCTCGCTCGAGCCTCTTCCCGACGAGGAGCATCTGCGCCTCTATCGGGAGGCGCTGGCGAGGAACGGCGCGCGGCTGGCAGGCGACGTCGTGACACTCGCGCGGGCGCTTGCGAAGGTGGTCCCCGCGCCGCGCGAGATCGTCCTCGTTTCGCTGGCGCGCGCCGGGACGCCGATCGGGGTGCTACTCCGGCGCGCTCTCGTGCGCGAGGGCCGGCGGGTCATCCACTATTCGGTCAGCATCATCCGCGACCGCGGGATCGACCGCGCGGCGCTGGCCCACGTGGCTGCCCGCGACGACCCGGCCGACGTGGTCTTCGTCGACGGGTGGACGGGCAAGGGGGCGATCGCCGCGGAGCTGCACGGGAGCCTCGCGGGCTGCACCCTCGGCTTCCGCCCCCGCCTCGCCGTGGTCACGGACCCGGCGGGGCGCGCCGATTATGCCGC
>Ga0070659_100004340_pt1 | contig 10126 bp, 7 predicted proteins | sample KBSC23metaG_FD_64666 | JGI IMG/M metagenome (GOLD analysis project Ga0070659, IMG submission 64666) | Corn rhizosphere microbial communities from Kellogg Biological Station, Michigan, USA - KBS C2-3 metaG | ecosystem: Host-associated > Plants > Roots > Rhizosphere > Soil ...
GCTGAAAAATCCATCCCAACATCATTTCTGGTTCCGACAGCCGAACCCGTAATATTCAAAGCGCTACCGGTTGCCCCTTTATAGATATCAAGTTTATAACTTGGATTCGGCGTACCAATACCGACATTGGTACCTGTGTCGTAAACTTGTGCATAAGTGCAATAGCCAGACATAGCCATCGCTAAGAATAGGATAATTTTTTTCATGATATGGTCGATTTTATTGCTGTTTAAGCAGTTGGGCTATCTGAGTTTTTAATTCATCAATTTGTTGTTGCTGCAATTGAAACTGCATGTCTTTCTGTTTTAACAGCTCAATCTGCTTTTGCTGCTCTGTTAACTGCTTATCCTTATCTATAAGATATAAGGTCAGCTCCTCTACTTTTTGCAGTAGTTTGGTATTGATTTCGCCAACATTCATTCCGTTGGTCTGCATCTCTTTGGCAGATGGTATCTCAGGCAGATGCTGATTTTTATCAATATATGCTTTTACATCTGATAGTTTTGGTAGTGTATATTTCTTATCAAATACAAAGTCTGCACCTGTGGTATTAACAACTATTTCATTAGCTCTTGCTTTACCATTAACATCCAATTTATAAGCTGAATTAATTTGTGTGGTTTGGCCAATGAGGACATTTCCTTCAGCGGTTAGTCGCATTTTTTCTGTCAAAGTACCCGTATTTATGGTGGAGAAATTGAGATAGCCTGTCTCGCTACCCACGGTACCCGTGTTTAAGCCCAGTGCAATCCTGGCATAGGTCGGCACGTTGTTAGCATTATTTGCATAAAAGTCAACACCTGCATCATTTGCTGTACCGACTGCATTTCCACCGACTCTTAATACGGACCCGGTACCATTATGAAAAACATCTAATTGAGACGAAGGTGTTGCTATTCCGACACCAATTTTTCCGCTACTTGATAAGAACAATTGATTGGAAAGATTTTGCCCACCACCGATAGCTAAATTACCTGTAGCCACCAGATAAGCAGTAGCGCCGTAATGCATAGCCAAAACGTTACTACCATCGCCCATAGCTAAGGCATTGCCGCCGTAACCGTAACTACCAACGTTTCCTATTTGCAACTTATTAGCAGGATTGGTTATGCCTATGCCAACATTGCCACCATTCGGATTTAGAAGTAAATTATTCCCACCATTCCCATGTGTAGACTGTATGACCCCAGTGTAAACATCCGTGCCGGGGTCTTGATAATATCCTAAAGCAAGCCGGTACTGAGGATTGTTTGATGCTTCACCGATGGTAAGCTGCCTAGCTGTAGCTGCCGAAGGATAGTTGGAAGTAGGGAAAATATTCATATTCCCTGCCAATTCTAATGGAAAACTGGGAGCGGTCGTTCCAATACCGACATTGCCTGAGTTACTTATTACTAAAGGCGTTGTTGCATGCAAAATATCAACGAAAGATAAACCACCATTACTTACGCCAGAGATGAATGGATTGAGAGACCAGTTACCGCCGCCAATCGCATTAAACTGCAATTGAAGCATACTATTTGCAGAAGAAGAATACAAATGTAAAAGACTATTGGGATTAGTTGTACCTATACCAACATTACCAGAAGGTGTTGGAAACACATTTTGTGCATAAGAGCAATAACTCGACATAGCTATCGCTAAGGATAGGATAAGTTTTTTCATGATAAGGTTGGTTTTATTTTGATTGGTTTTCGGGTAATTTTAATAATGCCTTTTCTAAAGCCGCTATCCGGGCTTCTTGTTCCTTGTTTGTTCTTTGTGCCTGCTCTAACTCTTCTATGCGTTTCTGTTGTTTAATAGCATATAAAGTCAGTTCTTCCACCTTTTGCAATAGCTTTTTGTTCATTTCACCCAATTCAACTCCATTTGTCTGCATTTCTTTGGCAGATGGTATTTCAGGCAGGTGTTGATTTTTATCGACATAGGCTTTTACATCAGATAGTTTAGGCAGGACGTATTGCTTATCAAATACAAAGTCGGCACCTGTGGTATTGACTACAATCTTATCGGCCCTGGCACTCCCACCAATGTCCAATTTATAATCAGCGCCAGGTTGTTCCGAGGTTTTACCGATCAAAACATTACCTCCATTAACTATAAAGTTAGCTGATGCTTCGAGAGTCAACGCTAAATTGTTAGCGGTAGAGCCGTCTGTATAACCCATATATCCTACTCTGATACCACCGGGTTTCCACCAATTAATATATCCCTGACAGGTCGAACTGCCCGGATTTATGGAAATATATCCATCAGTTGTAGTATTTGTGCGCATACTTGTAACACCATTAATCTGAAGGGTTGAGCCAGGAAGGGTGGCACCTATACCGACATTCCCATTTTCTGTAACCCTGATCGCCTCATTACCACCAGTATATAATCTAAAATTCCCCTGAGCGCTGTAAAGAATATTATCATTGGACTCGCTATTGCTTGACGCTTGTTTGTACAATAACAATATATTATTAGCATCGTTGGTTAAAGTTATTCCGGTTCTGGAGGCGTTGGTATTTGCACTATTATGAATATTAAGTCCGGTTACCCAATTGTCATTAGATGTATTTATATAAATCGGTCCAGTTAAAGGATTATTATCACCGGCAGTTAATGGCAAATAGGTTTGGGCATAAGAACAATGGCTTGACACAGCTATCGCTAAGGATAAGATAACTTTTTTCATCATGATAAGGTTGATTTATTTTGATTGGCTTTCGGTCAGTTTCAATAAAGAATTTTCTAACGCCGCTATTCTGGCTTCTTGCTCGTCCTTTTGCTTCTTGTTTTGTTCTCTTAATTGAATAACATACAGGGTTAACTCTTCCACCTTCTTGAGAAGCTTGGTATTCATTTCCCCTAAATTCAATCCATCCTTTTTCATTTGTTCGGTTGATGGTATTTCAGGAAGGTGATGATGCATTTCCAGATAAGCCTTCAACTCACCCAGATCAGTAAGTTTATACTCAGAATCGAACACATAATCCGGCCCCGCAACATTTAGATCCACTTTTACTTCATTGGTATGAATAGTACCCAATACCGAAAGTTTAGCATCTGGGGTCTTAGTACCAATGCCCACATTGCCATTCCAATCTATACGCATTCTTTCAGATAGCGTATTGGCGACTCCCGCTTGGGTTGTATAGAAAGCCAATTGGCTTCCCCAGCTGTAATATAAATTGCTATAGCTTCTGATTTGAGAGTAATTGCCTCCGCCATTTCCATAATCACCATCCAATGTCATCGCAATATAATGTTGGGCTGCATCTGTGTTGATTGTATTACCCTGAATAACTAATCCAGTTGCGTCAGAAGCGGCTTGATAGATATGTAATTTACTTTGTGGACTTGTAGTACCAATCCCCACGTTAGCATTGATAGGATTTAGTAATAATGGCGTATAAGCTGTCGCACTTCTAATAGACTGTATCCAACCTGATCCATTAGTACCTAAAGAAGCATCATACCCTAAGCTAAGCGACATATTTATATCTGATGAAGGCGTGATTGAAACTATACCAAAATCAGAATTATAAGGCTGATTGACTGTACTACTTACATGCAACAACGAATGGGGACTCTGCGTTCCAATACCAACTTTCGTTCCCGTGTCATAAACTTGTGCATAAGAACAATAGCTCGACATAGCTATCGCTAAGGATAGGATAATTTTCTTCATGATGATAAGGTTGGATTTAGCGTTTTTCAATTAGCTTAGTTACCTGATTTTTTAATTCCTCAATTTGCCTTTGCTGTTCAATAGCATACAAAGTAAGTTCCTCAACCTTTTGCAACAACTTAGTATTGATCTCGCCTACGCTCATACCATTAGTTTGCATTTCCTTGGTAGATGGTATTTCTGGCAGGTGTTGATGCTCATCGATATAAGCTTTTACATCTGATAGCTTAGGTAATGGATATTTCTTATCAAATACAAAGTCTGCACCTGTAGTATTGACTACTATCTTATCAGCCCTGGCACTGCCGCCAACGTCTAATTTGTAATCGACACCTGGTTGTTGAGCGTTTTTGCCTATAAGAACATTCCCTGAAGAAGTAATACGCATACGTTCAGCATTCGCTGTATTATCATAAATTCTATAGGCACCAGCTGTGTTTTGTATAGACCAACTATAATTAGAGTTTGAATTATCTATGAGCGCATAAGTAGGACTGGGGTTGGTTATCTGGACAGTACCGCCTACGATGTCGAGCTTCGCTGTGGGAGTTGGTGTCCCAATTCCAATATAACCTGAAGCACCATTTAAATATATACCTGGAGTATTGTCAAATTTACTTAAGTAAGAACCATTTGCATCAAAACCCAAAGCGCCAAAAACTCCACCGCCAACATTGCCCCAGCTAATTACATTACCTGTCCCCGAATTTAAAAAAACGGTGAGTTTGTTGCTTGGATTAGCTGCACCTATGCCAACAAATCCATCTCCACGTATAGTTAATAATCCTGGGCTTTCTCCGCCAACTACATCAAATGATCTTAATTGATATAAAAATCCTTCTTTGTAATTATTATTAGGGTTTGTGTACCATCTAAATGCTCCTGTAGGCGACACACCACTTATACCATCCACACGGCTTTGATTGGTTAATTGATAAGTTGCAGAATTAAAGGAATAATCATTGACACCACCGCTTATGGGCCCTAACACATCTAATTTATAAGATGGCGTTGGCGTGCCTATGCCAACTTTTCCGGATGTGTTCGTATTATATGCGTCATTGGTCGTTTGATTAGTGGTCCATTGTGCATAGGAACAATAGCTTGACATAGCTATCGCTAAGGATAGTATAATTTTCTTCATGATAGGTTAGTTTTATTTTGATCGTCTGAGGGGTTGCTTCAATAATGCCTTTTCTAATGTGACAATGCGCGCTTCTTGCACTGCAAGCTTTACATCCTTTTCTTTATCTTGCTTGTCTTTATCAATAAGATAAAGTGTTAATTCTTCCACCTTTTGCAATAGCTTTTTGTTCATTTCACCCAATTCAACTCCATTTGTCTGCATTTCTTTGGCAGATGGTATCTCAGGCAAGTGTTGATTTTGTTCGATGTAAGATTTGACTTCCGATAGCTTTCGTAATGAGTATTTCTTATCAAATACAAAGTCTGCCCCCGTTGTATTAACCACAATCTTATCAGCCCTGGCACTACCGCTCACGTCCAATTTATAATCGGCACCTGGTTGTTCTGAAGTTTTGCCAATTAAAACATTTCCTGATGAAGTAATACGCAATCTTTCTGATGGTATTGCACCGTTAATACGTGTTGAAAATATAAGCGCACCTGCATAATCACCACTTGCACTGTTTTCCTTAATTCCAGTAATTCCGGCGAATTCAGTATTATTGGGTAGTGCGGTATAATTACCAGCAAAGGTTATTCCACCTCCTACTCCGGTCGCAAAAGCTCTTGTATCCCTGCTTTGAATTGTAGATTGATAAGCGGCACCTCCATATGTTGTGGGATCGCCAGCCACTTCTAAGGATAACGCTGGACTTGCCGTGCCAATTCCGACATAACCTGAAGTTCCATTTAAATATATACCTGGAGCACCATTAAATTTACCTAAGTAAGAGCCGTTGGGATCAAATCCAAGTATACCATAAAGTCCACCTCCTACATTACCCCATTTAATTACTGCTCCAGTTCCAGAACCTGGCAGATAAGAACCAGTTATACCAGTAACCTGTAATTTGTCGGCCCCATTGCCTATTGTATTACCAATAAAGACATTCCCACCATTCGGATTAAGAAGAATTGGATAGGTTGCACCTAAGTTCATTGCATCAGTTGCCTGGAACCAAAATCCGTTTGCAGCATATCCACCCATATCCATCAATAAGTTTGAACCATCCCGTAATCGCATAACTGTGCCTGCTGAGGGGGTGGTACCAGACGCCGCAGGGTATCCAACTCCTGTACCGACTACTTGTAGTTTTGCCGATGGGGTTGACGTTCCTATACCTACGTTATCAAGGGTTGTTGTAGAGTTAGTACTCGTATTAGTATTAAATTGTGCATATGAACAATAGCTTGACATAGCTATCGCTAAGGATAGGATAATTTTCTTCATGATGACAAGATTTCGATTGGTGTATCTAAGATATACTTTGTTTGTTGTATTAACAATAGCACCGAAGCTCAAGGCAATGTGTTTATATTGTTATAAAATAGACCAAGTGTTATTTAAGGTGATTTCGCGTTTTGGTTCTAATCAATTCCATTTTTAAATTAGCATTTTGCTTTTGTAGTTCAATCATATACAGGGTGAGTTCTTCCACTTTTTGTAACAGCTTGGTATTGATCTCACCGATACTCATACCATTGGCCTGCATTTCTTTAGCAGAAGGTATTTCTGGCAGGTGTTGGTTTTTATCGATATAGGCTTTTACATCTGATAGCTTAGGCAAGGTGTATTTCTTATCAAATACAAAGTCTGCACCTGTGGTATTGACTACAATCTTATCGGCCCTGGCACTGCCAACGATGTCCAATTTGTAATCAGCACCTGGTTGTTCTGAAGTTTTACCGATCAATACATTACCTCCATTAATTATAAAGTTAGCTGATGCTTCGAGAGTCAGCGCCAAATTGTTGACAGTAGAGCCATCTGTATAACCCATATAACCTACTCTAATGCCACCTGGTTTCCACCAGTTAATGTATCCTTGACAGGTGGAACTTCCCGGATTTATAGATATATAGCCATCGGTTGAGGTATTTGTCCGCATGCTTGTAACACCATTAATCTGAAGGAGAGAACCGGGAAGGGTGGTACCAATACCTACGCTACCATTGCCAAGTATCGTCATTTTCACGTCTGACAGCGTAGCCTCGCCTTCTCCTGCTGTTTCATTTACAGCAAAATGTAGCCTACCAAAACCGTAAGTGGTGCCCCAAGGTTCAAATAATACGCCGCCCTTACCACGACCTTGTAACCCTCCTGCTCCTAATAGTAATGCCGTATAATTTCCGCCAGCTTCTGCAGTCCCAGATATTCGTAATATGGTTTTTGCGGAATTAGCTGAATTATAGACATCAAGTAGCGTAGTTGGACTTGTTGTCCCAATGCCTACATTACCAATTGGCGTAGGAAATACATTTTGACCATAAGAGCCATGGCCAACCATAGCTATCGCTAAGGATAAGATAGTTTTCTTCATGATGATAAGATCTCGATTGTTGCCTCTAAGATAAATTAACTTTTAGGAAACGACAATAGCTCTCGAGCCGCCCAAAGACAACGCAGAAAATTTCGGGTTCTATTCCTATTAGGGGAAATTAATAATACAGAGTTTATCTATATCAATCGCATCCGGGTAATGCAATAGGTAAAATTATGGCAACCAATCGGAATTTCTCGATCGTAACCCGCAACTTCTCGCGTCGTTTAAGCTTGTTTTTCTTGGTCGAGGACAATGATCTGAGACTTTTGAGCACTTTATCCATTCGGTTTTTATTAAAGCTTTTTTTAATGCTAAAAAGGGACTTATTGTGTCGATAGCAGCTTATATATCGAAATGGGTAAAATTCAAATAGAGCCAAACGACGATCAATGAAGCGCAATAAACCTGGATAAAGCTGAATAAGGAAGTATCACTGAAAATTTCTTCCGGATTTAAAACGATTAGTGTGGTAAGGAATATGCGTTATTACCACAAAATGTTTATCACTTTCCCTAGCTGCAAAAGCAAATAATGCAGCAACTAATGTCGCAGACCATACTTTAATCAAAAGTGAATTAATTATATAACGGATTCTGATGCATGATAATGTTCAGTTATCCGTTGTTGAGCTGATAAGGATGTGTTTAAAGTTAGCAGCATGTCTTCTTAGTAGACTCAAACCAAACCTATCACAAATACACCGACATCAATCGCCGTAAAAAAAGATTGGCCTCTTCCTTGCCAAACTTGCCGAAGACCTCAACGCAGAATCGATCATATGATGGAAATGTAAAACAAATAGACTGCCTTTAGCTGGTGCCTGCTAGCCTGCGGCCGGTGAGATTGTATTTTATTTTCTGTAAAAACTGGTGTAAATTGACCATATGGCATTGCGACAATTTCCCGACGGCTATTATAAACAGTTTATCCCCAAAACTGGGATTCCTACACGCATTTATAAATACAATTCAATTAACGACAATTTGCTCAACTCACTAAAAGATGGGTATTTGTGGTTTTCAAAACCGTTGGATTTCAATGATCCGTTTGATTGTTGGACGGCCTTGATTGATTTTAGTGAACCTGAAGATTATTTAAAAAAATTAGCGAAAGACCGTTTTGCGCACTTACCGAGAAATGAAAGGCGCAATAACGAACGCAAATTGATGAAACAATCGCACCGGGCAACCGGGGTTTATCGTTTACTAATTGACAAAACTGCCGCAATGATGGGCGTATGTTGTTTTACCACAAAAAATGATCACATCTTAATGTGGTCCCATTATGCAGAAAAACACCAGGGTATTTGTTTGGAATTTGACCCTTTAGTACAATTAGATTATTTTCTGACAGCTGAGGTGCATTATACGGACCAGTTTCAGCCACTCAATTATTTTAAATCTGATGAGGATGCGCTCATAATCATGGCAATTACCAAATCTACGGTCTGGGAATACGAAGGTGAGATCCGGGTGCTTCGGCCCACCGAAAACGGCAAACAATTCTTTAATAAATCAGCATTAACTGGTGTGATTTTCGGCTGTAAAACACCAGTTCATATCATAGATGATATCCGCAAGCTTTTAACAGATTCGGGCTACCATAATGTCAGCTTCCGACAGGCGACGATGGCAAAAGACCGATTTCAATTAAGTATTGAAGATTTACATTGACATCAGAATGGCTTTACTTCGCTTATATCGTTGACGCTGCCTTCTTGGTAAAACTCGGAATAAAGCGATAACCTAACCAGCTTGGCTTTTCTTTTCCAGCGAACTTCGACATTGAACTCTAATACCAGAATTACAGAGGTGTTTAAATTCTCATCGCTTTCATTTGGAAACAGCGCCTTTAGTTGCGGCTCTTCGTTCAAGTCTACCACTGCGGCATGCAGTTGGGTCGCAGCGCTGGCTTGCTCCAGACTGAAACGCTGAATTTCATGTGGTGCTGGTGCTAAGAAAACAAATGTTGGCAAATCTGATTTTTTAATCGCGATGATCGAACTGCGCATGACATTTCTGTCAAGGTATTGCACATTAATGATCGGGATGCCTTTATAGCTATGTTCTGTTAACCGGTCTATGCCGTCTCTTTGACGGACAACATCCAAACTGATGCCAAAATTTAGCAATATATGCTTATCGGGATTCAGCTTTAACTTATCAATTGCCTGGAAAAGTTCCGGTCCGCGGAACAGGAACTGTTTTAGCGCCTTGCCTTTAAACAATTGTGTTAACCTGCTGGTAAAGCCGCTGGCGATTTCTCTGGCAAAGAAGGCATCATAATTCAAATAGGCAACTCCTTGATCAGCAGCAAAAGCCGCTTTTTGATAAAGGATATAGCCGCCCTTTAAAATATTGGCATCAAAATCTTCTTCAATCGCCTCTAAGTTTAGTAGACTACGATAGCTGTCCACCCGCGCATTGATAATCTGCACAGATTTTTCAATAAAAGCACGCTTTTTCTCCGTTTCTGCACGTTGTTGCACTTCCTCGGCTGTAAATGCAGCTTTCAGACGTTCGACCAGATTTTCAATGATCGAGGCCGGTGTTGCCTTCTGATGCTTTTGCGACCATTCATCCGTGATGGGCTGGTAACCTAAGGCATCCAATAGCTGCTGGTCGCCTTGCACTTCCTTCACAAATTTTTTAAAATACGGTAAATGTAAAATCCAACTGCTTTTTTCTTGTTGTGTTCGCGGTAAATCCGGTGGCGTAACCGACTCATAGCCATACCATTGAGAAACCAAAAAATATTGTCTGATGAACAACAAGGCTGTATACCTGCCGACATACTCTTTGCTCACAAACTCGCCTTGGATACCATCCTGCCCCAGAAACTGATATTTACCTATAAAAAACAGATCGTCGCTCGTCCAGAACCGGAAAAATAGTGCCAAAACTGCATTCATCGTTGGTGGTAGCAACTCATAGCGCATCGG
>Ga0070659_100004342_pt1 | contig 10120 bp, 12 predicted proteins | sample KBSC23metaG_FD_64666 | JGI IMG/M metagenome (GOLD analysis project Ga0070659, IMG submission 64666) | Corn rhizosphere microbial communities from Kellogg Biological Station, Michigan, USA - KBS C2-3 metaG | ecosystem: Host-associated > Plants > Roots > Rhizosphere > Soil ...
AGCGCGCGTTCCGCAGCGTACTTGCCGATGGCTTCCGGCGCCGCCAGATCGTCGGGCGAGCGCTTGGACGAATACCAATCGTCGCGCTGCATATGCGCACCTGAACCCGCGATCGGCGCGGCCGAAATGAAGTGACGCGAATACGGATAGCCCGCCATGAAACCGCGCGACGTGGCCAACACAAAGTGCGAATGCTGCGCGGAGATGCTCGAACCATCGCTGTTGCGGATCTTCGGGCTCACGGCAAAGGCGGCGGCTTCCGCAGCGCGGGCGATCTCGACAGCGGCTTCGGCGTCGATCATCCACGGGTGGTAGAGCTGCAGGTCGCGCGGCTGCTTCTCCAGCAGTTCTTCTTCGGCCAACCCAGCAGCGTCATCGTCCGCCGTGAAGCGCGCGATGTTGTAGGCGGCCTCAACTGTGGAGCGCAGCGCAGCCGGCGAGAAATCCGACGTGCTGGCGTTGCCGCGCTTCTTGCCCAGCATGACCGTCACGCCGACGATCTTGTCGCGGTTCTGCTCGATGGTCTCGATCTCGCCCTTGCGCACTGTGACCGACAGGCCCTGGCCTTCGGAGATTTCCGTTGCGGCATCGGTGGCGCCGAGTTCGCGTGCAATGCGCAGCACATCGCTGGCCATCTCTTCGAGCTGTTCGCGACGGTAGGCAAACACGGCGTCGGTTGCGTTGCGGGTCTTGGAATCGAGCGTTTGGGACATAGGCGAGGAAGGGGGAAAACGGGGCCGCGATTTTGGCACAAGCGGGCGGAAGCGCCCATCATAGCAAGATACAATGCGCGCCATGAGCCGAGCATCCCGACACAACCCCACGTATCTGCAACCCGTCGTGCGCACCGACATCGGTGACGAGGACGATCCGGATACGCCCAAGAGCAAATCGCAGCGCAAACGCGAGGTGAACGCCCTGCAAGACCTGGGCACCGCCCTGGAAGCGCTACCCAAGGACAAACTCGCCAAGGTGCCGCTGCCCGAAAAGCTGGCCGACGCCCTGCGCGAAGCCAAACGCACCACTGCCCACGAAGGCAAGCGCCGCCAGATGCAGTACATCGGCAAGCTGATGCGCGCCCTGACCGACGAAGAAGTCGAAGCCATTCGCCGCGTGCTAGCCACCTTTGTGGGGGCCTCCAAAGCCGAAACGGCGCGCCTGCATGCCATCGAGCGCTGGCGCGACCGCCTGATCGCCAGCGACGACGCCATCACCGAGTTCATTGCAGCGCACCCCGACACCGACGTGCAGGCCCTGCGTACACTGGTTCGCAACGCGCGCAAGGAAGCACAGCTCGCCAAGCCGCCCAAGTCATCGCGCGAGATCTTCCAGATGGTCAAACAAGCCCTGTCTGGCAATGACCGCGACGAAGACGAAGCCGATCAATCCGACGCCGAAGACGACGAAGCATGACCGCCTCCACCCCGATCACCCGCCGCCACCCCGACGAGCTGATCGTCGGCTTTGTGTCGATTTCGGACCGCGCCTCGGCCGGCACGTATCAGGATGAAGGGATTCCGGCGCTACGCGAGTGGTTTGGCGCGGCGCTGTCGTCGCCATGGCAAGGGGTGGAACGGCTGATTCCGGATGATCAGGCGACGATTGCCGAAACGCTGATCGACCTGGTCGATCACGCTGGCTGCGATCTGGTGTTGACCACCGGCGGCACCGGCCCAACGCGTCGCGATGTGACGCCCGAGGCCACACTGGCGGTGGCCACCAAGGAAATGCCGGGCTTCGGCGAACAGATGCGCCAGATCAGCCTGCATTTCGTGCCGACGGCGATTTTGTCGCGCCAGGTGGCGGTGGTCCGCGAAACACCATCACGTGCGGCCCTGATCATCAACCTGCCGGGGCAGCCCCGCGCCATCAAGGAAACGCTGGAAGGCCTGAAAGATGTGGAAGGCCGCACGACGGTGCCGGGCATCTTCGCTGCGGTGCCCTATTGCATCGACCTGATCGGCGGGCCCTACGTTGAAACCCATGACAGCGTGGTCAAGGCCTCGCGGCCCAAGCACGCTGTCCGCGCCAAACCGCTGCAGGCTTAAGGAGCGACTGACGAGGCCAGGGCTTCGGCTTCCGGCGCTTGGCGCTCGTCGCGGATGAAGTGCTCGCGGTAGTAACGCAGCTCTTCGATCGACTCGATGATGTCTGCGAACGCCGTGTGCCGCTGGTGCTTGGTAAAGCCCTTGGCGATGGCCGGCTGCCAGCGCTTGCACAGCTCCTTGAGTGTGGAGACGTCCAGGTTGCGGTAGTGGAAGTACGCCTCCAGCTTGGGCATGTAGCGCGCCATGAAGCGGCGATCCTGGCAGATCGAGTTGCCGCACATCGGCGACTTGCTCTTCGGCACCCACTTCTTCAGGAAAGCCAGCAGTTCAGCTTCCGCGTCGGCTTCCGTCGTGGTCGACGCCTTGACCTTGTCGATCAAACCCGAACGGCCGTGCGTGCCCTTGTTCCACGCGTCCATGCCGTCGAGCAACTCGTCGGACTGGTGAATCACCAGCACCGGGCCCTCGGCCAGCACATTCAGTTCCGAGTCCGTCACCACCACGGCCACTTCGATGATGCGGTCGTTTTCGGGGCTCAGGCCGGTCATCTCCATGTCGAGCCAAACCAGGTTGTTGTCGCTTTTGGCGGCAATCTTGGTCGTGACGGAGGGGGACGCTGCCGGCTGGGAAACTGGGGTACTCACCGAGGTGCTCACACAAGGGCCTTGAGAAAATGACTGAAGGCTATAATTTTCGCATATCTGATAGGTGTTTCCCCACATGCCCGCCCCATTCGCCTTTAGCGTTGTCTTCCTGATCGCCCTCGTGCTGATGTCCGCCACGCGCCTGTGGCTGGCCGCCCGGCAAATCCGTCACGTGGCACGCAACCGCAACGCCGTGCCCGCGCAGTTTGCCAAGTCGATCACACTGGACATGCACCACAAAGCCGCCGACTACACCATCGCCCGCACCCGCCTGGCGATGCTGGAAGTGCCGGTGCAGGCCGCGCTGCTGATTGCGCTGACGCTGCTCGGCGGCCTGAACTGGATCAACCAGGCATGGCTGGGCGTGTTCGGGCCGGGCTATGCGTATGGCGTGGCGCTCATCGCGTCGGTCATCGTCATCAGCAGCGTGATCGAGCTACCGTTCTCGCTGTACGCGCAGTTTGTCGTCGAAGAGCGTTTCGGCTTCAACCGCATGACGTGGAAGCTCTGGCTCGCAGATAACCTCAAGGGCCTTGCCATCGGCACGGTGCTTGGTTTGCCGCTGCTGCTGGCCGTGCTGTGGCTGATGAGCAAGATGGGCGCGTACTGGTGGCTCTATACGTGGATCGTATGGATGGCCTTCATGCTGTTTGTGCAGGCGATCTACCCGAACGTCATCGCCCCGCTTTTCAACAAGTTCACGCCGCTGCAGGACGAAGAGATGCGCACGCGCATCGAAGGCCTGCTCAAGCGCTGCGGCTTTGCCAGCAAAGGCCTGTTCGTGATGGACGGCAGCCGCCGCAGCGCGCACGGCAATGCCTATTTCAGCGGCTTCGGCGCGACCAAACGCATCGTCTTCTTCGACACGCTGCTTGCGCGCCTGAACCCGACGGAAATGGAGGCCGTGCTCGCGCATGAGCTTGGCCACTTCAAGCGCCATCACATCACCAAGCGCATCGCCGTGACGTTCGTGCTGAGCCTGGGCGCGCTAGCGCTGCTCGGCTGGCTGATGACGCGCACGTGGTTTTACTTGGGCCTGGGCGTGGCGCCCAACCTGCTCTCCGACAACCACGCGCTCGCGCTGATGCTGTTCTTCCTGGTGCTGCCGGTATTCACGTTCTTCATCTCGCCGCTGGCAAGCCTGTCGTCGCGCAAGGATGAGTACGAAGCCGATGCCTTTGCCGCCGAGCATGCCGACGCCAAGCAACTCGTCTCGGCGCTGGTCAAGCTGTTCCAGGACAACGCCTCGACGCTCACGCCCGACCCGGTCTATTCGACGTTCTACTACTCGCACCCGACGGCATCGCAGCGTGTCGCGCGTCTCGTGCAGGCCGGCGCCTAATGGGCAACAACCTGCGTGGTAAGTCCAGCCGCACCCTGAAGCAGTCAGCAAACGGCGAGCACGGGCTCGTGATCGCCGCGCACGGCCGCCACTATCTGGTCGAGCGCGAAGACGGCGGCTACCTGCAATGCTTTCCGCGTGGCAAGCGCAGTGAATGCGCTGTCGGCGATCGCGTTGTCTTTGAAGCCACCGCCGTCGACCAGGGCGTCGTCGTGCGTGTAGATGAGCGCCGCAACCTGCTGCACCGCTCCGACCAGTTCAAATCGAAGGTGCTGGCCGCGAATCTGGACCAGGTCATCATCATGCTCGGCACCGAACCGAGCTTCTCGGAAGACTTGCTCGGCCGCGCGTTGGTCGCCGCCGAATCGCTTGGCATCACACCGCTCATCCTGCTCAACAAGATCGACCTGACCGCGCGCTTGGAGACAGCGCGCTCGCGGCTGGCGCTGTATCGAGAACTCGGCTACACCATTGTGGAATTGACGGTACACGGCGCGCCAGAAGCCGCACACGCCACGCTGGAACCGCACGTGGCGGGGCGCGCGTCGATCCTGATCGGGCAGTCGGGCATGGGCAAGTCGTCGCTGCTGAATCTGCTGATTCCGGGCGTCGATGCACAGACGCGCGAGATCTCTGAAAAGCTCGATTCCGGCAAGCACACGACCACGTTCACGCGGCTTTATCACCTGCCCGCCGAGTGGGGCCAGGGCGGCGTGCTGATCGACTCGCCGGGCTTTCAGGAATTCGGCCTGCATCACCTGAGCGAAGGCATGCTCGAACGCGCCTTCCCCGAATTCCGCCCGCGCCTGACCGAATGCCGCTTTTATAACTGTCGGCACCTCCAGGAACCCGGCTGTGGCATCCTGGATGCGATGGCGGAAGGCAAGATTGACCCGCGCCGGCACCAGCTTTACGCGCAACTGCTGCACGAATCGGAGCAGCAGAAGCCCTGGTAGGCGGCGCAAAAAATGTTTCGGGGAGGCTGAGATGAAGTTGCTGATCAGCAGTCCATCGCTCGGCATGGCGGCGCATTGGCAGAACGTGCTGTCCGCCGCCGGCATCCGCACCGAGCTTCGCAACATCTATCTGAGCAGTGTGGCGGGCGATGTGCCGCCGCAGGATTGCGCGGCACAGGTCTGGCTGGTGAACCCGGCGCAGGAAGCGCAAGCGCAGGCGCTGCTCGATCAGGCGCGGCACCCACCGGCCGGCCCGGCTTGGCGCTGCAAGCATTGCGGAGAGATGCATGAGCCGCAGTTCGCCCAGTGCTGGCGCTGCGGCAAAGACCGCGAGGATGCGGCCTGATCGACGACACAAAGACTAGACGTCGAGCCGTGTCAGCCGAGCCACACAGCAATCGACAGCATCGCTAGCAGCAGCATCCACAGCACCACTGCGCGCCACACCAGCCCCACGGCCGATTGCAGCGTGCGCACGTTCGGCTCCTGCCCCACTTCCATCGGATAAGCGCCGTCCTCGTCGGCGATGCTCTCGACCGAATCGCGCTGCGGGATGGGCGTGCCCAGACGCACGCCTAGAGCACCACCGCCGGCCGCCAGCAGAATGCCGTTGACTTCGTCGCTCCACTTGGCAGCGCGGTTGCGCCAGGCGTACACCGCGTCTTCAAAGTTGCCGACGATGGCGAAGCCGATTGCAGTCAGGCGTGCGGGAACGTAGTCGATAACGGAGAATGCCTGACGGGCAAACAGGCCGAGTGCCGGGCTGCGCTCCATCGACGCATCGCTCCAGTGGCGGGCCAGATACTCGGCGCCGCGGTACAGCACCACGCCCGCGGGCCCGATCGGCACCAGAAACCAGAAGAACACACCAAACACGTGCCGATGCGCCGCCACAATCGCGCATTCAAGCGTGTGGCGGACGATTTCATTGACCGGCATGTCGGTCGTGTCCCGCCCCGACCATTCGTTGAGCAGCAGGCGCGCGGTGACGACGTCATCGCTGCGCAGCGCCTCATGGATATCGGTGAAGTAGTGGCTGAACTGGCGGAAGCCGAGCGTCAGGTAGACCATCAGCACGTTCCACAAGAATGCCAGCCCGAGGCTGATCGACGACAGCAGGTAGTGCACCAGCGCCACGACCACCACGGCCGGCAGCGTAACCACGCACCAAGCAAGCACGGCGTCGCGGCGGTGGCCGGTATCGAACCATTCTTCTGCCCGCGCGGCAAGGGCGCGCACGATGTCGTAGATCGGGTTGTCCCGGCTGAGCGCACGGAACTGTTCGAGAATCAGCGCGCAGAGTACGGAGAAAAAAGTCATTGGAAGGGCGTTGCGAAGGCGTTGATCACGCCGTGAATGCGATGTGCAAGACGATAGCACACAGCGTGCGCGCAACAGCGCACCGCGGGGCCCATATTCGCGCCTGCGCTACGCTGCCAGCAGGTGATACAGGTTGCGCAGCATGCCCGCTGTCGCGCCCCAGATGAAATGGTGACCGCCGTCCTCAGACCTTTCGTACTGCATTGCGTAAAAGCGACGCACACGGTCTTCCCAGCGCAGCTCGCGAACTTCGTGGTTGGCTGGGTCCATCAGGAAGGCGAGCGGCACCTCAAACACCTCAGCGACTTCGCTCGGGTCCGGCTGCAGCGCAAAATCGGACATCAGCAATCCGACAATCGGACTCACGTGAAACCCCGTCCCGGTGATGTAGTCCGGCAGACGGCCGACCACCTCAATGTGGTCCGCACTGATGCCGACCTCTTCCATCGTCTCGCGCAGCGCCGTGTCGACCATGTCCCGATCGAAGGCCTCACGCCCGCCGCCGGGAAAGCTGACCTGCCCGGCATGTTGGCTCAGCGACGCATTGCGCTGCGTCAGCAGCACCGTCAGGCCCGCCTCGCGCTGCACCAGCGGCACCAGTACAGCCGCCTCGCGCAGCTTGAGCGAGGCGTCGATCAGTCGAGATTCGTCCGTCTGTTCCGGCTGCCATTCCGGCTGCTTCTGCAACCGCTCGCGCACGAATGCGGCCGTCAATCGCGCAGCCCCGAGCGCCGGCAAGTGTGCCTCGGTCGGGACCACTGGCAACTGCTCGGGATCAAACACGGGACGGCGCATCGGATGGAGGACGAATTTGTTGGGAGAGGAAGAGATACATGCGGCCAATCTTCTGCCGCCAAAGAGAAAAAAGGCACCCGAAGGTGCCTTTTCACAAAGCCCGCAGATTACTGCGCTGCGACTTCCTTGCGCTTGAAGGTCAGCTTCTCCTTGATGCGTGCCGACTTGCCCGAGCGTTGGCGCAGGTAGTACAGCTTCGCACGGCGCACATCACCGCGACGCTTCACTTCGATGCTGGCCAGCAGCGGCGAGTACAGCTGGAACGTACGCTCCACGCCTTCGCCCGAAGAGATCTTGCGAACGATGAACGACGAGTTCAGGCCACGATTGCGCTTGGCAATCACAACGCCTTCATACGCCTGCACACGCTTGCGGGTGCCTTCAACGACGTTCACGTTGACGATCACGGTGTCGCCAGGGGCGAACGGGGGGATCGTCTTGTTGGCCGTCAGGCGCTTGATTTCTTCCTGCTCGATTTGCTCGATGAGATTCATCTTTTTCTCCTTGACCATCATGCCGGCGTTTTGCCCGGTCGATTGACCGTGGCCCCGGTAGAGGATGGGAACTTCACTTGGCCGGCGCTTCCGGTGTGGAAGCTTCCGACCCCTTTGCCGTCGTCGCCGCGGCAGCGAGGAAGACCTCATCGCTGCGGGACAACAAACCCTGCTTGCGCGCCGCCTCGATCAGATCGGGCCGCTTGCGCATCGTATTCAACAGCGCCTGCTGGCGGCGCCACTTTTCAATCTCAGCGTGGTGGCCACCCAGCAGCACATCGGGCACACGCACACCTTCATACTCTTCCGGCCGCGTGTAATGCGGGCAGTCGAGCAGACCGTTGACGAAACTGTCCTGCACCGCCGACTGCGCATCACCCAGCACGCCGGGCAACTGCCGCACAACCGCGTCGATGACCGACATCGCCGCAATCTCACCGCCGGAGAGGACGAAATCGCCAAGGCTGATTTCCTCATCCACTCGACGGTCGACCAGACGTTGATCGATCGCCTCGTAGCGCCCACACAACAATGTGAGCGCCGGCAACTGCGCTAGCTCCATCACCCGCTTGTGTGTGAGCGGCTTGCCTTGCGGCGACAGCAGCACCACATGTGAAGCCGCCGGCGCTTGCGCCTCGCGGATTGCATCCAGCGCGGCTTCCAGCGGCTTGGCCAGCATCACCATGCCGGGGCCACCGCCATAAGGCCGGTCGTCCACGGTACGGTAGTTGTCCGTCGTGAAATCGCGCGGGTTCCAGGTGCGCAACGTATACACCTGCTGCTTGGCTGCACGGCTGGTAATACCCCAGTCCGTGAGCGCCCGGAACATGTCCGGAAACAGCGAGACGACATCGAACTGCATCGCCGAGTTCTCCGGCCGCATGTTCAGTAATCCAGACCCCAGTCGACGACGATGCGCTTGCCTGCCACATCCACCGACTTCACATAGACCTCGACAAACGGCACGAGCCGCTCGACATTGCTTTCACTCACGATGCGCAGGATCTGATGCGCACCGTTGTCGATCAGGCCAGCCACGGTGCCGAGCGCTTCCTGCTGTTCGTTGACGACCATGGCGCCGATCAGATCGACCCAGTAGAACTCGTCGTCGTCCGGCTCGGGAAAATCGGCCCGGCTGACCCACACGGCATAGCCGCGCAGCGCTTCGGCGACATTGCGATCGGGCGCGGCAGGCGAGCCTGCTACCACCGTGCCGCTGTGCTCGCGCGACGTGCCGACGGGAAACACCCGCCAGTCCGTTGACGTTGCCAGCGCACCGGCAGCCGGCTTGAGCCACCAGGTGCGAGCGTTCAGCAACGCGTCAGCGTCGCCATGTGGCTGGACCTTGATCCAACCGCGAATACCGTAGGCACCACCGACATAGCCAACCTCGATAAGATCATCGGGGAGCGTCGGGTTGGCGCCCGTGCCTGGGCACATGGCTTGTAGCCGCTCGGCAACCTTTTGCGAGGTCGCCTGCGTTGCGACAGCCACAGGACCGGGCCGCGTCGACGCAGCGCGCGTCACGGCAGGAAGTGCGCGGACGGCACCGTCGATCGACGCATGCTAAAACTTAGGCAGCTGCCTTCTTGGCGCCCTGCTTCACCAGACGGGCAACCGTCGGCGACAGTTGCGCGCCCACGCCTTCCCAGTAGGTCAGGCGGTCTTGGACGATGCGCAGACCTTCTTCGCCTTCACCAGCGAGCGGGTTGTAGAAACCGACGCGCTCGATGAAACGGCCATCACGGCGGTTACGCGAGTCGGTCGCAACGATATTGAAGAACGGGCGCTTCTTGGAGCCACCGCGGGCCAGACGAATCACGACCATGGATCTTTTCCTTGAAAAACTGGGTATGCGTACAGAGAAACACGCAAGTATAGCGCAATCTTCCCGACCAAACAAACACTTAGGCTTGGCGCGACTGTGCGTCCGATGGCGCGCGTGGCGAGGACGGTACGTGCAGACCGCCATTGTGCTTGCGGCGTGGCTTGGCATAGCGTTGCCGGCTTTGGCTAAGCTGCCGATCGAGTCGCTTCGTGTGCCGCCGGGCTTTCACGTTGAAGTGCTAAGCGAGGCGATGCCCGCTGCACGCGAAATGGCCCTCTCTCCGGCCGGCATTCTTTATGTGGGCAGCCGGGCAGGCAAGGTCTATGCGTTGTCGCTGCAGACACCAAATGCGCCGGTGCACGTGGTGGCGTCCGGCTTGCAACTGCCGGTGGGCGTGGCTTGGCGCGATGACAACCTGTATGTGTCGGCGGTATCGCGCATCGTACGGCTTGATGGTATCGACAAGCGGCTCGGCAACCCTCCGGCGCCCGTCGTCGTCAATGACAAGCTACCGACCGAAACGCACCACGGTTGGAAGTTCATCGCTTTCGGCCCGGACGGCAAGCTCTATGTGCCGGTGGGCGCGCCATGCAACGTTTGCGAACCCGACATGGAACGCTACGCCAACGTGATGCGCATGAACCCCGATGGCAGCGGACTCGAGGTTTTTGCGCGCGGCGTGCGCAACACCGT
>Ga0070659_100004355_pt1 | contig 10106 bp, 10 predicted proteins | sample KBSC23metaG_FD_64666 | JGI IMG/M metagenome (GOLD analysis project Ga0070659, IMG submission 64666) | Corn rhizosphere microbial communities from Kellogg Biological Station, Michigan, USA - KBS C2-3 metaG | ecosystem: Host-associated > Plants > Roots > Rhizosphere > Soil ...
ACGGCGATGCCGAGGGCCATCCCCAGCGAGCCCCAGAAGCGGGTGAGGAGGCCGAGGCGCATCGCCCAGAGGCAGGTGTAGAAGAGACTGATCGCAAAGAGCAGACCGCCGGCGAGGGTGACGACCCCGGCGACGGTGTTGAGCGAGGCGTCGCTGACCGCGTTGGAGGCGGCGTCGTCTTCCCGCTTCTTGCGTTCGCAGGCGGCCAGCGCGGTTTCGCCCTTTTCCGGTTCGGCTTCTTCGGCGAATTCCTTCTTCCCTTCGTCCTTCTGTTCGGAGCTGCATTCTTCGTGCGCCTTGGCCTGCGAGAGGGTCGGCTTCGCTTCGCCGGCGACGAAGTGTTCGGCCGCTTCCTGGCGGGCCTGGCCGAGGATGAAGGTGCCGACGCCGATCAACAGCGGAGCGACGGCGGCGAGGACGATCATCTGCGGCAGGACCCGCTCGCTGCGGGCGCGGGCGGCACGGAAGAGGTAGACGAGGGGGATCGCGAGCAGGAAAAAGGCAATCGCCTGCAAGAGGCTGGTGAGCGTGACCGAACCGTTGTGCGCGTCGACCGAGCGCAGGATCTCGGCTTCGCCGCTGCCGCTGACCGAGCTGACGAAACCCGGGACGAGCAGCAGGACGACCGCCGCGAAGGCAGCCAGTGCTGCCGGCAGCGCCCAGCGCGCCTCCCACTCTCGGGTCGCCTGAGGACTCATCCGGGGCCGTACGCTATACGAGCATGGCCGAGGTCGAAGCCATTCGCGTCGTTCCGCTCGAGGCCGGTGCCGGCCCCGAGAACCCGCCCTGCCCCGCCTGCGGCGAGCCGCTCTTCGGCTGGGTCGGCGAGAAGCCGTGGTTGGCGGGGCCGGTGCGCCGCTGCGAGAGCTGCGGGCTGGGGGTCGTCGGCTCGGTAGGCGATCCGGAGGATGCTCTTCACCAGTTCGACGCGCTGCGCGAGGGGGACGACCCGCAGATCGCCAACCGCGCCAGCTTCGCCTGCTCGCTCGGCAGCGCCGGCTGGGCTGGATTGCAGCCGGGCGCCCGCTACCTGTTTACGGTCGAGGCGGTGCGCCGCCTCGTCGCCCGCCGCGACCAGGTTGTGAAGGCGCAGCGCTGGCGACCGCTGGCGAGCCTGGCCGTGACCTGGCAGACGCTGCTGAACAGCGTCACCTTCGGCCGCAACGTCGCCCTCGGCGCCCTCCGCGAGGTCCCGGCGGTACCGGCGCCGCGCCTCTGGCAGCGGCGGATCGACATCCTCGCCAGCATCGTCGGCGCAATCCCGGCTCTGCTGATCGCGATCCCGGTCGAGCTACTCGGCGCCCCCCTCGGCCGCGGCGCAGTGATCTCGCTGAAGCTCAAGCTGCTTTAGACGCTGGGATCACCTCGGTCCTAACGCAGAGGGCAGAGTTAGTGAGACAACTTCAGGGGGTTCTTTCATCGAATCCCTGAGGACGAACAGGTGGTGTGTAATTGCGACTCTCGACGTAATCCTTCCCGTATGGACCGCCGCCTCGGTGGCCCCATCTGGGACGACACCGACGATTAGTCGTTCTACTGGGGTGACAGCGCTCGCTTCCTGTAGCAATGCCGCGACAACCCCGTGGGCGAGTGCGATCTTGGTCGGAGCGCAGGCGGAAGAAGCTTCATGGAGGGTTTCTGCGTGCAGCACGCAAAGAACATGACGGCCGGGAATCAGCCAGAACGATCCTCGCAATGAGAGAGGCAGGCGCTGTGCGAGCTCCCAGTTCATCCCGTACGTCGGCTTTCGAAGGACTCGGCGGATGGAGGGCGGAAGAGGCTCTGGCAACCCACGGAGCAAGGCGAAATGGATGCGCTGGCTGCGTTCAACGCTGTGAATTGGAGTGACGGCTTCTGAAGATGGCGGGGGAGCCGGGTGCGAAACCGTTGATGGCTTGACCCCCGCCGATGAGGGGACGGGAGCATTCCCCTGACTCTTCCCGCAACCGGTGCTTATACCGGCGAGGGCCAGCCCAGCCGCCACCAAGCCAACGCTCGCCGAAAGGCGCAGTCGAAGTCTTGAGGACATGCCGGTACTGACCCTCACAGTCGCTAAGCGGGCATCAGAGCCATTCCTGATAGCCCCAAAGCTGGTTTTGACTACCGGTGTTGTTGTGGACGACAGCCACCATATTGCGGGACCCATCGAAGTACGCGTTACTCCAGGTTCCGGTAGGCGCGCATGCCCAGTTGGTGACGAATCCGTTCAGATAGGCATTCGAACAGGCGCTGTGCTGGTAGCCATAGGCACGCACCCACGTCAGAGGGTGGGCACCTGAGGCGAAGCAGTTGCCCCAGGGCGCCGCCAGTTCGTAACAGAAGTATTCCGCTCCTGATGCGTGTGCCTTCGTAGCCGACGGTCCAGCGGCAACTGCGAGCGCCATCGCTACCGAGACTACAAGCGCCGCCCATAGGCGAACTCCACGGCCACCGAGCGACCGCACGCCAAACAATCCAGAATGACTCATCCCCTGGTTCCTTTCAGTAAGGATCGGCGCTTTGCTCATTCGTGCCGATCCACATGGAGCAAAGCTGGAGGCGACATTCAAAGCTGGGTCGCGCCCGCCTTGCGATTATCTACACAACAAACAGCAGGAATCCTTAAATAGTCAGGATTCCCTAAATAGAAATTTATTCGTACCGGTGCCGCCAATGCAAGCGGCCTGGACAAAAGGACTACAAGCGCTAGCGTCAGAACCGCAGGCGACTTGGAGGGCGACTCGCCTTTCAGCTATTCACAGGTATGTGGGCGGTGCTTCTAGCTCAGGCCTTCGCGAGCCTCGTGCACCAGCGTCACGGCCTCGGGGAAGAGGACGCGGATCGCGTCGCGGACCTGCATCGCCTGCTCGTCGGGGCTCGGAGAGCCCCTCCAGGCGGGCGCGGAACTCCTCTGGGTCGCCGAAAAGGTTGAAGCCCTCCATCACCCTGCATGTAGGCAGCACCGGCTCACTGCTGACCCAGAATTGGCACTTTCTGCGCGCCACGCGTGCGCCGCGACCGCCCTGACGTCCCTCGGCTCAGCCCGTATAGAGATGAGTGGGGGTCATCCCTTCCGGGCTCAGCAGGTCGAAGCCGTCGGGGATGTGGAGGTGGTCGGGTCCGCGCCCCGCGTGGCCGGTGACCCCGTACTGCCAGACGACCTTCTTCGTCTTGGGGTCGATGATCACGACCCGGTTGCGGTAGTCGTCGTTGGCGGCGATGTCACCGCTTGGCAGCCGCTCCGCCAGGCTCGGGTGGTTGAGGCGACCGTTGCCCGCTTCCGGGTGGTAGGACCAGACGATCCGACCCGAGCGGGTGAACTCGTAGAGGCCACCCGGATTGGAGTAGTCGGCGACGAGGTAGAGATCGGGGCCGAGCTGCTGCGGGTCTGAGGGATAGGAGATCGGCAACTGCAGCGACCAGACCAGCTTGCCGGTACGGGTGATCTCGTCGATGTAGGAGCCGCTGACCTCGGAGATGAGAATGTCGCCGTTGGCCAGGGGAGTGTCGCCGTTGGGCGAGGCGAGGCGCCGCGGCGGGTCGTGGGTGCATTCGGCCGGGTCGCCGAATTCCCGCAGCACTTTCTTCTGCGGCGAGACGATCAGCACGCGGCAGTTCTGCGCGTCGGCGACGGAGACGTTCCCGTTCTTCCACAGATAGGCGTCGTCGGGCTCGTGCAGGTAGCCGGCTTCGGAACCGGCCTGGCCGGGATGGCCATAGGACCAGAGCAGCTTCCCGCCGGGATAGGAGAGCTGGACAATCCGCTCGTTCTGCTCCTCGTTGGAGATGATCCCGGCGCCACCGTGGATGAAGAAGGCGTCGTCGGGGAAGTAGAAGCCGCCGGGCGGCGCCGGGTGGGCCTTCGAGGGATAGCGCCAGAGCACCCGCTTGCGGTTGTTGACGACGATGATCCGGTTGTTGCCGCGGTCGGCGATCATCAGCTTGCCTTCGAAGGGAGGGGCGTTGTCGCCGCTCGCGTTGGCGGCTTCCGACCCGGTGGTCGAAGCCGAGCTGGGGGCCGGCTTGGCCTGCAGCCGCAGTAGGACGATGCTCGCCAGCGCTTCGCCGCCGGCGCCGGTGCCGCCGAGCAGGTAGGCGGTCTGGCCGGCGCCGACGGCCGCCCCGCCGGAGATCGCCAGCGGCAGCGAGGGCGCGGCGGCGACCTTGCCCGTAGCCGGATCGAACTGCCAGACGCGGTCGGTGGCGGTGCCGTTGGCTTCGCCGCCGAGGACGTAGATGTAGCCGCCCAAGACCACAGCGGCGGCATGTGAGACCGCCCGCGGCAGGCGCCCGATCACCCGCGTCGTCCCCTGGGCCGGGTTGATTTCCTGAATCGCGTTGGTTGCGGCGCCGCCCGCGGTCTCGCCGCCGAAGGCGAAGATGCGCGCGCCGACCACCGCGGTGGCGAGGTAGCGGGCGGGGACTTTCAGTTCGGCGACCTGTTCGAAGGAGCTGCCGTCGGCGGTCGCAAGCACCGCCGGGTCGGGGGTGGTGCCGTCGTAGCCGCCGAGGACGTAGGCCTTGGGGCCGATCGTCACCGCGCTGAGGTCGGAGCGGACGGCCGGCAGATGGCCGACGACCGAAGCGGTGGCCGACCGTCCGGCCGCGGCACTCACGGGCAGAGCCTGCACCGTGTCCGTGCTCGTTGCGGTGCCGCCGCCGAGCACCAGCACCTTGTCGCCCAGGGTGGTCGCGGCAGCGTCGTGGAGCGGCCCGCTCAGCGAGCCCGCCGGCCGAAGCTTGCCGGTCCGGTCCAGCCGGAAGACGCCACTGACCGAGGCTTCGCCGGCGTCGAGGCCACCAATGATCAGCGTCCCGCCATGCAGGATCACCGCCGCCTCGCCGGAGATCGGCGCCGGCAGTTGCTTCGGCGCCAATCGGGAGACCAGCACCTCCGGTTGAACAGGATCACTCGAACCCGACGAACCGCCCGACCCACCCAGGCCGCGGACGATCAGGAAAACGACGACGGCCATGAACGCCCCAAGGGGGTAAAGCCGGCGCCGACGACGGGCACGCTGCTGCACCCCCAAAGCCTCGCTCAGAGGGGTTAACCGACGGTAAAAGCTCTAGCTAGCTGAGGCCTTCCCGGGCCTCACGCACCAGCGTGACGGCCTCGGGGAAGAGAACGCGGATCGCGTCGCGGACCTGCATCGCCTGCTCGTCGGCGCTGCCGTTGAGGTCGAGGCGGCCGATCGAGGCGACGGTCATCTCGACCGCGAGCTTGATCGCGTTGTCGGCCCAGGCGACGCGCTGCGATGACTGCATCTGCTCGGAGAGCTCCTCCATGCGGGCGCGGAACTCCTCTGGGTCGCCGAAAAGGTTGAAGCCCTCCATCACCCTGCATGTAAGCAGAACCGACTCACTGCCGACCCCGAATCGGCACTTTCTGCGCGCCACCCGTGCGCCACGACCGCCTAGCGTCGCGAGCATGCGCAGACGAGGAGAGCGAGGGGCGGCAAGTGTCGAGCAGGTGGCTCTGGCAGCGTTAATCGCACTGCTGCTGGTCGCCGCCGTGGCGGCGGTCGCCGCGGGCGGCAAGGTCGACGCCGGCCGCTCGCTCGCCGGCGCGATCGGGCGGCGGCTGACCTGCGCACCGCGGCTCCCTGACGCCTGCCACCACCACCCGCTCGTCCCCGCCTACGGCTGGCCGCTGGCGCGGCTGACCCGGGCGCTGGCGCCTGCTCCCGAGGCGCGTCCGGGACCCTCGGGCCTACCCCTGATGCCGGTCGACTTCCGCCGCTGCCGCCGCGAAAGCTGCGCCGTCGCCGCCGGCCCCCACCTGACCGCCTCCGGTCGCCGCACCACCGCCTTCACCGAGCTGATCGACCGCCGCCGCTCGGAGGGCTGGGTCGAGATCGTCTATTGGCTCTACCGCCCGACCCTCGGCTGGGAGCGGATCGCCCGCCGCGCCACCGAGGCCGACGTCGAAGCCGCCGCCGGGATCGAAGTCCTGACCGAGGACGACCCCGCCCTAGTCCCTCTGGAGACTCTCCCCGGCCGCAACCACTACGACTTCCCACCCGACGAACGCCCACCCTGGCAATGGCACGTCCCCGGCCGCTACCCCGGCTGGTCCAGCTAGTAGTAGGAATCGCCGCCGTTCGGCATGCAAGCGAGATGTCTACGAATTGGCGGTCACTCGGCGATTGCGGAAGAAATCGAACACCTTGCGAATGCCGACCAAGATCAGCATGAGGAGTCCGTAAAAGTCCAGGGCGAAAATACCCCAGAAAAGAGCCGATTCAGGGCCATCGGAGCCGCCTTCATACACGTGGCCCGTCAATTCGATAGCCACCACAGCAATGAACGGACCGGCGAGGGCGGCCACGACCCACCATCGACCGACGATCAAGGGTAGGAGAACTACTGAGGCGAAAAAGACAGTCTCGGCCCAGTCGGCGCTCAGCCAGGTGCACACCGCCATCACAACCCCACCGGCTACCGTCAGAACGATACGAGTCTTGGTGCTCATGCCGGAACGTACCCAGGTGGGCTAGCGCCGTTACTCAACCGCGTGCACCAACCCCGGTTGGTCGAGCTAGGGCGGGCTTGCGGCTTCAGCCGCTTTCTGACTGTCAGCCTCGTCTTGCGCCTGGCGAATCAACCCGCGCCAGTCGGTCGTTTTGAACACGAGCAGGATTGCGGCGAAGCCGAGTACCACCGACCAGGCTGCCATCGCGATCTGGGTGCCGACCGAGAAGGAGAGGACGGCGGTGCGGGAGGGGCCGCTCAGAGTCGCAACCAGGAGCGCTTGCTGGGCGCCGGCGCCACCGGGGGTGAAGGGGATGACGTTGGCGATCGCCTGCACGCTCATCACAAGCATCACGTTGCCGATGGAGCCGCCGATGCCGAAGGCTTCGAGGAAGAACCAGAAGGCGGCGAAGCGGCAGAGCCAGCCGACCCCTTGCCAGGCGGCGACCTCGCGCAGGTAGCGGCTCGGCTCGGTGAGGATCACCAGGCCCTGGCGCACCCGCGCCCAGAAACGGCGCACGCGGTGGGCGAGCAGGTAGATGCCGATCGCGATCGCCAACAGCAGGGCCACGAAAGTGATCGCAAAGACCTGCGGATGATTCGCCCAGAAGGAGATCTCGAAGGCCGGCAGGTCGGGGATTTCGGGGATCGAGGGCAGCAGCCCCTGGCTGATCGCATACAGCAGCACCAGCACCCCGATCGAGGTGTCGAAGACGGTCTGGACGAGGAAGGAGGAGGTGACCGCCGGGTAGGAGGAGTCGGGGATCTGGCGCTTGACCAGGAAGACCTTGGTCACGTCGCCCGCATGGGCGGGGATGACCGCGTTGATCCCCGCCCCCGCCAAATAGGCGGCCGAGAGCTGCAGAAAGGAGATCTTCTTGTCCGGGTAGGCGGCGCGGAGCACGTTGCGCCAGGCCCAGGCGCGCGCCAACTGCATCCCCAGCAGGCAGAGCAGGGCGAGCCCGAACGCCCCCCAGTGAACTTCCGAGAGGTGGCGGAAGAATTCCGCGCTGCGGTTGAAGAAAGCTTCGAAGTTGTCCTGGAGATCTGCGAACGGCATCGCAGCTAGACTAGCCCGCTCCGTGCCGGAACCCGACACGCATACGCCGTCCCCTGCCGCCCTTCACGACCCCGCCGACGAGGCGATGTGCGGCCGTGCCCGCGAGCGCTACACCGCCGACCGCAAGAGCCGCTGGCGCCGCCGCCGCAAACGCCACGCGCAGCTGCCGAACCTGATCATCATCGGCGGCCTCAAGTGCGGGACGACCAGCATCCACCACTACCTCGGCCTGCATCCGGAAATCCAGATGTCGAAGCCGAAGGAGCTCAACTTCTTCGTCGAGGAGCTGAACTGGGACCTCGGCCTCGACTGGTACGCGAGCCGCTTCGACGACCGCTTCAACGTCCGCGGCGAGTCATCGCCCCACTACACGAACCTGCCCCGCTTCGAGGGCGCTGCCGAGCGGATCCAACAGAACTGCCCCGACGCGAGGCTGCTCTACATGGTCCGCGACCCGATCAAGCGGATCCTCTCCCACTGGGTCCACGCCACCGGCGCCGGCTACGAGACAGGCGACCTAGTCGAGGTCCTCTCCAACCCCGATAACTCCTACACCAACCGCTCCAAGTACTGGCTGCAGCTGCAGCCCTACCTCGAGCGCTTCGACCGCGCCCAGATCGAGATCATCACCCAAGAGGAGCTGCAGTCAGAACGCGAGGAGACGATGCGCAAAGCGTTCGCCTTCGCCGGCGTCGACGAGAGCTTTACCTCCGAGCAGTTCGACCGCGAGTGGGAGAAGTCGAGCGCCAAGCAGGGCGACAAATACCAGTTCATGGAGAAGCTGATCAAGCTGCCGGGCTTCCGCTCCTTCGACCGCAACTTCGACCGCCTGCCGGAGTCGATGCGCTGGATCGTCGAGAAGGTCGTCCACGATCCCGAGAAGCCGCCGGCACCGAAGCCGAAGCTGCCCGACGACCTCTTCGAGGCGATCCGCGGCCGCTTCACCGAGGATGTCGCCGAGCTGCAGAAGTTCGCCGGCCGCGAGTTCGCCGGCTGGCACGACTACAGCTGAGTTAGCCTGCCGCCAATGCAGCGGCTCCTCCCCGACCCCGGACCGACCACGATCTCCGAGCAGCTGGAGACCTATCGCCCCTGGGATGAACCGCACGAGGAGCGGCCGCTGGTGGCGATGAACTTCGTCGTCACCGTCGACGGTCGGGCGACGATCGGAGGGCGCTCCGGTCCGATCGGCTCCGACACCGACACGGCGATGCTGGCGGGCCTGCGGACGCGCTTCGACGCGGTGATGATCGGCGCCGGGACGATGCGCGCCGAGCGGTACGCCAGCCTCGACAAACGGCTGGTCGTGGTCACGAGCGGCGGCGGCGAGCGGACCAACCTCACCGAGCTGCTCGGCTCGCTGCGGGAGGAAGGCGTGCGGGCGGTGATCTGCGAGGGTGGGCCGACTCTGCACGGCGCCCTTCAAGCCGACGGCCTCGTCGACGAACTCTTCCTGACGATCTCGCCGAAGCTGAGCGGCGGCGAGGCGTTGCGAATCCTTGAGGGACCGCTACCGGAGGTGATCGACCTCGAGCTCGCCTGGCTGCTGGAGGAGGACGGCGAGCTCTTCGCCCGCTACCGCCGCCGATCCTGAGCGCGTCGATCAAATACCGTTCACCATCCGGAAGAGGACGAGGAGAGGACACCGATGGACTTCAACCCCAGCCCCGAGGTCGCGAAGCTGCGCGAGCGCGTCCTCGACTTCATCGACGATGAGATCTACCCGCAGGAGCGGGAGATCATGGAAGCGCTCGACGCGGAGGTCGGGCCGGGGGTGCCTTACCCGAAGATCCTGATCGAGATCCGCGAGAAGGCAAAAGCCGATGGTCTCTGGAACCTCTTCATGCCCGACGAGCGCTTCGGGCCGGGGCTGACCAACTGGGAGTACGGCCTGCTCTGCGAGGAGATGGGCCGCAGCCCGATGGCGGCGCCGATGGCCTTCAACTGCTCGGCCCCGGACACCGGCAACATGGAGATCCTCGCCGAGCACGGCACCCCGGAGCAGCGCGAGCGCTGGCTGGAGCCGCTGCTGGAGGGGAAGATCCGCTCCTGCTTCTCGATGACCGAGCCGGAGGTGTCAGGCTCGGACCCGACCCTGCTGCAGGCGCGGGCGGAGCTCGACGGCGACGAGTGGGTGATCAACGGCCACAAGTGGTTCACCAGCGGCGCGGTGGGCGCCGAGCTGGCGATCGCGATGGTCGTCACCGACCCCGACGCCCACCCCTACGGGCGCGCCTCGATGATCTGCGTCCCCACCGACAACCCCGGCTTCAACCTGGTGCGGCCGATCTCGGTGATGGGCCACGACGGCGGGCCCGGCCACTGCGAGATCCGCTACGAAGACTGCCGGGTGCCGAAAGAGAATCTGCTCGGCGAGCGCGGCGCCGGCTTCGCGATCGCCCAGGACCGTCTTGGCCCAGGTCGCATCCACCACTGCATGCGGGCGATCGGGACGGCCGAGCGGGCGCACGAGATGATGTGCCGCCGCGCCAACGAGCGCACCGCCTTCGGCGGCCCGCTGGGCGAGAAGCAGTTCGTCCAGGAGTCGATCGCCACCTCGCGGATGGAGATCGACCAGGCCCGCCTGCTCACC
>Ga0070659_100004360_pt1 | contig 10100 bp, 6 predicted proteins | sample KBSC23metaG_FD_64666 | JGI IMG/M metagenome (GOLD analysis project Ga0070659, IMG submission 64666) | Corn rhizosphere microbial communities from Kellogg Biological Station, Michigan, USA - KBS C2-3 metaG | ecosystem: Host-associated > Plants > Roots > Rhizosphere > Soil ...
CCCGACGCAGTGCGAGCACTGCTAGGGGAGGGCAACGCGGCAGCGCGCTGGGCTGGGCCGCAGACACTCACAGTTTTTTATGCGCGGGTACTTAAGGCTTTACAGGATCATCCGGGAGAATGTCACAAGCGCGAAGAGTGTCTCTTGGCTGAAGATGTAAAGCCTCTCGTGATATTGTAGAAATCTCGTCTGATCAAAAAGAAATCCATCCATCACTATGTGTCAGCTACTTGGCATGAATTGCAATGTTCCTACGGACATCGTATTCAGCTTCACCGGGTTTGCCACACGCGGTGGCCGCACTGATGTACATACCGACGGCTGGGGTATTGCCTTTTTCGAAGGCGCTGGCGTACGTCATTTCGTTGATTACGAAGCGGCCATGGCATCACCGATCGCAGCGCTGATCAAGAACTATCCAATCAAATCGAAGAACGTCATCGCGCACATTCGCAAGGCAACCCATGGCCGTATTGCGTTAGAGAATTGCCATCCATTCATGCGTGAACTGTGGGGGCGCTACTGGGTATTCGCCCATAACGGAGACCTGAAGAATTTCGAACCTGAACTGAACGGTGCCTTTCGTCGTGTCGGTACTACCGATAGCGAATGGGCCTTCTGCTACCTGCTCCAGCAACTGCGTCGCCGTTTCGGCGACACACCGCCGCCTCTGCCTGAGCTCAACTCCGCCTTGAAGGAACTCTGTAGCGAAATCGCTACATATGGCACCTTCAATATGATGTTGTCAGATGGCTTGGCGCTGTTCGCACATTGTTCAACCAAACTGCATTACATTGTGCGCCAGCATCCGTTTTCCACTGCCAAACTGTCGGATGAGGATGTCAGTGTCGATTTCTCACAAGTGACGACACCCAACGATCGCGTTGCTGTCATCGTCACCGAACCACTGACCACGAATGAAACCTGGATGCCTTTCGCCAGCGGTGAACTGAAGGTATTCGTCGATGGCACCCCGCTCGGCTGAGCTGAAGGCCCTATGACTGCGAAACATCGCAAATAAATTTCCACAAAGAAACCAAAATGCGCTAAATTAGCGGACACGGATGCATGAATCCGCATTCGTTTTGCGGAGTGTGCACAAGCCGTATGCGTTGCAGATGCAAAAGCGGAGCGTCAAGCATTGATTGCATGGCGCAACCGCCAAGCCTGCAACCCATACGACCTGTGTGCATTCCGGATGCGGCCGCAAGTGACACAACGCGTTGCTAAGAGCATTGCCCGAACGGTTTGGCGCACTGATCAGCCAATTGCTCCAAGCTCATGAAGGCGTTTCCATCATCCATGGACAAGACACGCGATGAATGCAACTCCAGCCTCCAGCGTTCTATCCGCTTCGCCGTTACACGTACGGGAGTTCTTCCTCGCGCGCCAACCCATCCTGAACCGCCAACAGACGCTCATCGCGTATGAACTGCTGTTTCGCGGCGCCTCCTCGCTTGACGCAGCCAACGTGACCAATGATCTGTCCGCTACTGCCGCGGTCATCGCACACGCTTCGCAACTCGGTATGGAAAAGGTCATCGGCGATGCGAAAGGTTACGTCAATGCCGACGCCGCTGTGCTGATGAGCGACATCTTCCAGCTCCTTCCAAAGGAAAAGATCGTGCTGGAAATCATCGAAACGGTAAAGGTGACGCCGGAAATCCTGAAACGGGTAGCTGAGCTATACAGACAAGGTTTCCGCTTCGCGCTCGACGATGTCATCACTGACAGCGACGATGTGAGACAGTTGCTGCCATATGTGGATGTCGTCAAATTCGATTTGCACGGCATGTCCATGTCGGCGCTGCCCAAACTGTTGTCGCAATTCCATGGCCAGAACAAGAAACTGCTGGCGGAAAAGGTCGAGACGCGCGAACAATTCGAGACATGCTTGCAGCTCGGCTTCGATTATTTCCAAGGCTATTACTTCGCCAAGCCGGCTCTCCTCTCCGGCAAGAAGCTATCGCCCTCGCAACTGACAATCATCCGTTTAATGAATCAGATCCGCTCGGACGCGGACAACAGCGCTATCGAGATCAGCATCAAACAGGATGCGTCGCTCTGCTTCAATCTGCTGCGGCTGGTCAACGCGCCTGCCGTGGGCACCCCGCGCCGCATCGATTCGATCAGCCAGGCACTGATGGTGTTGGGCCGCAGCCAGTTGCAGCGCTGGCTGCAGATCATGCTCTATGCCGAACCATGCAAGACGGGCCAGGCAATGCCGCCCCTGCTCATGCTCGCCTCCACGCGCGGCAAGCTGCTGGAATTGATCGCGCAGCGGCTTGAGCCCCGCAATCGCAATATGGGTGATACTGCATTCACGGTAGGCATCATGTCGCTGATGGATACGCTGTTTAGCATGACCATGACGGAACTGCTTGAACAGGTGCCTGTGATCGAGGAAGTCGGCGATGCGCTGCTATATCGACGCGGCCACTACGGCGACATGCTGCTGCTGGCCGAGCATATGGAACACATCGAAGAAGCAGGCGACATGATGGGCGCGCTGCTCGACAAGCTGCGCCTGACCAACGAGGAACTGTGCGCTCTGCAACTGGAAGCATTCGAGTGGAGTGATGGCGTCACGCGGGGCGCAGTGTAACCTCGCCCCTCTGCTTACAAATTCGGCGCCAACCAGCGCTCCAAATCTTCCTTGCTCGCACCACGACGCGCCGCCATGTCGTTCAACTGATCCTCGCCGATCTTGCCGACCACAAAGTATTTCGATTCCGGATGGGCAAAGTAGAAGCCCGATACAGCAGCGCCTGGATACATCGCGAACGACTCCGTCACCTGCATGCCGATTTCGTCGCACTGCAAAAGCTTGAACATATCGGCCTTGACCGTGTGCTCCGGACAAGCCGGATAACCGGGCGCCGGACGGATACCAAGATAAGTCTCCTTGATCAATTCCTCATTGCTCAGTTTCTCTTCCGGCGCATAACCCCAGAACTCCTTGCGCACCCGCTCATGCAGATGTTCGGCAAACGCCTCGGCGAGACGGTCGGCGAGCGCCTTCAGCATAATGCTGCTGTAGTCGTCGTGCGCGTCTTCAAAGCGCTTCTCGTGCTTCTCAATGCCGATGCCCGCCGTCACAGCGAACAAGCCGATGTAATCGGCAACACCTGATGATTTCGGCGCAATGAAATCGGCCAGGCACTGGTTCGGACGCGCTACGCCGTCGATCACGGGTTTTTCAGTCTGCTGGCGTATGCCGTAATAAGTGAATGCCACTTGCGTGCGCGTTTCATCGGTATAAATCTCGATGTCGTCATCATTGACGGTGTTGGCAGGCAAGAGCGCAAGCACACCGCTGGCAGTGAGCCAGCGTCCTTCGATCAGCTTCTTCAGCATCGCCTGCGCTTCTTCATAGACCTTGCTCGCCTGCTCACCGACCACTTCGTCCTTCAGGATCGCAGGAAAAGGCCCGGCCAGATCCCAGGTCTGGAAGAATGGCCCCCAGTCGATGTATTGCGCCAGCGTGGCGAGGTCGTAGTTCTTGAAGATGCGACGGCCGACGAATTTGGGTTTGACCGGTGCAAACTCCAGCTTCATCTTGTTGGCACGCGCCTGTGCCAGCGGAATCAGCGGCACCGCCTTCTTGTTCGCATGCTGCTCGCGAATGCGCTCGTAATCCGTCCTGATTTCCTCGACATACTGCTCGCGCTGCTCCGGCGTCAGCAGCGACTGCGCCACCGATACCGAGCGCGATGCATCCGGCACATAAATCACCGGGCCTTCATAGTTCGGTGCGATCTTCACTGCGGTATGCGCACGACTGGTCGTGGCGCCGCCGATCAGCAGCGGAATCTTCATCATGCGGAAATGCGGATCGCGCTGCATCTCCTTGGCGACATGGGCCATCTCTTCCAGCGAAGGCGTGATCAGGCCGGACAAACCGATAATGTCGGCGTTCTCCGCCTTCGCCTTGGCGAGAATCTCCGAGCACGGCACCATCACACCCATGTTAACGACCTCGAAGTTGTTGCACTGGAGGACCACCGACACGATGTTCTTGCCGATGTCGTGCACGTCGCCCTTCACTGTCGCGATGACGATCTTGCCCTTGGGCTTGGCAACCACGCCGGTGCGCTCTTCCTCCAGACGCTTTTCTTCCTCGATGAAGGGAATTAGATGCGCCACCGCCTGCTTCATCACGCGCGCCGATTTCACCACCTGCGGCAAAAACATCTTGCCCTGGCCGAAAAGGTCGCCGACGATGTTCATGCCATCCATCAGCGGACCTTCAATCACGTTGATGGGACGCCCGCCCTTTGCCATGACCGCTGCGCGAGCTTCCTCGGTATCTTCCACGATCCATTGCGTGATGCCGAGCACCAAAGCATGCGCCAAGCGCTTCTCGACCGGCTCCTTGCGCCATTCGAGGCTCTGCTCTTCCTTCTTGCCGCCGGCTTTGAGCGTGGCGGCGAATTCGATCATGCGCTCGGTCGCGTCCTCGCGGCGGTTCAACACCACATCCTCGACGCGCTCGCGCAGCTCCGGGTCAAGGTCATCGTAGACGCCAATCATGCCGGCGTTGACGATGCCCATCGTCATGCCGGCCTTGATCGCGTGATACAGGAACACGGTATGAATCGCCTCACGCGCAGGATCATTGCCGCGGAAGGAAAAGCTCACGTTCGACACACCGCCGCTGATCTTCGCATGCGGCAAGTTCTCCTTGATCCAGCGCGTGGCGTTGATGAAATCGACCGCGTAATTGTTGTGTTCTTCGATGCCGGTAGCAACGGCGAAGATGTTCGGGTCGAAGATGATGTCTTCCGGCGGAAAGCCAACCTCTTCCGTCAAGACCTTGTAAGCACGCCCGCAAATTTCGATCTTGCGCTCGAAGGTATCTGCCTGGCCGGTCTCGTCGAAGGCCATCACGATCACAGCAGCCCCATAGCGGCGGCACAGCTTGGCCTGACGCAGGAACTCTTCCTCGCCCTCCTTCAATGAGATCGAGTTGACGACAGCCTTGCCTTGCACGCACTTCAGGCCGGCTTCGATCACCGCCCACTTCGACGAGTCGATCATGATCGGCACGCGCGCAATGTCCGGCTCGGAGGCGATCAGATTCAAAAAGCGCGTCATCGCCGCGACCGAATCGAGCATTGCCTCGTCCATGTTAATGTCGATGATCTGGGCGCCGTTCTCGACCTGCTGACGCGCCACCGACAAAGCCTCGTCATACTGCTCGTTCAAAATCATGCGAGCGAATGCTTTCGAGCCGGTGACATTGGTGCGCTCGCCGACGTTCACAAACAGCGATTCGTCATCGATGATGAAAGGCTCCAGGCCCGACAGTTTCATGCGATGGTCGGAGACAGGCACTTGGCGCGGCGCGATATTGGCGACCGTTTGCGCAATCGCGCGGATATGATCCGGCGTGGTGCCGCAGCAGCCGCCGGCAACGTTGACGAAGCCGCTCTCGGCAAATTCCTTCAACAACGATGAAGTGGTTTCCGGCGTCTCGTCGAACCCGGTATCGGACATCGGGTTGGGCAAACCGGCGTTCGGATAAATACAGACGAAGGTGTCGGCGATCTTCGCGATCTCTTCTGCATAAGGGCGCATCAGGGCCGCGCCTAGCGCGCAGTTCAGGCCGACGGTCAGGGGCTTGGCATGACGCACCGAATGCCAGAATGCGGTCACGGTCTGGCCGGACAAAATACGACCAGAGGCATCGGTCACCGTGCCGGAAATCATGATCGGCAAACGCTTGCCGGATTCTTCAAAGAAGGTGTCGATAGCGAACAGCGCCGCCTTGCAGTTCAAGGTATCGAAAATGGTCTCGACCAGCAGCACATCAGCGCCGCCTTCCACCAGACCGCGAGTCTGTTCGAGATAGGCAGCGACCAGTTGGTCGAAAGTGATGTTGCGTGCAGCCGGGTCGTTGACGTCGGGAGAGATCGATGCGGTTTTCGGCGTGGGACCAAGGGCTCCGGCGACGAAGCGGGGCTTGTCGGGTGTTGAATACTTGTCGCAAGCGGCGCGTGCAAGTTTCGCGGCGGCGACATTCATCTCGTAAGCCAAGTGTCCCAGATGATAGTCGTCCTGCGCGACGCTAGTGGCGCCGAAGGTGTTGGTTTCGATCAGGTCGGCACCAGCGGCGAGGTATTGTTCGTGAATTTCGCTGATGATCTGCGGCTGCGTCAGCACCAGCATATCGTTGTTCCCCTTCAGGAACAGTTCCTTGCCGGGCACCGAGAAATCCGCGAAACGCGCGCCACGGTAATCCTCTTCCGTCAGCTTGTAGCGCTGGATCATCGTGCCCATGGCGCCGTCCAGGATCAGGATGCGCTGTGACAGCAGATCGCGCAGCAGCGCTTCGGTATCGGAAATCGGATCGCGTTTCATTTTTCTCTCTCAAAACAAAAAACCCGGCCTGCAAAGCGGGACCGGGTGTGTATGCCGCTTTAGCTGCATTTATTCGGGGAATCTCCCCCCTGCGCCCGCAAGCTGGTTTGACTTTTCAATCAAATCGGCGCGAAAAAATTATACGAGAAATCAATGGCTTGGGCAAAAATACTGTGGATCCGACTCCTATGCGAAATGGCCGCTGTCCATCCTGAATCCCTTCAGAAATTCCGCGACAGGCAAGCGCTTGCCGCCCGGCTTTTGCAATTCCGTCACACGAAGCACGCCTTGACCGCAAGCGATAATCACGCCGTCTCCGGCATTTGCCGCGAGCACTTGCCCCGGACTGCCTTGCGGCGTATAGAGCGCTTCAGCACGCCATAGTTTGACGGGAGTTCCGTCAAATGAGCCGGATGCGCCAGGGAAAGGATTGAAGGCGCGAATCTTGCGGGCAAGCACTTGCGCCGGTTGCGTGAAATCAAGTATTGCTTCTTCCTTAGAGATTTTCACTGCATAGTTTGCCCCCTCATCGGGCTGCGGCACGGCCCGCAAAGAGCCCTGCTCCAGCTTGCGCATCGCCTCGACGATCAGGCTTCCGCCGAGCGCCGCCAGCTTGTCGTGCAGGTTTCCGGTCGTGTCGTCAGCCGCGATCGGCAAGCGCTCCATCAGCAGCATAGGTCCGGTATCGAGGCCCTCTTCCATTTGCATGATCGTCACGCCAGTCTCAGCATCGCCGGCTTCGATTGCGCGATGTATTGGCGCGGCACCGCGCCAGCGCGGCAACAGCGAGGCATGAATATTGATGCAGCCGTGCTGCGGAATGTCGAGCACGCTACGCGGCAGAATCAGGCCGTAAGCGGCCACCACCATGACGTCGTGCTTCGTTGCGCGCAGCAGTTCGTGCGCTTCTTTTGCAACATCAGGATATTTGCCGTCCAGGCGTAACGATATCGGTTGCGCAACGGGAATGCCGTGCGCGACGGCAAACTGTTTGACGGGGGATGCCTGCAATTGCATCCCCCGCCCGGCTGGGCGGTCAGGCTGGGTCAGGACAAGGGGGATTTCGAATCCTGCTTCATGCAGAGCGCGCAGCGCAATGGCTGCGAATTCAGGAGTGCCGGCAAAGATGATTTTCATGGGGTGGAGTATACCCGCTTGCCCCTGAAAGCCAGGGGCTTGATCTCAGCGCGCGCCGACAGCTTTCTTTTGCTGCTCGCGCTTCATCATCTCGCGCTCTTCTTTCTGCAGTTTGGTCTTGATGCGATTGCGCTTCAATGGCGACAGGTATTCGACAAAGACCTTGCCCTTCAAATGATCCATTTCGTGCTGAATGCATACCGCAAACAGACCGTCGGCTTCGACCTCAAACTCTTTGCCATCAAGATCTTTGGCTCGCACCTTGACGCGCGCAGGGCGCTCCACACCGTCGTAGATGCCGGGTACCGACAAGCACCCCTCTTCGTACACCGACTTCTGCTCGCTGGCCCAGACAATTTCAGGGTTGATGAAGACGCGCAGATCGTTGTTCGACTCCGACACGTCGATCACGATCAACTGTTCATGCACGTCGACCTGTGTTGCCGCCAGGCCGACGCCCGGCGCGGCATACATGGTCTCAGCCATGTCGGCTGCGAGTTTTTTGAGGCGATCGTCGAACACCGTGACAGGCTTGGCTACCTTGTGCAGGCGCGGATCGGGATAACGCAGGATAGGAAGCAGGGACATACGGCTTTTGTGCAACAACGCAATAAAATTGAAATATGGTTTCTCTTGCTAGTCCAAGGATTTATGGGCAGAATTTGATCCAATTTGACAAGTTTTTGTCTGGCAACTCCTGCGCGCCGGCTCAACTTTATATGCGACGGCCGTCAAGCAAAATCAATAACACGGGCCGCACCCACTGGGACTAACCATGAAAAAGTTTAGCACAGCCACTCTCTTCCTCGCCGCCATCGCCAGCCACGCCGCAATGGGGGCAGAAGGGCAGAATCCACGCTGTAGCTTCCTGCCAAATGCGCCCGACCAGCACGTTGTCGTGCGCGGCGACACACTGTGGGGCATTTCCGGACGCTTTCTGCAGCATCCTTGGTGCTGGCCCGAGGTATGGGGCATGAACCGCGAGGAAATCCATAATCCGCACTGGATTTATCCTGGCCAGATAGTGTATCTGGATCGTGCCGCAGGCCGCCTGCGCCTGGGCAAACCAACCGGTGCTGAGGCAGGAGCGGCAGCCGAAATACCTACCGTACGTCTGCAACCGCAGTTGCGCACAGAAGGCCTCGGCCAGCAGGCGGTGCAGTCGATCCCGCCGAACGTGATCGAACCCTTCCTGTCGCAGCCGCTGGTAATCAGTGAAGATGACCTGAAGGATGCACCGCGCATCGTTGCCACACAGGAAGGCCGAGTCAATCTGGGCAAGGGCGACAAGGCGTATGTACGCGGCGATATCAAGTCCGGCACCTCTTTCCAGGTATTCCGCCCCGGCACGCCGCTCAAAGATCCAGTCACCGGCAAGGTGCTCGGCTACGAGGCCCCCTATCTCGGCACCATCAAGCTCGAACGCGCCGCACATGCACCCGACGAAGCGCACGTTTTCAAAGTCGTCAGCTCGAAGGAAGAAATGGGCGCAGGCGATCGCCTGCTGCCGGTATTGCCGACGCCGATTATCAATTATGTGCCGCACCCGCCGGAGAAGCCGGTCGATGCACGAGTAATGTCGGTCTACGGCGGGGTATCGCAAGCGGGACAGAACCAGATCATCACTGTCAATCGTGGCAAGAGCGACGGCATCGATGTTGGTACTGTGCTCGAACTGTCCCGCCATGGCGGCGAAGTAGTCGACAAAACAGAGAACAAATCCTGGAGCTTCGGCTCCTTCGGCAAGACGCTGGTGAAGCTGCCCGACCATGAATATGGCAGTGTTTTCATTTTCCGCGTCTTCGATCACATTTCCTATGGTCTGGTGATGCAGGTAACCGATAGCGTGCAGATCGGCGATCTGGCGAAATCGCCCGAATAAGCCCCAGTATCAATGCAGCAATACGCACAAGCGCACGAACTGGCGCAGTGGCTTCGATTGGAACGCACAGCCGGCGTCGGCCCTGAAACCGCACGCCGGCTGCTCTCCGCCTTCGGGCTGCCCGGCAATATCTTTTCCGCCAGCCTTGCCGCGCTGCGGGAGGTAGTTACCGAACGCGTTGCCCGCGCCTTGCTCACACCGCTTTCCGCTGAAACCGCTGCGCTCATCGAGCTCACGTTGGAGTGGGCGGCACAACCCGGTAACCATGTGCTGACCGTGGCCGACAGCGAGTACCCGCAAGCCTTGCTCAACACCGCTGATCCGCCGATCGTGCTTTATGTGAAAGGCCGCATCGAATTACTGGGGCAAATCTCCGTCGCAGTCGTCGGCAGCCGTAATGCAACAGCACAAGGCGTAAGCAATGCAGAGAAGTTTTCCGAAGCGCTAAGCCAAGCCGGTTTAACCGTTATCTCTGGCATGGCGCTGGGTATCGATACCGCAGCTCACGAAGGCGGCCTGCGCGGTGCGGGCTCGACGGTCGCAGTGATCGGCACTGGCGCCGATATCGTCTACCCGGCGCGTAATCGCAGTCTGGCGCACCGCATCGCCGAGAACGGCTGCATCATCAGTGAATATCCACTCGGCACACCGGCCATCCCTTCCAATTTCCCGCGCCGTAACAGGCTCATTTCGGGCTTGGCGCGTGGCGTGCTGGTGG
>Ga0070659_100004361_pt1 | contig 10100 bp, 7 predicted proteins | sample KBSC23metaG_FD_64666 | JGI IMG/M metagenome (GOLD analysis project Ga0070659, IMG submission 64666) | Corn rhizosphere microbial communities from Kellogg Biological Station, Michigan, USA - KBS C2-3 metaG | ecosystem: Host-associated > Plants > Roots > Rhizosphere > Soil ...
CATTACCGAAATGCGGACCCGGATCACGGCAAATTGAAAGCTACTGAGCTGATGTGCGAACTTTAGTTCGCACATCAGCTCAGTAGCTTTCAATTTGCCGTGATCCGGGTCCGCATTTCGGTAATGCCAGACAGTAGAAAATTCTTTTTCTTCGATAAAACTGTTTGGACATCGCCTTACATACATCGTCATAATATTGTGAACCTTTTCCTGCCACTCACTGTGCGTCTGAATTTCGGTATTCCAATTCCCGTTTTTAATTTTGCGCTTTGCACCATGCTCTGCAATCAAATGAATAGGTAGAGCGCCAAAATGTTCTTCGAGCCAGCCACTGTTTCTTCCACTGATCAAATAAATATCTGTTTGCTCCTTTTGACCCAGTTTGTAAAGTAATTGTTTCAAATGATCACCTGGTATTGCCTGCTTTGGATTTTCAGAATAAGAAATTAAAGTGCCGTCATAATCTAAAAGCAACAGGCGTTTCGAGGCGTTTCTGAAGCGATCATAAATCATCCTTTTGGAAAATTCATCCAGAAATATTTCCTGGAAACTTTGTTGCCTGTGTTTGATGTTTTCCAAACCTTTCATGAAATCTTCCGCCCAGGCTTTTATATCATAGCTCGCTATACGCTTTTGCATCCGGTCCATCCGTTCTGACTGTTCTTTTTCATTCATCTGGAGTCCCTCTTTTATTTTAGCTGCCATTTCATCTGTATCATTGGGGTTGATCGCCAAGGCGGCTGTCAGTTCCTTTGCTGCACCAGCCATTTCACTGAGAACCAGTACCCCTCTTTTATCCTTCCTGCTTGCAACAAACTGCTTCGAAACCAGATTCATCCCGTCACGCAATGGTGTAATCAGCGCCAGATCACAAACGGTATACAAAGCAATCATTTCATCAAAATCCATTGCGCTGTACCGGTAGATGACAGGTTGCCAATGCAGGTTCCCTATCCGGCTATTGATACCACTGATCAGCACATCAATGAGCTCTTTTCTTTCTGCGTATTTCGGAATGGTATCTCTCGACGGAATTATATTAATGATGAAAACGACCTTGTTGTGGTATTCCGGATTGTTTTTCAAAAAGAGTTCATAAGCTTTCAACCGGTTGTGAACACCTTTGGTATAGTCAAGCTGGTCGACTGAAAAAATTATTTTCGATCCATGCATCTTTTGCCGTAGTAGGTTTCTCAGGTTAACAACCTCTATTTTATCAAACGACTCATTGAAGCAACGGTAGTCAATGCTGATTGGAAAAATATCCACCTTTACCAGTCTATCCTGGAACCTGATAATATTTCTTTCGTTATCGAGACCAAGCACCTTTTGTATGCTCTCTAAGAAATGAGCAGCATAATCTGTTGTGTGAAAACCCACAAGATCAGCTCCCAGCATGCCATTGAGAATTGACCGCTGCCATTCCCTTGGCATCAGCCTGAGGTTTTCAAAAGAAGGAAATGGAATGTGCAGGAAAAAGCCAATGGTTAGATTAGCAATGCTTTTTCTCAACATATTCGCAAGTGGCATCAAATGATAATCGTGTATCCAGACCGTGTCGCCTTCTCTGCATTGTCTTGATAAGACCTCAGCGAAATGCTCATTTACTGAAAGATAAGATTGAAACTCATCGGCATCATATTCAGCATAAGAAGGAAAATAATGAAACAAAGGCCAGAGGACTGAATTACAAAAACCATTGTAATATTTTTCATACTGCTCTTTGTAAACAAGGACCGGAAGATAATTAAATGGTGCATCGGTTAAACGATTGACAGCTTCCATCCTTGTAGCTGCAGAGCATCCTGGCACACCAGACCAGAAGATTTCCGAGTACTGGCCCGGTGACTGGTGCAAATAACTATCAATGGCTGTGACCAATCCTCCTGTCGCCTGTTGAACCCTTGCCTTATTCCCCTCACCATCCACAGTCACAGGAAGACGGTTGGCGACTATAAAAAGCCTCTTGTTTGTCATACTCATTCAAACTTATCCCCCCAACAATAAAGAGCGATTAAAACAACGTTAGAAATCTATTAGAAGGGGTATGCACCTGGCAGACAGATATCGCCCGTGATATTAAAAACTAATTAGAATTGCACCATCTGTTAGTTTTAAAACGAACAAAAATTAGCGCGGAGCCTCTTTAAATAAAACTATCTTCCAAAAAAGACTATTTTGCTTTTGTATAAGCATAAATATTTTATGCGCTGTCAGTTTTTGATTGAAAATTGACAAATTCAATTAACCATGCGATTATCTACAAGAATACTGTTGGGTTTTTTACTCGTCCTTATCCTTTCCATTATTGATACAGCGTCTAATTATTTCCTTTCATTGAAAGTGGAACAGAACATTGAGTTTTTAAACAAATCTCAAAACGTAATACGCATTTCAGACGACCTTAACCGCTCTATGGTTGCGATGCAAAGCTCACTGAGGGGCTATTTGCTTACCCAGGATCCATCTTTTCTAGAAGAATACACAAAAGGCCTGAAAAATGTTCCCTTTTTAATGCATACTGTGAAAGGACTTGTCTCCCCAAACCAAAAGCAATTGAGACTTCTTAGTTCAATCGACAGCCTGCATGTTCTATGGGTAAATTATGCCGCTGGAATAATTGAAGCAAGGGGTGAAACTGGAATGTCGAACCAGCGTTATATTAATTTGTTTGAAGGACAACTGAAGCAGCATATCGGGAAAAAACTAAATGATCAATTAGCAATAAAATTTGCAGATTTTGATAAAACCGAGTACGAAATCAGGGACAGGCACAGCAACAATCTGAGGGCTTCTATAAGAAACACTCATATTTTCTCCCTCACATTTTTTGCGCTCACAATCATCATCGGTCTTGCCACCACATTTTACATTTTATCTCTTATTTCGAAAAGAATAAAACAGATGGTTGGCCTGGCCCAGAATATCTCAAACGGAAACTTTATAACGGTAAAAGATGACCGAAAAGATGAGCTCACTGCGCTGAGCAGTTCTCTCAACACTATGTCTGCGAGCCTTAATAAAAATATAACCCAGCTCCAGAAAAGGAACACGGAGCTGGATAAATTTGCCTACGTGGTTTCGCACGATCTAAAAGCACCGGTCAGAGGAATCTACAATGTCATCCAGTGGATCGAAGAAGACCTGGGAAATGAAATATCGCCCGAAATGAAAAAGTATATGAGCATCATATCCGGGAGAACCAAGCGGATTGAAAGCCTGATCAATGGTCTTTTGGATTATGCAAGACTAAGAGAGAAAACCGAAACAGAACGAATCGACCTGGATAAACTTATCGGGGAAATTATTGAGGACATTGTTCCAAGGAATTTCGATGTGGAACTTGAAAATCTCCCGGTCATCTTTGCCGAACGTATAAAAATTGAACAGGTATTTACGAACCTAATCAGCAACGCGGTAAAATATAACGCCGGCGAAAAAGGCAAAATTTCCGTTAGTTGTAAGACCTTTGGCGATCATTACGAGTTTTCGGTCAAGGACGATGGGATCGGCATCGAACCGGAATTTCACGCAAGGATATTTGAGATTTTCCAAACCCTTCGGGAAAAGGGTCAAAATGAAAGTACCGGTATAGGACTTGCTATTGTAAAAAAAATTATCGATGACCAGAACGGTCGCATCTGGGTCAACTCTCAGCTAGGATCGGGTACTGAGTTTGTATTTACATGGATTAGAATAAATGGAACAGAATGACTAGAAAAAAAATCCTTCTCGTAGAAGACGATGAACTGGACGTGATCAGCGTTGAGCGTACGCTCAAAAAATTTTACACTTCATATGATTTGCTCGTGGCCCATAATGGCAAGGAAGCCCTGGCAATGCTGACAGGTCCGGATAACCCCGTATCGCCAGACGTTATCCTTCTTGATCTCAATATGCCAAGGATGAACGGCGTTGAATTTTTAAAGGCAATCCGTGAAGACGCCAGATTTAAGCATTTGCCGGTTTTTGTAATGACAACTTCTTCTGACAATGGGGACAGAACGCAAACAGAACAGCTCGGCGTCTCCGGTTATATTATAAAACCGCTGAGTGATACAAATGTCAAAAAGGTTGATTCAATGGATGCTTTTGTTCAGTTTCATCTGCGAAAAATACTGGCCTCAGACGGATAACAAAATGCAACCCCTATCGATAAAAATCAGGCAAAGCCAATACTGCAAAGAATCTAAATGATCCCTGATCGATGGATTTTTAATTGATTAACATCGCTCCCGTCAGAGGTATCTTAGCCACAACTTTTCGCGGTGCTGCTCTTTATATGAGCCGTACCGCCTGCATAGCGGGTACATGAGTGCCACGACAGCTATCCAGACGAGATATATCCCCCAAAGCGGAAGGCCACTTCCTGACTTGGGTCTTCCAAAATTAAAACCAAACACCATGTCAGCACTGCTAAATCCCTGCAAATAGATCATAACAAAAACAAGCAGGTGAATAATATAGAAATGAACGATAAAATAAAATAACGGCACCTTGCCATAGACAGCAGCTATCCCGGTCGATTTGTTTTTTATTCCCATTAAGACATAGAGAAGGACAAACATGATACCTAAAAACAAAAGACAAAAATCAAGCGAAGGAGGATATTTTGTGACGTTGATGAAGGATAGGAAACTAAACAGCGCATTTTTTTGTTCGGACCATGGAAATGTATCGCCATAAACATTAATTAGCCTTAACACCACAAAGAGTGCAATGGAGCAAAGTCCCAGCATCAAAAATCTTTTTCTGCGCTTCTCAGCTTCCCGTATAATAAGACTTCCCGCTGCAAAGCCGACAAGCATGATACCAAGCCATGGCAGGGGCGGATAACCGACTATGAACAGTTTTCCATTAGCAAACGGAAATGCTGCCGGCGCAAAAAAAGGCATCGCAATTGTTTTAAAAACCGAGGTCTCAGAACCGGGAATGAATGGCGCCAGGTTGTGAAGGAAAATAATAGCAAGTCCGATGATCGCAATTGTTCTTAACGAGCAACCCACAAGTAAGGAAAGGATAATAAATCCAAAACCAATTGCTGCAATGACATCAAAAAGAAACAGGTTGAAGTGAACGTCGAACCAAAGCGCAAAATTTACGAGCGTAAATTCAAGGAAGATGAGCCATAATCCGCGCGTCAATAAAAATCTTTTTGTGGCGCGCAGGTCGTTGGTTTTTTTCATTGACAGAAAAGCAGATGTGCCGGAAAGGAAAACAAATGTGGGTGCGCATAAATGAGTAACCCACCTTGTAAAAAAAAGCGCAGTCGTGGTTTTAGAAAGATCCGTCGGTTGAAATACAATGGACGTCGTATGCATCATGTCACGGACATGATCAAGCGCCATTAGGATCATTACTATTCCCCTGAGAACATCAATACTGTAAATTCTTTTCATGAGCTGTTTTTGGCGAACAAATAATTCTGTTCAGTTTACGCATAGCAAAGCCTTTGCCTCAAAATTATCCTTACAAAATGTTTTCAAAGGTCTTTTGTCTGCAAATACCAAAAGCTTTCGACAATTGCTGTTTGACGTAAAGATCTGCAGTTCGTCGAATTCAGCACACTGAAATCCCGTAAGCAGGGCCATTGTACTTCCACCAGTTTTTAAATTTTTATGTTTGCTTCTAACTATGAGCATCGTTGCACAAAGAAGAAAAAGAGAAATTGCTTTCAACCTGATCTTCTGGTCATTTTATTTCCTGTATGAGTGGTTTGGGCTGGCTGCACTATCGGGCCAGTACAGTATGTATTTTATCAATGCCTGCATGGCCCTTCCCCTCGCCTTCCTTGTGTCTTATGTAACGGTTCACGTCTTTATAAAACAGTTCTACAATAAGGACCAAAAGCTAAAGTTCTGGATCTTGCAGATTTCCTGTACGATCGTGCTGCTTCTTGTAAGGAGAGTTTTCAACTATTATGTCATTTATCCGCGCTATTTTCCCCAGGCGCAGCAAATTCCCTTACTTTCTTTTGGAAAGCTGATCATAGAACTGGTTAACCTCTATCTTATCGTAGGCGTATACGCGCTTTTTTATTTTGTGCAGTCCTGGTATGAAGAGAGGCAAAGAGTGCAAAGCCTGCTGCAGGAAAAAACAGTGGCGGAGCTGGAGCTGCTGAAGTCGCAGGTCCAGCCTCATTTTATTTTTAATTCCCTAAACAATATCTATTCAAGGGCACTGCAGTCAAGTCCTGAGACTGCCGCTCTTATCTCTCACCTCTCACGGTTTTTAGATTATACGCTTTACGATGCAAAGCAGGATTTTGTTTCACTCCGCTCGGAAATTGCTTACATAAAGCACTTTATAGAATTACAAAAAAGCAGGTATGGAGAGCGCCTGGATGCCAGCGTAAATATTTACGATGAGATCAGTGACCTTTCCATTGCCCCGATGCTTTTACTCCCACTTGTCGAAAATAGTTTTAAGCACGGTCTTCCAGGTGCAATCCGACAAGGCTGGATCAGGATCGATGTTTCAAGAGGTGCTGAAAATTATTCAATAAAGATTGAGAACAGTGTTGAGGAAAAAATTAAAGCTAACTTTCAAAGTGGTGGCATTGGAATCGATAATGTAAAAAAAAGACTGGAGCTGATCTACCCGGGTTCTCACGAGTTTAAAATTGAAGAGGAGCTACACTCCTATCTTACTATACTTAAAATAAAAATAGACAAATGATCCGTTGCATGGTTATCGATGACGAACTTCCTGCAAGAGAGCTCTTGAAAATGCATCTTGCCGGACTGGATAATTTTGAGCTGGTGGCCCTCTTTGACAATGCCGTCGACGGATTTAACTTCCTTCAAAAAAATAATATTGCCCTTCTTTTTCTTGATATTCATCTGCCAAGGTTATCAGGGCTTGAACTAATGCGTTCGTTAAAGCAGCCACCGAAGATCATCCTTACAACAGCTTACCGTGAATACGCCGTTGAAGCATTTGAACTTGATGCGCTGGATTACCTCGTAAAGCCCGTCACGCGCGAACGATTTATAAAGGCCGTGTCTAAATTTAACTCCAGTGGTCATTTCCCAACCGAAAAAAATTCACCGGCAGGCAGCTTTGCAGAAGCCTATATTTTTTTAAAGGTTGGTACAGAGCTCAAGAAAATTTATTTGAAAGATATCTTGTATATAGAAGGACTTAAAGACTTTACTAAGGTGCACACCGTGTCAAAGTGTTTTATTGCTTCAGAGCGGTTATCCTATATGGAAGAAAAGCTTCCGGAAACCAGGTTTGCAAGAATACATAAGTCTTATATTGCTTCCCTGGATAAAATAGACGGGGTGTATGCGGACCAAGTCAGCATTGAAAACAAATACTTGCCAATTGGAAGAGTATACAAAAACCAGTTTCTAAAGATACTTGCGTTAATCAAAACTTAAGACACTAAGGAAAATTTTTAGTGCGGTTGAGCTGCTGCCTGTTCGCTTTTTTAAACAGCGTTTCACACATAGGCGGGTTCATATCTGATTGCCTTAAAAATCAAAAATCTGTACCAGTTGCCCTCAATCTTAATGGGCAACTTTGGAGCTCAGAAAATGGGGTTGAGCAGCGTTAATTAAAACGTTTGGTTTGGTTTTTAGTTTTTGGGAAGTATTGAAGCGTGAGTTCGAAATTATGAAAATGAAGAGAAGCTAAAAATGATAATGGCAACGCACATACGTAAACAAAAATGGTTTACAGTAACTTCTTTGAAAAAAATTGATATGGAAAATTTAATAGCAAAAGTTTGCGTGATCGTTAATGCACCAGCTGAGAAAGTATGGAATGCGCTTACTGACCCAAAGCTCATCGAACAATATATGTTTGGAGCAAAAGTCAGTACTTCACGGGAAGAAGGAAGTGAAATTAAATGGTCTGGTGTGTGGGAAGGAAAGCCCTTTGAAGACAAAGGCGAGGTAGTAAAGACCGTTCCCGCGGAAATTTTAGTGTACACACATTTTAGCCCGCTTGGAGGCAAAGAAGATAAACCTGAGAACTATCATACCGTTACCATCGAATTAGATGCCCGGGAAGGTAGCACCGTGGTAAATCTGAGCCAGGACGGAAATGCATCGGAGAACACAAAACTACACTCTGAAGAAAATTGGTTTAAAATGCTTTCCCTTTTAAAAAAGCTTGTTGAGGACAAAGAGCATTAGACCCGTTTTTTGCTGAGAAAAGTTTCCGCCAACTATGGAAAGCCTATCGAAATAGGTTGCAGAAACTGGGAAGCAGTTAAAATAATCTCGAAACATATATCAATCTGGCGACGATTGTTAGAATAGAGTTAGGATTAAGTTGGGCGAAGGCCAAGCGAAAATGTTATCGCAAAGCGATCTTTTATCAACAGTCTTGCAGTAAATTGTATCGTACTTTCAAGCGCTTCTTCAGCAACGTTAAATGTAAGAGCAGATCCCCCCAACTAACTGGTTTGGCCTGCTTCAAAAGATTCAAATGGTTTAAGTTAAAAAAATGGAAGATGGCAAACGATTCGAGCAGTCCCGGATAAGAGTTCTATAATGTGAGCTGGTGAGCGGGGACTCCTCGGCAAAGGAGGCTATTTTGTTAGTAGTAATATTCTTTCGTAAATATTCTATCATACTCTCCTTTGCGTTTTCCGTTTCCTTTAACTGTCACCTTGAAAATTTTGTTTACGGTGCATTTGTTTTAGTCCAATTAAGACTAAGTCTTAAAAGCTTGTTTTCAGCTACGCAGAGTATTAAAAAGAAATCTCTCACAAATACACTGTGCCTCTTAAACAGTGGCTTTGTAGTTTGCACATTATATTACAAACTGACACTGCTATTCAGTCCGCTGTGATTAAAACTCCATCCGGAGTTCATGCTAACAGTATAACCTGCATCAGCTCCGGCACTAATAACACCGCCATTTGCGCTGGCACTCAGTCCTGCTTTCAATCCCACGTCGCAAGGCTGCCCATTGTCGTTAAAGCTTATAAAAATGCTTTCATCGGCGTTGATGCCGGCATTGATCCTTCCCGTTCCAATTTGTGCTGTTAGCCCCGCGCCAATAGAAAGTGTTGATTGGTTATTTGAGAAATCTTTTTTGTAGCCAACCTTCACTAACTCGCCTCCGTTGATGCTGAATGATGTGCAATCAAGACTTAGCTTTCCCACAAGAAAAGCAATGTCCACGGACAAAGGACAGTCCGGTTTATTTTTAATACCAAATTCGTCCGGCGGTAAACGCTGTCCGTCTCTAGGGCTCAATGTACACAAATGGGCATCAATAAAAGGCGTTGTAGATGAGATGTAATTAAGCTCACGTATAAAATCGATAATTGCATTGTACGTTTCCACATTAACCGTTGCCGGAAATGTAGAGATCATGCCCGCCCAGTAAACACGGTTATCGAAATAATCCAGGACGATGCGGCGGTATCTGTTTTTAAAATCGGTATGAAGTTCGGCTGCCTCATTTTGGGTTTTATCTGCAAGCTTTCTTTGATTATCACAATATTCTTTTGAGACTCTTTGCAATTCCGCTTCATCATTCTTGCCGCCCTCTCCCTCAAAAACAAGCTTTGATTTAGCTTCGTCAAATTTATCTTGCAAAGCTTTTTTTTCCTGATCGTAATCAGCGATCAGATACTGATAATTTTGTTGATAATCATGAATGGCAAGCTGCTTATCGTTAGCATAATTTACGGCTAATTTTACAAGCATTTTCATGGCTATCACTTCAAACGGGGCGGTTCTCAATTTAAAGTTTCCACCAGTGTTCAAAACCTTAACTAATGTATTTTGCAATTGTTTTCGCTGGTCCGCCAGATCGTCGTTCGCCTGTTGTTCGAAAACTTCATATTGATTCAGCAGGCTGGCCAGACCATTTTGAAAAGCCCCATGAATTTTTGCAACGGAATCCTGCTGAACAATATCCGTGCACTCGGCGGGCACTTCAATTTTCCACTGATCAAAATATTTTGGCGCCTTGTAATGATATTTCATCAGCACTGGAAGATTATAATCTGGGTTCAGTTTGGATAAATGTTCATCGGCATTTTGATTGTAAGCGCCTTTCAATGAATTTTCAAAATGAGCAGTGGCATTTTTTGTGTCCCCTTCCGCTTCGTACAAGCAACCAAGTGAATTATT
>Ga0070659_100004363_pt1 | contig 10097 bp, 9 predicted proteins | sample KBSC23metaG_FD_64666 | JGI IMG/M metagenome (GOLD analysis project Ga0070659, IMG submission 64666) | Corn rhizosphere microbial communities from Kellogg Biological Station, Michigan, USA - KBS C2-3 metaG | ecosystem: Host-associated > Plants > Roots > Rhizosphere > Soil ...
CACAGGCTGCGATAGCGCGAGAAATCGAATTTGTCGGCGAGCGCTTCAAAATTGATGCGCGACAGGCCGGTCATCCCGTCGAGAAAGCACTCGAGCTTTTCAGGGTCCTCATACAATTCATCGAATATGTTTTCGCCGCCGTGTTTGGTTTCGTTTTGCGGTTTCCCGGTGCGAAGCGCTTCCGGCAAATCATTCCAGTAATTGAACAGCCGCGCATTGAGCATCTCCGGGATTCCCCCGATGTAGCGCGGGCTGTCGCGGTCGAGATAGAGGGCGGTCGCGGGCGTGTTGAAATATTTCGCGTCGCCGCCATCGCCCTCGCGTTCGAGGAATTTCATCGCCACGAGCGCATCGAGAAAATCGGCGATACCGCGTGGATGCAGGCCAAGTTTATTGCCGACCTCCGCGCCTGTGAGTCGGTGTTGACCGAGTGTGCTGAAGAGATCGAAGGTGACCGCGGTCAGCAAGACCTTGGAATTCCAAAAGGCGAACGCAGTTTGCAGAATTGCGTCAGGTGTTGGCGAAGTTGTCTCCATATGGTTGTCGATGTAGCCAATCTGCCGGGAGTCACAAGTGATGAGTCCATGGAAACAAAATTGATAATTTGCGGTTTATTAGGCGTCGAATCAGACAGTGAGTACGAACTGGGGAAGTACAAATGTGCGAAATGTGGGGCCAATCACCCGGAAGACGCGATTGATTCCCGTCAGCTGCTATCAATAAACTTCTACGTTCGATTTTTGTAGAATGAAACATCTTGCTTTGGTTTTTTCGATTCCATTGTTGCTGGTAACCGGCGCCAACGCTGCACCGGTCGTCTTCATTGTTCGTCACGCGGAGAAGGCAAACTCCGGCGGTAAAGATCCTGAGTTATCCGTCCAGGGACGAAAACGCGCTGAGGCGTTGGCGAATATCCTGAAGGATTCACAGATTACGGCCGTGTTCGTCACGGAATTTAAACGCACGCAGGAAACTGCGGCACCGACGGCGAGAGCAGCGCACGTCAGTCCCACAGTGATTCCGGCAAATAACATTGGCGTACTTGTCGAGAAATTACGTACATTGAACGGCAACGCGCTCGTTGTCGGACATGGCAACACGATTCCGGACCTGCTCAGGGCGCTTGGGATCGCGACGCCGGTCAGCATTCCTGAGGATGATTACGGCGAAATCTTTGCCGTGTTGCCTGGCGATGCACCGAAGTTGCTCCGGTTGCATTATCCATAGACGGCAAAAGTCCCTGTGCAGAGAAATTTTTCCTTCTCTTAAACCTCGATCCTGATGGAAAATCTCGCCTTCAATTGAACGCCGAAAACCTGATTACCCGTTTTATTCGTTCGCGCTGGGTTTTGCTTCCAGTCGCCGCGCTGTTCCTTTTCAGCGCACGATCCGTGAATGGGGAGCCGATTGGGGACTTTTTTAAGAAGGTCGGCCATTCCATTTCGAATGCGTTCCAGCCTCGCCCCACGCCCAATCCAACAAAGAAGAAAACAACGAAGCGTGCCTCGCGGCAGGCGACTTCACCACAATCAAATCTTGTCGAGGCATCCCCGACCCCAGTCGAACAATCAACAAACATCAACGAGAAGGTCACTACCACTATCACTGTGCAGCGGGCTTCAACTGTCCCTGCGGAAAAAGCAAAAGGAGATTTGCCGTACGGAATTCCGGTACCAGGTCATAAAGGAATGGTCACCAGTCCTTATTCACCTGAGGGAAATTATATCGACGTCAGCGCCTTTCCGCCTGGATCCGCTGTAAGAGATCCATACACAGGAAAAGTCTTCCTAGTGCCGTGAGTCCGCACTATTCGCGAAGAGCATCCGAGGTGCGAGGGAGCGTGACGGCAGGCAGGTATTCGCCCACAAACGCGCGCGTCCACCAGCCGCGCTCACTTGGATTCGTGAAATGATAGCGATACCAATCTGCGCGAATAAATTTTGGCGGAGCGTCCGAGAAGGGGTTGTGGGCCAACAGCCGAACAATTCGCTTTTCGTCTTCGAGCAGTCGTTGGACAAGCGCGAGGAACCACGGGTGCAAGTCAGCAGGCGACATGGCGGCGAACCACATTTGCCAGTCGAGCTTCCAATGATACGGCGAAACGATGCACGGCCTACGATTCACGTCGCCGGGTTTTCCCTTGAACTCGTATTCGCGCCAATGAGCTGAAGCATCGGCAAATTCTGCGTCAGTCCCTTTAATCACGACCTCGAGCCGCTCGCGTGTCACGGCGCCGAACGCGCCGTAGGTGTTCACCAGGTGCAACGGCTCGAAACTGGCGTTCATGAGTTGCCGACGCGAGAACAAATTCCGGGCCGGCCGCCAACTGAGCGCCAGCACAATGGCCGTAACGAAACCGACCGCAGTTGTGTGCGGCAAGCTCAGGTGATCGGGCACAGAGTGGGGGATCGAGAGCAAGCCCGAGAGGAAGCGGTCGTCGAAGCACGGAATGCAAAGCACGATCGTGATGTAGTTGAGCCAGGAAAGATTGCCGCTCAGGATCAGCGTGATTTGAAATACGATGGTAATTGCGCCGGCCCAATAGCAAAGCGGCGCGGGCAGAAAGTAAAACCACGGCACAATGAGTTCAGTGAAATGATTGAATAACACGCCGGCTTTGTGGAACCAGCGCGGCGCATGATGCAAATACCAGCTCAGAGGGTTCGGCAGCGGCTGCGTTTCGTAGTGATAAAAAAGGCAGCTGAGATCGCGCCAGCAGGGGTCGGCGCGCACTTTGATCATGCCCGCACCGAACATCGTGCGGAAAAGCACCCATACAATCAACCACATCACGATGACGGGCGGGCGCGTGTCTGATGAGCCGAGAAAAATTGCCAGGAAGCCCGTTTCGGCCAGCATTGTTTCCCACCCGAATCCGTAAAACGTCTGGCCCACATTCACGAGTGACAGGTAGATGATCCAGAGTGACGCCCAGGTGAGCATCGACACGCCAAGTCCGAACGATTCCGAGAAGCCCGTGAGCGCGAAGCAGGACAAACCGACGCCGCACCAGATCATCGCCGTGATGAAGCGATCCGAGCAGTTGATGTAAAACAAACTCGGTGCGCGGCGAAACGGGACGTGGCGCACAAAAACCCGCACAGGTTGCAGGCCACGCGTACCAAGCAGCGGGATGAACTGATTAGCCGCGATCAGAAATGCGATGAGGTAAATGCCTCCGAGCGCGCGCTGAAAGCACAACCGGCTCAACCAGAATTCGGTCGCGAAATGCATTCACGAACACCGATATAATCTAGCGCATGACTCTGGGGAGCGCACGCGTTTCGCGTGCTGGTGAACGCGTCCTCGCGTTCACGGACTTCTGTCGGCACAAAAACCACAGGTTCTCAGCACGACGTTGAAAGAGTGAATCGCGCTTTCCGCGCTGATCGTATTTCCGAAACTCATTCATTCCTGGGGCACTGCCCCAGGCTGGTAATGAATCTGCGCCGTCGGCGTTGAACAAATTTCTACGTCAGCGCCGCTGTTGTGATTGAACACGAGATCGGCGTACACTTGCAGTCCCAGCGCGTGCGCAGACTCAATTAGATCGAGTAGTTCGGCTTTGGATCCGAACCATGTCGGCACGCCGCCTTTCTGGTCAAACTCGCCGAGGTCGTAATAATCGTATGGGTCGTAGCCCATCGATTTCCACCATGCTGCCTTGTTTGCCGGGGGGAAGCCACAAGGCGGTGAAACCGGCCTGCGCGATCGCCGGCAATTTGGATTTGATGAAACTCCACCATTGGTGTTCGCGGTTTTCCGTCTGCGGACAATCCCAATAAAACGCTTGCAACATCACACCCATAATTCACCCTCCTCGTCGGCGTATGAGAGCATGTCCATGCTACGTGCCAAATCGGGACTAACAAGAGGCAATCAAATCACGAAAATGTTACGAACGAGTGTACCGCCATGGGTTGTTGCAGCGCTTTTGATAATCGCCGTCGCGGGTTGCGAAAAGAACAGTGGTGACGCAGTGGTCCTTGCGAAGGAGCATATCGACGCCGCGTTACCAACTGCAGAAACGCCGAACGCGCAATCCGCATCCAGTCCGAATGAGGAGCTTCGCCCCATGCGGGATGATGAGATCGCAGTTGATGGATACGTGATGAAGCCAGAGGCGCGCGGCACGAGTCGCGATCCGCGCGCGTTAAAGCACGAACAGTGGATCGTGAAAGTGCGGATGCTCGACAACGGCCGCACATTCCAAGTCCCGGCCGATCAGACAAAATGGGAAAAATTGCGCGAGAACGACCGGGTCAAGGTCAGGTATCGCACAGGCAAGTACACCGGAACCGTTTGGGCAGCCGAGATTGAGTAGGAATTGAACTCACGCACAACCGCCATTCACCGGCTGCTCATCACCGCGGTTCAAACCCAAGAAATTCACCACTGACGTTGGGCGGCCACTCGCGCGAGCTCGGCGCGGCTGTGCACATGAAGTTTTTTCATCGCGGCGGTCCTGCGTCTCTCCACCACCGGCAGGCTGAGCTCCAACGCGGCCGCAATTTCGTCATTGGTCTGACCATTCGCGACACGTTTCAATACGGCCAATTCATCTGCGCTTAGATCGTCGGCCACTGTTTGGATTTCGGCCGATGCAGAGGGCCGTCGCGGAATACTTTCATCAAAATACGCTTTTCCTGCGGTAACCGCCCGGATGGCTTCGGCTATGTGCGTGTCCGCGCCAGTTTTTAATACGTAGCCTTTGGCGCCCGCGGCGATCATGTCTTCCAGATACGCGGACGATTCATACAACGTCAGACCGATGACTTTCACTGCACGATCAACTTGTTTGAGCTCGCGGGTGACCTCGATTCCATTCTTTCCAGGCATCGAGCCGTCCACCAACACTACGTCCGGCCTTGTACGTGCGAATACGTCGAGCGCACTGTGGCCATCGGCTTCAGCAACGACCGACAGATCCGGGTGCAAGTTGATGAACCTTCGCAAGGCCTCACGCATACCTGCGTGATCGTCGACGAGCAGCACGCGAATTTTCGCTTCACTTTGCTTTCTTTTCTTTCTCATGTGCTTTGGGAATTGGGATGCGGACAAACAATGTGGCACCGCGCTTGGGGGCAGATTCGATCTTGAAGTTACCGCCGACGATACCGAGACGTTCCCGAATTCCGAGCAATCCCAAGCGGCCGCTACCATTTCCCGATTGGGACGTCGCGCGAGCGTCGAACCCCCGCCCGTCATCCTCAATAATTGCCTGAACTTGTTCTTCAGTGCGGCGGAGGACAAGAGCGACGCGCGTCGCGGCGGAATGCTTTGCCACATTGTTAAGCGCCTCCTGGATGATCCGGTAAAGAATCGTTTCAATCTCGGAGGAAACGCCGGCAGCTTTGTATTGTCCCGCCTCGAAATCCGCGTAAATGCCGTAGCGCGCGGACCAGGTTTCAATCAACGCACGAGTTGCTTTTACAAGGCCGAGATCATCAAGGGCAGCAGGCCGCAGTTCCACTGCCACGCGGTGAAGATCGCGCGCGGTTTGTGTGGCCAGCTCCTGAAGGTGTTGCACTCGAGTGCCGAGACCCGAGCGTGACTGGCCATCGAGCAGGGATTTGAGGCCGACATTAAGCGCAGTCAGATTTTGTCCCATCTGATCGTGCAACTCGCGAGCGATGCGCCGTCGCTCTTCTTCCTGTGCGTGAAGTAACTTGCGACGCAAGGCTTCGCGTTCGTCCATCTCATGGCGAAGCCGTTCGTTAGACTTGGCCAGTTTCGCAGTGCGTAACTCAACAAGAGTTTGAAGCTGCTTGGCGCGATCAGCCAATTGCTCGTGCGCCTGTCGCAGTTCCCGCTCCGTACGACGTTGCTCTTCGAGAAAATCTCGCACCTGATATTGTCGCCGGCGCGAATTTAACGCCACCTCGAGAGAACGTATCAATGTTGTAGTATGTACAGGACGCTCCAGCAAAGTCACACTGCCAGCTGCTTGTGCGGCCAATTCCAGTAATCGGGCTAGTCGAGATTCACCGCCAGTCGTCAGAATGATGAGTGGCAACTCAGACCAGGATGGTTGCGCGGCTAGCGCTTCGAATAGATGCGATAAGCTGCCCAATTCGAGAGCTTCCTCCGTAAGTATGAGCGCACCTGCACCGGACTGAATATGCGCCGCGCATTCTGCCAGCGAACCGCAAATTTGTGCTTCAAATCCCTCGCCGACCAGCAACTCGGCCATGCCCTGAGCGTCCCGCCCGACTGGCGCAATGATGAGGACGCGGTCTTTCGAATTATTTTTTTCCATCGGAAGGCGGCATGATTTCCCCTGTACCGCCGCGAAACATAGGTATTCCTGTCAAAACGCCGTGAAACTCCTTCAAGGGCTGACCTACGCGAATGCCCCGGCCAGACTCCAGTTTGAATTCACGAATGGTTTTTTCGTGGCGGCCACTTCGTTTTTTAATTACCGCTATCGATTGTCTGACCTCGCCTGCCGCTTCGAAGTATCGCAGGTTCACCACAGTGTCCGATAGGTAGCTGAGATCTACCGGGGACTCTGCGCCAGAGACCAGCCCGTGCTGAGCCAAAATGAGGATGGTCATAACGCCTTGGTAATTCAGATAAGTGACAAGCTCGTGAAGTTGATTGGCAAGGTACTTCTCGCCGGGCATCGCGTTGAGATATCCATTGAGGGTGTCGATCACCACGAGTTTGCAGCCTCTCTCCACATGCTCCCGAATACGAGCAGCGAATTCGCCGGGCGAAATCTCCGCGGGATCCACTTGCTGCGCGACGATGATTCCGCTTTTAACGTGCTTTTCCAAATCAAGCCCCAATGCCTTGGCGCGAGCGAGCATGATCGAACGCGTTTCGTCAAAGCAGAAGAGTATTCCCCGATCACCCTTTGACGCCATTTTGCGGGCATACTGCAAAGCGAGCGTGGATTTGCCCGTGCCCGCGGTGCCGAGAATTAGCGTTGTGGTGCCACGATCCAAACCGCCGCCAAATAAATCGTCTAACTCCTTGATACCACTCGAAACCGGCTCACGCTCCATTTTCGTGTAGTGCTCCGCTGCTACAAGACGCGGAAACACGCGCAAGCCACCGGTCTCGATTGTGTAATCGTGATAGCCTTCGCGAAATTTAACTCCTCGCAATTTGAGCACGCGCAGCCGTCGTCGCGATTTGCCGTAGTCCGGAGAAAGCTGCTCCATTTCAACAACTCCGTGGCTCAGGCTCAGCACATGCGGATCAGTTCCGATTATGCCCCCGGTCATTTTGTCGTCGAGCAACAACACCGTGCTCCGGGTCTGCGCGAAATGTCGTTTTAGATTCAGCAATTCGCGCCGGTAGCGTAACGGTGTTTCCGCCAACAACCGAAATTCGGAGAGCGAATCAAACACGATCCGTGCCGGACGCCTTTTGCTTACTTCGTCGATCAATAGTTTGCTGACTTTATTCAGTTCGATCTCGGAAGGACGAAAGACCGTCGTCTGCTCTTCCGGACGCAGGAGCTGTTCGATCGAGGACAGTTCGAGTAATGGAAGACCTCCCAGTGACCAGCCATGTGAGCGCGTCACTTTCAACAATTCTTCGCGCGTCTCCGAAAGCGTTACATAAAAAACCGATTCGCCGCAGCGCACACCTTCGAGCAAGAATTGCAACGCCAGCGTTGTTTTGCCCGAACCGGGATCGCCTTGAATCAGATAAAAACAATCGCGCGGTAAACCGCCGGACAGGATATCGTCCAATCCTTCGACTCCGCTCGAACAACGTTGATCCTTCAAAACAGCGGAGGTGTTTGCCTTAGATCGGTCCTTTTTCATTGTTCAGCCCAAGGGCAGGCTGCGTTAAGTTTGCGGACAAGCATTTTCAAGAACATTCCGGCGTGAATCGAGCGATCGAACCACGAGGAGTCCAGAAGCTTGTTTGTCTTTGACTAGAAGCGTGCAAGCCGCAACGATCAACAGAAAGTCTGCGCGCGACGATAAGAGAAAGTCTGGTCGTGCCCTAGGTCAAAGCCGTATGGGAGCGTAAGACCCGTCGCAGTCGAGCAGTAGCGGTTGAACCGCCTGTAACGACTTTGTCACATCAAAGTCACACAGCTTTTACACACTCTGAACCGGTTCGTCACAATCGGGGTGTAGGAGTTTCGAGCGGACGGTCAATTGCCGCGCAAACCAAACCAAAACCAATCGAATACCAAACCAATGATGAAACTTAATCTTAAGAATCCACTGCAGGCCAAAGCCTGTTCACTCGTTGCCAGCACTATCGCACTTGCCACCATGGGTGTTTCAACTGTCGCCGCCGATCAGGTGAGAGTTTTCAATGAAATAGTAAGCGGTGTGTCTGCAGCCAGTCCTGAGATAATTACAGACAATGTCATTTCACCGGAATTTGCCCCCGACCTGGTCGAGCAAGGCACGGATATCCTCGAGAACCCTTCCGGCGTGATTACGCGATTTGGAAATCTCAGCGACGGCAGTCGCACTGAGCCGGATATAAACACGTATCTCATTCTGGACCATAACCCCGGCGGCCCCACGCCAGGCTACGATTATGGCCGGCATTTCCTTTTCCAGGGCCATGAGATGCCTAACGGAAATACTAACCGGGCTTACTTAACGCGCATCAATCTCGATGTGGCGCATCCCGATCATCGTATCACCCTTATGACGCCAGGTGATGCGAATGCTATCACGAATTTCAACAGCATCGATGGTTCAACATGGAATCCATTCAGTCAGACGCTGCTCTTTACCCAGGAAGCCGGCGCGAACGGCGGTGTCATCGAGATGGGCGCCGATTTTGATCCCATGACTGGAGGAGGCCACGGTTTGCGCACCCTGTATGGCAGTCTCGGCCGTGGCGGTTACGAAGGCATCCACCCTGATAATTGGGGCAACATTCTGATCATCGAGGATGTCGGCGGGACCACAGTCATGAATTCGGGAAGGAATCCGAACTCGTTCGTTTATCGGTTCGTTCCTCTAAATCCGAACGATCTCACTCGCGGCAAATTGCAGGCGCTCCAGGTAATAATAAACGACAACCCAGTCGTGTTCGTGCCAGTGGATGCGAATCACCCTAACGGCGACACGCGATCGGAGAATCAGCTACTATTGCACACAGTGGGGGCGTCCTGGCCGGTACGATGGGTTACGATCCATGACACCGAGATAAGTGGGACGGGACCCTTTGATGCCAACGCTTTGGCAAAAGCTCGCGGCGCAACACCATTCAAGCGGCCGGAGAACGGGCAGTTTCAGCCGGGTACAAGCTTTCAGTCGTTCGTCTTCACTATCACAGGCGACACCAGTGCCGTCGCTGGCCAAGATCCTGTGCTGGCAGCGCGCGGTGCTTGGGGCGGACTCTTTCGTGTCGACCTAAGCTCAGACCGCCAGAGTGGAAACATCTCTCTCGTCGTCCTGGGAGACGCCGACCATGCTGCGTTTGATAATGTGACGTTCGTTGATGACAGGGACACGGTCTTGCTAGCGGAAGATCGCGGCGACCTGTTGCACGATCAGCTGAATAAGCTCGACTCAGTTTGGGCTTACAAACTGAACAGGCAGCATCCGGAGAGAAACGTCGTTGCCCGATTCGTCGCTCTTGGGCAGGACAAATTGGCCGGTGTAGCAGGCGAAGAAGACAACGAACCGACAGGGATCCATTTGTCTGAAGGAGACAGCACGATAGGCGGATTGATCGGATCAAGAGAATTTCGGACAGACCGCGCGAGACTGTTCTTCACCCAGCAACACGGCGAAAACAACCTGTACGAAATGTTTCCTCTCGACTGAGTCGGAGTGACCGAACGAAACAGGCAGGCAGCGTGCCCCAGACGGGTAACCGTCTGGGGCATTCCTTTTGCGCCTAACGAATGACCGGGAAATCCGCTTGAACGCTAACGCGGCCGATTGAGCGATCAGGGTTGCGCTGCAACGGCCGAATTTGCATTCGCGATGGACTGATAGAATCGCAGCGCCTCGATATCGCTGCCGAGTTCGCGCAATGGATAAAGCCCTTTCGCAGAGCCGGCGCCGGGATCGCGCACGAGATAATCGAAGCCGTCTTTCCCTGCGATGACGACAAAATGGGTGATGCCGCTGGCCAAACGCACGCGCACGATCACAGGA
>Ga0070659_100004364_pt1 | contig 10094 bp, 4 predicted proteins | sample KBSC23metaG_FD_64666 | JGI IMG/M metagenome (GOLD analysis project Ga0070659, IMG submission 64666) | Corn rhizosphere microbial communities from Kellogg Biological Station, Michigan, USA - KBS C2-3 metaG | ecosystem: Host-associated > Plants > Roots > Rhizosphere > Soil ...
GGTCGGCTTGTTGTCGTCGCGGCCCATCCAGAACACCGCCAGATGCTCGCCGGTGAAGCCGGCAAACCAGCTGTCGCGCATGTCGTTGCTGGTGCCGGTCTTGCCGGCGGCGTGCAGCGAGGCCAGCGCGGAGTTGCCGATCGCGCTGGCGGTGCCGTACTCGGCCACCTGCTGCATCGCCCAGGTCACCAGCCGCACCGCTTCCTGGTATTCGCCGGGGCCCGGCTGCACCTGGTAGCGCTTGATCGTGCGGCCCTTGCCATCCAGCACGCCGCGCACCGCCAGCAGCGGCAGCGCGTGCCCGTCGGCGGCGAGGTACTGGTAGAGCTGGGCCACCTGCAGCGGCGCCAGGTCGAGCGCGCCGATCAGCAGCGACGGGCTGGGGTTGATGTCGCCGATGCCGAAGGATTTCAGGAACGCCTGGATGCGCGGCAGGCCCACCGCCATGCCCAGGTGGATGGTGGCCAGGTTCCACGAATGCGCCAGCGCGTCGACCATGATCAGCGGGTCGTGGCTCTGGTGATCGTCGTTCTGCGGCGTCCACACGCTGCCATTGGGCTGGCGCATGCTGATCGGGCTGTCGTCCATCATGCTGGCCAGATTCCAGCGCTGCGGCTGGGTCAGCGCCACCAGGTAGACGAACGGCTTGATGGTGGAGCCGATCTGCCGGCGGATGTCCATCGCGCGATTGAACCCCGGGTCGTCCGGCGTGCGGCTGCCGACCATGGCCAGCACGCTGCCGGTCTGCGCATTGGTGACCACGCCCGCGGCCTGCACGCCGTCGCCGCGCTTGCCCAGGCTCTTCAAGGCGCTGGTGATCGCCTGCTCGGTATACAGCTGGGCGGCCGGATCGAGCGTGGTGAAGATCGACAGGTTGCCCTCGCGCAGCGCCTTCTCGTCGAAGTCGGCGGTGATCTGCGTGCGCACCAGATCCATGAAGGCGGGGAAACGGTTGTGCGGCAGGCGGCCGTCCTTGATGACGTCCAGCGGCGCGGCCTGCGCCGCATTGAGCTGGGCCGCGCTGAGCAGGCCGGTATCGTAGAACTCCTGCAGCACCAGGTCGCGCCGCGCCAGCGCGCGCTTGGGCGCGCGGCGCGGATCGTAGTAGCTCGGCCCCTTCACCAGGCCCACCAGCAGAGCGATCTCCTGCGGCCGCAGCTCCTGCAGCCGGCGCCCGAAGTAGAACTCCGACGCGGCGCCGAAGCCGTGCACCGCCTGCGCACCCTGCTGGCCCAGGAAGACGTCGTTGACATAGGCCTCGAGGATGCGCCCCTTGCTGTAGTGCGCCTCCAGCAGCAGCGACATCAGCGCCTCGTTGATCTTGCGGGTGAGCGTCTGGTCGCGGCTGAGGAACAGGTTGCGCACCAGCTGCTGGGTCAGCGTGGAGCCGCCCTGCACGGTGTGGCCGGCGCGCAGGTTGGCCAGCGCCGCCCGCGCGATCGCACCGAAGTCGATGCCGATGTTGTGCTTGAAGTTGCGATCCTCCACCGCCTGCAGGCCGCTGAGCAGCAGCGGCGGCACGTCGGCCAACTGCACGAAGCGGCGTTCCTCCTGCGAGGCACCGTAAAGCGTGGCGATGCGGGCCGGATCCAGGTGGGTCAGATCGATTGCCTTGCCGCTGGCGAACTCGCGCACCGACGCCACGCTGCCGTGGCCGAGGGTGACGCGGATGCGCTTCGGCAACTCGCCGCCATCGGGGCCGGCGTAGCCGCGCGAGGAGATCGTGTAGCGGCTGCCCTGCTTCATCCAGCTGCCGGGCACCTCGCCGTGGCCGTCGTGGCTGTAGCCGGCGAAGGTGAGCTCCAGCTCCAGCGCGGCCGGCGTCATCGGCTCGCCCGCCTGCAGCGGCAACGGCCGCGCGTACACCCGCGTGGGCACGGCGAACACCAGGTCGCTGAAGCGATCCTGCACGCGCTTGTTGAGCACCAGCACGTAGGGCAGCACGAAGCCGACCAGCAGGCCCAGGCCGATCCAGAACGGGATACGCAGCCATGGCCAGCTGCGGCGGAAGAATGAACGGGTGCGGGTCAGAAAGGCCAAGGGCGAGGAAATCCGGGATCAGATGTTCCGATCATAGGGCCTGCATCCCGGCGCGCCCATGAACGCAGCGGCCGGTTTGCGGGCAAAACGCGGGCAGCGGACGGGGGTCAGAGTCACTTTTCGCTTGCGAAAAGTGACTCTGACCCCCCACGTGACGGCGCCACCCACATCGCCGCTTCGGGCCGAAACGGTCGCGGGTGGACACCGAGCAGACGCTGCAGCTCGTCGTTGTCCGCCACCAGGTCGCTGTCCAGCCGGCTCAGCGGGCCGCGCAGCGGCGGCCAGGCCCGCTGGCCCAGTCGCAGCAGCCAGGCCGGCAGCGGCATCGCCACGGTGGATCGCGGCAAGCTCTGCCGCACCCGCGCGAACATCTGCGGATACGGCAGCCGCTCGCCACCGCCGATCGGCAGGATCCGCCCGGCCGCCGCCGGGCAGTCCAGCGCCGCCAGCACCGCTAGCGCGATGTCGTCGGCATGCACCGGTTGGCGCAGGCCGCGGCCGGCGGGGATCGGAAACAGCCGGGTGTGCAGCGCCCGTCGCGCGATCGGGCTGAGGCTCTTGTCCATCCCGGTGCCGTACACCAAGGTGGGTCGCAGCACCGTCCACGCGCAGCCGTGCCGTTCGCAGACGGTCGCCAGCGCCGTCTCGCCGGCACGCAGTTGGCGGGCGATCTCGCGCTCGGCCGGCACGGCCGAATCGCGCTTGCTCTCGGCGCTCATCGAACTGGTGGCGATCACCCGCGGCACGCTGCCGGGAGCCACCTGCGCCAGCCAGTCGGCCAGCGCCTGCAGGGGGCCGAAGCTGACGATCGCCGACAGCGCCGGCAGCGCGGGTACGGCATCCGGCAGGGCACCGCGCAACCATTCCACGCCGTCCTGCGCCGGCCGCGCCACCCGGCTCAGCGCCAGCACGGGCACGCCGGCGTTGCGCAGGCGCGGCAGCAGGAAGTGGCCGATCTGGCTGCTGCCACCGACGACGAGGATCGTCATGCCGGTATCACGGATTGCCTTGCAGGCGCGCGCTCAGCTCGAGCAGGCGCGGATGGTTGGGCGCCAGCTTGCGTGCCCGCGCCAGCGACTGGCTGGCACCGATGCGATCGCCGCTGCCCAGCTGCTGCTCGGCGCGATCGATCCAGGCACTGGCCAGCTGATTGTCCAGCGCCGGCTGTGCCGGATCGCCCGGCGCCAGCTCGGCCAGGTTGGCCAGCATGTCGCCAGCCTGGCCCAGCTGTCCGGCGGCAAGCGCCTGCTTGAACAATTGATTGACCTTGCCGGGCAGTTCCTGCAGCCCCTGCCGCGCGGCGGCGTCGTTGCCGTCGATCGCCAGCGCGCTGCGATACAGGTCGTAGGCGCTGTCGCCGGGCGGCATCATGATGTTGCCACTGCGCGTCGCCTGCTGCGCGCGATGCACCAGTTGCGCCACCGCGGCGCTCTGTTGCGGCGACAGCACGGCGGCGGCCACCGGCGCCTCGCCACCGGTCGTCGCGGCGGTGCCCGAGTCGGCCGCGGCCGCCGGCGACCGCGGCCGGCTCTGCAGCCGGGCGCGCGCCGCCGCGAGATCGGCCGATTTCGGCGCCAGCTGGGCGGCCTCGTCGAGCAGCTTGCCGGCCTGGGCGCGGTCGCCGGCATCAATCGCCGCGTTCGCCTGCACGGTCAGCGCCTGCGCCACGTCGCCCAGGCCGGCCTTGGCCTCGGCGCTGTCGGGATTCAGCGCCAGCGCGGCCTTGAAGTGCGCCAGCGCGGTGTCCGCGCCGCCGCTGGCGATACGCCCGTCACGCAGCGCGTCGCGACCCTGACCGATGGCGGTCTTCAGCGCGGCGTCCTGCTGCTGGCGCGACTGCGCCTGCAGCGCGCGCAATGCCGGCAAGGCGCCGTTGTTGGGTTGCAGGGCGGCAATCTGCTCGATGAGGGGGTCGGCCTTGGCCAGGTCGTTGGCCTCCAGCGCATCGTGCGCCTGCACGGCCAGGGCATTGCCCACCTGATCGAGCCCATGCGCCGCCACCGCGTTGCCGGGATCTGCGCGCAACACGCGCTGGTACAGCGCACCGGCGCCTTGCGGGCCATCCAGCTTGCCGGCCGCCAGCGCCTGTTGCGCCTGGTCGACCAGATCCACCGTGTGCACCTGGGCGGCGCGGGCCCGGGCGACCAGCGCGTCGAGCCGGTCGACGTCGTGACCGCCGCCGAGCAGTTCGCGCGCGACCGCGGCACGCTGGGCCGCCTCATCGAGCTGGCCGGCCTGCAGCGCCGCATCGGCCCGCGACAATTCGGCCTGGCCGACCTGGCGCAGGCCGTCGCGGGCGCGGTCATTGTCCGGCTCGCTCGCCGCCACCTGCTGGAAAAGCTCACGCGCGCTGGTGCCGTCCTGGCCGTCCAGATGGCCCTGATCCAGGGCCTGCTGTGCCTGCGCCAGCACGGTGTTGAGGTCGGTGCGCGGCAGCATGCCGCGCAGGCGGTTCTGGCTGAACCAGAGCACGCCGCCCAGCGCGACCAGCAGCAACAGCAGAACCGGCAGCAGCCAGCCGCGGCGCTTGCGGGGCGATGCCGATGCCGTCGCGCCGGACTGGCGCGAGCGACGCGGCTCGACGGTCACCCGCGGCAAGCCGTCGGCGGGCGGCACGCGCGGGCCATCCACGCGGTCGAGGTCACCCAGGGTGGGCTCGCTGCGCGAAGGCGGCCTGGCGTCGTGCGGGTTGCGGCGATTGCTCATGTTCCGTGGCGGTGAAAAGATCCACCGCAGCTTAACATCGTGCCGGTACGCGGCCCCGGTTCGCGGCCGCCGACGTTCAGCCTTCAGCCGACGCCCACGCGGCGCACCTCGGTCACGTTCGGCAAAGCCAGCAACCTGCCCAGCAGGGTGGACAGCTGCTCGAAATCGCGCACGCGCAGGGTGTAGCGCATCTCCACCTCGCCGCTCTGCGGGCGCAGGCGGCTGGACGAGGCGATGATGTGGGTGCCGGCATTGCTGATGAGGTTGGTGACGTCCTTCTGCAACTCCTTGCGGTCGTAGCCGAGCAGTTCGACGTCCACCTCGTAAGCCTGGCTGGCGACGCGCCCCCAGCTCACCTCGATCACCCGATCCGGATCGCGCCGTGCCAGCCGTGCCAGGCTGCCGCAATCGGCCCGATGCACGGAGACGCCACGGCCCTTGGTGATGTAGCCACGCACCGCGTCGCCGGGCAGCGGCTGACAGCAGCGCGCCAGCGTGGTCAGCAGGTTGCCGACGCCTTCGATGCTGAGCGCGCCCTGCTCCAGCGTGGTCGGCCGCGCCGGCGGCAGTGTCGGCACCGGCGATGGCGGTTGTGCGGCCTCCTGCAGCACGCGGGCGATCTGGCCCGGAGTGACCTCGCCCAAGGCCAGCGCAATTAGCAGCTCGTCCTGGGTCTGCAGGTGGAAATGCGCCGGCAGCCGGCCGACGTCGGCGGTCGGCAGCGCCAGTCGCTTCAGCTCGCGCTCAAGCATGCCGCGACCGACGCCGAGGTTGGCGTCGTGCGCGATGCGGCGGAACCACGCGCGCACCTTGTCCTTCGCCCGCGCGGTGTTGAGGTAGCCATGGTGCGGCGACAGCCAGTCGCGGCTGGGCTCGGCCACCTTGGTGGTGAGGATCTCCACGCGGTCGCCGCTCTGCGGCTGGAAGGTCAGCGGCACGATGCGGCCGTTGACCTTCGCGCCGCGGCAGCGATGACCCACCTCGGTGTGGATCAGGTAGGCGAAATCCAGCACGGTGGCGCCGCGTGCCAGGTCGAACACCTCGCCCTTGGGGGTGAGCAAATAGACGCGATCTTCCAGCAGTTCGGTCTGCAGATCCGCCGCCAGGGTGCTGTCGTCGCCGCCGCGCGGCTCCAGCAGCTTGCGCATCCAGGCGATCTTCGCCTCGAACTCGGCATCGCCGCCACCGCCCTCCTTGTAGCGCCAGTGGGCGGCCACGCCCAGCTCGTTGGCGCGATGCATGGCGCGGGTGCGGATCTGCACCTCCAGCGTCTTGCCGGCCGGCCCGACCACCGCAGTGTGCAGCGACTGGTAGCCGTTCGGCTTGGGCCGCGCGATGTAGTCGTCGAACTCGTTGGGCAGGTGCGGCCAGCGCGCGTGCACCACGCCCAGCGCGGCGTAGCAGTCGGTGACGCTGTCCACCAGCACGCGCACGGCGCGGATGTCGTACAGGTCGGAGAAATCCAGCGACTTGCGCTGCATCTTCTTCCAGATCGAATAGATGTGCTTGGGTCGCCCGGCCAGCTCGGCGTGCAGGCCGGCGGCGTCGAGCGCCTGTTGCAGCTCGTCCAGCGACTGGCGGATGAACTCCTCGCGATCGACGCGGCGCTCGTCGAGCAGCTTGGCGATGCGCCGATACGTATCCGGCTGCAGATGGCGGAACGACAGGTCTTCCAGCTCCCACTTCAGCTGCCAGATGCCGAGTCGGTTGGCCAGCGGCGCGTGGATGTCGCGGCTGAGCCGGGCCAGCGCCGCCGCCTGCTCCGCCGGCAACGCCGCCGCCGCGCGCATCCGCGCGAGCTGGCGCGCCAGCAGCACGAACACCACGCGCAGGTCGCGCACGATCGCCAGCAGCAGCCGCCGCAGGCCCTCGGCCGCGGCATCCGGCGCACGCTGCGCGTGCAGCGCCCACACCTGCTCGGCCGCCTGCTGGCCGGCCACCAGGCGCTGCACGTCGGGTGGCAGGCCGGGGCCGCGCGCCGCCCACAGCGCCGGGTCGACCCGCGCCAGCTCGAACCACAGCGCCGCCGCCTGGGTCGGCGCGTCGCAGCCGAGCATGCCCAGCAGGTCGAGCGTGTCGCAGCATTCGGCCTGGTTGACCGGTCGACCTGCGCATGCCTCCAACGCCCCGGCCAGCACCACCGGCGGCTGCCCGGAACACGCCAGCCACTGGGCCAGGCTGCGTGTTTCCGTGGGGGCCGCTCGAACCATCAATGGACTGTCCTCGATGCAAAAATCGTCGCGGTTGTTGCCACGGCGAACCCTGCCGGGCATGCTTGCCCGGTATCCCGCGCGCCACCGCACGTGCGCGAACCCACTCTCCACTCGCGGCTGGCCGCGCCATGGATCCGACTCATGAAAGCATACCTATTCCTGCTGCTGCCGACCCTGTTTCTGTCGTCCGTGGGTATGGCGCCGTTGCACGCACAGCAAGCCGTCTCGCTGCAGCAGCAGATGGGCAAGGCCGAATTCGATCGGGCCGGATTGAACAAGCTGAGCCCGACTGAACTGCAGCATCTGCAGCAGTGGCTGGCGCTCCACGCCAGCGATCTGGCCGCCACCATACCCGCCTCGGAAGAGACCTCGGCGACAGCGGCCGCTGCCAAGTCGCCCGGCCCGTTTGCCCACAAGCCGAAGGCCGCCAAGGTCAAGCGCAACGACACCATCACCAGCCGCATCGCCGGCGAATTCCACGGCTGGCAGCATGGCACCACGCTGACCCTGCAGAACGGCCAGCGTTGGCGGGTGAAGGACGACAGCTCGCTCACGGTGCCCGAATCGCTGACCAGCCCGGTGGTTTTCGTTAAGCCGGGTTTCCTGGGCAGTTGGCTGCTGCGGGTGCAGGGCTACAACACCAGCGCGCGGGTCGAACCGGCCAACTGACGACCCGAGACATCTGGCCGAGACATCTGGAATACCGGGATCAACCTCCCGCATCGGCTCCGGCCGGTGAGGGCGTGCCTTGGCGCTCAGTCCAGCGCGGCCAGCGCCTTGGCCAGCCGTTTGGCCGATACCGGTTCGGCGGTTTTCAGTTCCTGCGCGAACAGCGACACCCGCCACTCCTCGATCAGCCAGCGCAGCTCGGCCAGGCCCGCCGCGTCGATGCCGGCGGCGCGGTGTTGCAGGTACGCACGCCAGTACGGCAGCACCTGCAGCATGCGCTGCTGATCCTTCGCCGGATCCTGGCGCAACCGCTCGCCGCGCAGGCGCATCGCCCTGAGGTAGCGCGGATAGTGGGCCAACCGCGAGACCGGCAGTTCGCGCAGGAAGCCCGGCGTCAACAAGGCGTCGAACTGTTCGCGCAGGTCGTCGTAGCTGGCACGGGCGAAGCCCAGCAGCGGCGGCTCCAGCCATGGTTTCAGTTCGGCCTGCGCCTCGATCACGGGTTCCGCCAGTTTCAGCCGTTCGACACCGGCGCCGAACAGCTCACGCGAAAACTGTGTGCGCAGCTTCTCGAACGCAGCGGCGGTGCGCACGTCCAGCTCATATTGTTCGAGCAGGTCGCCGAAGCCGCCTTCGAGCAGATCCTCGCGCAGCCCGTCCACGCTGCCAAGCGGCGCGTACTTCAAGGCCAGCGCATTGCCGATCGGCAGACGCCGGCGCGCCTGCTTAGCGTCACTGGCCTGCGCGTTGCGCAGCAGCCGCACCACGCCTTGCCGATGTGCCGTGCGCGCTTCGTCGCTGCGCTCGAACACGCGCAACGCCACCGCCTCGCCCAGGTCGACCAGCGCCGGGAACGCGGTGAGGCCGGCGTCGGAGCGCACCTGTGCGGGGATTTCCTCGAAATCCCAGCTGGCCACGTCTTCGCGGGTGAGCTCGATGTCGGTCTTGCGCGAGAATGCCTCGCGCGCCTGCCTTTCCCACTGCCCGCGCAGCGCGGCGAGATTGCGGCCGCTGGCCAGCGTCTTGCCGCGCTCGTCGTGCAGGCGATAGCGCATCAGGAAGTGCGGCGGCAGTTCGACGGCGGCGAAGTCGCCCGCGGCAATGTCGACGCCGGTGGCGCGCTTCAGGAACGTGGCCAGCGCCTTCGCCAGCGATTCGTCGCGCGGCGGCTCGGCCTCGACAAAGGCGCGCGCGAAATCCGGCGCGGGCACGAAGTTGCGCCGCAGCGCCTTGGGCAGGCCGCGGATCAGTTCGGCCACCTTGTCGGCGAGCAGGCCGGGTACCAGCCATTCGCAGCGTGCGGGCGGCAGCGCGTTCAACATCGCCAGTGGCAGGTGCAGGGTGACGCCGTCGGCTTCGTCGCCCGGGACGAAGCGGTATTCCAGCTTGTACCTCTGCGGCACGTCGATAGCGGCGGGAAACGCCTTCGCATCCAGCCCTGCACCACCGGCCATCACGTCGTCCAGCGACCAGCGCAGCGCCGCCTGCTCGGCCGGACGAGCCTTGCGATACCACGCGTCCAACGCGCGACTGCTGGCGATGTCCTCCGGCAACTTGCCCTCGAAGAACGCGACCAGCTCGTCCTCGTGGCGGATCAAACCCTCGCGGCGCTGCTTCGCCTCGATGCCAAGCGCCTCTTCCAGCACGCGCTGGTTGGCGAGCACGAAGTCCACCTTCGTGTCGATATCGCCACGCACCAGCGCCTCGCGCAGGAAGATCGCGTGAGCCAGCGCGGGGTCCTGCTGCTGGAACGTCACCGGCCGCTTCTCCACCAACACCAGGCCGAACAGGCTGACCTGCTCGTACGCCACCACGCAGCCGCGCTTCCTCGACCAGTGCGCGTCGCGGCAACTCGTGCGCAACAGATGCGCGGCCTGCTGCTCGATCCACAGCGGCTCGACGCGCGCGTTCGCCATGCCCCACACGCGCCCGCCCACATCGAGGATCTGCGCGGAGAAGATCCAGTTCGGCGGCACCTTCGCCAGCGCCGAACCAGGAAACACCTGGAACTTGCGTTCGCGCGTGCCCTGATAAATGCCCTTCTCGTCCTTGCGGCCGACCTGGGTGGGCAGGCCGGCCAACAGGGAGCGATGGATCGCCTCAAAGAGGCGATCCATCGCTCCCTGTTGATCAATAACGCGCTCTTCGCGCTCGCCTCCTCTCCCCTGCGGCGACCGGCGGGAGTCCCCTTGCGGGTGGAGGAGGATTGAGGTGAGGGGCTGGGGCCCGCTGGAACGTACATGCGAAGCCCGCCTTTCCCTCCCACCCCTCCGCGAGATTGCCCCCTCATCCCGGCCTTCTCCCCGAAGGGGAGAAGGAGAAGAGCCGGCGGCATCCAGCTTCCATCCCAGCTCCTGCACCACCAGCAACAACTGCCGATGCAGTTCGCGCCATTCGCGCATGCGCATGAAGCTGAGGAAATGCCGCGAGCACCAGTCGCGCAGCTTCGACTGGGTCAGTTCCTCG
>Ga0070659_100004373_pt1 | contig 10088 bp, 8 predicted proteins | sample KBSC23metaG_FD_64666 | JGI IMG/M metagenome (GOLD analysis project Ga0070659, IMG submission 64666) | Corn rhizosphere microbial communities from Kellogg Biological Station, Michigan, USA - KBS C2-3 metaG | ecosystem: Host-associated > Plants > Roots > Rhizosphere > Soil ...
CTGAGCAAAATGCGGGGAAGCTGGTGTTCAAAGCGCTCTTTGGATTACCTTTCTGGCGCGACAGAAAGGTAATTCGGCTGCCGGGCCGAGTCCCGGCGCGGCCTCGCCAGAGAACAAGATTTCAACAGCGCACGCAACTTCCAGTCGCTTTGCTCCTGTCCGACGGGGCGTTTGTGCGGGGGGGCCGCCCCCTTCAGATCACGCCCGGTCGGTCGCGCCGAGCGGGGGGCGGCGCAACAGGCGGTCCGGCCCGGCGTTGCCAAACCCCAGCGCAATCCCGAAGCAGAACCAGAGCGGGAACTGGGCGGCATTGGGCATGTAGTAGGCCGTGGTCGCCGCCATCACCAGTGTGCCGAGCAGGGACCATCTGGCACCGACAAAGAACACACGCATGTCGGGGGCGACCGCTTTGTCTCGGGCCAGCCGCCCGAGGCGCCGCAGGTGGCCCCCCAGGAGCCATGCCATGGCGCACAGCCCGAACAGGCCCAGGTCCATCAGCACTTCGAGGTAGATGTTGTGCGGATGATTGGCGATGTAGAGGCCTTTGGCCACCGCCGTGGACCATTGTGTCGACCCGAGACCGCGTCCGAACCACGGACTGTCGAGCACCTCGGGCGCCAGCAGCTGCCAGCCATGGAACCGGCCGGCAGTGAGTTCGTCTTTCTCGATGTCGGAGACGTCGCCGATGGCGTTCGCGCTAAGCCCCGTACCGAAGCGCTCCTTCATCGAGTCGGGCGCGGCGACGAAGACTGCGGCAGTCAGGACGGTGCCGATCAGAAATGTCTTGAGGCGCCGGTGATGGAGCAGGTACCCGAGCACGGCGACGAGCCAAGAGGTCAGGCCGCCGCGTGAGAACGTGAGCAGGAGGGCAAGTGTCACCACGGCGAAGGCGGTGCGGCATGTCCAGCGGCGCACGGGCGAGGCGGCACCACCGCCCAGGAACAGCAGCGGACCGGCCGCTGCTGCCAGGAGCATGCCGAATTCGTTGGCATGCAGGCCGCGTGGTGCCATGAATTCGCGGTCTCGCGAGAGGTCCACGAGCGATCCCGGATACGTGGCCACTGTGTAGAACACGGCCAGTGACGGAAGCATCATGGCCGCCACGAGCAGCAGCGCAAAGCGATCGGGACGCTGGCTGTGCCGCACGGCGTTGGCCACCAGGAAGACGTACGACAGGTAATAGAACAGCGGCTTCGCGTAGCGCGCCGTGGCATAGGCCCAGGGCTCGTAGATGCTGCTGGCGTCCGCGAGCGCTGGATAGTTTTGAATGCCGTCGGGGATGTGCGGCCAGGCGATGGCGATGCCCCAGGTTGCCGGCAGTACCAGGCCCAGCCATACCGCACGCGGCAGCCGGACCCGTTGGCGGTTCGCGAACGCTTCGCGGAGGAACAGGGAGCCGAGCGTCAAGAGCGTGACGAAGTTCAACGGGTTCAGCCCCCTGGCTTGCGGCAGCATGGTCGCCATCGGCAACAGCATCGTCAGCAGGAGCACGCCCGCGCGATAGTCATGCAGGATGATGGGCAGGGGGAGCAAGGCCGCAAAGGCCAGGAGGCCGATGCCGGGACCGAACACGCCGAAGCACACGCCGAGCAGCGCGGCGATGGCCACCAGGCCGGAGGCAAGCAGCGCAGGCGCTGTCCGCGGCGGCAAGGCAAACTCCGCGGAGGCCATCATGGCGAAGCCCGCCCGGGTGCGCCGGCGCTGCGCCCGAGCAGGCCGGGCCAGAGGATGTCGTGCATGCCTGCCATGCCGGCGATCACCTGCAGGGCGCCCGTGGCGATGTAGGCCCAGATTGCGCCTTCGACACCGAGCGACGGCACGAGTGCGTGCGTCAATCCGACGAAGGACAGGGTCGACATGACGGTCACGGCGATGAAGCGGCGGGGGCGCATCGTTGCCACGAGTGTCATGGCGAAGATCCAGCCCGCCATCTTGAGCACGTCCCCGACGAGTTGCAACGGAAGCAGGGTGACAACGGGATGGAATTGGGGACTGAAGACGATGTTGACGATGGGATCTCGCAGCAGTGCGATCAGGAGCGCAAGCAAGGCGGTGGAGCCGGTGGCCATGGCCAGGCTGCGCAGCACCTGCTGGCGCAGCGCGGTCGGATCGCCTCGGCGCTCGCCGACGTCGGAGACGTAGTACAGCGCGGTCGACGAGATGATGACGGCCTGGTAGGACTCCGAAAGGCGCCAAGTCGCCTGCCAGAGGCCCGCTGTATCGAGACCGACGTGCGCGACCAGCCCGTCGCGCACGAGGATCAGTGTCAGGGGGGCCAGTGCGCCATTGATCAGCAGCATCGGATAGAAGCCGAGCAGCTTGCGGCATTCAGTGCGGTCGAAGACTCCGAAGTAGTCGCCAAGCTTCACGCCGCGGGACCGGCGGCCAACGGCGATCACGGTGACAAGCGCCGTGGCAATGAGCACGGAGAACAATCCCCACAACGCGCCCTGCATCCCCCAGACGTAGGCACATGGCGCAAAGATCACCAGCCCCAGGACGGTCGAGACCATCGACGCCGTGCCGATCAGGCCGATCTCCTTCGTGGCGCTGAGCGTGCCATTGAGCAGATCGGCGATCATGGCGGCGGCAACGGCAAAGCCGGCGAACGCGATCAGTACCTCATGGGTACGGTCGTGGAGGAGCCATTGGGACAAGGGGCCTGCGAACGCAGCCATGCCGAGGCCGAAGACCACGGCAAGCACGAGCAGCATCCATGCAGCGGTCGAGCGCACGCGGCGCCGCCGCTCGGCATCGCTGCCGTATTCGGCATCCAGGCAGATGAGGCCTGTCACCATCCCCTGGCCCAGCATGCTCTGGAGCAGGGTCACGAAGTTGGAAAACTGTGCCACCAGGGTGAGGCCGGCGGGCCCCAATGTGACGGCGGTCACCTTGATGCTGATGAAGCTGCATGCCATGCGCATGATGGCCATGCCTCCGCCCCAGCCGAGCGCGGAGAACATGGTGCGCAAGGCGCGGCGCTGGCGTGGCGGTGCCGGCACCGGCCCGGAAACTTCGGACGACATCATCATGCTTTCATCACTGAGGCGAAGATCTCGCCGTAGTGCCTGGTGGCACGTTCGATGGTGTGGTGCGCCTCGAAATGCGCACGGCAGGCGGTGCTCGCCCGGGACCATGCCCCATGGTCCGAGGTGAGGTGCCTTGTTTGATCGACCATGTGATCGAGGCTCTTGCAGGCCAGGGTGCCGCTGATTCCAGGCGCCGATTCAGGACGCACGAACGAAAGCGTGGGCGTGCCGCGCAACCAGGCCTGCATGAAGGTGTTGGGCAGCCCCTCATACTCTGATGTGTTGATCACCAGCGCGGCACCGTTGAACCAGTGGCCCACCTGCTGGAAGGGCACGTGCCCCATGACCTGCAGGTTCGGCACGTCCGCGGCGGCGCGCATGGTGTTGTCGAAGAAGGCCTGGGCGTCGCCATCGAGTCCGGGGCCGCCCACCATCACGAAGCGACGTTGCGGAACGCGGCGAGCGAGTTCGATGAAGAAGTCCGGCCGCTTCAACGGCTTGACCGTGGCGGCCCACAGCACGTGCCCCTCGAAGTGCCCGGGCTGCGCATCCGGCTCGCCGTAGCCGTTCTGCAAGAGGCGGCCGTCGCGCCTGAAGTTGTGGGCGAGCGCCTGCAGCTGTGCCTGGTTCTGTACCAGGATCGCGTCGGCGGCCCGCAGGCCCAGCCGGTACAGCGTGCTGTGCCAGCGGGACATGCCGGGCAGCGTCCCCCGTGCGAAATCGGGGTCGCTGGCGCCGGCAAACACCAATTGCTTGCCGGCCATTTGCGTGTAGAGCGCTGCTGCTGCCACCTGCTCGCCGGCCGTCTGGATGAAGACGATGTCGGGATCGATGCGCCGCAGGAGCGCGACGACGTCGGTCATGCGGGGATAGAAGAAGCGGGTGCCTCGCACGCCACGATCCGCCTCGGACGGAATCTTGTACAGAGTGATGCCGTCGCAATCGATGACGTCGGCCTGGCCGTCGTCCTTGGCGAGCACGGAAATGCGGTAACCGGCGCGATGGAGCGCACGCATCTGGACGGTCTGCTGAACTTCAGCACCGCCCACGAACGCCAGGCCGCTCCCCGGGACGAGCACGGGGTAGATGTGGACGGCGATGAAGCAGATATGTGGGAGGCTCAACTCAGTTCTCCTAGGTGGTGCGTTGCGGGCAGGCAGGCTGACCGCTTGGCGAGATCCCGGGGCGGGACGCGTCGGCCTGTGCGGCCATCCACGCCCGCCGGTATTCCGAGAGCGTCATGCCGACGAAGGACTTCTCGACAAGCGAGAACATCGTTCGCAGGTCGCTGTAGAGCTGTTCGATGCGCTCGGTGTCAACGGCATTGGGGCCGCCGCCCGGCATCAGTTCGGAGGAATGCAGCACCATTTCGAGGTAAGGCCGGTCCTTGGCTTGCGCTTCCTCGATGAGGTACAGCAAATGCTGCAGGTTGCTGCCGTCCGGGTACAGCCAGAGGCGGTCGGGCCGTCCGCGCCATGCCCACCTCCGAAGGAATGGCGTCACGTAGGCCCAGGGTGCGATGCGATGCAGCGGCGAGCGCACGATGGACATTGGCAACTCGAGCAGGTTCGAATCGCCCGGCCGATGGATGCGATCGAGGTCAAGCAGATAGGGCCGCGCGGGGAACCGCCGGTAGTCCGGCCCGCCCTGCCCGGCAGGGTCGCCCTTGAGATCGGCCCACGATACATGCGGGCAGACCGAGCAGTCGACGAGGTAGCCCAGCTTGGCCAGCGTGCGCGCGTAGTGTTCGTTGAACGCCCAGCGGCCCGCGCGGTGGCTGACGATCGGGCTCTCGAAGCGGTCTCGCAGGAGGCCCGTCATGAACGTGATTTTTTCCTCCGCGATGTCCGGCGGGTAATCCGTGAGGAAGGGCTGGTGGAGAAAATCGTCGGCCGTGAGCGGCACGATCGGCGGGCTGTTCCAGGCGTGCAGATGCATCCCGATCTCGGCCGCATCGCGTCGCAGCAGTTCCCGGCCGAAGCGGACGAAGGTGTCGTCCATCGCCATCTCGTAGTTGACGAGCCAGGTCGGGCGCAGGCCGTGCGCCTCGCAAAGGCGCTGGAAGCGCGGCAGGTACACGGCATTGTTCGTGCTGATCTCTCGCGGCCGCGACCACAGGTTGTCGCCCTCGGTGTCGATGGTGATGAGAAAAGCGGGGGGAACTCGTTTTGCCATGCTCATGTCTCCATGCAGGGGGGCGGGGTGTGCGGGGTGGGTACGTGCCAGGGCGCGAGGGATTGCACGTAGGGCGCGAGGACGGCGTCCTCGCCGTGGCGCTCGTCCATGAATCTGCGACAGCGGGCGCCGGCGGCGAGCCAGTCCTGCGGTGATCGGGCGAGGCGGCCCGCTTCTGCTGCCATGGCGTTCATCGAGGAGACGGCTGCGCCGAGGCCTTGGCGCACCACGACGTGGTCGGGATCAAAGAATGTCACCACGGGTGTGCCCCGACGCCAGGCCTGCAGGTAGCCGTTGGGAAAGCCTTCGATCTCCGATGTGTTCACGAACACGCGCGCCCGATCGAACAGATGATTCGTTTCCTGGTAGGGAAGGCGGCCGTGGAAGCACACATTGGGCAGCGACCGCGCCTCATCGGCGACGGCCTGGAACAAGCCTTCGTGGCCCGGCTGGGCGCCGCCCACGACGTGCACGCGAAGCTCCGGCCTGCGTCGCGCCAGATCGAGGATCCAGTGCGGTCGCTTGAGCGGGAGGAAGTTGCCGACCCACAGCACGTCGATGTCGCGTTCCTCGAAAGGGCGCCACGGCCCGCCCGGATCAACCAGCATCGACGCCACGCGGGAGTGCAGTCCGTAATGCTCCTGCATCGCGAGCACCTGTTGATCGGTCTGCGCCAGGAGAACGGCGGTGTGCCGCAAACCGAAGGCATACAGCCACCGGTCGCGTGCGTAGCGGATCAGCAGCCGCGCCGGATCGCAGTCCGCATCGCTCGCGATGCGGAACACCACGCGTCGGCCGTGGAGCAGGGCGAAGAGCGCAACAAAGCCCAGGTGGGGGCCGGCGATGCTGACGTAGTAGACATCGGCATTCGCGCGCCCCAGGGCCCGCCAGAGCCCGGTGAACCGTGGATGGATGAAGCGCAGCACGGGAATGCCGCCTTCCAGGCGGTGGGCCTTGAACAGCATGATGCCGTCCACCGCTTCGCCGTCCCGCTGCCCATAGTCGGCGACGACCATCGAGACATCGAAACCGCGCCGTTTCAGAGCGCGTGCGAGCAGGGTCTGCTGCACCTGTTCGCCGCCGATGCCGTGCGCGCCGTACTGGGGCGAGAGCACGGGCAGGTTCTGCAGCCCGACGAAGCAGATCCGGGGCGTTGCCATATGGGCTTGCCGGGCTTTGTCGGCGGGAGCCACGGCGTGGGGCATCGAGGTCGCGGGATGTCGCATGTGGCGGAACCTCTCGTCGATCAGAAGTCGTTGATGATGATTCCGACGAAGCCCTCGGGATCTTCGTCGAGCTGGCCGGCGACGTGCCGGAGCGCTTCCGTGCCCGACCGGTTCCGCCGTCCCACCATCAGGCTGGCCCGACAGCAATCGGCGATGGCGATCGCATCCGCGCCGTAGGCGACGGCCGGCGTGTCCACGAGCACGTGATCGAAATGCTGCGGCAGGTTCTCCATCAGGGTGCGGAACGTCGCGCGTTCAATGAGCTCGAGCGGGTTCGGCGGCGTGATGCCGCATGGCAGCACGTACAGCCCGGGCACCGCAGCCACGGCTTGGACGACCTGCCTGTCCGCACGGCCGACCAGGGCGCTCGACAGGCCGTGCCGTCCTGCCAGTTCGAAGATCTCGTGCATCCGCGGACCGCGCATGTCTGCATCGACGATCAGCGTGCGAGCTCCCGTCTGCGCCAGCGCGATGCCCAGGTTGGCGACGAGGAAGGTCTTGCCGTCGCCGGGATCCGGGCTCACGACGGCGAGCGTTCCGCGCCGGTGGGTGGTGGCCCGGCTCATGCGTCGCACCACTTGACCGCGAATGCAGCGCACGGCTTCAGCCTGCGCGGAATGCGGTCGGGTGAGCATCACGAGCTCGTCGCTGTCGAGCTGACGCAGTGGGGCGGCGCACGGATATTGAAACTGGGTGGACAAGGCCTGCAGCACCTGGTCGGCCGTCGCGTAGCCGAGCGCGACCGCGGCATCGCCGAACCGCGTCCCATGCGTGCCCGCATGGTCGAGGATTTCCCGCACGTGCCCCTGCGACAGCTTGATCCGGTCGCTCAGGAGCTCCCCCAGGAGCCGGGTCGAACCCAAACTGGGCAGGCCCATGGCCGAGAGGGGCAGGTCCAATTCGTAGCCCTCTGCGGAAGATTTGGTGTTCATGGTCATGCCTCCCAAGTCGGAACTGCCAGGCGATGCCTCGAAGGCCCACCCACCAACGGCACCTTGCGGGCGCGCTCTCCGCCGGGGCGGGGAATGACGCCGAGCAGCGGCCGGTCGAGCAGGGTGACCACCGCCTCATTCGTGCGCAGCCGCGGGTCCACGATCTCCATCAGGATGACGGCCACACCCGACAGCACCAGGGCGAGCGCGGCGGCCAGGCCCAGGATCATGATGCGGCGCGGCGACGATGGCGCAGAGGGTGAGAGGGCGGGTGCGAGCATGGTTGCGTTGCCCTGCATCGCGTGGCTCTCCAGGGATGCCTGGCTCAGGCGCGCCTGCACACCGTCGTAGGCGCGCTGGGCGTTCTCGACATCGCGCAACAGGATCTGGCCGTCGCCCTGGAGCGTCTTCATCTGCACGACGCGTGCGCGCTGAGCTTCGAGTGCGGCACGCAGTTCCTTCTCGCGCTGGCGCTGCACGGAGTTCTCGACACCGGCGGCAGCGCCGATGCGGCGTGTCTCGGTATCGAGGCGGTTGCGCAGCAGGGCCACCGTGGCGCGGCTTTGGGCCATGTGCGGGTGGCCTTCTCCCAGGCGTCCGGCGAGTTCCTGCATCTGCGTTTCCGCGCGGATGAGCTCGGCACGGAGATTTGCCAGCAAGAGGCTGGACTGCGCCTCCGGCAACTGATCGGCGTTGCCTTGGACGGCGAAGGCGCGCCGCCCCCCGGCGTTCGCCGCGGCCGATTCGGTCAAGGCCAGCTGCGTCGAAAGATCGTTGAGACGAGAGGTTTCGCTGTCAAGCCGGCCGTCGCCGACGACGATGCCCTTGTCCCGCTGGAACTTGGCCAGGCGCGCCTGGGCATGTTCCAAGTCCTTGCGAAGCTCGTCGCTGCGCTTGGAAAAGAAGGAAGACACGCCCTGGCCCGCGTCCGCACGCATCGAGGCGCTCACATCCAGGTAGGCGCTGGCGAAAGCGTTGGCGACTCTCGCAGCCTCGTCCGGGCTTGCCGCCGTGGCGCTGATGGACACCACATTGGAATCGCGCTCGGGCACGATCTTGATTTTCTTGTGCAGTTGCTGGGCCAGCCATCCGGGAAGGTCGCCATGGCCTTTCGTGGCCGCGAGCCATGCCTCGCGCCAATCCGGCTGTGACGCCAGCCCGAGGCGGCGCACCACATCGAGCGCGACGCGCTCGCTCTTGAGCACGCCCACCTGGGTGGCGAGGATCACCGGCGACGGATTGCCGCCGTTGGACATGCCAGTGACGGGGTCGGGCCGCGAAATATCGATGAGCAGCGATGCGGTGGTGGTGTAAGCGACGGGCATCAGCAGGGCGCCGCCACAGGCGGCGGCAACCGCTGCGAGGAAGATGGCCAGCGCGAGGCGCCAGCGGGCGCGCAGGACGGCAAGGAAATGAGCGAGGGTCATGGGGCGAGTACTCCGCAAGGAGGATCGGTCGAGGGGTCAGAACAGGCTTTCGGGCACGAAGACGACGTCATCCGGTTGCAGCATCTCCTGCAGGCCCGGCTTGGACTCCACCAGCTTGGCGTCGGTGCTCATGCGGCTGACGCGGATGCCACGCTTCGTGCCGCGCTGCGTCGGACCGCCCGCGGCGGCCAGGGCCTGGAGCACGCGCATGCCGGGTTCGAGACGGATTGCTCCTGGGCGCTGGACCTCGCCGTAGACATAGACCTGGGGCGCACGTGCGATGTAGACCATGTCGTTGTGGCGCATCACGATGTCGTGCTCACGCTCTGCGCCCGTCGAAAGACTCCGGATGCTCACGTTGAGGCGAAATTGCCTGCCTTCGCGCGTGCCGGTGACCGTCGCCGTGTCTGAGGCATCCGGTGCGGCGCCGCCGGCCAGGGCCAACAGGTCCGACAGCCGCGTCTTGGAGGATTCGAGCGCATAGCGTCCGGGACGGACGGCATGGCCCATCACGGCGGCCTGGTTGCCCCGGAACTCAGAGACCACGATCGACACCTGCGGCTTCTGGAGCAGGCGGCCCTTGACCAATCCGTCAGCGATGCGGCGTTCGGCCTGCGCTGGCGTCAGCCCACCCAGGGTGACATTGCCCAGCAGCGGATAGGCCACGACCCCGTTGTCCGGGATGCGGAGCTCCATCGACAACTCGGGACTCTGGAACACCGTCACCCGGATGCGGTCGCCGCCACCGAGCACGTAGTCCGCCGCCGAGGATTTGGGGAGGCTCAGCGCAGGCCCTGACTGTGCGGCCGCAGGCCCGCCGATCCACCCGCTGACAGCGAGAACGAGGAGGAAGATTCGAACGAAGGACATGGCAACTCTCCCGGCGTGTCAGTTCTGGCCGGGCACGACCGCCGGCTCGGTGTGCGACAGGCGACGGCGCAGCGCTCGCGCCTGCTCATGCAAGACGGGGTGACGCGCGAGCAGCGCGCGCACAACGTCTGCTGCCCATTGTTTGAAGGGGGGTGTTCCCGCCATCGTGATGGGGCGCACGTGCGTCGCGAACTTCAGCTTGTAGGGCTCGAGACCGATCGAGAAGTCGAACTCGGCATGCTTTTCCCGATAGCTCCGCTCGAGCATCGGGGGGATGATCTGCTGGCCGGGCGCCATGCGGGCCAGGGCGGGGTCAGGGTTGAATGCGAAGCTCCAGCCGGTCCAGCGGCCGCTGTGGACGGCTCCCAACCAGATGGAAAGGATCTCACCACGTGCGCGCAGCGTCGAGGCGCGCAGCATCTTGCGCTC
>Ga0070659_100004381_pt1 | contig 10082 bp, 9 predicted proteins | sample KBSC23metaG_FD_64666 | JGI IMG/M metagenome (GOLD analysis project Ga0070659, IMG submission 64666) | Corn rhizosphere microbial communities from Kellogg Biological Station, Michigan, USA - KBS C2-3 metaG | ecosystem: Host-associated > Plants > Roots > Rhizosphere > Soil ...
GTCTCGATCGCACCCAAAGCATCTTGTTGCCGGAGTACTGAAGCGAGGCTTGAATTTTCTGTACAGACCATGAACGGCGTACAGCCCATCAGGTCACCGTTGCGGCCATCGCCATCGGTATGTGTCGCGCGGATGCCTCAAGGACCAAGATCCTCGTGCGCTGCAAGGGTGTCGGTACGGCGGCAGACGCATTGATGCGCGGCTTGATGTCTTCGCGCATGTTGGCGGCGGTGTAGCGGGTTCAACTCGGGAGTAGCGAACCAAGTTCTGTACGGTACCGAGCCGACAGCAACTCACTGTCACGTCACGCTGCAGCCACACATAACAGTGAACCGGCACATCCCGGCATACCGAGGTAACCGCAACGAGGATCTCTATGATCAGTTCGCTTGATCTGCCAAACGGAACGCTTGAAGTACGCACGGCGCGGCGTAATGACCGGCGATGGTTTTCCGAATATCGCTTCACGCCCAACAATGGACGCGCCACCGGCTGGGCGGAGGCCGCCATCCCGGAAGGATTCGTTTCCTCTGGCATCGCGTTCAGCGCTGGGGTACTACTGGGGCAACAGTGCGCTGAGCTCGCGCGCTAAAGCAGGCAGAGCCATCGAGGGAGGCACGGCACCAATCCGTTGCAAGCAGTCAGCGTCGACACGCGCACCATGTGTTTGCGTGTCGATGCCTACAACAGGAACATCGCCATGGCGGCAGCGCCCATGATCGCCGTGGCGGTCCAGCCCAGGATGATCGTGGGTCGGCTTGCGGTGTAAGCCCCCATGACAGCTGTTTTCGAGACCAGCAGGATAATGACCACCATCAGAGGTACTGCCACAACGCCATTGATGAAAGCGCTCCAAAAAAGCGCTTTCATCGGGCTGATCGGGGAGTACTGAATCGCAAGCCCTGCAAGTACGCTGACCGCAATGATGCTGTAGAACCCGCGTGCATCGCTCACCTTGCGTTCCAGCCCCTCTTTCCAACCCATGGTTTCGGAAAGCGCATAGGCTCCCGAGCCGGCCAGCACGGGTACGCCGATCAGGCCGACGCCCAGAATGCCGATGGTGAACAGCAGGTACGCAAAGTCTCCTGCAAGCGGCCGCAATGCACTGGCGGCCTGTGCCGCCGTAGTGATGTCGGTGACGCCGGACACGTGAAGGGTCACGCCTGTGGCCAGGATGATGAAATACGCGGTCACGTTCGAATAAAGCATGCCGCTCCACGTGTCCCACCGGATGCGCCGGAGTTCTGTGCCAGCCTTGGCGCCATCGCGTTTCAGCGATGGGTGCGCGTGCATGTCCTCAACCTCTTCGGAAGCCTGCCAAAAGAAGAGATAGGGGCTGATGGTTGTACCGAAGACCGCGACGACCATGGATGCGGCGCTTGCGTTGAGCTTGAAGCTGGGCCACACCGTACGCAGCGCGACTTGGCCCCACGGCACATGCACGGCAAACAAGACGGCCGCGTAGGCCAGCAAGGAAGCCGTCAGCCACTTCAGAAAAAAGACGTAACGATGGTAAGGAACGAATATCTGCAGCGCCAGCGTGCCAAACACAACGAATGCCGTCATGAGGTGCCGGTCGACACCGGAAATAAGCTCCGCAACCTCGCCCATCGCCGCGACGTCAGCAGCGATATTCAGGGTGTTTGCAACAGGCAAGAGCAGCACCACGCCGCGTAGCACGATCGGCGGGAAGACATCCTTGATGTTGGCGGCGAGCCCTTTCCCGGTGACGCGACCCATGTTTGCGCACATGGATTGAATCGCGGCCATCAACGGGAATGCGAGCGGCATCGTCCAGAGCATGTCCAGCCCGAACTGTGCGCCAGCCTGCGAATAGGTCGCAATCCCGCTCGGATCGTCATCGGCCACTCCAGTGATGAGGCCAGGGCCAACGTGGGACAAGGGATGATCTCTCAAGCGCGCCCGCAAGGCGCGATACAGATTGACTCGGGGGCGTCCGCTGGCATCCATGTTTTTGGCGTCCTCTCACCCGAGCTTGGCTGGAGATGATCATAGCGCCTTACCACGAACCAAAAGCATAGTTGGGTGCGCAAATCTGCCCTGCAAATCGGTGCGCATTGATCTACGTATGTGCCGCCGCATACGAAGGCAACGCGTCCAACGCGCCTGAAACCAGACTTCGCGGCGATATCGGAATAAATCAGTGCATCGCTGCAGCGCCCAGCTTTGTTGAAGAGCGGTAGGCGACGCGTGTCGGATACACCATAGGAAATATTGGCGTCCTACCGACAGCAGGCCTCGATCGAGGGGAGGAGACCGTACACGGTGGAAGAAAGCAGTTCAGACCGCCTGAAGGTCTGACAGGAGGCAGGAGCCTACTGGGCGCGCCGAACTGCAATATCCACTCTAGTTCGCAGCATAAGATCTGCACGGGCGTTGCAATAACGGCCATCGTTCCCGGTTTGATGCACTACGCTTGCAGAGGCGGCTGCAAAGAATGGAGGAGCAGTATGACCCGCATAACTGAGTACCGTGGCTTCGAAATTCATCTGCAGTTGGTTGGGGCTCAAAAGGACATGTTCGATCTGTGGTTCAGTATCAACGGTCCCATGAAGCCGCCTGGTGTCGCAGCGATAGGCAAGCGCATCAAAGTCCACGGCGGCCCTTTCTCTCGACGCTGGGGGCACCTGATTGGCGAATTGGCGGGCCGCGCCGCAGTAGACGTGATTCTCGGCCCCGAAGAAGAGCCTCCCGCGACGGACGAACGATAAGTCGCAATTTCAGCACCTCACCATGTGCTGATTCCTTGGGCGGTGTCGATTGGCATGCTGGTTTTCAGATCCGCGTTTGACAGGGCCTGAACTTCCACGACCGGCCGCGACAGTTTGACGTTACCAAACACCAGGGCAATGGGCACGTCTGCCGCATCGCGGCCTGTGCCGATTCGTAGAAGCCCCATGGGCACCGCCGCTTGCGAGGGGTCGACCAGATACCATTGGTTTCCTAGAAAGACCTCCACGAAGGCGTGGAAGTCGGGCGACCCCAGCAATGGATTGGCACCATAGTCGAGACTGGTTGCGAAGCGCGCCGGTATCGCTCGTCAGACAAGAACAGCCGCGCTTCGTATCCATGCATTCACGCACGAGCGCGATCCGCTCGCCCTCCAGCGTGAAAACGAAGCAGTATGCATTGTCATCGTGCCGGCCATTCGCCAGCGTAGCTTGCATGCGCTCCTCCACGATCACCGTGTGGCCATCTGCGTGGATGCTGCTGAACTCCACCGAGACGTCGGCGGCGAAGAGTCTGGGAAACGCCACGGCGAGGAAATGCGCGATGGCGTCGCGCCCGATCATGTGGTGCGTGATATTGAGCGCGACGGCCGTGGCGTTGCCTTCAGGGGCGATCCATTGTGCGTCGGGCGTGAAGCCGGCGGCGATGCGGGCCGGGTCACGCGAGGCGAATGCGCGCCATGCGTCTGCGACGATGTCCTTGCTGGTTCGGGTGGTCATGTGGGCATTGAGGGCGGGGTCTACGACGGATCGTAGTGCCCGCAACCCTGTCCGGCACGCCAGTCCCGGACCCGTCCCTCAGGCACGGCGTGCAGTGAGCCTCAGCCGCGCCGCACCCAGATCACCTTGCCGCTCTGAATGCCCAGATTGCGGCGTTCTTCCCGGTAGTCCATGGTGCCCGGCAGGGCCTTGCCGTCGCGCTCGCTGACGCGCCACAGGCAGCCGTTGAGCAGCGCCGTGGCGTCCTGCTCGGATTTGCCGATCAGCGTGTCGTCAGGAACTGCGGCCGCCTGGCATGTCGCGGTGGGCGGTGCGTGCTCGGTCATCTTGGATTCGCCTCCATTCTTGGCGTGTTCTGAGCCTGCCGTCGAGCAGCCGGCCATGCCTGCGATAGCGGCAAACGTGGTGAGTAGCGTTGGGAAGCGGGTCATACGACCTCCGTCTGATATGCGATGTGGCAAGCGCCATTGTGTTGTGCGCTCGCTCCTGACGGCAGTGTACCGACACCGGCTTGCGAGGCGCCTCACATCGGGGTGTTGCCGCTGCGCCATGGGTTTCGCCTCGCCACCCAAAAAACGCTTGCTGAGTCAAAGAACACTTTGCTACTCTGCGTCCCGTCATAGCTACGGAGTCAATCTCCATGGACAGTTGTTCTAGTCGATCTTCGATCGCACATTGAACGGCTAGACAGTCCCGGCGCATCGTCTTCGCGCCTCACCACTGCCTAGCCGCTTTGCACGGCGGGTAGTGGGTCTTGTGCGGGTTCTCCGAACAAGCCTCTTCCCACAATTCGATTGTGTTACCGACACGGCCATGTGGCTGCGTGCGTCTTTGCGTGCGTGGTTACCTGGGAGGACCGTGGTCGGCTCATGCCTACGTTCGTCATAGAAACGAACGGGGGAGATCTCATGTTTCTCTCGATGCTGCAATACGTTTGGGTGGCGGTGCGTCCGCTGGTTTGGGTTCGCGTGCTGGTGAGCATGGCTGCCGTGGTGTCGGTCATGCCGATGGCACACGCTGCGGAGGGCGCTGCTTCGGCGGGCGATATTCCGCAGATCGCCGGTGGCGAGCTGGATGACCGCTTTGGTTTCCACGGGCAGACCACGTACGTGTGGCAGCGCAAGCCCGCGTTTGATGCGGCGTACAGCGGCGACAACAGCCTCGGCGCTGCCCGCGCCAAGAGCTATTCCTTCACGGCCACGCTCGATCTGGGGATGCGCTTGTGGAAAGGCGCGGAATTCCACTTCAACCCCGAGGTCGCGCAGGGCGTGGCGTTTTCCGAGCTGCATGGCCTGGGCGGCTTACCCAACGGCGAACTGGCCAAGACGGCGGGAACGAACCCGACGCTGTATCGCGCCCGCGCCTTCCTGCGCCAGACCTGGGGCCTGGGCGGTGACACTGAAAAGATCGATGCCGATTTCAACCAGTTCGCCAACGTCGTCGACAAGCGTCGCGTGGTGCTGACCGCCGGCAACTTCGCGGCGCCCGACGTGTTCGATGCGGTGTCGTACGCGCAGGACCCGCGCACGCAGTTCATGAACTGGTCGTTCATGGCGCATCCGTCGTTCGACTACGCGGCCGATGCGCGTGGCTACAACTGGGGCGTGGCGCTCGAATACATCGACAGCGAAAACGGCTGGGCCGTGCGCGCGGGGCGTTTCCTGCAGCCGGTCGAATCCAACGGTCTGCCGCTCGATACGCGCTTCATGAAGCACTACGGCGACATGATCGAACTGGAGAAGAGCTACACGCTGCTCGGCCAAGAGGGCAAGGTGCGTCTGCTCGGCTGGCGCAACCAGGCGCGCATGGGCCGCTTTGATGACGCCATCGCGCTGGGCCAGGCCACGGGCAACGCGCCAGACCTGAGCCTGGTGCGCAAGGAGCACGCCAAGGTGGGCGTGGGCCTGTCCTTCGAGCAGAAGGCGGGTGACAACCTGGGCCTGTTTGCGCGCCTGAACTGGTCGGACGACAAGAGCGAAACGTATGCCTTTACCGAAGCCGGCCGCAGCGTGTCGTTCGGCGGATTGCTCAAGGGTACGGTATGGCATCGCCCGAACGACGTGCTGGGTGTGGCCTTTGCCATGAACATGCTGGGACCGGATCACCGTGCCTATCTGGCAGCGGGTGGCAGCGGCGCGTTCCTGGGCGATGGCGGACTGAACTATGGCCACGAACGCGTGCTCGAACTGTTCTACAGCCTGCAAGTGACCAAGGCACTGGCGATCAGCCCCGATTTCCAGCTCATCCAGAACCCGGGCTACAACCGCGATCGCGGTCCGGCCAAGTTCGTGGGCGTGCGCGTCCACGCCGAGTTCTAACCGCAGGAGGACCCATATGGACAGTCCGAGTCGACCTTACCCGATCTCTCTTTCCCACTAGGCGAGTCCGCCGCACGGTTGTTCCCTGCTGCTGACTTGCCGCTCTGGCAAGGCAGCGGTGTCTGCATCGCTCCTTGATCGTTTGAAACCGCCGCCGCATGTGCACTCAGCGTGCGCGGCGATTGCTGCATGCCGTACGTCAGTCGTGCGCACGCGGCCAGGAGTCTGTCATGCGCAAATTCAATATTCCCGCCCGTCGTTTCTCGGCGATTGCTCTGCCGTTCAGCTCGCCGTTTGTGCAAGCCCGGGCCGGTGCGCCCGAGCGTGTCGACGCGGCGCCGGTCACGTCCAACCGCCGCGCCGATGACGGCGGCCAAGTGCTCGCCAACCACGGCTACGCCGCTGCAGCCATCCGGCTGTCGCGCACCTATTGGTAACCGGCGGGTCATCCAAACAACACCAACAACAACGGAGGTCGATATGACTCAAATCGCTTCGGGCATCGACGCACCACCACGTCATGCCGCACTCGATGATGCGCACGTCGGCGATATTCGCGGCGCGCTCGGCACCATCGCGCATCACGACACCGGCGCGCGTGACAGCTGGCGTGCACGCTTGCGTACGCTGCTCGCTATTCTCGGCCCTGGGTTGATTGTCATGGTCGGCGACAACGATGCCGGCGCGTTCGGCACCTACACGCAGGCCGGGCAGAACTACGGCACCACCCTGCTGTGGACGTTGCTGTTGCTGATCCCCGTGCTGTACGTGAACCAGGAGATGGCGCTGCGCCTGGGCGCCGTCACGCGCGTCGGCCATGCGCGGCTGATCTTCGCGCGCTTCGGCAAGTTCTGGGGCAGCTTCTCCGTCATCGATCTGTTTCTGGTGAATGCGCTGACCTTGGTGACGGAGTTCATCGGCATCAGCCTGGCGCTGGAATATCTCGGCATCCCGCGACACTGGGGCGTGTGCGCGGCGGCGGCGCTGGTGATGCTGGCCGCGTCCACCGGAGACTTCCGCCGCTTCGAGCGTTTCGCGCTCGCGCTGGTGGCGGGCAGTCTCACGCTCATTCCCGTGTTTGTAATGGTGCATCCGCCGATGGGGCAGGTGGCGCGCGACTTCTGCGTGCCTGCGCTACCGGCGGGTGCGCCGTTGTCGGAGGTGATGCTGTTGATCATCGCCATCGTGGGGACGACGGTGGCACCGTGGCAGTTGTTCTTCCAGCAGAGCTACGTGATCGACAAACGTATCACCGCGCGCTTCATCCGCTATGAGCGTGCGGACCTGTGGCTGGGCATCGTGCTCGTGATCGCCGGCGCGGTGGCGATGATCGCCTTCAGCGCGCAGGCCTTCCACGGCACGCCCGAGTTCGGCAACTACACCGATGCGCTGGGCACGGCGAAAGGGCTGGAGGCGCATTCGGGTCGCTGGGCGGGGGTGCTGTTCGCGATTGCGCTGCTGGATGCCAGCATCATCGGTGCGTGTGCGGTGTCACTGTCGACGGCGTATGCGATTGGCGACGTGTTTTCCGCGCGGCACTCGCTGCATCGCAAGCCGACGGAGGCCAAGGGCTTCTACGCGGTGTACTTCGGGCCGACATTGTTGGCGGCGGGCTTGGTACTGACACCCGGCGTGCCGCTCGGTCTGCTGACCAACGCCGTGCAATCGCTGGCGGGTGTACTGCTGCCGAGCGCCACGGTGTTCCTGCTGCTGTTGTGCAACGACAAGGCCGTACTTGGCCCGTGGACGAACGACCGCGCGATGAACATCTTCACCGGCGGGGTGGTGGCGGTGCTGGTAATGCTCTCCGTCATCCTGACGGCGGCGGTGCTGTTCCCGGGCATCGGCGAATTCGAGATCGGCGCGATCCTGATCGGCGGGTCGCTGATTGCGGTGGTGATGTCGCTGGTGCTGTGGCGCATCGAGCGGCGCAACCATCGGCCGCCGCACCCGCAGCGTGTGAGCGTGCTCGACCGCGATCACTGGACGATGCCGCCGCTGGAGCAGTTGACGCCGGCACGCTGGACGCCGCTCAAGCGGACGTGGATGTTTGTGCTGCGCGCCTACCTTGTGATCGCGGCGGGGCTGGTGCTGGTGCGGATCGCCGGGCTGCTGACCCAATGAAGAAACGACCGGCCGCTTCGGCGGCCTTCGTCGATCAGCATGAGAGCAGCAGTTCTCATCTTCCAGCTGCATTGGCGCGCACATTTGGGGACAACGTCGGGTGCGCACCACTGTGGCTGATTGTCGCAGTGCAACAACAAGCACTTTCGATTTGCTTACCCGCAAAGCCGCGTAAACCCTAGCCGTGTAGGGCTCTTAACACTTGTCAATCGGCCCCGATTTCTAGTTGCCTGAGCAGGTAGTGCGATCCCAAGCGCCGTCTGGCGGTAAGATCGCGCCCGCATTCCACTCCCAACCGCGCTTGCCCAACAAGCGCCTGACGTAGTGCCTGCTCCGACTCCATCCGCGCCCCGATTGTCGTCCGCCGCCTTGTGCGATGCGGCGACGTTCAGCCTCGTCCATGCCAGCCATGGCCGAAGTCCGCCTCGCAGGCGGGGCGCGCTGGGTTCAGCTTCTCCCTGACCGGCGCCAGATGTGATCGAAGATCCGCTGCTGCACCTAGGCGTCTCACGGTGCTCCAGCACGGTCTTTTCTCATTTCCCGCGTTTTTTGCCCGTGGCCTGTTGTTGGGCTGCTTGGCTCCCGTGCAAGACATGAAGAACACACTCGTTCCACAACTGAAGCGGCTTCTGGCCGCAAGCCTCCCGCTCCTGCTTGCGGGCTGCAACCTGACGGTCCTGGACCCGAAGGGGATGATCGCGGCGGAGGAGAAGACGCTGATTCTGGTGGCAACCGGCCTGATGCTGCTGGTGGTCATTCCCGTCATCGTGCTGACGCTGGTGTTCGCGTGGAAGTACCGCTCCACCAATACCAAGGCACGCTACGAGCCGGACTGGTCGCACTCCAACGCCATTGAGGTGGTGGTGTGGCTGATCCCGTGTCTGATCATCGTCGTGCTGGGCTGGATCACGTACAAGTCCACGCACGCGCTCGATCCGTACAAGCCCATCGAATCGGACGTGAAGCCGATCACCGTCGAGGCTGTCTCGCTCGACTGGAAGTGGCTGTTCATCTATCCGGAACTGAAGATCGCGACGGTCAACCAGCTCGCGTTCCCGGCTAACACCCCGATCAATTTCAAGATCACGTCCGACACGGTGATGAACGCGTTCTTCATCCCGCAGCTCGGCAGCCAGGTGTACGCCATGGCCGGCATGCAGACCAAGCTGCATCTGATCGCCAACGAGACCGGCGTGTTTGACGGCATGTCGTCGAACTACAGCGGCCAGGGTTTCACGGGCATGAAGTTCAAGGCCACGGCCATGACCAGCGAAGAATTCGACGCGTGGGTCAAGCAGGTCCGTGCCTCGTCGCAGAACCTGAGCAAGGAAGGCTACGCAGAGCTCGCCAAGCCGAGCGAGAAGGTGCCGCCGGCCGCCTACGCCTCGGTGGACCCGGCGCTGTATCACAGCATCCTGCACAAATACATGGGCCAGATGGGCGAAGGGGACAAGGTCCTGACGCTCGACGAGGCGCTCGAAGGCGCCAACTGCACGACGGCGACGGCCGAAGCGGCCACACGCCCGCTGCCGGTGCAATCCGCACTGCCGGCGCCTAAGAACGCGGCCAAGAATTCCTAGGAGTTGACGATGTTTGGCAAGTTGAGTCTGGAGGCCATTCCGCTGCACGAGCCCATCGTGGTCGTGACGGTGTCGGCCATTCTGCTGGGTGGTGCGGGCGTGTTCGGCCTGATCACCTACTTCAAGAAATGGGCGTATCTCTGGAATGAGTGGATCACCTCGGTCGATCACAAGAAGATCGGCGTGATGTACTGCATTCTGGCCATCGTGATGCTGCTGCGCGGCTTTGCCGACGCCATCATGATGCGCTCGCAACTGGCCGTCGCCTCGGGTGGTGGTGCCGGCTATCTGCCGCCTGAGCACTACGACCAGATCTTCACCGCGCACGGCGTGATCATGATCTTCTTCATGGCCATGCCGCTGATGACGGGCCTGATCAACCTGATCGTGCCGCTGCAGATTGGTGCGCGCGACGTGGCGTTCCCGTTCCTGAACACGCTGTCGTTCTGGCTGGCCGCTGCCGGTGTGGTGCTGATCAACGTGTCGCTGGGCGTGGGTGAATTCGCTCGCACCGGCTGGCTGGCGTACCCGCCGCTGTCGGAACTGGCCTACAGCCCGGGCGTGGGGGTCGACTACTACATCTGGGCGCT
>Ga0070659_100004385_pt1 | contig 10078 bp, 8 predicted proteins | sample KBSC23metaG_FD_64666 | JGI IMG/M metagenome (GOLD analysis project Ga0070659, IMG submission 64666) | Corn rhizosphere microbial communities from Kellogg Biological Station, Michigan, USA - KBS C2-3 metaG | ecosystem: Host-associated > Plants > Roots > Rhizosphere > Soil ...
TGCCGAAGATCATCAGGGGATCCACGCGGATTCCACAGGAATCCTTCAAGCAAGGGCAGTGGCTCCGGCCCAATATCGCCCCACGGATAATTGGCGCCCGTCGGGAGGTATCCATGAACAAGCAGCTGATCATTGCCACGACCGTGGCGCTCGGTCTTGCCGGCAGCGTCGGCTTCGCCCAGGACGAGGCACAGACCACCAACATGCAGAAGGTCACGGTCACCCTGTCGCCGGCCGAATACGAGACCTACGTCGCCGACTTGAACCTTGGCTACGGCTTGGAGGCCCATGTCGGCAACACGCATCGTCAGTACGTGCGGGCGCAGCGGGCGGCGCGGAGGTCGGAAGCCCTGCGCATGAACGGCATGTCCCAGCGTTCGCTTGTCACCGTGGCCATCGACAACTCGTCCGCCCCTGGTGTGGCGAAACAGATCCGGTTGATCGGCCCCGCCCAGGACACGGTTGCCATCGTGAACGTGTATTGCAAGCGGGTCGTGTCGTCGGGAGGCAGGCACTGCCTGTTGACGTCCCTGCCGGTGCGGGGCAACCCGGACAGCCAGCGTCTGGCATCGACGCAGGTGGGACGCCTGCAACTGGCTGAAGTGGATCTGCACGACTGAGCAGACGGATTTCGACATCATGCAGCCCATGGCGCCGGGCTCCAGCGGCGGGATTTCCCTCGTGCGCGAGCGGCCTTGATGCGCTCGGCGATTGCATCGGTGCGGCAGGCAAGGGTCATCGCCGTGCAGATCGACATCCGCCGAAGTTCTTTTCGCGAGGTCCCGGCCTCCTCGCGAAGCTGCTTCAGTCGCCGATGCGCCGCCAGACCGAGATGGGCACGTTGCCGTCGGGGCGTGGCGGTACCCGGTAGCTGAGCGTGTCGCCGCGCAACTCGAAGGCGCGGCGTTGCTGCTGCCCCTCCCAGTTGGGGAAGGAGGCGCCTTCGATGTGGAACACCAGCTGGTGCCGGTCCGGTTCGACCGCCAGCGTGCCGTAGTGGGTGCTCGCGCCCAGCACGGCCGCCCGGTATTCCTGCGCGCTGGCCCGGGCCTTGTCCGGGTTGGCGAAGCGCGGGCGGTCGGCGCGGTAGAGCTGCAGCGAGTAGCGCCCCGCGCGGTCGATCAGCAGCAGGCCCTTCGGCGCATCGCCGTAGTCGTGCGAGCGCGAGCCATCCGGATGCAGCACGTCGGCCGCCACCAGCGTCCAGGTGCCGGCCAGCGAAACATCGCCGCGGGTGTCGGCTGCTCGGGTGCCGGAGGACAACGCCAGGCCGGGCAGCAGACAGGCGATGGCGGCAAGGCGGGGGAACAGGTGGTGCAGGCTCATGGGGTTTCCTCTTCGAATCGGGTGGCGCACGGTGGTGAGGCCGCGCCGATCGTAGGGCTTGCCGATCTGCGGGAAAATCGAATAATTCGTGGGCAACACTTTCGAATTGCTTACCGATGCCGCTCCCCAATCTCGACATGGACGCACTGCGCAGCCTGGTGGCGATCCTGCGCCTGGGCGGCCTGGCCCGTGCCGCGGAACGGATCGGGCGCTCGCCCTCGGCGATCAGCCAGCAGATGCGCAAGCTGGAGTTGCAGTTGGGCCACCCGCTGTTCCGCAAGCAGGGTCGCCGCGTGGTGTTGACCGAGACGGGCGACCGGGTCCATGCCTATGCGCGCCGCATCCTGGAACTCAACGACGAGGCGGTCCATGCGGTGCGCGGTGCGGCGATCGACGGCACGGTGCGCTTCGGCCTGCCGAGCGATTTCGCCGAGTCCTGGTTACCGGCGGCGCTGGGGCAGTTCCGCAAGGCCTACCCGGCGGTGCGGGTGGATGTGCTGGTCGAACCCAACCGGCTGCTGCTCGAACGGCTCGACCGCGGCGAGCTCGACCTGGTCCTTGCGATGAACCAGGGCGGGCGCGCGGACGCCGAGCGGCTGGCCACGCTGCCGATGACCTGGATCGGGGCGGCAGGTACGGGCGAGGTCGTGCGACCCGATGCCGTGCTGGACCTGGCGCTGTACCAGCCGCCGTGTTTCTTCCGCCAGGCCGGCACGTCCGCACTGGATCGGGCCGGCATCGCCTGGCGGCCGGCGTTCGTCACCGCCAGCCTGCACAGCCTGTGGGCCGGCGTGGCCGCGGGCTTGGGGCTCACCGTGCGCACGGGCGTCGACCTCCCGCCTTCGCTGATGCGCCTGGATGAACGTCACGGCCTGCCGCCGCTGCCGAACGTGGAGCTGTGCCTGCATGTCGCCCCCGGCCCACCATCGGCGGCGCTGACCCACCTGCGCCAAGCAGTGAGGGAGCAGGCACGGACGCATCTGCGCGGAAACAGGGGTCCGAAAGCAGGGGGCCGAGTCGACTTTTGAGAAAGTGCACTCTGGCCCCTGTTTTAGAGAAGGTAAATCCTCGCGGGCTCGGCTTCCGCTCTTGAACACTGAGGCTCAGTACGGGTGCTGCCGGTAAAACTGCTCGAGTTGCCGATAGACGTCCGGCAAGTGCTCGCGCAAGTTGGCCGGTGTCTCGAAAAATTGCTCGCTGACCACCGCAAAGAACTCGGCCGGGCTTTCCAGGGCATACGGGTCGATCGGCAAGTCGGCACCGTGGCGTTGCTCCTCCTTGAGGCGATCCCACGCGCTGGAGAAAACCCGCGACCACGCGCGGCGATCCATGCGTCGGTGCAACGGCGGGAAGCCGTTGGCGTCGCCGTTGAGCATGTCGAGCTTGTGGGCCATTTCGTGGATGACCACGTTGTGCCCCGGTTTCTTTCCGCTGTTCAGCACATCCGCCCACGACAGGATCACCGGCCCGCGCCCCCATGCCTCGCCGGCCATCACGGTGTGGGTCTGGTGGACCACGCCCGCAGCATCCGTTTGCGGGCGACGCGGAATGAACGCGTCCGGGTAGACGATGACGCTGTGCCAGCCGTCGTACCAGTCCATGCCCAGTTTCAGGATGGGGACGCAGGCATGTGCCGCGATCAGGACGCGGTCGGCGTCCTCCAGCTGCAGGCCCTGGGTCGGCTCCAGCGACTTGGCTTCCAGGAACAGCGTTGCCAGCACGCGCAGCGTGGCCTGGTCGGAAGCGCCCAGCCGACGCGCCGCGGTACAGCGCTGCAGCGCGTCGCGCCAGAGCGGTTCGGCGAGCGGGCGCCGGGCGATGGTGCGCCGCGCGCGCCAGTTTCTGATCTTGTCGAACATGGCCCCACAAACGGAAAGGAGTCGCAGGTAAACAGCATCGGGCCGAAATGCGCTTTCTCAAGGAAGGAAACACACGTCGGGAACAAACCGGGCGAAACCGGAACGCAGTGAGCTGGCGCGGATTCGACGGACGCTTTTGAATGCGGACGATCGCTTGGGAGGTGCCCGATGCCCAGGCGTCACGGCACCCCGATCGTCGATTCCGCCGCAGCAAGGAAGAGAGTGGTAAAACACGCTGCAACGAGGCTGCCTGCCAGGAAAGCCCGATGCCTGCACACCGCATTACCCTGACGATCGGATGTCTGCTGTTCGCCGGCGCGCCCACGGCGATCCGGGCCCAGTCGGCCGCCGAATGGCAGGCGCTGCAGGCCGCCGCCGCGAGCAAGTCAGACAAGATCATGGCTGAAGCCAACACCCACAAGGGGCTGCTGGCCCAGTATCAGGTGATGCGCCAAGCCTATGCCGGCGACGATTCACCGGCGTTTCGCCTGATCTTCGCGCAGTACGTCAGTTGGTATCAAAGCTTTCTCGGCGACTATCCAGCTGCGCTGGAAAGCTATTCGATCGGGCAGCCGCCGCTGCAAGACGACAGCCCGTCGCCGCTGACTGCGGCCGGCTATGCGGCCCGTCCTGCCCTGGACGCCATTCCGGAACTGGCGCGGGGCTATCGCATCGTGCTTCTCAACGAGGCGCACAACATTCCGCTCACCCGCAGCCTGACCGTGCAACTGCTCGGCCGGCTGCGCCGGGAGGGCTTCGATTATTTCGCCGCTGAAACGCTCTATGAAGGCGACACCGCACTGCCATCGCGTGGTTATCCCGTCGACGCCAGCGGCTTCTACACCAAGGAGCCGGTTTACGCGGAAATGGTGCGTACCGCGCTGAAACTCGGCTTCAAGGTGATTGCCTATGAGGCGACCTCGAATGCCGTGGGAAGCGACGCACGCGAAACCGAGCAGGCGCGCAACATCGATGAACGGGTGTTCAAGGCCGATCCCCGTGCGCGACTGGTGGTCAATGCCGGTTACAGCCATATCGTGAAGTCGGGCGCGTATCTCGACGGCGCATCGATGGCCGAGCATCTGTACAAGCTCACCCGCATCCCCATGCTGGCGATCGAGCAGACCATGCTGTACCCCCACCCTTCGAGCAGCGCCGACCACCCTTATTACACGACCGTGATGCAGGCGTTACGGCCGAAGGAGCCCATCGTGTTCGTCAATGCGGCCGGCGAGCCGTGGTCGTTGCGTCCGGGCTACGACGTGAGCGTGTTCTTTCCGCCGGCGCAGATGCTGCACGGACGTCCCACCTGGCTCAGCCTGGGTGGTCTGCGTCGGGCGTACCTGGTCAGCGGCGATCGCTGCCACGGGCGCTATCCCTGCCTTGTCGAGGCCCGCTACGCCGATGAAGGCGCGGACGCGATCCCGGCGGACCGCATGGTGCTCGTCCAGCCACCGTCGATGAATGCGCGATCCTCCGTTCCCGTGTTCGGCGACTACGTGAGCGTGCCTTCGGGCGACCTCTATCTGCGGCCGGGCAGGTATCGGCTGAGCCTGATCACTGAAGACGACAAGGTCGTCGGAAAGAAAGACATCGTCGTTCCAGGCACGCCGGCCTCGTCGTCGGGTCGGCCATGACAAGAGCAACGTCGTCGGCGAGAATTCGATGCGAGCGCAGATGACGAAGGCGGCGTGGCTTCACCGCCTTCGGTCGTTCAGTCGGCCACGTCCCGGATCACCGATGGGCCCTCAGTACCGCGCTGCCGTCAACGGCGCGTCAGCCCACTGCCACGCGGCTGCCTGCTGTTTCGAAGTTTCGCGTGCGGCGTCGGCCCGCCCGAGTTTCTGTTGGGCCTGCGCCAGGCCGAACAGCGACCAGCCGTTGAGCGGGTAGGTCTTCAGGTCCTGCTCGAACGCTTCCACCGCGCCCCTGGCGTCGCCCGCTTCGAGCAGCGCGGCGCCCAGGTAGGGGCGGACCGGCAGCGGCCAGTCGGCCGGTTCGTTGTAGCCCAGGGCATCCTCGGCAGCGGCCGCTTCGCGCAATGCGGCGATGGCCTGCGCGTGCTTGCTCCGCGTGCGCAACAGTTCCCCGCGCAGCAGCGCATCGGCTACCCGCAACACGCCGTCGGCATGGTTGATGTCGAAGAAGCTCACCTTCGCCATGGCCGGATCGCCGGCGATCGCATGCAGGGCGTCGGCCTCGCGCGCGGCCTCAGCCAACGCGCCCTTGCGCGCGTGGGCCATGCCGCGGGCGAAGTGCCGGATGGCGGCCGCATAGGGCAGCTCCGGGGTTGTCGCGGTATCGGCGAGGATCGCGTCCCAGTCGCCGAAGCGGACCTGGGTGAGCAGCGGCGTCACCACGAACTGCTGCATGAACTCCATCGGCGCTTCGCCCATCACGGCACGGTCGGCGCGTCGAGCGGTCTGCTCCGCCGCCTGCAGCGCCAGCGTGCGCGAGCCGGTCAGGCCCGTGGTCATGGTGGCGAAGTGCCAGTTGTGCGGCACGTAGCCCAGCGGGTAGACGCCGTTGCTGCCGCGGCACATCGCCAGGAAATCCTTGTCGGCGGTGGTGGCGGCGAGGTTGGTCAGGGTCGCGTCGTGGTAGCGGCCGACGCGGATGTAGGTATGCGCGGGCATGTGTACCAGATGGCCCGAGCCGGGCGCCAGCGCCGCCAGCGCATCGGCCCAGGGTTCGGCGCGCTGTGGTTCGGGCGAGGACTCGGTGGCGTGGATGTAGTAGTGCATCGCGCCGATGTGGCGCGGGTTGCGCGCCAGCACGCGCTCCAGTTCGCCGAGCAGGCGCGGGGTGAACTCGGCCGGGGCGCCGTCCTTTTCCCAGTACGCCCACGGCGAGAGATCCATCAAGGCTTCCGCGTACAGGGTCGCCGCATCGTCGTCGTCGGGGAACTGCGCGACCACGCGTGCCATTGCCTCGGCGTAGGCGCGGTCCAGCGGTGCGCGATCCTCCGGCGCGGGGTCGGCGTAGCGCAGTTGCAGCGCCTGGATCAGCGCTTGGTCGACCGGGCGCGCCGTCGCGGCCAGGCTCGCCGCGCGCGCGGCGAGGGCGGTGGCCTCCTTCGCGTGCGCGGCGTCCATCGCCATGTTGATGTTCGGCCCCAGCACCAGCGCCTGGCCCCATACGCACATCGCGCATTGCGGGTCCAGCCGCGCGGCCTCGGCGAAGGAACGCCCGGCCGCCTCGTGGTTGAAGCCGTAGGCCATGCGCAGGCCCTGGTCGAAATAGCGCTGCGCCAGGGGCACGCGGGTGGCCACGTCGTGGTGCAGATCGCCGAAGGTATCGAACAGCGGCAACGCGGCGGTTTCCGAAGCGGCGGCGGTGTCGCCGGTCGCCTTCGACGCCGGATCGCAGCCCGCCAGCAGGACCGCCAGCAGCGGCAAGAGCAAGGATCGATGGATCATCATGGTTCTCCCGTGGTGGTTACCAGACCGTAACGGTGCCCGTGTCGGAAGCGGGCAGGGGGAGCTCGATTGCATGGGCGTTGCTGCCGGCGCCGGGTGCGCTACTCCCCAGGTAGCCCCTCCGGTTGCCCCGCCCGCGCAAAGCGAGCTTGAAGCCGGCCCGGCATGCTTGCCGGCATGGCTTTGCGGAGTCAAGCAGGCCAGGGGCCCAGGCTGACGGTCGCCCCCCTTGCCGGCATGCGAAGGCTGGCATGGCGAGGGGCGTGGGCTGATGGGCCGGCGCGGGAGAAGCGCCGCATGAGGTGGCTCAGGCCCGCCTTGGTCTCGTGATCCGCCTTGATCACGGCACCGCGGCAATGATCACGATCTCGATTTTCAAGTTCGGCCGGGCAAGCCTGGCCTGCACCGTCGCACGCGCCGGCGCGGCGCCTTCCGGCACCCATCGCTCCCAGACTTCGTTCATGCCGTCGAAATCCGCCATGTCGGCCAGGAAGATGTCCGCACGCAGGATGTGGGCCTTGTCGGTCGCCGCCCGCTGCAGCAGATCGTCAATGGCATGGAGTACCTGCTCGGTCTGACCGGCGATGTCGGCATTGGCATCCCGGGGCACCTGCCCGGCGAGATAGGCCACGCCGTTGTGGATGACGATTTTGGACATGCGGGGACCGGTATCGAAACGCTGGATCATGGAGCGGCTTCCTGTGGGGGTATTCCGGTCATTGTTACCGCATTGAGGCGTGCGAAACCGGAGCGGAGAAAGTTGAAGGCAGTCGCGCTTGTTCTCGGCTCGCGTCGGCCGTCCTGGGGCCGAGCCCGACGCGCGTGCGTCGGCTGGTCGTGAGCGCTTTTCCGAAGTAGTCGGAAGACCACCGTACTTTGAATTGTCCCCGACGCGTTCTCGAGGCCGGGGTGTCCACGGGGTGCCCACCGACGCGCAGGAAGCAGCGGTCATCCATGGAATGATTTGCTAGTACCACAACCTCTGGTTATGGATTTTCGCCATGGTGTCTCGACGCACGACGCCACAACCGAGTGTGGTTGGCTGCCGCCCAGGTCGGCGGTGGCCACGGTAACCTGCGGATTCGCATGATCTTTCGCCGGAAAACAAGGCGGTGTCCATGGCCGCTTGCACGAATGCGATCGCCCCACAAACCGTCCCGGACAGCTCGTGACGCCTTCGTGGCACGTCGTTGACGCTTCTGAATTGGCCGTGTACACAACGACGACAGACATGGCGTGACACCACAGCGTGCCATGCGATTGGGCATCGGGAGGGGAACCCGAAACACGGCCCAAAAAAAGGGGAAAGAGGCGGGCGCGGATATCCGGGGCATGGTTGGCCCGGCTGGACGTTGTCCATCCACATTCGATCTGGCGCCCGGGAGATGCCGTGCCAATCCGACAATACCGGTGGTCAATTTCGCAATACCTTGCACTCGATGTTCCTTCCGTCAGCCCTGCCGGCCGCGACCGCAAGCGCTGCGGAGTTCCCGGCCCGATGCGGCTCGCCCTGTTGCTTGCGCTGTGCATGGTCTCGGCACTGGCGCAAGCCGACGGCACGCCGCGTGTGTCGGCGGCGGTCACGATGGAGCAGGCCGGGATGGTCGACATCCGCAGCCTGGTGCCGGACATCTCGCAATCGATCGCCTATGCAGGCAGCGACAACTTCGTCGGTGCGCCGATCCGCGGCTATCAGGCGCCGCGCTGCTGGCTGAAGCGTGAAGCCGCCGAGGCACTGGCGCGGGTGGATGCCGCGCTGCGCGAACGCCACATGCGCCTGCGCGTGTTCGACTGTTACCGGCCGGTGCGCGCGGTGGCCCATTTCGTGCGCTGGGCGAACGATTCCGCCGACCAGCGCACGAAGGCCGCGCATTACCCCGACCTCGACAAATCGAAGCTGCTCGGCAGTTACATTGCACCGGTTTCCGGCCACAGCCGTGGCGCCACCGTCGACCTGACCGTGCTCCGGTGCGATGCGCGTGACGCCGATTGCGAACCGCTGGACATGGGTACCGACTTCGATTTCTTCGGAACCCGCGCCCATACCGATTCGCCGGAAGTCGATGCCGCGCAACGCGCGAACCGCCACCTGCTGCGCGAGGCGATGGAAGCCCAGGGCTTCCGCAACTACGCGATGGAGTGGTGGCACTACACGCTGCGTCCCGAACCCGCGCCGGACACCCTCTACGACATCCCGGTGGCGGCCCTCACCGACGCCGGATGGCAGGCCGAGATCGAACGTCTGATGCAACCCTATGACGGCGACGCGCCGGGCGTCTCGCTGCTGGTGCTCAAGGACGGCAAGGCCGTTTTCAGCCGCAGCTACGGGCGATCCGATCTGGAGCGGGGTATCGAGGCGAGCTCGGCGACCAGCTACCGGCTCGCCTCGGTGACCAAGCAATTCACCGCCGCCGCGATCCTGCTGCTCGCGCAGGACGGGAAACTCGCCATCGACGACCCGGTCAAGCGCTGGCTGCCCTCGCTGCCGAGGGTCGCGGACGGCATCACCCTGCGCAACCTTCTCGACCACACCTCGGGCGTGCTGGATTACGAAGACCTGATGGCCGCGCCCTACGAAGGGCAGATCCGCGATGCCGGCGTGCTGGCCCTGCTGGAAAAGGAAGACCGGCTGTATTTCCCGCCAGGCAGCGCCTTCCGCTACAGCAACAGCGGCTACGCGCTGCTGGCGCTGGTGGCGGAGCGCGCTTCGGGGATGAGCTTCCCGGAGTACTTGCGCACGCGCATCTTCCAGCCGCTGGGCATGCGCGACACCCTGGCCTACGTGGCCGGCGGGCCTGAAGTGCCGCACCGCGCGTGGGGTTACAGCAAGGCCTGCAACGGCTGGACACGCACCGACCAGAACGCCTACAGCGCGGTGCTCGGCGATGGCGGCATCTATTCGAACATCGCCGACATGGCGCGTTGGGCGGCCGCGCTGGACGACGACCGCCTGCTCAGCAAAGCGTCGCGCGCGCTGGCCTTCGAGCGCCAGGCGCAGGTTTCCAGCACGCCTGAGGCGACCTGGTACGGCTTCGGCTGGCGCCTCGCCGAGGGCCTGCAATGGCACTCCGGCGAAAGCGTCGGCTTTCGCAACACGATCGTGCGCTGGCCGAAGCAGCGCCTGACCGTGGTCGTGCTGAGCAACCGCAACGACCCGACGCCGTACGACCTGGCGATCTCGATCGGCCGATGGTACATGGCCGACGCCCAGGTCGAGCCGCACTGAATCCGATTTCCGCAACAGAGAGCTGGTTCCACCCCGATCCGTCGTTCATCACCTAGAGGCCACATCATGCATATCCGGCGCGACCTCCGATTGAATCTTCTCTGTGCGGCCCTGCTGGTCGCGATGGCTGCTCCCGCCGCGGCGCAGGAGGCCGCCCAGTCTGCGCCGGACGCCGGGCAGTCCGCGGCGGTCACGCTCAAGGAAATCACCGTCACCGGTTCGCGCATCAAGCGCACCGACGTGGAAGC
>Ga0070659_100004386_pt1 | contig 10076 bp, 12 predicted proteins | sample KBSC23metaG_FD_64666 | JGI IMG/M metagenome (GOLD analysis project Ga0070659, IMG submission 64666) | Corn rhizosphere microbial communities from Kellogg Biological Station, Michigan, USA - KBS C2-3 metaG | ecosystem: Host-associated > Plants > Roots > Rhizosphere > Soil ...
CCGCTCGCCCCTGCAATCTCGCCGGCGCGGTCGAAGATCTGGGGCGCATAGGCGTCGAAATGATACCACCAAAGGAAAATCGACCAGGGCCGATAGACCGGCATATGCCCGATGATGAACAAGGGAATCCCAAGCTCTGGCTGATAGGCCAGCTGTGCCGCCGCCCATTGGGTCGCGAACCAGATGTCGGCGAGGACGATCGCGAAGACGACGAGTATCTGGCCGATCAGCAACTTGGTGGGGGTCATGGGGGCTCTCCGCCCGCGCAGTGAGAATCACGGCGGGGTCGGAGCTAAAAATCCGTCAATTAATGTCCATGCGGCAGTGTCGTAGAGGTGCCAAACGCGGCCAACGTTCGCCAATGCATCGAAGCTCATGCCGCTTTGGCATCACCATATACCAGCAAAGCTAAGCTGGGATTCGCGCCTGTCTCTCGTAAGCGAACGGGATTTGCGGGGCTATGTCATTATTTTAAAAACTATGAATCCCATCCCAGACCTAGAATTTCATGCCGAACCTGGGACCCCCTGCGCCAATGTCCAAAATGTTCAGCGCTTGATGCAGCCTGCCTGCATGACCGAACACATAGCGGCAGCGTCGTCTGAACGAAGCGGCGTTGTGATGTCGATTTGCCGATCCGCTGAGTTCTATGGCTGCAGAAGACTGCAATCCAAAAAGGGTTGAGCCCCGGGGCACGATCAGCCGGCGTTATAGGGCCAGAGGGGAAAACATACTCATGGCCGATCACCAGAATGTCGTTGTGTTAATGGCGATGACTCAGCAGGACCTCGATATGCTGGGTAGCCGATTTCGGGCCGCCATCCCCGTTAGCAAGGGCACCGAATTCGACGATCTGCTCGCCACAATTGATGCGGCAGAGAGCAAGTGCTTTTACCAAGCGCTGTAAGCAAGCCGGTAGTCCGGCACTCCCATGGAAACGCTGTAGCAGCATTGGCGCATGGCGGTTGCGCGCGTCGCCGGAAGATCGCAAAAGCTAGAAATGACCTCCGATCAATCTTCCATTTCTACGCCCAACCGCCGTATCGCCCTGCTGATTGACGCCGACAATGTATCCCACGCGAAAATTGCCGCGATCCTCGCCGAGCTGTCCAGATACGGCACGGCAAACATCCGCCGTGCTTATGGCGACTGGGCAAGTGCGGAGCTGAAAGGGTGGAAGGATAAACTCCACGCTTTCGCGATCCGACCGATCCAGCAGTTTAGCTATTCGGCCGGCAAAAATGCCACCGACATCGCATTGGTGATCGACGCCATGGAATTGCTGTACACACAGAAGCTCGACGCCTTCTGCATCGCGTCGAGTGACGCAGATTTTACACCGTTGGTGATGCAGCTCAAAGCGAACGGACATGACGTGTACGGCTTTGGGGAGCGGAAAACCCCCGAGCCATTCGCCAACGCCTGCACGACTTTCCTTTATCTCGACAGTCTAGCCGACGCCGAAACGTCGGTCGCTGGTCGGCGGCGTCCCGCGCGCAATGCGACCATTAAAGCGGACACGGCGGACGCCGCGCAATCCGAGCCGGTTACGATATCGAAACGATCTCTCGCACAGGATGCGACGTTGGTTATCGCTCTTCGCGGTGGGATCGAAGCGGCGGAGCGTGACGACGGTTGGGCACTGCTTTCCACTGCGGGCAGCGCGGCCAAACGCCAGGCGCCGATCGACCCTCGCAACTACGGCGTGAAAAACTTTCCCGCCTTGTTCGAAGCGACTGGGTTGTTCGATATCATAAAGGGCGAGAATGGTCTGACTTACGTCGCAGATAAGCGCAACAAAGATCGAACCCCACGTCCAAACGGCTGAACTTAGAGCGATATTGGGGTTCTTACGTGGACAGACTGGAGGCGCTCACGGAGCGATCAGCTCGCAAAAAATCAGCGTTTATACGCCAGGGCCGAGAAACTCCACCGCAAGTATACCCGATCGTGCGCAGACGCCGCGCGATTGATCGCTTGTCTGATGAGACCTGGTGGTCCAGGGTGCCTGGATGACAGACATCCCCACTCCCGATGAGACTTTCATTCAGGCTCACGAGGCAGCAGACGTCTCGGCCATCAACGGGATTGTAAGCCTCGCCAATATCCTTCGGAAGCGCGGGCTTCTTACCGACGCCGAGACATCTGCGATGCACGAGAGCATGAGCTTGCCCCTGGGGCTTCCTCGGCATGCTGAAAACCCTGTCGTACAGGAGATTCAGCTGAACCTCGATCGTTTGTTCGCGACGGTGCTGAAGACCAGATAGACACCTGACTCCGCACGAGTTCGAATGACGCCGTCGAGTTAGCAGCATTCCCCCGCGCCCCTTGGTAATTGCAAGGCGCGGCTTCCCAAAACAGGCGTGCCATTCGGGGCGTGATTGTCCTATTTTCGTCGCGTTTGAGCCATCACCCTTTCCATTGGGTCGGCTATGTGCCATAGCGCTCGGGCTGACGTCGCATTCGACGGATATGGGCGCCGCGCGTCACCTGTCCCCTTATAGCTTCAAGAAGCCGGGATGCTCCGCTGTTGGCGCATGCCCGTCATACGTGGGACAAGGATACCCATATGATCACCGGAACCGTCAAATTCTTTAATGCCGATAAGGGCTATGGCTTCATCGCGCCAGAAGCCGGCGGCGGCGACGCCTTCGTGCATATCTCGGCGGTGGAACGCGCCGGCATGCGCACCCTCGACAAGGATCAGCGTGTCTCGTACGAGCTTGAAACTGATCGCCGTGGCAAGACCTCGGCCGTCAATCTCCAGTCGGCTTAAGTAATGCTGGGTAGCGGAGCGCCGGAGGCGCTCTGCTGCTTTAAACCGGCGGCGATCAGCCCCTGCATCGATGAGACGGAGAATGACGATGGTCAAAGCAAGCAACGTTCAGGTGACAGCAAAATCGACTGCGGATAGATCGAGGACGCCGGTTAAACCGTATTTAGTTACTAATGATGAAGACGGTAATTTCCGTCTGACTGTGTGCCGAACCAGGTACAATTCGCAGAATTATCCTCTCGTAGATTCCGAACTTCAGGTCGAAACCTTTGGATCGTTGAACGCGGTTCGGGCTTTTGCACGCGAACAATTTGGCGCCAAAGCGGGGCAGTTCGCACGAGCTTGAACGCATCTGGGCTACCGGCAGAGGATCGCTTTGGAGCGGCTTACTACGGCTGTGTGAGGTCGCATCCGATAGTTCGCGTTTGTCCGCGATGGCCGATAACGCACGGTTATCGCAGTTTCGCGGGGAGCCATTCACTTACATTAGATTTAACCGGCGCACTTTGTTTGCAGCGACCTGATTTGCGCGAGGGATGCTTCTAACCGGCGCTATGCAGCCGCTGCATTTGGATGGCGACGTCGAACAGACCACCTTACTCGCACTAGCAGAATGGGGTTACGCCGATTTGATGGAGCGGTTAGATCGGCCGCACCACTATCCACTTCCTAGTCGCGATTGACCACCTGCGTACCAGCGGCGTTTGCCTTGAGAACATCGACGGCATGGACGCACTCCGCGCGGGTGCGGTACCCTTGGCCACTGGCTACAACGCAATTGTCATCGTCAAGCAATTCCCATCGCCAGTCGCCACCCGCGTTTCTCAATCCGGTGAGGCGGGTGACCCCTTCCTGGTGAATTTCAAAGCGCATGGCATCCTCCATCCTTTCTGCGCCAGGATGATAGCATGTCCGCCCGTGAGCCGGCACAACTTGATAATTAGCGATATGAAAAGCGCTTGCCGATCACATGATCAATGACCGCGAGGCTTATCCGGCGCAGTCGTTACAGGCTGAAGAGGCCGGTAGGCGACATGCCCGCCGGCCTTTTCCGTCTACGCTGCGAGCGACCGAACCGGGTTACCATCATCGCGCGTTATATGTCGTTGATCCTTCTTCGAATGAAACCACCTCCGCTGCCTTGGTCCGCAACCAGACGATTCCGTTTTCAACACAATCAACAAGGCTGATTGGAATGAAGTGATCCGGACGATCATCGACATTTCCATCCTTGCTGGCTTTAGTCAGCTTGATCCTGTCGCCTTCGACGCGATCAACGGCAGCGACATGCACTCCGTCCGATCCAACGATTGGCGCATGCTCAGGTATCTGGTGAACCGAGATCATCCATAGCTCCTCAAGCAAGTGCGCTGGCGTTGCGGATAATTGCGGCAAGCTGAGTCCGGATCGTCGGACCCGCCAAATGCGCGTCAACCTGTTCGAGGCTTTCGCGCCGCATGCGGATCCGCACATCCTCAAGCGATCGACAATCGCCGGTGGCTGCCAGCTCGAATGCGCGCTGCACGGTGTTCATTTTGATTTCCTTGATGAGCAACAGCGGCGGAATGCCGGACTCAGTTGCATGACTCAGCTTTATAACGCGCCTGATCGACGTTCGGGCCCGTGCCTGTAGAAGAGAGCACATGCTCTCTGTTCCGAGCTGCCCGCCCGGTGCCGGAAGCGATCAGCGGTGCTCATCCTGCGCGTTCCGCGGATATCGCCAGAGTGTAACAGCCGCTCCGGCTAATTTTCGTTAAGCCGTTCCGAAGCGCGCCGAGCGCAAGCACTCCGCCACCTCACAATGTCCGGGCGCCTGACGAGCAGGGCATAGGCACGCGAGCGAACTCAGCGCTCGCTGGGCGTCTGACAATAGCCATGCAGCCCTGTATTTCGCCGGCGGATACGATCGAGCGTGCGCTTTCTGCACTCGCTATTTCAATGTCCCGTTGATCGGCAGAATGATATAAATTGGAACATGATTGGGCTACCGTTGGATCAACCTGGCCGCCGCTTGCTAAAAATCCTTGTCGGCCATTTTCCCAACGTGAAGCCGGGCAGGCCGCAAACCTATGTGGGCTATAAGGCCTCTCGCCTCGATCCATGCAATTAGCAGTTTCCTGGGCGATGTCCGCGCACCGCCCACGGAATGATGGCTTTGCCGGCATCCTCGCAATTGCTTGACGGGAGCATTCTATGCGCCCACAGCGACCCATTGGCACTCCATCTCCACGAGTGCCAAATCGCAATTGGCAGCGCTGGCTACCGCTTGTGAATGCGACGCGCTGGTCGCGACCCAGCAAGAAGGAAGCGAAGCATGACATTTCGTCCGCTCCATGATCGCCTACTCGTTCGACGCATCGAAGCCGCCGAAAAGACCGCCGGCGGCATCATCATTCCAGATACCGCCAAGGAAAAACCACAGGAAGGCGAAGTCGTCTCCGTCGGTTCGGGTATTCGAGGCGAAGACGGCACGGTCACGCCGCTCGACGTAAAGGCCGGCGACAAGATCCTGTTCGGCAAATGGTCAGGCAGCGAGGTCAAACTCGACGGTGAGGACCTGATCATTATGAAGGAAAGCGACGTTCTCGGTATAGTTGGCTGAGTTGAAGGCTCACTCTACGACCCCATTTTCGAAGGAAGCAATTCATGTCAGCCAAAGATGTAAAATTTTCGCGTGAAGCCCGTGAAGGCATCGCGCGCGGTGTCGACATTCTCGCCAACGCCGTTCGCGTGACGCTCGGCCCCAAGGGCCGCAACGTCGTCATCGACAAGTCGTTCGGTGCTCCTCGCATCACCAAGGACGGCGTCACCGTCGCCAAGGAAATCGAACTCAAGGACAAGTTCGAGAATATGGGTGCGCAGATGCTGCGTGCGGTCGCCTCAAAAACGCACGATCATGCTGGAGATGGTACTACCACCGCAACCGTTCTCGCTCAGGCGATCGTCCGCGAGGGCATGAAATCTGTCTCGGCCGGGATCGATCCGATGGACCTCAAACGCGGAATTGATCTCGCTGTCATCAAGGTGGTCGAGGATTTAAAGGCCCGTTCCAAGCCAGTCGCCAACAATGAGGAAATAGCCCAGGTCGGCATCGTTTCGGCGAACGGTGACGAAGTTGTCGGCCGCAAGATCGCCGAAGCGATGGCGAAGGTCGGCAAGGAAGGGGTGATCACGGTCGAAGAGGCCAGCGGGATCGAGTTCGAGCTTGATGTCGTCGAAGGCATGCAGTTCGATCGCGGCTACCTGTCGCCCTACTTCATCACCAATACCGAAAAGATGACGGTTGAACTCAACGATCCGTACATTCTGATCCACGAGAAGAAGCTTTCCAACCTGCAGGCCATCCTGCCGATCCTCGAGGCGGTTGTGCAATCCGCGCGTCCGCTGCTGATCATTGCGGAGGACGTTGAAGGGGAGGCGCTGGCTACGCTCGTCGTCAACAAGCTGCGCGGCGGCCTTAAAGTTGCTGCCGTCAAGGCGCCTGGCTTCGGCGACCGTCGCAAAGCGATGCTTGAGGATATCGCAATCCTGACGAGCGGTCAGACCATTTCCGAGGATCTCGGCATCAAGCTTGAAAATGTGACGCTCGATATGATGGGCACTGCCAAGCGCGTCACGATCGACAAGGATAACACCACCATCGTCGATGGCGCGGGCGCCGCCGATGCGATCAAAGGCCGGGTCGAAGCAATCCGCGCACAGATTGAAAATACTACCAGCGACTATGACAAGGAGAAGCTCCAGGAGCGTCTTGCAAAACTCGCCGGTGGCGTCGCGATCATCAAGGTCGGTGGCTCAACCGAGATCGAGGTCAAGGAACGCAAGGATCGCGTCGATGACGCGCTTCATGCAACTCGCGCTGCGGTCGAGGAAGGCATCGTTCCCGGCGGTGGCACCGCCCTCCTTTATGCTTCAAGAGTCCTCGATGCCGTGAAGGGCCAGAACGATGACCAGACGCGCGGTATCGACATCATCCGTAAGGCCCTGCAGGCTCCGCTTCGGCAGATCGCGCAGAACTCCGGTCATGACGGTGCGGTTGTCGCCGGTAAGCTCATCGACGGCAATGACCAGAATCTCGGATTTAACGCACAAACGGAGCTCTACGAGAACCTCGTGCAAGCGGGCGTGATCGACCCGACCAAGGTTGTGCGCTCCGCTCTGCAAGACGCAGCGTCGGTCGCTGGGCTGCTCATTACCACCGAAGCCGCGGTGGCCGAGACACCTGACGATAAGCCCGCGATGCCAGCCATGGGTGGCGGAATGGGTGGTATGGGCGGGATGGACTTCTAGACCTCGGCCTAACGCTCAAGAACCTTAAGGGAGCCGGGTTCGACTCGGCTCCCTTCGCAAGGGGGGACGCCGGCAATTCGATCGGCAACCGGATATTGGAGAGCATCAATGTCGAAGGTCGCGGTTCGCCCTCACTTGGTTTCAAAAGATGCCGACGGTCGCTTCCGGTCACAGTTCGGACGACGCGCTACAATTCGCAAAACTATCCGCTGGTGACGTCCATCATGCTCGATGATAGCTTTTTACAGCGACCGCGGCCAAGACTTATATCCGAGCCGAATATGGGGCCGTGGCGGCGGATATAGCTACAGCTTGAAGCCGAGCCGCTCATCAATTCTTGGCTTCGCTCCCGCTACCGTGCGTGCCGTACTGCGCATGAGGGCTTCATCCCAGCGCACGCGTTCGGAGTATATGAGGGACTTCTTCGTCGCTCTCCTATGCCAAGACGGGTCTTCGGTTGAAATATTGGGGGCCTGATAGAGTTTTCGCGCGTTACACTTCCAGCGAAGCTGGCATTTCGGTCCCATTCGCAGCGGCGGGAGAGTTGGCGCACCATGAAACTCTTATCGACACGAGGAGAGGGTCATGGATTTCTCGGAAACCGCGACTACCGGCATCCAGGGCCTCGATGACGTCACTGCCGGCGGCCTGAGCCGCGGAAGAATTTTCCTGCTGGAGGGCGAGCCCGGAACGGGCAAGACCACCATTGCCAGCCAGTTCCTGCTCAGCGGAACGCGGGCGGGTGAACAGTGTCTCTACATCACCCTGTCGGAAACCGAGCCGGAGCTACGGCTCGGCGCAGCTTCGCATGGTTGGGAACTGCCGGGGAACTTTCATATCTTCGAACTCGTCCCTCCGGAAAGCCTGCTCGATCAAAACCAGCAGCAAAGTCTCCTCTATTCCTCCGATCTCGAACTTGGCGAGACGATCCAGAGCATTATTGATCGGTTCGACGCGGTAAAACCTGACCGCGTAGTGCTGGACAGCTTGTCGGAGATCCGGCTTTTGGCCCAAGGCTCCCTGCGTTATCGGCGGCAGCTTCTGGCCCTCAAGCATTATTTTGCCCGGCACGGTGCGAGCGTGCTGCTCCTCGATGACCTCACGTCCGAGGCCACCGACAAGACCGTTCACAGCATCGCCCATGGCGTCATACGCATCGAGGAACTGGCACCGGCATATGGGGCGGAGCGCAGGCGCCTGCGGGTTCTGAAATATAGAGGCAGGTCATTTCGCGGCGGCTATCATGACTTCGTGATCCGTACCGGGGGCGTACAGGTGTTTCCGCGCCTGGTCTCACTGGAACACAAGACCAAGTTCGCCCGAGCCGTGCTGTCAACCGATAACTCAGAACTCAACGCTCTGCTCGGGGGCGGCTTCGATAGCGGATCCAGCGCGCTTATTCTGGGCCCTGCCGGTAGCGGCAAATCGCTATTCATGCTGACCTTTGTTCAAGCTGCAATCAGGCGCGGCGGCAAGGCTGCGATGTTTATCTTCGATGAAGAACTTGGCCTGCTGTTTGACCGCGCCAAAGGACTTGGCATCGACCTTCAGGACATGGTCGCCAGCGGCAATCTTTTGGTGGAGCAGGTCGACGCAGCGGAGTTGTCGCCGGGCGAATTTTCAGAACGTGTGCGCGTCAGCGTGGAAAAGTACGAGGCCAAGACGGTGGTCATCGACAGTCTCAACGGCTACCAAGCCGCGATGCCCGAGGAAGCCGCGCTGATCCTCCACATTCACGAACTGCTGCAATATCTGAACCGGCAAGGTGCTACCACCTTCCTTACCGTCGCCCAGCACGGACTGGTCGGCGATATGAAGACGCCCGTCGACTTGACCTATCTGGCCGACACGGTGGTTCTGCTGCGGTATTTCGAGGCCAGCGGGCGCGTCCGGCGTGCAATCTCGGTTGTTAAAAAGCGAACGGGGCCGCATGAAGACACGATCCGCGAATATCGTATCGAGAGTAGGGGCATCTCCTTGGGTGAGCCTTTGACGAGATTTCAAGGCGTGCTTCGCGGCGTCCCCACCATGATCGGGGCAGCGCCGCCGTTGGACAATCTTTGAGCTGTTTTGTCGAATGGGCAGGGCCGGCTGCAGTCAAAAAATGTAGCAGGCCGGAGACGTAGCCAAGGTACGACTAAGTCAATGGCCTGCCACTTCTCCCAAGCTGAGCCTTTCCTATTGTCGACTCACGAGCCCTTTTCACCGCCCGGCATTCATTTGCCAATTGCGGCGCTCCATGAGCTCCATGCCAAGCTTGCGGACTAATTCGCTAACCTCTGGGCTTGGATGCCCATTGCGGATTTCATTCTGGCCATGATTCAGAAGATCGTGCCAATAAGCGAATGTGTCTTTATGGACCGGCAGGCTCCGGAATCGCAGTACGCTTTTCAGCGTGGCGCGGAGGTTCTCACTAAGCGTCCCGTGAATGTCCATGGTTCTCAATGCGCCTTTTCGATGCCACTGCAAATGCCAAATTCATTGGACCGTATCGGTTTGATAACTGCAGCTTCATGATCTCACTCGCAGGCCGACAGGCGGTTCGCTGTCGTCACTTCGGCGCGTCATCCCATGCGTTTCGATCGTCGGCACGCGACATGGGAGGTCCGGCCGGCGGAAGCGGCCGTGTCGGCAAGCTGTGATCAAGGTCAGCTATCGACTTTGGCGCGCCCATAAGCCGTCAGGCAGGAATCCACCCCTTTGCCGCCCATTTGCTCCAAATCGGATGTGATGGCAGCTCGCGACGCAAAAAGGCGACCTTACAGTAACAGAGATGATGGCCCCTAAGAACAGCCGCTCAGTGGAGCGCTTCAGACCAGGTCCGCGACTACAAACCCCAGAAATAGTACCGAAGACGCGACCATGACCGCAGTGGCCGCCCAACCGAAGATCATCTGTCGAAGTGACACAGTCAAGCGCCCCATTGCGCGCGGATTGCGAACGATCAGCATCATTACGACCATCAATGGACCGGCGAGAATGCCGTTGACCACTGCCGCCCAGTACAGTG
>Ga0070659_100004388_pt1 | contig 10075 bp, 11 predicted proteins | sample KBSC23metaG_FD_64666 | JGI IMG/M metagenome (GOLD analysis project Ga0070659, IMG submission 64666) | Corn rhizosphere microbial communities from Kellogg Biological Station, Michigan, USA - KBS C2-3 metaG | ecosystem: Host-associated > Plants > Roots > Rhizosphere > Soil ...
CGGTGCGAATTTGCGCATCGACTAAGGCATAGATCTTCGCACTCACCTCGGTAAAACCGGCATGCGTCACGTTGGCCAAGCGAGTCACGACTTCGCCCATTTGACCGACAACCTCTGCTGTTTGGGCCACTACTTGATCCGTTCTAGCTTGCGACTCCTGGAGCTGGGCCTGAGATTCTTGTAGCAGTTGAATATCCGAAGCAAACTGAGCTTGTTGCTCCACGATAAACGCCATCTTTTGATCGAACTCTTCGTTGTGCATATTCATCATGAGGATCTCCTTTGTGAGTTAAGGCAAGTTTAGCGAATGCTCTTTCAATTACCAAACGAGCAATCCAACTATTCGTTATATGGGAACTGCCTATAAATCAATGACGAGATCATGAGGCGCGCCTGATAATAACGCGGTTCCATTGTAATGCAGCAGAGACTTCACTCTGTTCTTTGAGCCATTCATATTAATCCTAGTAGCCGTTCCAACCGTCGCGGTAGCCGTTCTCAAATCCAGCACGGAAATACTGCTGATAAATCGCCTTATCTCCTAGCCGCGTGTTATAGCCCTTCGTTGCGTCCTTGTAAGCGCTCTCATTCTCAAAGTCGAACCGCTCGCCGCGGCTACGGTCGTTGCGCCCAGCCTTGATTCCCTCTTCTTAGCCCGCCTGAAGTGCCGTCTGCCCGAGCACGGCAGAACCGCCCCAGTTCGGGTTGCCCCGGTCAGGTCCGCGCTTCCCCTGCCGCTGTACTACGACTACGCTCCCCGCAACTGTCACCAGGCACATAACGATCACCGATGCCGGCACAATTCTTAACCAACTTTTATAGGACTTCCTCCCAACATTCATGGATGACTACCTCGCTCTAGGATTAAAATTGCCACAACTTCATAGAAGCGCTTGCTAAGTGGATCCATTCCAAATCAGTTTCAATTTAACCTAAGTCGGATTTGCGATTGCCTATCTTTCCTTTCGTGATGGCGATCGATGACGAGAAGTGCAGTGAGATCTCGCCATGTGCGCAACTCTAGGAAAAGGGTTCCAGCCTGGACAAGACCGTCGGCAGATATTCCGCAACCGTCGGGTGAATATGCATGGCGCGCTGTATTACGGTATACGGCGCCTTCGCATACATAACATCCAGTAAGACGTGGACCACTTCGTCTCCCCCGGTCCCAAGAATCGCGGCACCCAGAATCTGTTTTGTTTGGGCATCGACGGTAATTTTCATGAAGCCTTGCGTCTCACCTTTCTCGAAGGCTCGGGTCACTCCTGTCATCGGATATTTCGCAACAAGGGCAGCACGCCCCGACTTCCTTATTTCAGCATCTGTCAGGCCACAACGGCCCAGCGGTGGATCGATAAACAATCCGTACGTCTGGATTCGGTCAGACACGAGCCGGTGGTCACTGTTGAGGAGATTGTCGGCAACGATCTCGTAGTCGTTATATGCAGTATGCGTAAACGCACCGCGGCCATTGCAATCACCCAGAGCCCAAATGCCGGGCACATTCGTTTGAAGTTGATCGTCAACGATGATGTAGCCGCGTTGGTCGACTGCAATACCAGCTCGGTCGAGACCCAGGTCGTGTGTATTGGGAGTACGACCTACCGCTAAAAGAACGTGAGTTCCCAACACTTCGGGCGGACCATCATCACATTTCACTCCCACAGTAATCCCGCCCTCAGCCATCGCCAGTGATATGCATTTTGCATTCAACTGAATTCGAATCCCCTCTGTCTCCAGAATATCGAGGACGGCTGCGGAAACATCTTCGTCTTCCCTTCCAATCAGACGCGGCCCCATCTCGATAATTGTGACTTCGCTCCCGAAGCGACGATACATTTGAGCGAATTCCAACCCGACATAACTTCCGCCGACAATGACGAGATGCTTCGGCAGGAAGTCGACACCCATCATCGATGAGTTCGTAAGAAAAGGAACCTCATTAATCCCTTTGAGTGGTGGCACGGAGGCGCGCCCACCAACATTGATAAAGATTTTGTCGGCTTCGAGGACCTCATCATTGACCATGACAGTATTCGAAGACTGAAAGCGGGCGTGGCCCCGGATGACTTTGCAATTCTCAAGTCCTCTTAACCGCTCTTCCACGCCCTTGTTCGACCGTCCGGAGATTTCATCCTTGCGTGCTTTAACGCGCTTCATATCAACGCGCACATCGCCATTGACATTGAAACCGTATTCGGCCCCGCGACGCGCGACGTGTGCCGCGTACGCACTGGCGACGAGCGTCTTTGTAGGAATACATCCCGTATTAACGCATGTACCGCCAAACTTATCGCGTTCAATAACCGCGACTGTCATGCCTGCGTGAACCAAACGTACCGCGAGAGCAGGTCCAGCCTGACCGGTCCCGATTATGATTGCATCGAAATGCTGTGACATAAGGACACCTATTCCGTAACGAGCAAAGTACCACTGCGCTCAACACGCAATGCCTTGCTCGTTGGGCTCACTCCATGATTTTCATCATGCGGGTTGTTTATTGCGGCAACTCTGCGCCGGACTGTTCCGCCGCCATGTATTCAGCGTACCAGTCGGACCAGTTGGTATCGCGTTGCCCCGTGCGCTTCTCGTGCTCGCCGTGTGCAGCCTCGGCACGCCGCATCGCACTCGCCAGGTCGTTTGCAGAGCCGTATGACGTCACGCCAGTATCGATGCGTCCGGGCAGTCGCGTTGTGATCTCCTGCAACAGCCAACTGTTTCCATCAGGATCATTAAACGTGGCGAGCGAACGGTAGCTGCCATGTTCGGGATCTGGACCACTTACGGGACCGTTCGATCCGAAGTGAAAGATTTCGCTTACCTCAATGCCAGCCGCCATGATCGCATCCCTGACGGATTCTATGTCAGAGACAATCAGGTAAGTTTTCTGAACTGAACCGGGTGTAGCCGAGGTCAGAGACTTACCGAATTGGACCGAGCACGCGGAGCCGTGCGGCGTGAACTGGAAAACACCGGAGCCAGGCGGGGTGACGTCCTGGCGCCATCCGAGCCTCTGATAAAACTTCTCTGCCCGGTCGACATCAGAGACTGGGATGACGATGACTTCGAGCTTCATTTCAACTGCCGCGACCTTAGGATCTTTGGCGTTATTATCGCGGATTGCATTTGTCGGACTTGCCATGTGCTTCCTCCTTTGCTTTCACTTGAATCGTAAATCAGCCTTAGTTGATGCGAGTATCGCAGATCTTCAAGCCGCGTTTGCAGACGCGGTGAAAGTCGGCGCATTCTTCCTCACAAACTCTTGAACGCTGAGCGGCGCTTTTCCCGTCAGCGTAAGCACGTCGTTCGACATCCGGTCGTAGCGTCCCACGCGATGCAGATCGGCCATCGTTGCGAGGTGGTTGACCAAGTGAAGAGGTAAGCCACGCTCAAGCAACTCTTGTCGCCAGGGACCGACGGGAATGTCTTGATAGGTAATCGTCCGGCCAAGTGCCGTCGAATACTCCTGTGCATAGAAATACATGTTCTCAGACTGTGGGCCAGTCAGGTGATAGATCTTGCCGATGTGCGGTTGCGGATCGGCAAGTAGGGCGGCCACAACGCGCGCAACATCTTGCGCTGCAATCGGCGAGGTCTTGCCCTCGCCGAAAGGTAATCTGATCTGGTTCGATTCCCTGACGGAATCCGCGGTGAAAATCAGGAAGAAGCCTTCAAGAAAGACTGTCGGCCGTACGTGCACGACAGGCAGACCGGACCAGTTCAACGACTGCTCGGAGAGCCACTGCAGCTTGTGCTGCGGGCTCGCGGTGGTTTCGGTGATGCTCATTTGAGAGAGCGTCATCTGCGACATATTGATGAACGCCTTCACGCCATGATACTTGGCCACCGCCGCCACATTGACCGTCGCGGCCAGATAAGCATCCGAAACCGACATGCCGAAGTACATCGTCTCGCATCCGGCAATCACCCTATGCATCGAATCGAGATCCAGCAGATCGCCAACGACTACCTCAGCTCCCATGTCGCGCAAGGCCTGGGCGCGTTTGTCTTCACTGCGGACCATTGCCCGCACCGTTTTGCCTTGCTTCAACAGCAGTTCGGTTATTGTGCGCCCTACAGCACCAACCCGGCCCGCCGCGCCAGTGACCAGAATGGGGTTTGTCATTTTTTCCTCCGCTGCATTTTACAGTGACGACGAGCGTGCACCAATCGCTCTCGGTCGCGAAATCGCAGACAAGTCCGAAGATGCTGGAAACAAGGTCGAGACGGGTGCAAAGAAAGTTTCAGACCAGGTAAAAGCGACAGGCAAAGCGGTCACTGATAAGGACCAAGAACGTTGCTTCAAAGTTAGTCTCAGAGATTTCTCTAACGAGAAGCTGAAGCTTATCGGACATTTGCTTTTGCTCCTGCGCTCCTTTTGATATTCTGCTCACGCTTGCTGCTCGCGTAACTCAAAGTTCAGTACCATCAGTCAAACAAATGAATCCTTCACCTAATCCTTCGACTTTTACTTCGGCGCATGGACGAGCCCGCATAGTAAAGATCTTACTGATCGTGGGCGTCGTCACCACTGGAATATCATTATTGCTTGAGGCGCTTTCATTGGCATTTCCTCCACTGGGCGATGATCAAGAGCTTGGTGACAATCTGATCGGCGCAGCTATCGTGCTATCAATATTTCTGGTCGGAGTTCTCGACTTTATTATCTACCTTACGACAGTCGTCTTTTTCTCAATGTGGCTCTATCGAGCCCATAACAATTTGCGATCATTCGATCCCTGGGGTCGCCTCAACTATTCAGCCGGATGGACCATAGGCAGCTTCTTCGTTCCGTTTGCAAATTTGGTTGTTCCTTATCGTGCTGTAAAAGAAGTATGGCAAAAGAGTCGGCTACCTGAAGACGCCCTTCTGTTTGAGACTGATCCTCCCGCATTATTTCCTATGTGGTGGTTGTTCTGGCTACTCGCATCGTTTGCCGGCAACATCTCTATGCGTTTGTCGTTCAACGAGAATGTATCGGAAAGTACTGCGACGATGATTTCTATAGTTGCGAGCGCCCTGTATATCATTGCGTCGATTTTCGCCTTTCTAGTTGTTCGAGAGATTGATAACAGGCAAGAAGAAGCCAGCGGGAAGGCAAGACTTGAAACTTTCCCAGGGCCGCCACCTCCTCCACCAAACCTGCCGATGTCCGCTAGTGCCGACGCACTAGTCTGAATAACACGTTCAGTGCTGGATCATCAGGAAAAATCAGGGCAGCGTTCAATGAAGTAAATGGGCTTACTCGAGACATTCTCAACCTCGATCTCCAAATCGTTGGGCCAGGTCTCCGATTGTAGATCCTTCACTTCACGCACACGAACGGGCATATCCACAAACTCTTTTTTCTTCAACTTCCGATCTTGAGTTGAAGTGTGAGGTAACTTCTATAAAAGAGACCGCCGCTCCAAAGACAAGGATCAGTTGCAGTGATCGTTTAGCAAACATCGCAACGGGCGCATTTGACGGATTCATTGAGATCCTCCTTCCTAAGGTAAATCCACAGCTTCTCGACCGGGTCCTTCCCTATATCTTTAACCTGGTTATATAGTTTGCTTCATGCGAGTTCTCCGGTTAATGGAAGATCTATTAGCGATCGAAGCCGAAACAAAACTTTTGTTACGGTCGGGCGGTCGCTCTTATGAACAAACATTGATGCAGGAATTGTTGAAGATATTTAAGGAAGCTGAACATCTGTTTGGACCAAGGGATCCCTCATATCAACTGTCCATACCTCGCCTTACCGAGTGTGCCACTTCGCGAACTTACATTTTCCAGCCCTTGCGAATGACCAGAATTTATCTTAGCCGCGAATCCAGGACAAAACCCTGGCTTGCTTCGCTGGAACTTGCTCATGAAGCGATTCATTTGTTGAGCCCGTTTGACTCTCCGACGATCCTGGAAGAGGGGCTTGCCGAATGGTTCGCCCAGAGATACGTGAATCGCATTCATAAGATGTCGTTTGAGAGAGGTTCCAATCCCAGGGCTGATGCTGTGATGCAGGCCGTCTCGATGCTCCTTGATAAGAATGATTTTGTGATAAAGAATTTGAGAACTCGTCAATCAGTAATTTCCAAAATTGATGAAAAACTCCTGGTTGAAGCGGCCGGTATTGAACTCAATCAGGCAAAGTTTCTGAGTGCAGATTTCCGAAGTTATTGGCGAACACCGACTCCGTGGAATGGATTTGCTCAAGGCGCTGAACGCCTTGCTGCCCACCTACGTACTATTTGGAAGTAAGGGAAAGCGTGGAGCCTCGATTACAGTACCGCGAGCGCAGCGACCGGATGCCACACTCAATTTTTCCGCTGTTATTCTCACGATCGCTATCTTGACTGTGGCATCCGGTCGCTCTGCGCGCGGTGCTGTAATGCGGTTACGACTTCTAAGCACTCGCAGTTTCTTACAACCATCGATGCTTGGTTATGTCATTGTCTGAGATCAGGTCGGATTGCACATTCCACAATCGAAGTCTTTTTAGTTACCTCTGTTGGAGCAGTGACCAATACCACAATGGTGTTAGGAACCATTGGCTGGTCGGCAGTGAGGCACTTTTTCACGAAGGGTTCGATATCAGATGAGACTTGAGAGGGACGTAGCATGATTGACCGAAGATCATTCTTCGGGAATCGCGTGTTGCTCCTGGAAGCAAGACTCCAAACTCTTGAGGTCCACCGGAACGCGTGCCTGTGAGCCTTCGGCAGCAGCCCTCAGATATTGGACGGGCCACGAAATTTGTTGTCCCAATTCACGCGCTGCCCGCAATGGCCAATACGGATCTCGAAGGAACTCGCGGGCGACAGCGACAGCATCGGCCTGTCCAGTAACGATGATGTGCTCTGCCTGAACGGAAGACGTGATCATTCCCACTGCACAGGTGAGGATGTTAGCCTCACGACGGATCTGTTCCGCAAACGGCGTTTGATAACCCGGCCCGGACGGGATCTTTGCGCGTTGGACATTGCCGCCGGAAGAACAATCGAGTAGGTCAACCCCAAGTTCTTTTAATTGACGGGAGAGTTCAATTGATTGCTGAAGATCCCAACCACCTTCTGTCCAATCGGTCGCCGAGATACGCACGAACAGCGGTGCTCGTTCCGGCCACGAAGCTCGAACAGCGGTAACAACCTCGCGTAAAAGTCGCGTACGGTTTTCGAATGATCCACCATAAGCATCTGTTCTTTGATTGCTGAGTGGCGACAGGAACTCATGGATGAGATACCCATGAGCAGCGTGAATCTCAATTATACGAAAGCCGGCTTCGCAAGCGCGGCGCGCTGCCGACGCAAAAGCAGAGATGATGCTTTGGATGCCGTCGAGAGAGAGAGCCTGTGGCATCGGATACTCATCGGCGAAAGGTGACGCACTTGGAGCAACGACGTTGCTCCAGCCCCCTTCAGCTTCTGGGACCCTTCCCTGCCCAGCAGCCGGTGCGTAGGTGCTGGCTTTGCGACCCGCATGAGCCAACTGCATCCCAGCCACGCTGCCTTGATCATTAATAAACTTGACGACTCTAGCCAGGGCTTCAATGTGGTCGTCCATCCAGATGCCCAGATCCTGCGGACTTATACGGCCCTCCGGAAGAACTGCAGTTGCTTCGGTAAGCACCAATGCAGCACCGCCTACCGCCCGGCTCCCCAGATGCACAAAATGCCAGTCGTTCGCATATCCCTCCGTGCTGGAATACTGACACATGGGCGAGACAAATACGCGGTTCCTAAACGTAGTGTCACGGATCACGAGAGGATCAAAAAGGTGACTCATAAACTGTCCTCGCTGCAACTTTGCGGCTAAAACGCGTGCTGAGAGATCTTGTCAAGAGTTACACCAGCTCGCATAAAACTTGCCCTTTTCAGAGGTAGAACCCGAATCCCGAGATTGATCGTCCCGCAGAAGAGCGATTGACGAAAATCACGAATTATAGATTAGGAACAGTCGACGTCTCTCGGGGCTCGGGTCTGACTTTCTGAGGCTCAGGCGTGAAGTCTTCGCCGGGATTGATGAAGCGGTTTCTCTCAAAACGATACTGCTTGTCATACAACTGTTTGTATCGACCTTCTCTCCCAAGCAACTCTTCATGCGTACCACGTTCAACGATTTCACCCGCTTCCAAAACCAGTATCTGATCAGCACTACGAATAGTCGAAAGACGATGAGCAATGACGAAAGTGGTTCTTCCGCGCCGCAACGATTGCAACCCATCCTGGATCATCGCTTCACTCTCGCTATCCAGACTCGACGTCGCTTCATCGAGAATCAAGATCTTCGGCTCTGCCAGGATCGCTCGGGCAATCGCAACACGTTGACGTTGACCACCTGATAGCTTCACCCCTCGTTCGCCAACGACCGTGTCATAGCCGTCAGCGAAACCATTGATGAACTCCTCGCAGTGCGCAACTCTACTCGCAGCGATTATCTCTTCACGGGTTGCATGCGGATGTGAGAAACCGATGTTCTCGGCAATGGTGCCGTCAAACAGGAAATTGTCCTGCAAAACCACGCCCAGTTCATGACGGTAATCCCTCAACCGCACTGCTTCAAGATCCCGACCGTCAACGAGGACCTTGCCAGACAAGGGACGATTGAATGCCATCACCAGGCCGATAAGCGTCGATTTTCCCGATCCACTCGAACCGACAAGAGCGGTCGTTGATCCGGCCGGCGCTTTAAAAGAAATATGCTTCAATACGGGTGTGTCGTCGTTGTATTCGAAGCTGACGTTTTCAAACTCAATCTCACCATCGATCTGGCCCAAGGGTTCGCGAGTCTGATCTTCTTCGTCCTCAGTTGCCATACTTCTTATTTCGCGAATTCGATCCAAACCAGCGAAGGCTTCTGTGATTTGAGTCCCGATCGATGCAATTTCCACGAGTGGTGCAGCGACCAGTGCAGTGAAGAAGATGTACATAAAGAAATCGCCGAGCGTCATAGTGCCGGCAAGAATGTCGCGGCCACCTACGAGAGTAAGGATTACGCCAACCAGACCTACGATCAGAGTCGAAAAAGAAGTTACCGCTGAGACGCCAGTCATTGAGCGCTTGACGTTGCGGAAAAGCCGGTGCGCGCCGCGAGCAAAAACTATTTCTTCCCTTTTCTCGGCGGCGTACGCTTTGACGATGCGAATACCACCGAGTGATTCAGTCAACCGGCCGGTAACTTCCGCGTTTATTTGTCCGCGTTCACGAAAAAGCGGGCGCAGTCTCTTGAACGCAGTGGCCATAGCGCCGCCAAACGCTGCGAGCGCGATAATGATTACAGATGTGAGTTTCCAGTTGAGGTAGAACAGAACCGAAAGCGCCAACGCTGCCGTGACCAGACCGCCAACAAGTTGAACAAGGCCGGAGCCGACGAGATTTCGAATTCCCTCAGCGTCGGACATAATACGGGAAATAAGTACACCTGTTTGCGTAGAGTCGAAATATCGTATTGGCAGACGTTCGACATGTTCTTGAACGCTCTTACGCATTTCAGTGATCGCACGCTGTGCAGCAACGCCGAGGATTTGAGACAGTGAGAACGAAGTGATCGCTTGAATCAGAGTCGCTCCGCCCGCTGCGAGTGCGAGGGGAACCAGCAATTCTCCTTTATGTTTTAGTACTACATCATCGATCAGGTATTTCGAAGTGGTGGGTAAGACCAGGCCTACAAGCCGGTTTACAATCATGAGGCACATGCCAAGCGCAAGACGATAACGATGGCGCAAGATTAGTTCGCGCGCATCACGCCACGCGGTAGCAGGTGTGACTTTCTTTTTATCAGGCTTGGTAACGGCTGTACTCATCGAGGTGACACAGAGTAGCAGAGCGCGGGCCAAACAAGAAAAACTCGAGAAATATTAGGATTCCCGATTTGAAACTAACAAACCAACAACTTCTTGTTTTTCTGACGATGTTTTTATGCGAGGACATTTCAGGCCGCAGTAGGCAGATCGGCAATGCGAGACCGGTCAGTACCGAATCGCGGTAGCGTCGGGTGAGTCTCAAAATGCTGACCACTGCTTGATCCTCGAGACTCACCCGACGCTACCGCGATTCGGTACTGACCGGTCTCGCAACTTGATCGTTTGGTTGCGGCC
>Ga0070659_100004390_pt1 | contig 10071 bp, 7 predicted proteins | sample KBSC23metaG_FD_64666 | JGI IMG/M metagenome (GOLD analysis project Ga0070659, IMG submission 64666) | Corn rhizosphere microbial communities from Kellogg Biological Station, Michigan, USA - KBS C2-3 metaG | ecosystem: Host-associated > Plants > Roots > Rhizosphere > Soil ...
CGCGCTGTTCGAAGCCTTGTTCGCCGCGGCCGCCGAACTCAGCCCCGCGATCGAACGCGTCGAGCTGATGTGCCGGGAAGGCAATGCAGGGGCGCTGCGCCTCTACCAACGCCTCGGCTTCGTCGTCGAGGGCCGCTTCCCGCGTCGAGTGCGGCTGGGGGACGGAACGATCGAAGACGATCTGGCGATGGCCAGGAGGCTGTAGTCGGCCTCAGCCCGTCTGCGGCAGGGCGAAGGCGACCACATAGTCGCCCAGCTTCGTGCCCAGCCCGCCATGACCGCCGGCGGCGATCACCACGAACTGCCGTCCGCTCTTGGGCGAGACGTAGGTCATCGGCGTCGCCTGGCCGCCGGCCGGGAGCCGCGCCTTCCAGAGCTCCTTGCCATTGCGCAGGTCGTAGGCGCGCAGGTACCGGTCGAGGGTCGAGCCGTTGAACGCCAGGCCGCCGGCGGTGACGATCGTTCCGCCGATGTTGGGCGCGCCGATGGGGATCGGCAGGTGCGAGGCGACCTTGAACGGGCCGCTGTCCTCGGCGGCGCCGATCGGCCGCTTCCAGAGCAGCTTGCCGCTCTTCAGGTCGATGGCCTGCATGAACCCCCACGGCGGCTGGGTGCACGGGATGCCGAGCGGCCCCATGAACCCCGTGATGTGGGCGATGTAGGGGGTGCCGACCATCGGGCTCCAGGCGTAGTCGGCCTGCGGTTGGCCCGGCGGCGGCGTCTGCAGGTGGATGCCTTGGGCCGCGGGCGGCCCTTCCTCGCGGCGCATGAGTTCGTTGCGGTAGGGAATGGCGCTGGAGTTGGTCACCAGGACCTTGCGGCCTTCGTCGATCGCCACGCCGCCCCAGTCGACCACGCCCAGCGAGCCGGGAAACACGATGATCGGCTTGTCGACCGTCCAGGGCGTGAACACGCCATCATAGCGCGCGGCCTTGAACTGGATGCGGCAGACGAGCTGATCGAGCGGCGTCGCGCCCCACATGTCGTGCTCGCTCAGGCGGGCCGGCAGCAGCGAGATCGCGGAGAACGGCTGGGTGGGCGAGAGCCGGTCCCCGGGCGCGCCGCCCTGGGGGACCGTGCGTTCCGTGACCGGGAAGATCGGGTGGCCATCGCGGCGGTCGAGCACGAAGATCTCGCCGCGCTTGGTCGACTGCACGACCGCAGGCTCGACGCCGGCCGCCGTCGGCACGTCCACGAGCACGGGCTGGGACGGCACGTCGTAGTCCCAGAGGTCATGGTGCGTGGTCTGGAAGGACCAGCGCGGCCGGCCGGTGTCCAGGTCGAGCGCCACGACGGAGCTGGAATACTTGTCGTCGAACGGGCGGCGCTTGGCGCCCCACCAGTCCGGCGGCGCATTGCCGGTCGGCACATAGACCAGGTTCAACGCCGGGTCGGCGGCGAACGGCGCCCAGGCGTTGGGCGTGTCGCGGGTGTATTCCTGCCCGGCCGGCGGCGCCCCGGTGCGGTCCGGCGCGCCCATGTCCCAGGCCCAGGCGAGCTTGCCGGTGTCGGCGTCGAACGCGCGCACGACGCCTGAGGGTTCGCTGGCCGACATGTTGTCGTTGATCCACCCGCCCAGCACGATCTTGCCGTCGACGACCGTCGGCGGAGAGGTCTGGTAGCTGAACCCCGGCGTGACCTTGCCCATGCCGTCCAGCAGATTCACGAAGCCGGCCTGGCCGAAGTCGCGGCAGGGCTTGCCGGTGTCGGCGTCCACCTCATAGAGGCGCGCATCGACGGTGCCGCCGACGATCCGGCGGGCGCAGGGCCCGGAGGCGCCGGCCTTCTCGTAATAGGAAACCCCGCGGCAGGCGATGACGAACGCCTGGCTCGGATCGGTCTGCGGATTGAACCGCCACTTCTGGCGTCCGGTCTCCGCGTCCAGGGCGAACACCTGGTTGTGCGGGCTGCAGAGATAGACCGTGCCGTTCACCATCAGCGGCGTGTCCTCGAAGGTGAACTCGCGCGGCGCGCCTTCGGTGGGGCCGGGAAGGTCGCCGGTGCGGAAGGTCCATGCGGCCTTCAGGGTGGCGACGTTCGAGGGGTTGATCTGGGCGACCGGCGAGTATCGCGAGCCTTGCAGGGTATTGCCGTAGTTGCGCCATTCGCCGTTGGGCGGGGCCGGCGTGGCCGTCGCCGGGGCGTCCTGGCGCGCCTGGGCGTGGCCGTGCAGCCCGAAGGCGAGCAGCCCGCCGGTGGCCGCGACGAGCAAGGCGGCCGCGGCGCCGACCTCGGCCCGGCCATGCGGCATCCCCCGCCGCTCGGTGAACCCCTGCTGCGCCAGGCCGCGCTGGGTCCAGGGGAACAGCAGCCAGACCCCGAGAACGGCCGGCCCGAGGATGCGCGGCGCGAGCGCCCAGGGGTGGAACCCGACCTCCCACAGCGCCCAGACCAGCGTGTAGATCAGCATGGCTCCGTAGAGCCATGAACCGCGACGGTCGCCTCGCCAGAGGAGCAGGCCCGCGACGATCAGCACGACGCCGGTGATCCCGTACCACCAGGAGCCGCCCAGGCTGATCAGCCAGACGCCGCCGATCAGCAGGTAGAGCCCGATCAGCAACAACAGGGTCGCGAACACAAAGGGTCGTTTCGTCCAGGGCGCGGCGCGCCGGCTGTCGTCCATCACAGGCCTCCATGGCGCGCATCCAGCGTGGGAAGAGGGCGGAGAGGGCTTCGCACCCTCTCCGTGAAGGATGCTCGACGAACCGCGGAACAGACACTCCGCTCGCGAAGTTCCATCGTCCTCCGATGTATTTTCCAGGGGCTTGACGATGGGCTGGAGCGACGACCTTTCGGATCGGGGCTATGAGCTGGGTCTCGAGTACAAGGCCGAGGTGGCGGGCGACCTGTCGGGCGGCCTGCGCGCGGGCTCGACTACTCCCATCTGCTCATCGCCACGGCCGACCTGGACGGCCAGAAGCTATGGGGCTTGAACGGGTTCTTCTAAGCCGTCGAGCCGGGGCGGCGGCTTGACCCCGAAGCTCTCACCGCCCACCTTCCGCGCGGACCAGACGGCCGGGCGATCGCGGCTCTCGCAAGAGGGTCGAGGAAAGTCCGGGCTCCACGACGACATGGCGGCGGGTAACGCCCGCCGGGGGCGACCCCAGGGATAGCGCCACAGAAAGCAAACCTCCGCTCTTCACGGGCGGGAAGGGTGAAAGGGTGGGGTAAGAGCCCACCGCGTCGCTGGTGACAGGGACGGCATGGCAAGCCCCGCCAGGAGCAAGACCGAATAGGGACCGTGCGCCTCCAGAGACTTCGGTCGATGAGGGCAGGGCTGTCGTAGGCCTGGGCGGTCCGGGTAGGTCGCGAGAACCGTCCCGCGAGGGGCGGTCCAGAGGAATGATCGCCGCGTCCGGGGCCTTCGGGTTTCGGGCGGCACAGAACCCGGCTTACAGGCCGTCTGGTCCACTTTCACCGACGACGATGGGACGGAATGACACCGTGGGTTCATTCGTTAACAAGCGAGGCTATGGTTCCCGGTATGTTCTGTGGATAAGAAGATCTCGTTAACCATACTTGGCTGCGACATGTTGGATTCTCTAGGTAAGAGTCGTCTAGAGTCATTTACTCCCAATTCATCCCATGATAGCCCATTCGTACTTCGCTAACCAAACCCGGTTGGGGCGGGCGGCGGCGGCGAAGTTTGGGACAGGCCGGCGGGGCGGCTGGCGTATTAGGGGCTTGGCGCGTGTTTCTCTCGACGTTCGAGAAACAGCTGGACGGGAAGCGGCGCATCGTCGTGCCTCAGGAGTTCCGCGCCCAGACCGCGGGCCCGTTCGACGGGGTCTTCTGTTTTCCGTCCATCGAGGCCGACTGCATCGAGGGCGGCGGCAAGGCCCTGTTCGATCGCTACACGGCGCTGATCGAGGAGTTGGAGTTCGGCGACCCGATCCGCAGCGCGCTGGAGCTGTCGGTGCTGGGCGGCATGGCGCAGCTCTCCTACGACACCGCCGGCCGCATCACCCTGCCCGAGATCCTCTGCCAGCAGTTCGGCCTCACCGACTGGGTCGTGGTGGTGGGCCTGGGCGACCGGTTCCAGATCTGGCGGCGCGACGCCTTCCAGGCGCACCGCGCGGCCCAGCGCGACCTCGCCCGCGAGGGCCTCGCTTCCCTGCGCGCCCAGCAGCGCGCCGCGCGGCTCGCCGCGCCCAGCGTGGGCGCCGGCGGATGACCTCCCCGCACGCGCCCGTCCTGCTCGATGAGGTCGTGGACGCGCTGCAACCCCGCGCCGGCCAGACCCTGGTGGACGGAACCTTCGGCGCGGGCGGCTACAGCCGCGCCCTGCTGGGCGCCGGCGCCCGCGTCATCGCCTTCGACCGCGACCCGACCGCCCGGCGCTTCGCAGACGGTCTGCCGGGCGACCGCTTCCGCCTGGTCGAGCGCCGGTTCTCCGAGCTGGACGCCGAGACCGGCGCGGCGGCGGTCGACGGTGTGGTCTTCGATATCGGCGTCTCGTCCATGCAACTGGACGAGGCCGAGCGCGGCTTCTCCTTCATGCGCGACGGGCCGCTGGACATGCGCATGGCGGCCGACGGCCCCACGGCCGCCGACCTGGTGAACGAGGCCGAGCCGGCCGAGCTCGCCCGCATCCTGTTCGTCTATGGCGAGGAGCGCGAGAGCCGCCGCATCGCCCGCGCCATCGCGCGCCGCCGCGAGGAACAGCCGTTCACCCGCACCCTGGAGCTGGCGGAGTTCATCGAAAAGGCCCTGGGTGGCCGCAGGGGCGCCAAGGTCCATCCCGCGACCCGCTCCTTCCAGGCGATCCGCATCGCCGTGAACGAGGAGCTGTCGGAGCTGGAGGCGGGCCTGGCGGCGGCCGAGCGGGCCCTGAAATCCGGCGGTCGCCTCTGCGTCGTCACGTTCCATTCGCTGGAAGACAGAATCGTGAAGACCTTCCTGGGCGTGCGAGCGGGCAAGACGCCGGCGGGGTCGCGCCACGCGCCGCCGGTGAAAGCCGCCGCGGCGCCGAGCTTCCAACTGCTGTTCAACGGCGCCCAGGCGCCGTCGGCGGCGGAGCTGGCGGCGAACCCCCGGGCCCGATCGGCGAAACTGAGGGCGGCGGTGCGTACGGACGCTCCCGTCTGGAGGGCGGCGGCGTGAGCTGGATCAATCGCAGGGTGCGGGGCTTCCGCCTGATCGACCTGGTGGCGCTGGGCCTGCTGGCCGCGCTGATCCTCGGCGTCTATCTGGCCAAGACCATCGCCGGCGGCGAACGCACCAGGATCGCGGTGGTCGAGCGCCACATCGCCGCCGAGAAGGTCCGTATCCGGCTCCTGAAGGCCGAGGTCAGCCACCTGGAGCAGCCGGCCCGGATCGAGCGCCTGTCGGAGACCTACCTCGGCCTGGCCCCGGTGCCGATCAAGCACGAGGCCGGCCCCGACGCCCTGGCGGCGCTCGCCAGCCGGCCGATCGCCCCGCCCAAGGCGCCGGTCACGCCGACGCCCGACCCGATCGCCAACGGCCCGCAGGCGCCCGCCGCGCCGCTCGCCACGCCCACCGTGATTGCCGAGGTCACCCGATGAGCCTGGGACAATCCGCCCTGGGTCCTTCGTGGCTGTCCCAGCGGCTGCTGGGCTGGATCTGGCGCCTGGAGCACGCCTTCGAGCGCGCCCGTGCGTCGGGCCGGGCGGAAGACGACACCCGCATCCGCATCTTCTTCATCCTGGCCCTGTTCAGCGCGGGGTTCCTGGTCCTGGCGATCGGGGCGACGCACGCGGCGCTGTTCTCCGATGCCGGCAAGGGGGACTACGTCCGCCCGATGGGTGCGGCGCGCGCCGACCTCGTCGACCGCAACGGCCAGCTCCTGGCCGCCGACCTGCTGCACTACGGCCTCTATATCGACCCGCGCGAGATCTGGGACACCGAGGAGACCCGCCGGGCGCTGTTCGCCAACCTGCCGGACCTGACCCCGCAGCGCCTGGAGCGCGCGCTGCAGGCGGGCCGGCGCACCTATGTGCTGGGCGGCCTGACCCCCGAACTGCGCGCCAAGGTGCATGGCCTGGGCCTGCCCGGGGTCAGCTTCGAGCCCGAGGAGAAGCGGGTCTATCCGCTGGGCTACACCGCCGCCCACATAATCGGCTTCGCCGACACCGGCGGCGAGGGCCTGACGGGGGCCGAGGCGGCGTTCAACGACCAGATCCGCGCCGCCGCCGCCAGCCAGGGCTCGGTGCCGCTCTCCATCGACCTGCGCGTCCAGGCGGCGCTCGAGGACGAACTCTACAAGGCCACGGCGCACTTCCATCCAAAAGGGGCCGCGGGCGTTGTGGTGAATGTCCACACCGGCGAGATCCTGGGCTTGGCCAGCTATCCGACCTTCGATCCGAACCGGCCCGGCGAGGCCAGCCTCAACGCGCGGCTGAACCGCGCGGCCGGCGCAGTCTACGAGATGGGCTCGACCTTCAAGGGCTTCACGGTGTCGATCGGGCTCGACACCAAGGTCGCCACCCCGTCCTCCACCTACGACGCGACGCATCCGCTGCAGATCGGCTACCGCACGATCCACGACTACCACGCGACCCACGCCATGCTGACCCTGGTCGAGGTGTTCCAGCATTCCTCCAACATCGGCACCGCTCGGCTTGCCGAACAGATCGGCGTGGAGCGGCTGCACAGCTACTTCAAGGCTTTCGGCCTGCTGGACCCGGCCAAGGTTGAGCTGATCGAGACCGCGCGACCCCTGACGCCTCGCGTGTGGAACGAGGACACGCTGGCGTCCACCTCCTTCGGCCACGGCATGAACGTGAGCCCGCTCGCCGTCGCGCGCGCCTACTCCGGCCTGTTGAACGGCGGCGAGCTCCTGCCTCTGACCATCAGGAAGCTGCCGCCCGGGACCCAGGTCCATGGTCCGCGGGTCATTTCGCAGGCCACCGCCGCGACCCTGTTGCAGATCATGCGGTCGAACGTGAGCTGCACCTGCGGCTCCGGCAAATCGGCCAACGTCCCGGGCCTCAACGTCGGCGGCAAGACCGGCACCGGCGACAAGTGGGACCCCGTTGCACGCCGCTATTCGACCACCAAGCAGGTTTCATCCTTCGCGGCGGTCTTCCCGACCGACGGGCCGCTCGACGCGCCTCGCTACTTCGTGCTGATCCTTCTGGACGAACCCCAAAAGGACCAGACGGGCCTTGACCCGACGGGCGGCATCGTGGCGGCGCCGGCCGCGGGCAAGGTGATCGAACGGATCGCGCCGTTCCTGGGCGTTCAGCGGCGCGCCGAGACCGATCCTTTCACGCCGGCCGTCGAGACCGCTGACTCTGGGGAGGACCACTGATCATGCGTCTTTCCGATCTCGTGAGGCGCGACCTGAGCTTCGATCCGCAGATCGAAGGCGTCACCGCCGACAGCCGCAAGGTCCGCCCGGGCTACCTGTTCGCGGCCCTGCCGGGGGCCAAGGTCGACGGCCGCAGCTTCGCGCCCCGTGCGGTGGAGCAGGGCGCCGTCGCCGTCCTCGCGGGCCGCGAGATCGAGGGCCTGACGCAGAAGACGGTCATCGCCTCTGACCCGCGGCGCGCCTATGCGCTCGCCGCCGCCGCCTTCTGGGGCGCGCAGCCGCAGACCTGCGTCGCGGTCACCGGCACCAACGGCAAGACCTCGGTCGCCGCCTTCTGCCGCCAGATGTTCGCCGCCGCCGGCTTCAAGGCCGCCAGCATGGGCACGCTCGGCGTGCGGGTCAGTGCGTCCGGGACCGAGGACGAGCAGATCACGCCGCCCGGCCTGACGACGCCCGACGCCGCCGACGTCGCCGAACTGCTGGCCCGCGTGGCGCAGGGCGGGGTGACGCACCTGGCGCTGGAGGCTTCCTCGCACGGCATCGACCAGCGCCGCCTCGACGGGGTGAAGCTCACCGCCGCGGGCTTCCTCAACCTCACCCAGGACCACCTCGACTACCACGGCACGATGGGCGTCTACCGCGCCGCCAAGCTGCGGCTGTTCGAGACCCTGCTGACGCGTGGCAAGACGGCTGTGCTGAACGCCGACTCCGACGCCTACGCCGCCTTCGCCGCCGAGGCGGTGGGCGCGGGCCAGACGGTAATGAGCGTCGGCGAGGCGGGCCAGGGCTTGCAGCTCCTCGAGCGGGTCCTGCTGCCGCACGGCCAACAGCTCAAGCTGCGCTTCGACGGCCAGGCCTACGAGGTGCGCCTGCCGTTGGCCGGCGCGTTCCAGGCCTCGAACGCCCTGGTGGCGGCGGGCCTGTGCATCGCCGCCGGCCTTTCCGTCGAGCAGGCGCTCAGCGGGCTGGAGACCATCGAGGGCGCGCCGGGCCGCCTGCAGCGCGTCGGCCAGGGCCCGCGCGGCGGCGAGGCCTATGTCGACTACGCCCACACGCCGGACGGGCTGGAAACGGTGCTGAAGGCGCTGCGGCCCCACGTGCGCGGCAAGCTGATCGCGGTGTTCGGCGCCGGCGGCGACCGCGATCGCGGCAAGCGCCCGCTGATGGGCGCGATCGCCGCCGAGCTCGCCGACGTCGCCATCGTCACCGACGACAACCCGCGCTCGGAAGTCCCCGCGGCCATCCGCGCCGAAATCCTGGCCGGCGCGGGCCAATCTTCAAGAAAAGGCGGCGCCAAGGAGATCGGCGACCGCCGCGAGGCCATCCGCGCGGGCGCCGCCTTGCTGGAGGACGGTGACATCCTGGTGGTGGCCGGCAAGGGGCACGAGCAGGGCCAGACCGTGGGCGACGTCGTCCACCCGTTCGACGACGTGACCGAAACCCAGGACGCGCTGAGGGGCGCGCGCCATGGCTGAGCCGCTTTGGACCTCGCAGGAGATCGAAGCGGCCACCGGCGGCCGGCTGGCCGGCCAGGCCTTCGCGGCGCGCGGCGTTTCGATCGACACCCGCACGCTTGAACCCGGCGACCTGTTCGTCGCGCTGGGTGGGGTCCGCGACGGCCATGAATTCGTGGGCCAGGCGATGGCCAGGGGCGCGTCGGGCGTGCTGGCGTCGCAGCCGGTGTCGGCGCCGGCGGTGATGGTCCCCGAGGTGCTGCCGGCGCTGGAGCGCCTGGGCGTCGCATCACGGGACCGGGCCCTGCATGCGAAGCGCGGCGCGGTCACCGGCTCGGTCGGCAAGACCAGCGTCACCCAGGCGATCGTGGCGGGGCTGAAGCTCGCCGGGCGCGCTCACTCGTCGGTGAAGTCTTACAACAACCACATCGGCGTGCCGCTCACCCTGGCGCGAATGCCCCGCGACACCGAGCGCGCGGTCTTCGAGATCGGCATGAACCATGCGGACGAGATCCGGCCGCTGACCGGGATGGTCCGCCCGCACGCCGTGGTCGTGACCACCGTGGGGCCGGTCCACACCGAGAACTTCGCGGACGGCGAGGCCGGGGTCGCCCGGGCCAAGGCGGAGATCTTCGAAGGCCTGTGGTCCGGCGGCGTCGCGGTGCTGAACGCCGACGACCGCTGGTTCGAGTTCCTGAAGGACGAGGCGGAGAAGGCGGGGGCGCTGGTGCGCACCTTCGGCCATGGCGACCACTGCGACGCGCGCCTGATCGACTTCCAGGGCGCAGATGGCCATGCGGTCGTCCAGGCGCGGTTCCACGGCAAGGGCCTGGACTTCCCGATCCTGCAGACCGGCTTCCACTGGGGGCTGAATTCGATGGCCGTGCTGCTGCTGCTGGAGGCGCTGCACGTCGACCTCGGCGACAGCTTGGCGGCGCTGGGCAGCTTCGAGCCGCTGGAAGGGCGTGGCGCGGAGCGGACCGTGCATCTGCCCAGGGGCGCCTTCACGCTCATCGACGAGAGCTACAACGCCAACCCGATCTCCATGGCCTCGGCCATCGCCACCCTGGGCGCGCGCCGCACCGGCGGCCGCCGGATCGTGGCGCTCACCGACATGCTCGAGCTCGGCGAGGAAGCCCGCAGCTTCCACGCCGCCCTGGCGGAGCCGCTGGCGCAGGCGGGCGTCGATCTCGCCTTCTGCGCCGGCCCGCTGATGAAATCCCTCTGGGACGCCCTTCCTCCGACTCGGCGCGGCGGTTACGCCGAGACAGCGGCGGAACTTGCGCCGCAGGTCGCACGGGCCGCAGAGCCCGGCGACGTGGTGATGGTGAAGGGCTCGAACGG
>Ga0070659_100004399_pt1 | contig 10065 bp, 11 predicted proteins | sample KBSC23metaG_FD_64666 | JGI IMG/M metagenome (GOLD analysis project Ga0070659, IMG submission 64666) | Corn rhizosphere microbial communities from Kellogg Biological Station, Michigan, USA - KBS C2-3 metaG | ecosystem: Host-associated > Plants > Roots > Rhizosphere > Soil ...
CCGCATCGCGGCGCACGAGATCATGGTCGGCATCCCGGCCATCCGCAACCTGATCCGCGAGGACAAGGTGGCGCAGATGTACTCGTCGATCCAGACCGGCCAGCAGTTCGGCATGCAGACGCTGGACCAGTGCCTGCAGGATCTGGTCAAGCGCGGTGTGGTGACACGCCAGCAGGCGTCCAGTTACGCCAAGAACAAGGACAGTTTCAAGTGAAGCCGGGATTCGGGATTTGGGATTCGGGATTGGTCAGAGCCAAGGCCGGCCCCACTCCCGACGACGGTCTTCGGGGCTTGCGCCGATCCGAGAGATCAGGTCGAAGCCGCGCAGTGCCGTTGGTGTTGACGAATCCCGAATCCCGAATCTCGAATCCCTGAGGTACCGCCATGAGCGATTTCGATTTCACCTCATTCCTGAAACTGATGGTGCACAAGAAGGCCTCCGACCTTTTCATCACCGCCGGCGTGGCGCCGTCGATGAAGGTGCAGGGCCGGATCGTGCCGATCACGCAGAGTCCGCTCAGCGTGCAGCAGTCTCGCGACATGGTGCTCAACGTGATGACGCCGGGCCAGCGCGAGGAGTTCGAAAAGACCCACGAGTGCCAGTTCGCGATTTCCGCGCAGGGCGTGGGCCGCTTCCGCGTGTCGTGCTTCTACCAGCGCAATTGCGTGGGCATGGTGCTGCGCCGGATCGAGTCGAAGATCCCCACCACCGAAGAGCTGAACCTGCCGCCGATCATCAAGCAACTGGCGATGACCAAGCGCGGCATCATCATCTTCGTCGGCGCCACCGGCTCGGGCAAATCGACCTCGCTGGCGGCGATGGTCGGCTACCGCAACCTCAACTCGACCGGCCACATCATTACGATCGAGGATCCCATCGAGTACGTGCACAAGCACGAGGGTTGCATCATCACCCAGCGCGAGGTCGGCATCGACACCGATAGCTGGGACGCGGCGCTGAAGAACACCCTGCGCCAGGCGCCGGACGTCATCATGATCGGCGAGGTGCGCACCCGCGAGGGCATGGATCACGCCATCGCGTTCGCCGAGACCGGTCACCTGGTGTTGTGCACCCTGCACGCCAACAACGCCAACCAGGCGATGGATCGCATCCTGCATTTCTTCCCGGAGGATCGCCGCCAGCAACTGCTGATGGATCTGTCGCTGAATCTCAAGGGCATCGTGGCGCAGATGCTGATCCCGACCCCGGATGGCAAGGCTCGCCGGGTTGCCGTGGAGGTGCTGCTGGGCACGCCGCTGGCGCAGGACTACATCCGCCAGGGCGAGATCCACAAGCTGAAGGAGCTGATGAAGGAATCCACCCTGCTGGGCATGAAGACGTTCGACCAGGCCCTGGTCGAGCTGTACCACGCCGGCGAAATCAGCTACGAGGATGCCTTGCGCTACGCCGACAGCTCCAACGAGGTGCGCCTGCGCATCAAGCTGGCCCAGGGCGGCGACGCGCATACCCTGTCGCAGGGCCTGGAAGGGGTGGAACTGGAGGAAAGCTCCGACGCACGGAACTTCGGCGGCAGCGATCTGCTCAACCGCTGAGCGCGGGTTCGGCAGCACGAAAAAAGGAGCCGGACGGGAATGGCACTTACTTAAGGCGGCCCCGTCCAACCGTTCTTAAGGCGGCCCCGTCCGACCGTTCGCGCTGAGCGTAGCCCGCGCAGCGGGCGGAGTCGAAGCGCAGCCAAGTGCGGTCAGCCGTTGCCGGCGTGTCCTTCGACTTCCTCGCTCCTCAAAGCTGTGGCCATCCATGGCCACTCCCCGCGTGCGGCCCTCGGCCTGCGCTCAGAGCCTGCCCCGGCTTGATCCGGGGGCGAACGGGCTTAAGTGAGTGCCATTCGAGCCTGACGGCTCCTTTTTTTCGTGCCGCCTCGCCCCCGGTCAATGGCCGCTCATGCCGGACGAAGGCATGTCGCCGTGATCCATGATGCGCGCGCCCGGCTCGACCAGCAGGCCGGAGGCGTCGACGCGCTTGACGCCCTTGACTCCTTGCGCCACGCGAACGGCGTGCATCTTTCCGGCTTCGTTGCCGACCGTACCGGTCAGTGTGACTACACCGTCGAGAGTGCTCACCTTGATGTCGGTGGCCGACACGCCCTTGGTGGTGCCGAACTCGGTTTTCACCTTGGTGGTGATCCACGCGTCGGCAGCCCTGTCGGGCACGGTCTGGTTGTCCGACGTGGTCTGCGCCGGTTCGCTGCTTTGCGATGCCACGGCCTGGCTGAGCGGTACGGCGGCGAAAGCGAGCGTGATCCCGGCGGCGATCATGCTGCGGCGAATCAGGGAATGGTTGTGCATGGCGATCTCCTTTGGGGAAGAGAGCTGTCGGGGAGACAGCGTGGCACCGTGGTGTCCGGTATCCGTGCGTCCATGGCAACAGTTGCCGCGTGAATGCGTTGTCGGTGGTCGCCAGGCCGATTCAGCCGGCGACATGGTTTGCGAAGGAGAGGTCAGCAGCATGTTTTCGATGCGTTGCATGCACGCAAAAAAAACCGGAGCGCCGCGGCGCTCCGGCTCTCCCGTCACAGCAGCCTATTTCAGCGTCGTCTGGCTGGTGACCACCATGCCGGTGTCGTCGACGTGCATTTCCGCGTCGATGCGGTCGACGCGCTCGGCCTGCATTTTCATCGCATCGAACTGCGCCTTCGAGCCTGCGGCCGCCTGCGCGGCGCTGTCATCGTGGCCGGCCTTGTCGGCGGATGGTTCGTCGCCGGGGTTCATCGCGTTTGCGGCGGCGGTGAGTGCGTCCGCCTTGTCCTGCATCAGCTGCACCCAGGACAGGTACATCGCGCCGCTCAGGTGCATCCGGCTCATCTGGCCCGCGCTGCCGCCGGGTTCTTTCAAGGTGTCGGCCAGCTTGGCGTCCTCGCCGGCGCCCACGCCCAGCGCCAGCGCCTTGTCGCCCATCGCCACCCAGCCTTGCTGTCCCAGCAGGCCGGCCATCTGCGCCGGCAGCGCCACCGGCTTGCCGTCGCTGGAGGGTTTCAGCTGGGCCAGCGCCGGCACCATCATCTGGCCCATGGCGAGCAGGCCCGCGGGATTGCCGGTGGCCAGCACCAGCCGACCGCTGAAGGTCGGCAGGCTGGAGTTGGCGTTCGGCGTGAGCGTATCCAGCGCGATGCGTACGCCGAGCAGGTCGCCGAACGGCGGGATCGCGGCCTTCTGCATGGCCGGGCCCAGCTTGGCGAAACCGTCGTTGAGGTCGCTCAGCGCGGGGCAGGTGAATGGCTTGGCAGCCACCGCTTCGGCCTGGGCCAGCCAAAACGTGCGCAGGTTGGAAATCGGCAGCGCCAGGCTCAGGTCGAACGGCGCGGTGCCGGCCTGGCCCAGGCCGGGAAGCTCCACCTTGAGTCCCGCGAAGGCCTTGCTGATGTCGTCGGCCAGGGCGATATCCATCCGGCCATCCTGATGTTTGGCATCGAGCCGGGTGTAGCCGAAGCTGATCGTCGGCACCCGCGCCGCGATGCGGGCGGCGTCGGTGCTGCACGCCGGCGAGGTCTGCAGCTGGTTCGCCACCGGCTCGCCGGTCTTGGCCGATTCGGCCTCGGCATGCGCCTTGCGGATCGCGTCGACCAGCGCATCCTTGCCGCCGAGCGCCAGTGGCAGCGCGCGGGTCAGATCCAGTTCGCCCACCAGCCACTGCTTGTAGCCCTTGGCCTTGGCCAGGTCGGCAAGGTGGTCGTCGTCCTGCATGCTCTTCTGCGGCCGATCCAGGCCGAGTGCTTCGCGCAGCATGGCCTGTGACGGGTTGGCAGGCAGCAGCGCCGCCACGGCCTGCTTGCCGACGGTGGCCAGGATCAGCTCGGTGCCCGACTTGACGGAGACATACTTGCGGTAGTTCTGCTTGCCCTCGGTAGCCGCCTCGAGCTTCTTGCCATAGGCGGTTTCGAGCCGGCCGATGAAGGCCTCGAACGCGGCCGGATCGCTGAGCTGGAAACGCAGCACGGGTGCCAGGCCCAGGCCGTAGAACGCGGAATAGCCCTTGAGATCCAGCCCGGCGGACTGGGCGAAGCCTTCTACCGTCTTGCCGTTGAACTCGGCGCGCAGCGCACGCAGCAGGCGCGCGCCGTCGGGATCCTTCTCGGCAAGGCGGTCGGCCGCGGCGTCCATCTGGGCCAGTTGGGAGGGCAGTTGGGCATCGGCCTGCGCCAGCAGCGCTTTGCGGGTACCGTCATCGAGCACATCCAGATTGGCCACGACGTAAGGCGTATCGGCCGGCACGAACGCCAGCGGTGCATCCTTGTCCTTGTGCGAACAGGCGGCCAGCAGGACGCTGGCCAGGCCCATCGCGAGATAGCGTGTTGTCGCGCGCATGGTGATCCCCGGTGTGGTGTGAGCCGCAGCGGTCATTATGCCCGCAAGGCCGGAGTCGTGTCGGGCCGGGGCGGGCCGTTACAGGGTGCCCCCGATGGCGGTGATCGTGCCCGATCAGCGCGCCAATACCTCGTTCAGCACCGCCATGCGCACGAACACGCCGTTGCCGACCTGTTCGAGGATGCGCGACTGGGCGCCGTCGGCCACCTCCGAGGCGATCTCGATGCCGCGGTTGATCGGCCCCGGATGCATCACCAGGCAACCCGTGGCGGCGCGCGCCAGGCGCCGCCGATCCAGCCCGTAGTGCGCGAAGTACGCGGCTTCGTCCGGCAACTCGATGCTCGCCATGCGTTCCTTCTGCAGGCGCAGCATCAGCACGGCGTCGGCGCCTTCGATGGCTTCGTCGAAATCGTGGTGGCGCTGCCCTTCCGGCACTTCGTCCGCGGCGGGCATCAGCTCGGGCGGCGCGCACAGGCGGATCTCCTTCACGCCCAGCGCGGTGAAGGCGTTGATGTCCGAACGGGCCACCCGCGAGTGCTTGATGTCGCCGCAGATCACTACCTTGAGATTCTCGAAGTCCGGCCGATGTTGGCGGATGGTCAGCGCGTCCAGCAGGCCTTGGGTGGGATGCGCATGGTTGCCGTCGCCGGCGTTGATGACCGACACGCCGCTCATCGCGTGGCGCACCAGTTCGTCCGGCGTGCCCGATTGCTTGTGGCGCACGATGATCGCGTCCAGGTGCATCGCCTCGAGCGTGTGCAGGGTATCGAACAGTTCTTCGCCCTTGCTGGTCGAGGACAGGCCGATGTCGAAATTGACCACGTCGGCGCCGAGCCGGCGGGCGGCCAGCTCGAACGAGGTGCGGGTGCGCGTGGACGGCTCGAAGAACAGGTTCAGCACGGTGCGCCCGGCCAGGATGTCGAGCTTGCGCGTGCCGTGGGCGCAGGCATCGCGCAGCGCCTCGGCGCGATCGAGCAGGCGCACGATGGTTTCGCGCGGCAGGTGTTCCAGGGTGGTCAGGTGGCGCAGGCGAGGGCTCATGGAAGGGATTCGCTGGGCGGGGTGGGATCGCGGGTTCAGCGCGGGCATTCGTTGTCGGGGGAGGTGGCGGTCGTGGCCAGCCAGCGTTCGAGGATGACGGCCGCCGCTTCGGCGTCGATGCCGGCCGCGTCGCGACGGCGCTTGAGTCCCGCCGCGCGACCGGCGGCAAACCGCTGCGCGGCCTCCTGCGAACTGTGGCGCTCGTCGACGAAGCTCACCGGCAGGCCGTAGCGCTGCTGCAGCTCGGCGGCGAACGCGCGCGCGCGGCGGCTGGCCGGCTGTTCGGTGCCGTCGAGGGTCAGCGGCAGGCCGACCACCAGGGTGTCGGGCTGCCACTCGCGGCGCAGCGCGTCGAGCCGATCCCAGTCGGGGCCGTGGTCGTGGATGGGGACGGTGGCCAGCGCGCGCGCGGTGGCGGTGAAACGGTTGCCGATGGCCACGCCGGTCAGGCGGCTGCCCACATCGAAACCGAGCACACAGCTCATGCGTGACCCGCGTAGCCGGACAGCTGGCGCGGATCCACCCCGACCAGGCCGGCGGCCGCGCTCCAGCGCTCCTCCAGCGGGGTGTCGAAGACGACCCGGCCGCAGGCCTCGGCGGTGAGCCAGGCATTGGCCATCAGCTCCTGTTCCAGTTGGCCCGCGTCCCAGCCGGCGTAGCCGAGCACCATGATCGCCTGGCGCGGTCCCTCTCCCGCGGCCATCGCCACCAGGATGTCGCGCGAGGTGGTCACCGCCCAATCGGCATTGATGCGATAGCTGGATTCCCAGTCGCCCGCCTCGCGGTGCAACACGAAACCGCGCTCCTGCTGCACCGGGCCGCCGATCAGCACCGGGGCGTCGGCCAGATCGTCGTCCGCGCATTCGAGTTTCATCTGGGCCAGCACATCGCCGAAGCGGTATTCGGACAACTGGTTCACCAGCAGGCCGACGGCGCCATCCTCGTCGTGCTGGCACAGCAGCGCGACGCCGCGCGAGAACGGCGGCTCGGCCAGGCCCGGCATGGCGATCAGGAAATGCCCGGTGAGCGTCGAGGGTTGCATGGCGACCATGCGGCCATTGTAGTCGCAGCCGGAGATGGGCGCAGAGCTTCAGCGGGTCTGCAGCACGTTGTCGGGCTGGAACTGCCAGGTGCGGGTGATGTTGAGTTCGTCGACGTGGTCACCCACCCGGGGCGCCGGCGGAAATGGCGCCGCCAGTCGCACGATGCGTTCGGCGGCGGCGTCCAGGATCTTGTGGCCCGAGCTCTGGATCACGTCGATGTTCTTGATGCTGCCGTCGAGATTCAGCACCACGGTGAGCAGCACGTCGCCGTGCAGGCCGCGCCGGCGGGCCTCCTCGGGGTAGTTCAGGTTGCCGACCCGCTCGACCCGGTCGGACCAGCCGCGCATGTAGGCGGCATAGGCGTATTCGCGGGTGCTTGCGGTGAGGTACTTCACCTTCGGCCGCTTGGCGTAGTCCACCTTCTTGCGGCGCAGCTCGGCGGCCAGTTGGGCGATCGCCTGCTGGCGCTTCAGCTCGGCAGCGGTGGGCGCGTCATGTTGCGGGTCGACCTCGGTCTGCGCGGTGTCGCTGGTGACGCTGAAATCGCTGCGACCGCTGGTGGTGACCATGCGCGTGGGCGTGGCGGGGCGCGGCAGCGGCGTGGCGGTTTCCACCGGCCGTGCCGCCACGCCGGGATCGGGGCGGGGCAGCGCACCGGAGAACAACTGCGAGGGCCGGGCGGCGCGATCGCTGCGGCCGCCGCCGCGGTTGTTGGCCTGGGCCAGGAAATCCGCCTTGTCCGGTGCCTCCCGGTTGGCGACGTTGACCAGGGCGACGTCCAGCGTCGGCAGGCTGGGTTGCGGCTTGGCGAAATGAAAGGTGATGCCGAGCAGCAGCACACCGTGCAGCAGCAGCGAGAACAGGAAGGTGGCGCCGATCGGATCGGGTCGGGTGTTGACGGTTGCAGTCGCACTCACGCAGGGCGGTTTCCACTGACGCGCCGCTCGATGACGTCGAACAGCTGGCCTGCGATGTTAAGCCCGAACTGGGCGTCCAGTTCACGCACGCAGGTCGGGGATGTGACGTTGATCTCGGTCAGGTAGTCGCCGATCACGTCCAGGCCCGTGAACAGCAGCCCGCGCCGGCGCAGCTCCGGCGCCACTTGCGCCACGATCCAGCGGTCGCGTTCGGACAGCGGCACCCCTTCGCCGCGGCCGCCGGCGGCCAGGTTGCCGCGGAACTCGTCGCCTTGCGGGATGCGCGCCAGCGCGTACGGCACCGCCTCGCCGTCGACCACCAGGATGCGCTTGTCGCCGGCAATGATCTCGGGGATGTACTTCTGCGCGATCACCAGTTGCCGATGCGCGCCATGGTGGTCGCCGCCGAGCAGAGTTTCCAGCATCGAATTGAGGTTGCTGTCGCCGTGGCGCACGCGGAAGATGCCGCGGCCGCCCATGCCGTCCAGCGGTTTCAGCACGACTTCGCCGTGCTCGGCGGCGAACCGGCGCAGTTCGGCCGCATCGCGCGCGACCAGGGTCGGCGCGATGCATTGCGGGAAGGCCAGGGCGAACAGCTTCTCGTTGCAGTCGCGCAGCGCCTGCGGGTCGTTGACCACCAGTACCCCGCCGCGCTGGGCCGCCTCCAGCACCATCGTGTCGTAGACGAACTGCGCGTCCACCGGCGGATCCTTGCGCATCAGCACCACGTCGAGCTCGCGCAGGTCGCGCCATTGCGGCTGGCCCAGTGCGTACCAGTGCTGCGGATCGTCGCGCACGTCCAGCGGTGCGCTGCGGACCCAGGGCACGCCATCGCGCAGCGCCAGGTCGCCCTGTTCGAAATAGTGCAGCGCATGGCCGCGCCGGCCGGCCTCCAGCAACATGGCCAGGCTGGTGTCCTTGGCCACTTTGATGGCGTCGATGGGATCCATCAGGATGCCGACCGAGAGGGTCATCGGGGGTTCTCCACGGGTTGCCGGGTTTGTGCGCTGGCGCCGGCAGGCGTGCGGCGACTGGCGGCTATACTAGCTGCGTATCGACGATTGCGCCCGACGGCAGCCGGTTGCGACGCAATGGTGCCAAACTGCGTCAACTTGTGTAACCGGTGGGCATCGCGGGCTATTGTCGCTTGACAGTTTCGATGGGCAGGCAGTAAACAGCAAAGCTTCGGAGGCGCCGCCACGAAGCGGGTTTCGAGCGGTTCGGTCGACGGGATTTCCACATGTGTACCATTGGGCACGACAGTTGCATGTCCTGGTACTTGTCCTGAGCTCGTGGCGGGCCGCAGGGGGGAGTGAGTGAATTTGAACGTAAGCGTTACCGACTTGGCGGGTCTCAAGGTCATGGTGATCGATGACTCCAAGACCATCCGCCGCACCGCGGAGACCCTGCTGAAGAAGGAGGGTTGCGAGGTGTTGACCGCGGTCGACGGGTTCGAAGCGCTGGCCAAGATCTCCGACCAGAAGCCGGCGATCATCTTCGTCGACATCATGATGCCCCGGCTGGACGGTTATCAGACCTGCGCGCTGATCAAGAACAACCCCGAATTCCGCGCCACGCCGGTGATCATGCTCAGCTCGAAGGACGGGCTGTTCGACAAGGCGCGCGGTCGCATCGTGGGCGCCGAGCAATACCTCACCAAGCCGTTCACTCGCGACGAGCTGCTCGGTGCGATCCATCGACATGTCGGCACTGCAGCGAGTCACTGACTGCAGATTCTGAGGGGGACCTGTGGCCAATATTCTCATCATCGACGATTCACCGACCGACGTGCGCGTGTTCACCACGCTGCTGGAGCGGGCCGGACACCAGGTTGCCGCCGTGAGCACCGCCGAGGAAGGCATCGAGCGCGTGCGCGCCGAACAGCCTGATCTCGTCATCATGGACGTGATCATGCCCGGCATGAACGGCTTCCAGGCCACGCGCACGCTTACCCGCGATCCGAAAACCCAGCACGTGCCGGTGGTGATGATCACCACCAAGTCGATGGAGACCGACCGGGTCTGGGGCATGCGCCAGGGTGCCCGCGCGTTCATCACCAAGCCGGTGAACGAGAAGGATCTGCTGGCCTGCATCAACGACTTGCTGTCGAGTGGAACATGAACCCGTCGGCCAACCGCACTCCGTTCGAGATCCTGGCCCGTTACGAGCGGCTGTCGCTGGCGCATGCTTCCGACACGCAGGACAAGCTCGAGGCGCCGGGGCTGTGGCGCGGCATCGGTTTCCGGGTCGGTTCGCGGCTGCTGCTCAGCGGCATCGACGAGATCAACGAGTTGCTGGCCGTGCCGGTGCTGACCCCGGTGCCCGGAACCCAGCCCTGGCTGCTTGGCGTGGCCAACGTGCGCGGCAACCTGGTGCCGGTGGTGGACATCGGCCGCTTCCTGTTTGGCGAGCGCACCCAGCAGTCGGATCGCAGCCGGCTGCTGGTGGTGCGCCAGGGCGGCGGCAGCGTGGCGCTGCTGGTGGACGAAGTGCTCGGTCAACGTACCGTGGACGGAGAGCAGCGGCAGCAGGCACAGGACGAGGACGACCCCCGGCTGGCCCGATTCGTGGACAACCGGGTGGGCGAACAGCAACTGGCGATTTTCAGCATGGGCCGACTGGTGCGCGCACCGGACTTCCGCCAGGCGGCGGCATGACGGCTGCGTGATTCCAGGCAGGGGTGCCGACGCGGGTGGGGCGCGGAAGGCCGCCACCGGCCGGAGCCGCTTCAGGGCGAT
>Ga0070659_100004401_pt1 | contig 10064 bp, 9 predicted proteins | sample KBSC23metaG_FD_64666 | JGI IMG/M metagenome (GOLD analysis project Ga0070659, IMG submission 64666) | Corn rhizosphere microbial communities from Kellogg Biological Station, Michigan, USA - KBS C2-3 metaG | ecosystem: Host-associated > Plants > Roots > Rhizosphere > Soil ...
GAACCGCCTGCCCGACGCGCTGTTCGTGATCGACATCGGCCACGAAGACATCGCCGTGCAGGAAGCCAAGAAGCTCGGCATCCCGGTGATCGCCGTGGTCGACACCAACTACAACCCGGAGCTGGTCGACTACGCCATCCCGGGCAACGACGACGCGATCCGCGCGATCCAGCTGTACGCCCGCGCCGCCGCCGACTCGATCCTCGAAGGCAAGGCCGCCGCGCCGGCTGCCGCCCAGGGCGACGGCAACGACTTCGTCGAGCTGGACGAGGAAGGCAACCCGGTCGCCAAGATCGATCGTCCGCGCCGCGAGGCTGCCCCGCGCAAGTCCGCACCGCGCCGCGAAGGTGGCCGTGGCCCGCGCAACGAAGGCGCGCCCGCCAAGTAAGCGCCTTGGCGGCGATCGCCGATCGCCGCCGGGCCCTGCCGAGATCAACGCGCGACGGCGTTCGTCTGCTGTCGCGCCATCCAAGCATTGGAGAACTACCGATGAGCAATATTTCCGCCCAACTGGTCAAGGAGCTGCGCGAGCGCTCCGGCGCCGGCATGATGGAATGCAAGAAGGCCCTGGTCGAGAACAACGGCGACCTCGACACCGCGATGGAGTGGCTGCGCAAGTCCGGTCTGGCCAAGGCCGACAAGAAGGCCAGCCGCATCGCCGCTGAAGGCCGCATCGTGGCCGCCCAGGCCAGCGGCAAGGCCGTGCTGGTCGAAATCAACTGCGAAACCGATTTCGTCGGCAAGGACGCCAGCTTCCTGAAGTTCAGCGACGCCGTCGCCGACGTCGCGCTGAAGTCCGGCGCCGCCGACGTCGACGCGCTGAAGGCTGCCGCCTACCCCGGCGGCGGCACCGTCGAGGAAGCGGCCAAGGCCCTGATCGCCACCATCGGCGAGAAGATCGACGTGCGCCGCATGGCCCGCGTCGAGAACCACGGCGTGATCGGCAGCTACATCCATGGCGGCCGCATCGGCGTACTGGTTGCGCTGAAGGGCGGCTCCGAGGATCTGGCCAAGGGCATCGCCATGCACGTGGCCGCCATGAACCCGGCGCACATCCGCGCCGAAGACGTGCCGGCCGAGTTCATCGCCAAGGAAAAGGAAATCGCGCTGAGCGTGATGTCCGACAAGGACAAGGCCAAGCCGGCCGAGATCCTGGAGAAAATCATCAGCGGCAAGATCCACAAGATCGTTTCCGAAGTGACCCTGCTCGGTCAGCAGTACGTGCTGGACACCAACATGACGGTGGCCGACGCCCTGAAGAAGGAAGGCGCCGACGTCATCGCTGTGGCCCGCCTGGCCGTCGGCGAAGGCATCGAGAAGGTGGAAGAGGATTTCGCCGCCGAAGTGATGAAGCAGGCCGGCCTGAGGTAAGCGTCAGCACTGCATTGCTTGAAGAAGGCCACGGGGAACCGCGGCCTTCTTTTTTTGTGGCCCTCCGCAAGAGCGCCCCCTCCGGGCACCTTCCCCCGCAAGCGGAGGAAGGCAACAACAGCTGCAGGCGCTTCCTTCCCCCGTTCCACGGGGGAAGGTGTCCGACAGGGCAGATGGGAGAGCGCTCTTGCCCGGCACCACAAGAAAAATCGTGAGTTCCACGCGCCAAATGCCTCACGCCTGCCCGTCAGGCCGCTACACTGTGCCGGTTTGCCCCACACAATCCGGAGACCCCATGAGCGACCAGCCCAAGTACCACCGCATTCTGCTGAAGCTCTCCGGGGAGGCCTTGATGGGCGAGGCCGACTACGGCATCGACCCGAAGGTGATCGGCCGGCTGGCCGAAGAAATCATCGAAGTGCAGCGCACCGGCGTGCAGATCGGCATCGTGATCGGCGGCGGCAACATCTTCCGCGGCGCCGGCCTGGCGGCGGCGGGGATGGATCGGGTCACCGGCGACCACATGGGCATGCTGGCGACCGTGATGAACGCGCTGGCGATGGCCGACGCGATCGAGAAGCACGGCGGCTACGCGCGGGTGATGAGCGCCATCCAGATCCACGACGTGGCCGAGGACTATATCCGCCGCCGCGCGATCCGCCACATCGAGAAGGGCCGCATCGCGCTGTTCGCCGCCGGCACCGGCAACCCGTTCTTCACCACCGACTCGGCCGCTGCGCTGCGCGCGGTGGAGATCGAAGCCAACCTGCTGCTGAAGGCGACCAAGGTGGATGGCGTGTACACCGCCGACCCGGCGCGCCACACCGACGCCACCCGCTACGAACAGCTCACCTACGGCGAGGTGATCCAGCGCAACCTGCAGGTGATGGACACCGCCGCGATCGCGTTGTGCCGCGACCACGGCATGCCGCTGCGCATCTACGACATGACCGTGCCGGGCAACCTCATGCGCATCATGCGCGGCGAATCGATCGGCACCCTGGTCGGCTGAGGGACCGTCCATTTCACGGGCGCCTGGCCGGCACGCGCACCCGGCGGGTGCGATGCCCGCCGCTGCTATAATCAGCTGTTGCCAGATCCATCGGGATACGACACATGCTCAACGACATCAAGAACGATGCCCAGACCCGCATGGGCAAGAGCATCGAATCGCTCAAGCACGACCTCACCCGCATTCGCACCGGTCGCGCCAGCACTACCCTGGTGGATCACATCAAGGTGTCCTACTACGGTGCCGACACGCCGCTGTCGCAGGTCGCCTCGGTGGCGCTGGCCGATGCGCGCACGATCCTCATCACGCCCTGGGAGAAAACCCTGGTGGCGCCGATCGAGAAGGCCCTGATGGCCTCGGATCTCGGCATCACGCCGACCACCGCCGGCACGGTGATTCGCCTGAACATGCCCGCCCTGACCGAAGAGCGCCGCAAGGAGTTGGCCAAGCATGTCGGCCATGAAGGCGAGAACGCGAAAATCGCCATCCGCAACGTGCGCCGCGATGCCCTGCAGCAGGTGAAGGATCTGCTCAAGGAGAAGCAGATCACCGAGGACGAGGATCGCCGTTTCGACGACGAGATCCAGAAACTCACCGATCGCGCGGTCAAGGACGTCGACGCGGTGGTCAAGGCCAAGGAAGAGGAGCTGATGGCGCTCTGAGCGCCATCGCGCCGCCCATGCCAGGCGCCAAGGCAGCCCGGGTTCCCCGGCATATCGCCATCGTGATGGACGGCAACGGACGCTGGGCCAAGGCCCGGCATCGCCCGCGCAGCTTCGGCCACAACGCCGGGCGCAAGGCGGTACGCGAGGTGATCGAGGCCTGCCTGCGCGAAGAAGTGCGCGTGCTGACCCTGTTCGCCTTTTCCAGCGAAAACTGGCAACGGCCGCAGGATGAGGTCAACGCGTTGATGGGTCTGTTCCTGCGCGCGCTGGACAAGGAAGTGGGCGAACTGCACGGCCATGGCGTGCGCCTGCGCTTCATCGGCGACCTGGCCGCCTTCGACGAGCCGCTGCGGCAGCGCATGCAGGCGGCGATGATCCGCACCGCCGGCAACGCGGCCCTGCAACTGAATATCGCGGTGAGCTACGGCGGCCGCTGGGACATCGTGCAAGCCAGCCGTCGGGCCGCCGCCGCGGTGGCGCGTGGCGAGCTGCACGCGGACGACATCGACGAGGCGCGACTGGGCCAGTGGATGAGCCTGGCCGAGCTGCCGCCGCTGGATCTGTTCATCCGCACCGGCGGCGAACGCCGCATCAGCAACTTCCTGCTGTGGCAGGTCGCTTATGCCGAGCTGTACTTTACCGACACCTTGTGGCCCGATTTCGACCAGGCTTGCCTGCGCCAGGCCATCGAAGACTATGCCTGCCGCGAGCGCCGCTACGGCCGCACCAGCGAGCAGGTCGTCACCACCCCCTAGAGGATTCCCATGCTGCTTCAGCGCATTCTCACCGCCCTGGTGCTCGCGCCGCTGGCGATCCTGATCATCCTGCTGCCGAACACCGGCGTCTTCGGTGCGATCGTCGCGCTGGCGTTCCTGGCTGCCTGGTGGGAGTGGGCCCAGCTGAGCGGATTGCGCAACCGTACCGGACGCATCGTGCTGCTGCTGGCGGCGGCCGGCGTGTTCGTGCTGCTCTGGCTGGCGCAGGACACGGCGTGGATGCCCTGGCTGCTGGCGGCGGGTGTGGCCTGGTGGTTGCTGGCCTGCCTGTGGCTGCGCCGTTTCGCGTTTGCCGCGGCGCCCACGCGCGACAACCTGGCGTTGAAGCTGGTCGCCGGTGCGTTCGTCATTTTCCCCGCATGGGTGGCCCTGGCCGGCATCCACGGCCGCGTGCCACACGGCCAGTGGTGGACCCTGCTGGCGCTGGTGATCGTGTGGGTGTCGGACATCGGCGCGTATTTCAGTGGCCGCGCGTTCGGCAAGCGCAAGCTGGCACCGCAGATCAGCCCCGGCAAGACCTGGGCCGGCGCCTATGGCGCGATGGTGGCGGGCGTGCTGGTGGCGCTCGCCGGCGGCTGGCTGCTGGGCGTACGCGGTGCGCAGTTGCCGGCCCTGGCCGTGCTGGCCGCCGCCACCGTGGCGATCTCGATCGTCGGCGACCTGCTCGAAAGCCTGATGAAGCGGCATGCCCAGGTGAAGGACTCGGGCAGCATTTTCCCCGGCCACGGCGGCTTGATGGATCGCCTGGACAGCGTGTTCGCGGCGCTGCCGATATTCGCCGCCGGCCTGTGGTTGCTGAGGTTGTGACGATGCGCCAGATCGCCGTACTCGGCGCCACGGGTTCGATCGGCGGCAGCACGCTGGACGTCATCGCGCGCCACCCGCAGCAGTTCCGCGCCAGCGTGCTGACCGCGCACCGCCGCGTCGACGCGCTGGTCGATTTGTGCGTGCGGCACCGGCCGGATCTCGCCGTCATCGCGGATCCGGCACTGGAAGGCGAACTGGCGCGTCGGCTCGCCGCCGCCGGCGTGCACTGCGAGGTAGCCAGCGGCGCCGCGGCACTGGCGACCGCCGCGGCCGGCGCGCTGTGCGACACCGTGGTGGCCGCGATCGTCGGCGCTGCCGGCCTGGAGTCCACGCTGGCGGCGGCGCGCGCCGGCAAGCGCCTGCTGCTGGCCAACAAGGAATCCATCGTGATGGCCGGGCCGCTGCTGCTGGAAGCCGTCGCCCGCGGCGGCGGCGCGCTGATCCCGGTCGACTCCGAACACAACGCGCTGTTCCAGTGCCTGCCGGGCGGACGCCCCGACCTGGCCCGCAGCGGCGTGCGGCGGCTGATCCTGACCGCCTCCGGCGGCCCGTTCCGCGGCCGCAGCCGCGCCGAACTGGCCCACGTCACCCCGGAGCAGGCCTGCAAGCATCCGAACTGGGTGATGGGCCGCAAGATCTCGGTCGACTCGGCCACCTTGATGAACAAGGGGCTGGAGGTGATCGAGGCGCACCATCTGTTCGCGGCGCCGACCGAGGCCATCGAGGTGGTGGTGCACCCGCAGAGCCTGATCCACTCGATGGTCGAGTACGTCGACGGTTCGGTGCTGGCGCAGCTGGGCAACCCCGACATGCGCACCGCGATCGCCCACGCCCTGGCCTGGCCGGAGCGAACCGAATCCGGCGTGGCCTCGCTGGATCTGGCGGCATGCGTCCCGCTGCAGTTCGAAGCGCCGGATCTGGCCACCTTCCGCTGCCTGGCGCTGGCGTTCCAGGCGCTGCGTGCCGGCGGCGACGCCCCGGCCGTGCTGAGCGCGGCCAACGAAGTGGCGGTGGAGGCCTTCCTCGCCGGCACGCTGGCCTTCCTGTCGATCGCCGACGTGGTCGAAGCCGTGCTTGCGGAACTGCCGGCGCTGGCCGTGGTCGATATCCCGACCCTGCTGGAGCGCGACCGGTCGGCCCGCGATGCCGCCCGGCGGGTACTGCGCAAGGCTTGCTGATATTCTTGTCCCGATGACTTTCCGCTGCGGTACTTGATGACTTCCTTTTTCGGCTCGGTGTTCTGGTTGCTGGTGACGCTCGGCGTGCTGGTGACCTTCCATGAGTTCGGCCACTACTGGGTCGCGCGCCGCTGTGGGGTCAAGGTGCTGCGCTTTTCGGTCGGTTTCGGCAAGGCGCTGTGGAAGCGCGTGGGCCGCGACGGCACCGAGTACTGGATCGCCGCGATCCCGCTGGGCGGCTACGTGAAGATGCTGGACGCGCGCGAAGGCGAGGTCGACCCCGCGCTGCGCGAGCAGGAGTTCACCGGCAAGTCGGTGTGGAAGCGCATCGCCATCGTGGCGGCCGGGCCGGGTTTCAACGTGATCTTCACCATCGCGGCGCTGTGGCTGATGTTCATGCTCGGCCGCAGCGATTTCGCGCCGATCGTCACCGCCACCCCGAACAGCATCGCCGCCGTGGCCGGCATCCAGCCCGGCGACCGCATCCTCAGCGTGAACGGGCGCGACGTCTCCACCTGGAGCGACTCGATGGAGACGATCGGCAACGCGTTGCTGGCGCTGACCCCGCTGCCCATGACGGTGCGCGATCCCGGCGGCCACACCCGCCAGTTGTCGCTGCCGCTGAACCAGTTGCCGGCCGGCCAGCCGATCGACCAGTATTTCGACAAGCTCGGCCTGCGCCTGGCGCCGCCGCCGGCGATCGCCGGTGCGGTGAAACCCGGCCAGCCGGCCGCCCTGGCCGGCATCCAGGGCGGCGACCGGATCGTCAGCGTGAATGGCCAGCCGGTGGCGGATTTCTACAGCCTCGGCAAGCTGGTGCAGGCCGGTGCGGCCAAGTCGCCGCTGCTGTCGATCGCCTTGCTGCGCGACGGCCGGCCGCTGACCGTCGATGTCACGGCGACATGGGAATCGCTGGGTGGGCAACCGGCGAAATGGATGCTCGGCATCGCGCCGCCCCCGCCGGAACCGGCCACCGTGCAGTACTCCCCGGTCAGGGCTCTCGGCGCCGCGTTCGCCACCACCTGGCGCAACACGCGGCAGACCTTCAGCATGATCGGCGAGATGCTCAGCGGCCAGGCATCGACCAAGAACATCTCCAGCGTGATCGGGATCGCCCAGTACGCCAACGCCTCCGCCCAGATGGGGCTGGCGTGGTTCCTACAGTTCCTGGCCATGGTCTCGCTCAGCCTGGCGATCCTGAACCTGCTGCCGATCCCGGTGCTGGATGGCGGACACCTGCTGTATTATCTGATCGAGCTGGTCAAGGGCAGCCCGGTCAGCGAGCAGGCGATGGTCATCGGCCAGTATATCGGGCTGGTGCTGCTGTTCAGCCTGGTCGGGTGGACGCTCTTCAACGACATCCAGCGTACCTTGCTGTCGTGATGCATATCGCCCTCGTCACCGACCCGGCGACCCGTCAGGCCGCGCCCGTACGGGCCGGCATGGCGGTCGGCGTCTTCCGCCGGATTGTTGTTGCGGCGCCCATTTTCGCGGCAGGGTTCACCCCTGTCGCATGCGTTGACGGAGCGGCCTTGCTGGCCGCTTCGTCGAACTAACCCAACGGAACCGACGATGAAGCGTATCGCCGCGCTGATCCTGCTTGCCTCCCTTGCCGCCAACGCGTACGCGTTCGAGCCTTTCGTGATCTCGGACATCCGCATCGACGGACTCAGCCGCATCGCGGCGGGCACCGTGTTCAACTACCTGCCGGTGAACAAGGGCGACAGGCTCACCAACGCCGAAGCCCAGCGCGCCATCCGGGCGCTGTACCAGACCAAGTTCTTCAGCGACGTGGAACTCGATCGCGACGGCAGCATCCTGGTGATCAAGGTGGTCGAGCGACCGTCGATCGCCAAGTTGGAAATCCGCGGCAACCACGACATCAAGACCGACGACCTGAAGAAGGGCCTCAAGCAGACCGGCATCGCCGAGGGCGAGACCTTCGACCGCCTGGCCATCGACGGCGTGCAGCAGGAACTGATCCGCCAGTACTACAACCGCGGCAAGTACAACGTCTCGGTCGAACCTCACGTGACCCGGCTCGACCGCAACCGCGTCGCCATCGACATCGAGATCCGCGAGGGCAAGGCCGCCAAGATCCGCGAGATCAACGTCCTCGGCAACCACGCCTTCACCGACAAGCAGATCCGCGACGATTTCGAATCCGGCACGCCGAACCTGATGTCCTGGTACTCCAAGAACGACCAGTACTCCCGCGAGAAGCTCTCCGGCGACCTGGAGAAGCTGCAGTCCTACTACATGAACCGCGGCTACGCGGATTTCGGCGTGGATTCCACCCAGGTGGCCATCTCGCCCGACAAGCGCAACATGTACATCGACGCCAGCATCAAGGAAGGCGAGATCTACAAGGTCAGCGACGTCAAGCTGCTCGGCGACCTGATACTGCCGGAAAAGACGATGCGCCAGCTGGTGTTCGTCAAGGAAGGCGACATCTTCAACCGCGGCGCGATCGAGAACAGCAGCAAGGCGATCAAGGCGGTACTGTCCAACCTCGGCTACGCCTACGCCAAGGTCACGCCGATCCCCAAGCTGGACAAGGACAAACACACGGTCGACCTGACCATGTACATCGAGCCGGGCCAGCGCGTGTACGTGCGCCGCGTGATCTTCTCCGGCAACACCAAGACCGAGGACAACGTGCTGCGCCGCGAGATGCGCCAGCTCGAAGGCTCCATGTATTCGCAGGCCGCGATCGACCGCTCCAAGATCCGCCTGCAGCGACTGGGCTATTTCAAGAAGGTCGACATCGACAAGAAACTGGTGCCGGGCAGCCAGGATCAGGTTGACGTGACCGTCAAGGTCGAGGAACAGGCCGCAGGCAGCATGCAGTTCGGCATCGGCTACTCGCAATACGCCGGCATCATCCTCAACGCCTCGCTGAGCCAGAACAACCTGTTCGGCACCGGCGACAGCTTCTCGATCAGCGGCTCGCGCAGCTCCTACCAGACCAGCTTCTCGGCCAACTACTACAACCCCTACCTGACCGACAACGGCATCGGCATCGGCTACAGCGCGAACTATTCGAAGACCGACTACGGCAATACCGACTACGCCAACTACAGCACCAGCGCCAAGGGCTTCTCCAGCTACCTGGGCATCCCGATCAGTGAAACCGACGGCATCCGGGTGGGCCTGGGCGTCAGCAGCAACAAGGTCAACCTGTTCCCCGGCTACAGCCCGCTGGAACTGATCGATTACCAGAACCAGATCGGCAACAAGACGATCCATTCATGGACCGGCACGCTGGGCTGGAACCACGATACCCGCAACGGCTACTGGGCGCCCACCCGCGGCGGCCTGCTGTCGGCGCAGACCGAGATCGCCCTGCCCGGTTCCACCGTGCAGTACTGGAAACTCACCGCCGAAGCCAACCACTACTGGCCGATCGGCAAGGGCTTCGTGCTGTACCTCGACGGCCAGGTCGGCTACGGCAAGACCTATGGAAAGAACGGCATCAGCGACGACCAGTTTGCCGCCCTGAAGACCGCCACCGAGGCACAACGGCCCGCAGGCTATGTGCTGCAGGACATGCGTCAGGATTTCCCGTTCTTCGCCAACTTCTCCTCCGGCGGCGTGCGCGACGTGCGTGGCTTCCAGGACAACACACTCGGCCCGCGCGTGTGCATCGACGGCAGCATGCCGGACGCCACAGGCAATTGCTTCGGCGGCTACTGGGCGCAGCCCATCGGCGGCTCGTTCAAGGTACTCGGCACGGCCGAGCTCTACCTGCCGCTGCCGTTCCTGAAGGACATCAACACCGCGCGCGTGTCGCTGTTCACCGACGTCGGCAACGTCTACCGGGATTACCGCAGCTTCAATGCCAGCACCTTGCGCGCCTCGGCCGGCGTGTCGCTGCACTGGCAGGCCCCGATCGGCCCGCTGATCATCAGCCTCGCGGTGCCGTTCCGTTCGCAGAAATCCGACGGCCATTACGAGGAACGCATCCAGTTCACCTTCGGCAGCCAGTTCTGATCGCAGGCCGCCAAGGACGCTCCGATCCATCCGGAGCCCGCCCGGACCGTGCAGGAAAACGCGGCGATGCCGCGCTTTCTTTTTCACCGGCAGGCACGCTGCGGCGCGTGATGCCGCGCCCTACAATGACGCGCACGCTTCGGAGCAGGCATGAACGCATTCCATTATTCGGTGGCCGAACTGGCCGAACGGTTCGATCTGGGCGTTAGGGGTGACGGTGCGCGCGCGCTGACCGGCGTGGGCACGCTCGCCGGCGCCGGCG
>Ga0070659_100004403_pt1 | contig 10062 bp, 9 predicted proteins | sample KBSC23metaG_FD_64666 | JGI IMG/M metagenome (GOLD analysis project Ga0070659, IMG submission 64666) | Corn rhizosphere microbial communities from Kellogg Biological Station, Michigan, USA - KBS C2-3 metaG | ecosystem: Host-associated > Plants > Roots > Rhizosphere > Soil ...
GTTTGGGTTCGGGGAGCGGGAAGACTTCTTCGGTGAAGGCGTCGGTTTGTGGCTGGTTGTCGGGTTCGGGTGGGTTGGCGGTTGGTTGGGGGAAACGCAGATCCTCCGCCTGCGGCGAAGGATGACAACCAATGGGGGGCGCTTCGTTTTGTGATGCGGAGGTGCTGTTTTGTGGTGAGGAGGTGCTGTCCTGTGGTGAGGAGGTGCTGTCCTGTGGTGAGGAGGTGCTGTCCTGGGGTGAGGAGGTGCTGTCCTGGGGAGAGGAGGGCTCGTTGGTGTGGGGGTGGTCTTCGTGGTGGCGGGCGATGTTGAGGGTGGCGAGCTGGAGTCCGTAGAGGAGGGTTCCGGCGCGGCGGCGGTCGATGTTGTTGGAGGCGAGGTTGGTGATGATGGTGCCGATGGCCTGCTGGATGGCGGCGCGGGAGGTGGGCGCGGGCAGTGTAACGGGGTTGCGGCGGGCGTAGCGGGCCTGGGGGTCGGGAACGGGCTTGCGCTCGGCGTGGTGGAAGTAGCAGTGGTGCTCGGCGCGGAGGGCGTAGCTGCCGCAGCGGCGTCCGTCGTCGAAGATGTGGCGGCAGCGGAGGTGGTCGGGGACCTCGCGGCAGAGGTCGGTGATGGAGTCGAGCATGGGTACCCCCCTCCCGGGGGAAAGTAGGCAAAATCCTTTGAACAAAGGAGTTAGGTTCGGACCTCGGTGGTTCGGTGCGGATTGAAGCGAGACGCGGATTCCCTTCGGGAATGACAAACAAAACGTGTGAGGCGAGGGACAGGGTTAAAGGCGAAGGCCCGGCTTTTTGGCCGGGCCTGTACTTGGGGCTACTTTTATTTTAACGGGTGGAGGGAAACTGGCCCGCCACGTTGGGTGGGGATATTTTTGTGTGCGAAGTGGTTTGGTTGGTTTGGGTTGGAGGGTTTTTGGGTTGAGGGATGAGGGTTTGGGGGCTTGACAGCGATTTGGGTGCGAGATGTGTCGGGCCTTCAGCCCTTTGGGTCTTGGGTGGTCGGGTACCTAGGGCTTCGCCCTAGGCTGGTATGGGGCGCGCCTTTGGCGCTTGATGGGGTGGGCTGCGAGCTTGTAACTTATGGGTTACAGGGATTTGGTATGCGGACGAAGAAGTATGATGCGGCGGAGTTTCTGACGGATGATGAGACCATCTCGGCGTATCTGACGGAGGCTCTGGAGAGCGACGATCCGCGCTATATTGCGAAAGCGTTGGGCGCGGTGGCGCGGGCACGGGGTGGGATTGCTCAGCTCGCCCGCGATACGGGGATTGCGCGTGAGGCGCTATACCGGGCATTGAGTGAGACGGGGAACCCGGAGTTAGGGACGGTGCTGAAGGTTGTCCATGCGCTCGGGGTGCGGTTGTCGGCTACGCTGGTGGCTTGATTTCGTGTTTGCTATATTTGGGGACCTTGTATCCGTTGTTCTTTCAGACTTGGAGTTGCGATGAGCAAAATGTTCCAATACGAGCCTTACGGTCCTTTCAAAGTTCCACTTGAAAGTGGTCGCATATCAAAAAATCTAAAGAAATTTTGGGAAGAAGTTGATACGCAAAAGTCCGGGCTACCAGAGGCAGTTGGCTGCTACATTTTCGCTGTGAAAAGGGCATCTGCGTCTATACCCTTCTATGTCGGCAAAACGGTAAGACTCGGATTCAACAAAGAAGTTTTCCAGCCATCCAAAGAGCTGCAAGTTGCTTTACTGGGAACTCTTGAAAATGGGGACGTCGAACTTTATCTAATCCCAAGAGTGACCAATACCGGCAAGCCTAGAGGAAAATATGGCGGGAACGTAAGACAGAGCCACGACGGGAAGATCGCCATGTTAGAAGAGCTTTTGATTGGGTTAGCTCTTGCGAAAAACCCCGACTTGGGAAATGTGAAAGGAAGGAAACAGATTCAACTGCCGGGGGTCATGAACGAATCAGGCGAGCGGAGGTCGCCCGACGCTGACAGGCTCGCAGCGCTCCTCGGAATAGCGGAACAGAAAGCGGCGTATAAGTAGGTCGGATGACAATGCGCCAAATCTTTTTTGCTAGTGGGGTTCAGCAGTGGTCGAAGCGATGACGACAGTCTTCGCGTTGAGAAACTCCCTCATCCCGGCGGCGGAGAGTTCGCGGCCGTAGCCGGAGTGTTTGATGCCTCCGAAGGGCAGGCGCGGGTCGCTGGCGACCATCTCGTTGAGGAAGACGGCCCCGGCTTGAATCTCGTGGATGAGGCGCTGCTGCTCGGTGGGGTCGCGGGTCCACCCGCTGGCGGCGAGGCCGAAGGGCGTGTCGTTGGCGATGGCGATGGCTTCGTCGAGGTCGCGCACGCGGAAGAGCATGGCGACCGGGCCGAAGATCTCTTCGCGGTAGACGGGCGAGTTGCGCGGGACGCCGGTAAGGACGGTGGGCTCGAAGTAGTTGCCTGCGCCCGCCATGCGCTGGCCTCCGGTGAGGACGCGCGCGCCGTCGTGCAGGGCGGCTTCGATCTGCGCTTCGAGGTCTTCGAGGATGCCGAGCGTGGCGAGCGGGCCGAGGTCGGTGTCCTCGCGCATGGGGTCGCCGATGCGCATGGACTCCATCAGGGCGACGAAGCGGGACTCGAAGGCGTCGTAGATCGCGTCGTGGACGAGGAAGCGTTTGGCCGCGATGCAGGACTGGCCGGTGTTGACCAGGCGCGCACGGACGGCGGTTTCGACGGCGTGGTCGAGGTCGGCGGAGGGCAGGACGATGAACGGGTCCGAGCCGCCCAGTTCGAGCACGGATTTTTTGATCAGCCATCCTGCCTGCGCGGCGACGGCGCGGCCCGCGGGCTCGGAGCCGGTGAGCGTGACGGCGGCGATGCGCGGGTCGGCGAGGACGTGCTCGACATGGCGCGCTTCGAGGAGCAGTGTCTGGAACGCACCGCGAGGAAACCCGGCGCGGCGCACGAGCGACTCGATGGTGAGCGCGCACTGCGGCACGTTGGATGCGTGCTTGAGCAGGGCGGTGTTGCCGGACATCAGCGCGGGCGCGAGGAAACGGAAGACCTGCCAGAAGGGGAAGTTCCACGGCATGACGGCAAGGATGACGCCGAGCGGCTCGTAGCGAACGTAGCTGATGCGCGCCTCTGCTGGTGAGCCCGTGGGGATGGATTCGGGCGCAAGGATGCGGGCGGCGTTGTCGGCGTAGTAGCGGCAGGCGGTGGCGCACTTCAGGACTTCCTGCCGCGAGGCATGGATGGGCTTGCCCATCTCGACCGTGATCGTGGCGGCGAGCTCGTCGGTTTCGGTTTCGAGGATGGCGGCGAGCTTGCGCATCCAGAGGGCGCGGTGTTCGAGCGGGATGGCGGCGTAGGTGCGGAAGGTCTCGGCGGCGAGGGCAATTTTGCCGCGGGTCTCTTCTTCGGTGAGCGGGTCGAAGACGCGGATGAGGCGGTTGTTGGCGGGGTTGATGGAGGCGATGGGCATGGGTGTGACGCTCTACTACTCCGATGCTAGAGCAAAATCGGGACCGTGGCGCGGCGAAAAGCGGATTCCTCCGCTGCGCTGCGGAATGGAAACGCAAGAGGGTAGGGAATGGAAATGCAACGTGGGCCGATCGAAGATGGCAGACTACTCTGCTGCGAGTTTAGCAAGCGCGAGCGCGAGCAGGCGCGCGCCGCGGGCGATGTCTTCGGGCGCGGCGTACTCGTCGGGGCGGTGGCTGACGCCGTTGCGGCAGGGGATGAAGATCATCGCAATGGGCGCGATGGCGGCGATGAACGAGGAGTCGTGGTAGGCGCGGCTCACCATTTTTTTGTATGCGATTTTTTCTGCGGCGCAGATGGCTTCGAGCATGCGGACGATGTGCGGGGAGGAGATGGCGGGGGCGTCGGCGTTGATGAGGTGCTCGGTGATTTTGACGCCGCGCCGGTTTTGGATGGCGGCGATGTCGGCGCGGATGGCTTGCATGACACGCTCGCGGCGTGCGGGGTCGGTGTCGCGGATGTCGAGCGCAAGCGTGACGCGGCTGGGGACGCTGTTGACCGCGCCCGGATGCACGTCGCAGGTGCCGACGGTGGCTACGGTGTCGATGGCTTTGGTGGCGAGTGCGTGTTTTTCCACGGACAAGATGAGTTCGGCGGCGGCGCAGAGGGCGTCTTTGCGGTTGGGCATGAGGAGCGCTCCTGCGTGTCCGCCGAGTCCGGCGATGGTGAAGCGATAGCTCGCGGGCGCGGCGATGTTCGCGACGATGCCGATGGGGATGCGCTCGCGATCGAGCAGCGGGCCTTGCTCGATGTGCAGCTCGACCCAGGCGTGGTAGTGGTTCGCGGGGAGCTTGACGGAGGCGAGCGGGCCGGTGAAGCCTGCGTTTGCGCGAACGGCGGCGAGCGTGGATGCCTCGTCTTCGTTTGCGTGGGTGAGGTCGAGTAGCGCGTCGGCGCGAGCAGGGTCGAGGACGCCCGCCATCAGGCGGCTGCCGATGCATCCGATGCCGAACCGCGTGGGTTCTTCGCTGGTGAGCATCACCAATTCGATAGACCGGCGCGGAGTGTAGCCGCTCTGCTTGAGCGCGCGCATCGCTTCAAGCCCGCCGAGGACGCCGACCGTGCCGTCGTACATGCCGGCGTGAGGGATGGCGTCCGTGTGCGAGCCGGTGGCCACGGCGGGGAGCGATGCGTCGGAGCCTTGCCAGCGGATGAACGTGTTGCCTACTGCGTCTTCGCGGACGGCGAAGGCTTCTTGTTGCGCAAGCGATTTGAGCCACGTGCGGGCGCGGAGGTCGTCGGGCGTGAAGACGATGCGGGTGACGGCGGTGCCTTCGGCTGCGGGTTCGACGCTGGTGATCGCGGCGAGGGTGCCGAGTTCGTCGAGGAGGCGGGTCTGGTCGATCTGGATTTGCATCGCACGGGGATTGTAGTGCATTCGCCAGGGTGCTGTGGTGGGCATCGGGCTGAGTGGAGGTTGTACATTCCCACCCATCGCAAAAAGCCGCGATGGATGGGGCACCCGAGCGTTTGTGGCTTTTTGAAAAAGCAGATTCCTCCGCTGCGCTGCGGAATGGAAATGCAAAATGCGCTACGGAATGGAAATGCAAAAACTATCCCAGTGGGTGGCGGTTGGCATCTTTGTAGATGAGGTATTTTGCGGGGTGTTTGCCGATGGCTCCGAACCATTGCGGGCAGTAGGGGGCCATCCAGATGACGTCGCCTGCGGTGACGGGGTACCAGTTGTTTCCTAAACGATAGATGCCGCCGCCTTCGAGCATCACGAGGCCGTGCTCCATGATGTGGACTTCGACCTGGCTGAGCGCGGCTCCGGGTTGGTAGGTCATGGTGTTGACGGCGAAGTCGTGCGCGAACGATGCGGGCAGCAGCGCGCGTACCTGGAGGTCGGGGTCGTCGTTGAGCGGTGTGGAGAGCGCACTGTCTTCGCGGCCAACGAGGACTTCCGGCGGCGATGTGTGTTCAAGCGGTTCGTAGGGTTTTTCGATGACGGCGAGGCGCGTCGTCTGCTGCGCGGTGAGCGTGTGGGATGTGCCTTGCGGAATGTAGGCGAAGCTGCCGGGTGTGAGCGAGTGGAAGCTGGCTTCAGTGGCGAGGTCTGCCGCGCCTTCGAGCATATAGAGGAATCGCTGCGCGTGTGTAAGGCCGAGCGTGCCGCCGGGTTCGAGTTCGGCGGTGTACTGCGTGAAGGCCGCGCCACAGGCGGGCGAGATGTGGACGATGACCTGGGCGCGCTCCATGCCGGGCAGCGTGGTGCGGACGAAGGCGTCGGGCGTGTGGAGCAGATGATCGCGGTGGTTGACGCTGCGTGTGTGGCCAGGATTATGCATGGTCGTCCCTCGGAATGGTTGTATCATCGCGCAGCAAAGAGAGGAACTCGATGGCGGTGTTGAGTACAGCTTCGACATCGTTTGGCAGGACGGTTTCGTCCGGGTGGTGGCTGATGCCGCCGGGGCTGCGCAGGAAGAGCATCGCCGCAGGCAGGCGCTGGGCGACGATCATGGCATCGTGGCCTGCTCCGCTGGGCATTCTGCGAGCGGGCGTCTGCGCTTTTTTCGCAGCGGCTTCGAGCAGGCGCGTGAGGTGCGGGTCCATGGGGACGGCGGGTTGCTCAAGGTGCGTCTGGGTCGCGAGCTTGACTCCGCGTTTGGCTGCGGCGAGTTCTGCGGCGGAGACGAGCGCGCGGACGGCAGCGGTGCGTGCGTCATCGTTGGGGTGGCGCACGTCGAGCGAGGCGGTGACGCGCGCGGCGACAACGTTCCCTGCTCCGGGCTGCGCTTCGATCTTGCCGACGGTGGCGACGAGGCCCGTGTGCTCGTTGGCGTAGGCTTCGACTTCGGTGATCCACTGGGCGGCGGCGGCGAGCGCGTCGCGGCGCAGGTGCATGGGCGTGGTGCCAGCGTGGTTGGCGCGGCCTTCGAAGACGAAGGTCATGCGCGTCTGCCCGGCGATGGCTTCGACGATGCCGAGCGGCAGGCCTTCGCTTTCGAGCAGAGGGCCTTGCTCGATGTGAAGTTCGAGGTACGCGAATGAACCGGCGGCAAGCGCGGCGTTGGGCAACTCGCTCAAGTTGAGTCCGAAGATGCGGATGGCTTCGGCAATGGTGACGCCGTTGCGGTCGGCGCGGGCGAGTGTTTCGGCGTCGAGTTTGCCGATGACGGCGAGGCTGCCGAGGAACGGCGTGCTGAAGCGCACGCCCTCTTCTTCGGAAAAGCCGATCACTTCAATGCTGAAGGGAAGGCTCTGGCCGCGCACCTCCTCAGCGACGGCGATGCCGAGCACGACGCCGAGGATGCCGTCGAAGGCTCCGGCGTTGGGTACGGTGTCGAGATGCGAGCCGAGGACCAGGCGCGGCGCGTGCGCGGTGGGGCCGGGTAGCACGCCGCGCAGGTTGCCTGCCGCGTCGATGCGGACGGACATGGAGGCGGCCTGCATCCACTCGGTAAGGAGCGCGTGGACGCGGCGCACGGGCGGCGAGAGGAAGAGGCGCGTGGTCTCGCCGGGGACTTCAGTGCACGCGGCGATCTGGCGGCAGCGTTCGATGACGCGGGCGGCTCGGTCTGCACGGGTTTTGCTGGTTGCGGTCATGGTTGCTGATTCGCTTAGGGTTGGATGCCATAGCTGTTCAGGAGAAAAGCAGATTCCTCCGCTGCGCTACGGAATGGAAATACTGAAAGAACCGGTGGAACGGAGATGCAGATGAGACACATAACATTTCTCATGGAGTGCGGCGGAGGCGGGCTTCAATGTGGCCGTGGGGCTCGTCGGTGGGGACGAAGATCTCGTTGGGGTTGTCCTGGCCGAAGCGGGAGAGATCGACGAGCAGGCAGTGCTTGTTGGGCATGGTGAGGTGCATGTCGTCGATCTCGGGCACAGCTTCGAGCGCGTCGTGCGCCATGGCGTAGAGCGTGTGCTGCACGGATTGGCTGTCGTGCGCGGCGAAGGTGTGGAGCATGGTCTCGCGGATTTTCTTGCGGAGCGAGTCGAAGTTAAGTTGCGCAGAGGTGTAGTGCCACTCGGCGCGGACGGCGGTGCCGAAGAGGCGGTCGGTGGTTTCTTTAAGCGTGGTGAGCGGGTCTTTAATGTAGCCGGTGAAAGCAGAGTGCGCGGTCTTGAGCAGGACGAGGTGATCGAAGCCGGAGTGGATGGTGAAGGGCCGGCCCTGCGCGCGCTCGACGCGAGTGGTCTGGACCTCGTTCGAGCCGTGCATGAAGGTGTCGGGGTGCGGCTGGCCGTCGATGGTGAGACGCCGCCAGAGTGCGGCTTCGATGCGGATAGCCGCGGACGTGACCTGTGGGTTGCGCGAGAGGATGGAATCGGCGAGTTCCCCGGCGTAGTCTTCCATCGTGGTCGCGGTAGAGCTGCGCGCGACGGAGTAGACGGTGTTCTTCATCGTGTCGGTGGGGAGGATGTTCGCGTTATCTCCGGCAGTGTGCGCGGCGTCGAAGTCGCCTTGGAGGAGCACCTCGACGGTCCACTCGCGGAGGTCGTTGCCATGCGGGTGGCGCGTGACCTTCATCAGGCGCACGCGGGATTTGCCGTAGCGGTCTTCGGCGATCTCGATCATGTCAGCTTCCCCGATAGGTGGTGTAGCCGTTGGCGGTGAGCAGCAGCGGGAGGTGGTAGTGCTCGGCTGCGTCGCGGACCTCGAAGGTGATTTCGACGTAGGGATAGAGGCAGGCGGCGCGACGCTGGGCGAAGTAGCCGGATGTATCGAACTGGATGCGGTAGACGCCGGGGGAGAGCGAGTAGCTCTCGGGAAGCAGCGTGGTTACGCGGCCGTTGTTGTCGGTGGCGGTGACGTAGAGCACCGACCAGGTCTCTTCGATAAGGCGCGAGAGCGTGACGGCGAGGGCCGCGGCGGGGCGGCCGGTGGCGAGGTCGAGGACGTGGGTGGAGATGCCCATATTTTTCGTGCTCAAGTGTATATCGCGGCGCGCATCAGCGCGATTCGAGCCAGCGGCGGAGGCGGAGTTCGGTAATCTGGCGCTGCTGTTCGGCGGCTTCGCGGAGTTCGGTTGCGGCGTCGTTGTTCATGCGGGATGCGAGCGCGGCGAGGACTTCAGCAGAGGACTTTCCGGCGGCGCAGATGAGGAAGATGCGTCCGAATTTTTGTTCATAGCGGCGGTTGGCTTCGACCAATTCATGTTTGATGAAGTCGTTCGCGCGTGAGATCGTGCGCTGCTCCTCGGCGGACCAGCGGAGGGATTCGGCGGTGGCGTGAGACTGCGGCTTTTGTTCACCGATGCGCGGGTGGCTATCGAACGCTTCCTGCCAGTCTTCTTGAGGGAGCGCGCGCCAGATGTCGTTTGAATGAGCGATGAGGGAAGTCTCGTCTGCGATGGGACGCGCGGCGGCGAGTATTCGTGCCCATGCGCGTGAGCCGCAGCAGGGCAGAACTTCGCGGGCGGCGGAGTCGGGGTCGAGTGTGTTCCAGCGGGCGAGGGTTGGGTTCATCGGAGTGCGATCTCGCGGCCGGTTGGCGTGGGCATGAAGGTGCCTTCGCTGAAGATGGGTTCGCCGCGCAGCCAGGTAGCGCGGACCTCGCCTCGAAGGGTTTCTCCGAGGTAGGGCGAGATGGGGTGATGGAAGTAGAGATGGTCTGGCGTGACGGTGAACTCGGCGTCGGTGTCGAAAAGGACGAACGTTGCTTCGCGCCCCGGTTCGAGCGCGCCTGCGCAATGGCCGAAGCCAGCGAGCGCGGCTGGAGCGGCGCTCATCCAGCGTGCGATGTGGTCGAGTGTGTAGCCGCGTGCCGTGCATTCGGTGTGGATGATCGGCAGTGCGAGCGAGAGGCTGGCGATGCCGCCCCAGGCCTCATCGAAGCGCGCGGTATCGGAACTGCCTCGGTCTGCGCACTTCATCGCGGGCGGGCATGGGGAGTGGTCGGTGACGATCATGTCGATGTCGCCTGCACCGAGCGCCTGCCAGAGTGCTTCTCGGTTTTTGCGGCCGCGGATGGGTGGGGCGCATTTGTGAACTGCGGAGCTGTCGGGGATCTCTTCGGCGGTGAAGTGGAGGTAGTGCGGACAGGTTTCGACGGTGATGGGGAGGCCCTCGGCGCGGGCGCTGCGGAGGTCGTCGAGCGCGAGCGCAGTGGAGAGATGGACGATGTGCAGCCTGAATCTGTACCGGCGGCAGAGGCCGATCATCATGCGGATAGCTTCGAGTTCAGCTTCGTCGGGGCGCGAGGCGAGGTAGGTGGAATACCTGCACCAGTCCGCGCCTTTGAGAGATTCGGTAGCGCGGTCGATGGGGCCTGCGAGTTCGGCGTGGACGAGCAGCGGCAGGCCGGACCTGGCTATGTGCGGGAGCGTGGCTTCGAGCTGCCGATGGTCGATCATGGTGAAGCCTTCGCAGCCGGGGTGGATGAGGAAGCATTTGTAGCCGAGCACTCCGGCGCGGGCGAGCGGCAGGATGTCGCGCCGATTGTCGGCGACGGCCCCGCCCCAGGGTGCCCAGTCGATGAAGCATTGGCCGCGCGCGGATTCGCGCTTGGCTTCGAGCGCCGCAACGGTCGTGGTCGCGGGCAGGCAGTTCAGCGGCATATCGACGACGGTGGTGATGCCTCCGGCAGCGGCTGCGCGGGTGGCGGTGGGGAAGCCCTCCCAC
>Ga0070659_100004404_pt1 | contig 10060 bp, 7 predicted proteins | sample KBSC23metaG_FD_64666 | JGI IMG/M metagenome (GOLD analysis project Ga0070659, IMG submission 64666) | Corn rhizosphere microbial communities from Kellogg Biological Station, Michigan, USA - KBS C2-3 metaG | ecosystem: Host-associated > Plants > Roots > Rhizosphere > Soil ...
CTGGTGCGCTTCCGCCCGATCATGATGACCACCATGGTCGCCATCCTCGCCGCCCTGCCCATCGCCATCGGCCTCGGCGAAGGCAGCGAACTGCGCCGCCCCCTCGGCATCGCCCTCATCGGCGGCCTGCTGATCTCGCAAAGTCTCACTTTGCTGAGTACACCGGCGCTGTATGTGGTGTTCTCGTGCGTGGCCGAGCGGCGGAAGGCGTGGAGCGCGCGGCGGAGGCTGCGCAAGGGGGCGCGACGCCACCTGGCGGATGCTTGATTGACCGGGCCGTCGCGCGGCGCATGCGTCTGCTTGTCCGCTTTGTGTCCGTGAGGCGGTGGCGAATCGCTGCGGATCGTTCTACTGCGGTATCGGTTGGCCAAACCACGATCTACGAAGTGGCCACAGGTGATGACTTGGCTAAGATTGCCAGGCATTCCTACGGCGGCGTGAATGCATGAAAGCGAATTCTCGACGCAAACCGAGACTAACTCATCAGCCTGGATCGGATCAGGGTCTTTCTGAGCTGCCTGTGCGGCAGCGAACAAGGATCCTTGGCCCCGATGGTGCGCCTGCTGTTTCTGAGCTGCCTATGCGGCAGCGAACTGCCGCGCGGCGCAATAGATCGCGACGCCGGCTTTCTGAGCTGCCTATGCGGCAGCGAACGCGGCAACAGCATCGTGACGGGGCCGGGCGTGTTTCTGAGCTGCCTATGCGGCAGCGAACGCAATGCAACGGTGCACCATGTCGCTGAAATATTTCTGAGCTGCCTATGCGGCAGCGAACGCGACGGTGTTGCGCGCTGCGCCGTAGTTGAGTTTCTGAGCTGCCTATGCGGCAGCGAACGCCTCCATCGCGTCGCCGCGATCCCTCACCACTTTCTGAGCTGCCTATGCGGCAGCGAACAGCGAGCGCAAGCCGCTGTATGACCTGGGCACTTTCTGAGCTGCCTATGCGGCAGCGAACAAGGTGGCGTGCGAAGCATCCGGCCTGCCATGTTTCTGAGCTGCCTATGCGGCAGCGAACTCCGAAAGCTGGGAGTCGTGGCTGTCGGGATCTTTCTGAGCTGCCTATGCGGCAGCGAACAACATGCTGCCCATCTTGCCGTAGAGGCGCACTTTCTGAGCTGCCTATGCGGCAGCGAACGCCTTCGCGGCGGCGCTGCCGGCCGGCGTCCATTTCTGAGCTGCCTATGCGGCAGCGAACGCTTTCGCGGCGGCGCTGCCGGCCGGCGTCCATTTCTGAGCTGCCTATGCGGCAGCGAACATCAAGGGTACGTGTGGACGCAAGGTGATCTTTTTCTGAGCTGCCTATGCGGCAGCGAACATTACAATGCCGCCGGTGCGGTGGTGCTCGATTTTCTGAGCTGCCTATGCGGCAGCGAACCCATGTGCGGTCGATACAGCATGTTCGGGCCGTTTCTGAGCTGCCTATGCGGCAGCGAACTAGAGCTCAACGTGGCTAAGTGTTTGATCATTTGGCGATAAAAGCAAAAAAAGCGGCCGACCTCCTATTTGGAGGCCAGCCGCCAAGTGATTGATTTTTCGGCTGTTGGATGCGGCGCAAAGAATAAGGGTCAGAACCAGGGAATGGTGGTAGTTCCGCCTAGGCCGTAGCTGTTGAAGCTGCCGGGAGTCGCGTCGACAGTGAGTGGACCGAGGGCGACGAACAGGCAAAACGGTTGTCCGGTGCTGTGGCTTCGCAGGTATACGTAGGGAAGGTTGGGGCGGTGTTCCATGCTGGATGGAATGGCCTTGGCCGCTTGTTCCTCTGTTTCACCCTTGCGGCGCATGCGGCGTCTGCGCAAACGCTCGGCGCTGGTCTTGAATTGCTTGCGTTGAACAGTGCGGTGCAATGCATCTGCCGGCACACCGGTGATGTCGGTCATGCGGACGTGATCGCGTACACCCCTGAGCCAATCCGCCTGCGCCAGTTGCCGTAGTGCGTGGTCGCTTCCATGCAGACGCAACGTGGCGCCCAAAGTACGTGGGTTCACGGCGTAGCCTGGAAAACTGATCCCGATGTTGTCCAATCGATGTTGCACCAGGGTGAGATGCAATCTGTTGTACAGCGCACCGAGCAACTGCGGCGCACTGGATTCTGGATCGGGTTTGACGGTGATGTCGATGTAGTGCGTAGTCATGGCGATCAGCCTGCTTCGCCGAACACACCGCCGCGAATGAGTGTGGCGATGACGAAATGCTGCTGCTCCAAGTCAGGCGTCTTGTCCTTGATGATCCAGCCGTCGAGCAAGTTGTAGAAGTCGGTCTTTTCCTTGGGCTGGCGATATGCCTTGCCTTGGGTAGTGACCGAGCCATAGGGCTCGATGGCGATGGGGCCGTTCGCAGCCGCTTCTGGATACCAGGTGTCGATGGTACGCAGGGCGTTGCCGATCTTCTGCGAGTGAATGGCGGCCACGCCATCGACGTCGTACAGTGTCTTGCTTTTGTCGCCGCGGCCGCGATCCAGGATCAGTTCCTGCGAGGGAAACACCTCCTGTCCGGCGCCGATGCGCACGAAGGCAGTGACCTGCAGCAGCACATGGCTATTGCCGGCGAGACCATTGGCGATGAGTGCCGCCAGCTCGGACAGCGACCTCGCTTCTGCGGAAGGTGCCTTGAGGTCGAGCAGCGAATGGGCCAGTGCATCGAAGGTCCAACGGGCCTTTGCCTGGCCATTCTCTACGTGGGCCACAGTTACCTCCACCTGTTCGGCACCGATGCGGTTGCGCCAGAGGAAGCGGCCGTTGGCGAGGTTGGCGGCATAGCGGTTGGCCAATTCGGCAAAGCCGTTCTGTTGGACGTAGCCGGCGACGGTGGCCAGCAGTTTCTGCCGGTAGGTGGCGTCGTTGCAGGCGGAGGGCCGGCCGGTGCCGGCCAGCACGCGCAGGGTGAACTGCACCTTCAGCGTGTCGGTATCGGCGGGCAGGGTGGCCACATCCACCGTTTGCAGATTGGGATTCTGGATGGCGGCATCCAGTTTGGCTGGATCCGTGGCGCCACCTTTCAGGCGGTTGGAGATGGTGCCGCGCACGGATTTTTCGCGCAGCGTGATTGGTGCCCAGTTTTGCGACTCGGTGCGCGCGGCCCAGCTGCCGCCAGACAGCGGGGCATCGGATGGATCGAGCTTGCGCTCGAAGGCGAGGACGGAGGCGGTTTTGAGTTCGTTGGCCATGATGGAATTCCTTGTCGTGTCAGAGAGAGGTGTTGACAGCGCGATAGTCGTTGCGGCAGCGGTACAGTCCCTCGTCGGGTCGGCTGTCGGCGTACCAGAGCAGATCTTGCGGTGCGTGCAGGCGGTGCGGGCCTATCCATTCGCCCATGGAATACAGGCTTTCGACGAAGCGGAAGGGCGTGGTGGCGTCGCGCGCGTTGGTCACACTGCCGGCATCGTGCAGTTCGCCGAGTGCGCCGTAGCCGACTGGAATAGGCACGATCCATCCGAAGCCCTTTTTGCGGTCGTGTTGCCAGGCACCTTTGCCGTCCTCCGCGTTGCCGTCGTAACGCCAGTTGATGCGCGAGAGCGAGAGCCACGCATCAAGTCGGCTGGCGTCGGGCGTGCTGGCCCGCAGCGCCTGCAGGCGTTCGTCGATCAGGCCGTCGCGCGCGACCAGGGCAGAACCTGGCAACAAGCGTGCGCAGAGCATGCGAAACGCCGTGGCCTGGTCGTCGCTGTCGCCGGTGAAGTTGGCCAGCCACGGAAGGTGACGCGAAGTTGGCGCCTGCGTGGTCGGCAACAGCATGCCCCCGGCGATGCGCATGCCTTGCAGCAGATCGAGGATGGTTTTCAGGTCGCGTTGCTGCACGTCCTGATCCCACGGCCCGGCATTCACCGCCAGTACCAGGCTGAGGTCGAGGTGGATGCGCCCTTCCTCGACGATGGCGGCGGTGCCGCCGTCCTTGCCCACCGGATTGCGGGTGAGACGGAAGCTTTTGACGAAACCCCCGTCGGTGGTTTGCTCCCGGCGGTCGTGGCAGACCACGCCCACGGCACCGAACTCCAGATCCAGCCCGACCGCGCGGGCTTTGCGTTCCAGCGCCCACATCAGGCCAAGAAAGGCGGTGATGGACGGGAATCCGTGGGTCAACGGGCTGGAGATGGCGTTGGCGTTGTGCACCTTGAGGTGCGGCAGCACCAGCAGGTGGGTGAAGTGCGGAAGCGTATTCATGCGGCACCTGCCTTGGCGCGGCGTAGCAGCGGGATGGGCCAAGCCACGTCGAGGATGGCTTTACTGGCAAAGTGGCGCATCTCTGCCTCGCCCAGTATTGCCAGTTTGTCGCTGCGTCTGCGCAACTGACCGTTGAGCCAGAGGCCAAAACGGATGGCCACTTCATCGGCCCAGCCGCCGCGCGCGTAGGCCTCGTTGAAGGCAAGATCCTCCTCGCGCCAGTGCAAATGCTCGGCGTCGTCGCGTTCCGGCAGTTCGGTACGCTCGGGATCGAGCCAGAGCTGCTCGCACAGAAGCAGTTGGCAGTCAGCATTGCGGGTCCAGCCGGCACCGCCACGGCCACGCGCGTCCGCGCCGAACAGAGCCAGCGCGTCCGTAATGTCTTGCAAGGATCCCTCTACACGATCTCGGGTTTCCTTGTTTTGATCAGGGTTGACCTTGAGGAAATCCGCAAGCCCACGGATGAGCTGGCGAACTTCATCGAAGGCGAGGAACGCACCGCGCTTTTCGTCGAATACCGAATCGAGCTGGGGCAGATTCGCACCATCGCGTGGTTTCCATGCCGGTGGCGGCAGTGACGCCATCAGGTAGTTCACCCCCCCACGCTCGCTGTTCAGTTGCGAGATGTTCTGCGGTTTGGTGCCACCCAGCTTGCGGGCGACGAGGTCGCGGTAGTCGCGGTAGGTGGCATCGGTCGGCTTGTTGTCACGCTTGGCTTGTCGCGCTTCCTTGTTGGCTTCGCCAAAGCGCGCATCCTGGATGTCGGCGTGCACGGCGTGGGCCAGCGAGCTGGAAAACATCGGCTGCAGCAAATGGTACTGAGCGTCTTCCCGAGGGTCTTCGCCGGCCAGCCAGTAAAGCTGCTTGGCCAAGGGATGGCTGGTCGCTTGCGCTTCCTCGCGAACCAGCGAGGCGAAGGCTTTCATCCAGTCTTCGGCCTGTTCGGCGTCGCCGGAGAGCGCGGCCAGCAGGTCGGCATCACCAGCCTGCATCCAGTCGAGCAAACGACGACCATCGACCTCCAGCTTGAGCAGCTTGAACACGTCCAGCGCCGCGGCATTGCCCACCACATCCACGGCGTAGTCCGCGCCCAGCAGTTGGCTGCCAATCTCGGCTCGCTGCGGCAGGTTGGTCGGGACGATATGCAGGCTGCTGCCGCGCGCGTCCGGGTGGGTGGCCTTGAGCACGTGGGTCACGGCCTGGATCTGACCCACCCGTCGCGCCGCATCGGCCAACCAGGTGGTGTAGTCGTATTTCGATGCTGTGTCGGCATCGTCATCCTTGTTTTTCAGCTTGGCTTCGCGCCGGGCTTCGATAAAGTCGGCGATGGCGGCGCGGAAGAGGCCGGACCGTGATAGGGATTCCGATTTCTCGTTCATTGGGAGTCCTTTCATACACCCTGAGTGGGTGTGCCTGTAGAATCCCCACAGCAGCAAGCCGCCGTGGGGTGCGGATGTATCCGCCTATTCACCTAATGTGATCATGCGTGGGAACTTCCGCACACCAATATCCTCCTGCACAGCTGTCCGTTCGTGCGTTGGGCCGGGTGCTAATCGGCAAGTTGCGATCCGACGCCCAAGCTGCTTCAACAGCTTGGGCGTTTTCATTCTGAAGTCTTGTGTAAGTGAATGTCAACCACAGTGCGCCTAAGCGTAACTAACATACCGCTAAAGAAACATAGATTTCGCTGCCGCAAAGGCAGCTCAGAAAACAGTGCGCTTCAGCGTGCTTCGCTCTTGCTGCCGAATAGGCAGTAGCTACACCTCCGGCAGTGACTACAATGCAATCATTGCAGTCACTGCCGGAGGACTTGCCCATGGCTACCATGACCATTCGAAATCTGGACGACGACCTGAAGGCGCGCTTGCGCCTGCGGGCGGCACGGCACGGGCAGTCGATGGAGGAGGAGGCGCGCAGCATTCTGCGTGCTGCGTTGGCGAATCGTGTCGAAGACGATTCGGGCGCGTCACTGTATGCCGCCATCCGCGCCCATGTGGAACCTTTCGGGGGTATCGACCTGGCATTGCCACCGCGTGAGCCCCAGCGCGATCCGCCGGACTTCGGCGAGTGATCGTGCTGGATACCAACGTGCTGTCGGAGTTCATGCGCCCGCAGCCGGACGAGCGCGTAGTAGCATGGCTGAAGCAGCAGACACGTTCGAACCTGTTCACGACGGCCGTTACGCGCGGTGAAATGTTGTATGAGGTATTGATCCTGCCTGAAGGTCAGCGCAGGACACGCATGCACCAGGAGGTTGAGGCGATCTTTGCCGTTGACATGGCGGGACGCGTGCTTCCTTACGATGAGGCGGCTGCTGATGCGCACGCCGTCGTCGCAGCGACGCTGCGTATTCAGGGGCATCCGGTTGGCCAGTCCGACGCGATGATCGCCGGTATTGTGCGTTCGCACGGAGCCACGCTGGCCACGCGCAATGTGCGCGATTTCGAAGGTTGCGATGTCCCTTTGGTTGATCCCTGGCATTGATCTGCCTCAGCGTTGTTTGGTGAAGCCCAGCCACGGGTGCCAGCGCCAGCCCTGGTCGCTGCTCGGCACCTCCACGGTGGTGAACTTGCGGGCGGCGAGATCGAGCGACATGTTTTGTGCTTCGGCTTGTTCGTTCACCAGTAACGGCAGGTCGAATTCGCCCCAGCAACTGACACTGGGCGCAACATTCAACGCGACCTTGTGAAGCAGCTCCCTGGCAGGGACATAGAGTTTCTCGCCGCGCCGGCTGCCCGGCGCGTCTTCCACGCGATGCGGTAGCAGATCGTCTTCGTCCTCATTGGGCAGCCATGCCAGCGTGGTGCCAGGCTGCTCGTCGTGGCGAAACGGTTGCTGCTGTGGCAGCACGCCAGTAAGCGCGGCCCGTGGGTGTTCCCAAGTCGCGGACGCGTAGTCGCGTTCCAGTCGTGCAGGCGGCGCGGAGCTGCGGCGTGTCGAGCGAATGGCTGTCGCGGGTGGCACCGGCAGCATGGCAGCGCGAATGCGTGCTTGCTCCAGATCCACCCAGCGCTCGCGCGGATGGAGCTCGGTGGCGCGCGGCTGGATGCGCGGCTGGGCGTCAAGGTGGTGGTATTCGTTCTCGGCCAGCAGCATGCGCAGGCTGTGGTTGGCCAGCAGGAAGCGACCATTGTCGCGTTCGGTCTCGAAGCCGGGGCGGGCGAATACCGGCTGGCGACCATCGCGCTGCTTGATGCCTTTGAGGTTGGTGTCGAACACCAACATGTTGGATGTTTGCGGCGGTTTGCGGCGATGGCGTTGCACGCGGCCGGCAAGCTGGATCAGCGAGCGCATCGAGGACGGTTCGGCTACCGCCCAGTCGGCATCCCAGTCGCGGCCCACTTCGCACACTGGCGAGGCCAGCACCACGAACAGGTGATGGTTTTCCGAACCCTTGGCGTCCAACGCGTGGCGAATTTCCGGCAACTGCCATACCGCATCTTTGTTGCGGCGATTGAACGTGGCATCCAGCATGGCCTCGATGGCCGAGCGCTGCGCCAGGGGAAAGCGGGCATGGTATACACACAAATGGATACGGGTGCCTTCCGGTGCAGTGTGCGAGTAAAGCGTGCTGGCCACGTCGAAGATCGGGTCGATGTTGGCCATGCGCACCAGGCCGAAGCTGACGCGCTTGCCGGTGACGGGATCGGGGTGGGCGTGATCGCGGTGCAGGCGCAGGCAGGCGTCGCGCACATGGTTGGCGAACTCCGCATGAATGCGCTCGGGCTGTCTGGCGGCGATGTCGATCGGCAGCAGCTCGGCGAGACGCAAGGGTTCAGCGGCCTGCAGCTTGGCCACGCGGCGCTCGACGAAACGTACGTGGGCGGCTGCAAAGCCGTCATCGTCGGCAAGGGTTCCGGTTTGCGCACCGAATTCGTCCGTCCACATGCAAGGCACTTCGACCGGACGTTCGCTGCCGCCACTACGCCCACGGTTGCGCTGGTAGTGGCGGCGGCCGGCGCGATACGCCATGAACATGCCTTCCACCAGAGCCGGCGGCAGGGTGGCCGAAGACAGCACCACGCGACTGCCGAGCAGTCCGGCCCAATGCATCAGTCGAGTCAGTGCGGGCAGGTCATCGAGGTCGTAGTCGTCCAGCTCGTCGAGCACCAAGTCACTGCTCATCAAGCGCAGCATTGGCGCGATCTGGCGGCCGGCGCGCAGTGACTCGGTGGCTGGCGCGAGGTGGTCGACGGTGCACACCAACATCGGTGCGGAGATCAGCTTGCGGATTTCGGGGTTGGCCAGCGCGCGCGACAGCAGCGGATGATCGACCACATTGCCCTCGTAGAGCACATGGCTGTCTTCCTCGATCAACGCCTGCACGGATGCAGAGCCGCTGGCCTCGGCTTTCGCTTCGTAATGCTTAAACAGGGCGCGGCTGGCCGAGCCGCCGACCAGCACCGCCAGCTCGTCGTCGTTCAAGTGCAGGTCATGGCGATAGCTGCGCCCGGTCTGCAGGGTGAGCGTGCGCAGGCCCAGCGCGTAGCTGACGCGCAGGCCCAGTTGTGGATCGGCCAGGGCATAGAGAATGCGGGCGTTGGCCAGCGTCTTGCCGCAACCGGTGGACGCCATGTTGACGATGAAAGCGCCGTGTTCGCGCGATGCCTCGCGCAGGCCGGTGGCAGCATCGAAGGCTTTGTCCTGCCAGGCAAAGCGCGCGTCGCTGCTGCGCTTGCGCAGGCCACGATGGTTGGCCAGACACGGCAGATGACGTTCGAAATTGGGTAATGCGTGCGCGATCAGGCTCGCGGTGTAGCCCACGCCCAGGAGGTGTTCCAGCAGCGACTGGTTCATCACGCCGGGACGCAAAGTATTGGCAAACACGCCTTGATCGCGTTGCACGAAGCGCTGGCGCTCGGCTTTGGGCTTGCCGCTGTCGTCCAGCCCAAGGCTGGAGTAGTGATGGTCGGCCAACATCAAGCACAGGCGCGAAAGGTGCATCACGTAGGGATTGCCCAGCCAATCCGCGTTGCGTTGCGACTTGAGGTCTAGCAGTGCCTTGGCGACACGGCGGGCCTGTGCCCGCCACTCGGGCGCAACCGCCGGCAGTTCCCCGGCCAGTTGCCAATAGGATCGGGCTTGGGCCGGCGTGGAGCGCTGGTCGATTTCGTTCCAGTCGTGGGCCACGCTGGCCAATGGTGTCTCCAGCCATGCTGGCTCGAAGTGTCCCGCACGTTTTCCCAGCCAGTCCTGGCCACTGCCGTCTTTTCTGGCCTCGGGGATGACCGGCAGTCGGTGATGGGTGACGATCAGCCAGCCAATCGCGGCGGCCAGCGGTGCTCGCATGGTGAGGTTGCGGAATGGATGGCGCTCGATGTTCTCATCCACGCCGTCGCGCAGATAACGCCCAGATGCCGTCCAATCCGCTTCGCTGCCTTCATCCGTGTTGGCCAGCCGCGCGAGCCAACTTTCGTCGTCATCGCCGCCTACGAAGGCCAGGAACAGGCGCAGCGAAACCCATTCGTGGCGATAACGATTGCGTTCGTCGAGCTTGTCTTGCAGGCGTTGCTGGAAGGCCACGCTGGCCTTGCCGAGATCGTGTAGCAGTGCAGCCAGCTGCGCCAGCAGACGGATATCCTGCGCGGTGTGCCAGTCGTTCTCGTCGCCCGCGCGCAATATGTTACGCACCGTGGTGTTGGTTGGCACGGCACCTTCGATATTGAAACGGCTGGCGTTGCCGACGATCCACATCAACTCGCTGTGGTCGCGCCCACGAATCCAGTGGCAAGCCACCGCCGTGTTCTTGCGCGCGGTCTTGCGCAGCAGCTTGCGCAAGGTATCCAGACCGGCCTCGGTGATCGGCGTTTGCCAGGTGCGGTCGCCGCGACGTTCCGCGAACTGGTCGAGGATGCGCCGGGTTTCGGTCAGTGCGCGTTTGTCGCACTGGCTGATCAGCAGGAT
>Ga0070659_100004406_pt1 | contig 10055 bp, 10 predicted proteins | sample KBSC23metaG_FD_64666 | JGI IMG/M metagenome (GOLD analysis project Ga0070659, IMG submission 64666) | Corn rhizosphere microbial communities from Kellogg Biological Station, Michigan, USA - KBS C2-3 metaG | ecosystem: Host-associated > Plants > Roots > Rhizosphere > Soil ...
GCGCAGTGGGGCGCCGAGGCGGCCGAGCTCGTCTTCATGTGCGGCGGCAGCGAGGCCGACATCGAGCGCGTGCGGCCGCTGCTCGACGTCATGGGCAAGGCGGTCTTCCACCTCGGCCCGCTCGGCGCGGGTCACGCGATGAAGTGCCTCAACAACCTCGTCACCGCGAGCAACTTCCTCGCCGTCGTCGAGGCGCTCGCGATCGGCAAGCGCGTCGGCCTCGATCCCGCGGCGATGGTCGATGTCCTCGACCGCTCGACGGGGATGTCGTGGATCTCGCAGACGCACCTGCGTCAGCGTGTCGTCAGCCGCAGCTTCGACGATCCGTTCAAGCTGCAGCTGATGCTGAAGGACATCGGCATCGCGATGGAGCTGGCGAGGAGCGCCGACGTGCCGGCGCCGCTGTCGGCGCTCGGCCACGAGCTCTGGCGCGCGGCCGCGCGCGACGCCGCCGCCGATGCGAGCGTCAGCGAGCTCGCGCGCTGGGTCGAGAAGATGACCAAGACCGAGATCACCGCAGGCGCGTCGCGCCGGTGAGCGGTCGACTTCGCTCGAGCGGATGAACGTCGTCGTCACCGGCGCCCGCGGCTATCTCGGCAGCGCGCTCGTCGCCGCGCTCGGCGCGAGCGGCTGCGACGTCGTCGCGACCGACCGCGACGACGGCGACATCGCCGACCCGATGCACGTGCGCCGGCTCTTCGAAGCGCCGATCGATCGCGTCTTCCACCTTGCCGGAATCGTCAGCGGCGCCGCCGAGGCCGACTGGGATGCCGGCCGCCGCGTCAACCTCGACGCCACGCTGCTGCTGCTCGACCGCTGCCGTGCGCAGGCGCGGCGCGGCGGCCCGATCGTCCGCTTCGTCCACGCGAGCTCGATCGCGGTGTTCGGAACGCCGCTGCCGGCGCGGATCGACGACGCCACCGAGCCGTGGCCGACGCTCAGCTACGGCACGACCAAGCGCATCGTCGAGCTGCTGCTGAGCGACCTCGCGCGCCGCGGCGAAGTCGACGGCCGCGCGCTGCGGCTGTCGGGCGTCGTCGTCCGGCCGCCGCTCGCCAACGGGGCGCTGTCGGCGTTCAACAGCGACGTCATTCGCGAGCCGCTCGCCGGCCGCGACTACGTCTGTCCGGTCGGCCCCGACGCGACGATCTGGGTCGCGTCGAAGCGGACGACGATCGCCAACCTGCTTCGCTTCGCCGACGTCGACGGCGAAGCGATCGGCGCGCAGCGTGCGGTCACCGCACCGGCGCTCGCGGTTTCGATCGGCGAGCTCGTCGCCGCGCTCGGCCGCGTCGACCCTGGCGCGCCGGCGCACGTCCGCTTCGCTGCCGACGCGCGTCTCGAGGCGCAGTTCGGTCGCTGGCCGCGCGACGCGTCGTTCGCGCGCGCCGAGTCGCTCGGTCTCGTGCGCGACGCCTCGATCGACGCCATCATTCGCGAGTACGCCACGCCATGAAGAAGAAGCTCCGCTCCGCCATCGTCCAGGAAGGCCTCGACCGCGCGCCGCACCGCGCGTTCCTGCGCGCGACCGGGATGAGCGACGACGACCTCGGCAAGCCCGTCGTCGCGATCGTCAGCCAGCACGGCGAGAACACACCGTGCTCGATGTCGCTCGGCCCGCAGGCCGACGCGGCGCGCCTCGGCGTCGCCGCGGCGCAGGGCGTCGCGGTGCCGTTCACGACGATCTCGGTCTCCGACGGCGTCTCGATGAACCACCGCGGCATGCGCATGAGCCTGGTCTCGCGCGAGCTGATCGCCGACTCGATCGAAGCGGTGATGCAGGCGCATCAGTACGACGCGCTGGTCGGCTTCGCCGGCTGCGACAAGACGCTGCCCGGCGTGATGATGGCGATGGCGCGCGTGAACGTGCCGAGCGTCTTCGTCTACGGCGGCGCGATGCTGCCCGGGCGCTGGCGCGGCCAGGACGTCACCATCCTGACGACCTACGAAGGCGTCGGCGCGGTGCTCGCCGGCCGCATGAGCGAAGCCGAGCTCGACCAGCTCGGCCATGCGTGCGCGCCGACGCTCGGCTCGTGCCCGGGCCAGTTCACGGCCAACACGATGGCGATGGTCGCCGAGACGCTCGGCCTCGCGCTGCCCGGCTCGGCGATGCTGCCGGCGGCGTACGTCGAGCGCCTCGCGCTGGCGAGGAAGGCCGGTGCGCGCGCGACCGAGATCGTGCTGCGAGGCGGTCCGTTGCCGCGCGACCTGGTCACGAGGAAGTCGCTCGAGAACGCGTGTGCCGCGGTCGCCGCGACCGGCGGCTCGACCAACGCCGCGCTGCACCTGCCCGCGATCGCGCACGAAGCCGGCGTGCGCTTCACGCTCGACGACGTCGACGCCGTCTTCGCGCGAACGCCGCTGATCGCCGACCTGCAGCCCGGCGGCCGCTACCTCGCGGTCGACCTGCACCGCGCCGGCGGCGTCGCACCGGTGCTGAAGGCGCTCCTCGAAGCGGGCCACCTGCATGGCGACGCGCTCGCGCTTTCGGGGCGCACGCTCGAGGCCGAGCTCGCCAACGCGCCCGCCCCGGACGGCGACGTCGTCCGCGACGCTTCGCACGCGCTCCATCCGACCGGCGGTGTCGTCGTGCTGAAGGGCAATCTCGCTCCCGACGGCGCGCTGATCAAGATCGCGGGGCTGAAGTCGAGCGTGTTCGAAGGGCCGGCGCGGATCTTCGAGTGCGAAGAGGACTGCTTCGCTGCGGTGAGCGAACGCAAGTACGAGGAAGGCGACGTCCTCGTCATTCGCAACGAGGGCCCGCGCGGCGGCCCCGGCATGCGCGAGATGCTCGGCGTCACCGCGCTCGTCTACGGCCAGGGCATGGGCGAGAAGGTCGCGCTGCTCACCGACGGCCGCTTCTCGGGAGCGACGCGCGGCCTGATGGTCGGCTACATCGGCCCCGAGGCCGCGCTCGGCGGGCCGATCGCGCTGCTGCACGACGGCGACCGCATCCGCATCGACGGCGAAGCGCGCACGCTCTCGCTCCTCGTCGGCGACGACGAGCTCGCGCGCCGGCGCGCAGCGTGGCGGCCGCGCGCCGTCGAGGTGCTGAGCGGCGTGCTCGAGAAGTACGCCAAGGTCGTCGGTCCGGCGCACCTCGGCGCAGTCACGCACTCGGGTCCGCGCGGCGCCGCGGCCGACGCGCAATGAACGCCGCTCGCGACGCAGCCGCGGCGGCACGCGGCGGCCGCGAGTTCACGGTCTATGTCGCCAACGCCGACAGCGCCGACATCGCGATCCTCGCGCTCGACCGCGCGAGCGGCGCGCTGCGCGACGTCGATCGCTTCGCGACCGGCGGCAAGGTGATGCCGCTCGGGGTGCGGCCTGATCGAAGCGTGCTGTATGCATCGATCCGGGACGAGCCGTTGCGCGTCCTCAGCCTCGCGATCGATCCGGTGAGCGCGAGGCTGGCGCAGATCGGCAGCGCGCCGTTGCCGGCGAGCATGTGCTGGATTTCGACCGACGCGAGCGGGCGCTTCCTCCTCTCGGCGTCGTACGGCGGCAGCGTCGTCGCGGTGAGCCCGATCGGCGACGACGGCGTCGCGCGCGACGCGCAGCAGGTCGTCGCGACCGACGAGAAGGCGCACTCGATCCAGGTCACGCACGACAACCGCTTCGCCTTCGCGACGTGTCTCGGCGGCGGCGTCGTTCGCCAGTTCCGCTTCGATGCCGCGAGCGGACGCCTCGACGACAACGACCCGCCGGCGTGGCGCGCGCGTCCGGGGGCGGGGCCGCGCCACTTCGCCTTCCATCCGCACGCCCCGTTCGTCTATCTGCTGAACGAGCTCGACGCGACGATCGACGTCCTCGCGCTCGACCGCGCGCGCGGCACGCTGGCGAGCACGGGCTGCGTCGTTTCGCTGCTGCCGCCGCGCTTCGCCGGCGGCGCGCCGTGGGCCGCCGACCTCCACTGCACTGCCGACGGGCGCTTTCTCTACGCCAGCGAGCGGCGCTCGAGCACGCTGTCGTCGTTCGCGATCGATCCGCAGAGCGGCGCGCTCGCGCCGCTCGAGCGGATCGCGACCGAAGCCGAGCCTCGCGGCTTCGCGCTCGCGCCAGACGGCCGCTTCCTCGTCGCCGTCGGGCAGGCGTCGCATCGCCTCAGCCTCTACGCGATCGACGGTGCGAGCGGCGCACTCGCCAAGCTCGCCGAGCGCGCGGTCGGCCGCAATCCGAACTGGGTCGAAATCGTCGACCTCTCTGCGCGTTGACGCCGCTGCGCCTCGCCGTCGCAGGGCTGATCGCGCTCGCCGTGGCGATGGGAATCGGTCGCTTCGCGTTCACGCCGATCCTGCCGATGATGCTGAGCGACGGCGTCGTCGACCTGCAGGGCGCGAGCTGGCTGGCGAGCGCGAACTACATCGGCTACCTGAGCGGCGCCGCCGCATTGACGCTGCAGCCGATGCTGTGGCGCCGGCTCGGCTGGCGCGCGGTCGATCCGCCGGCGCTCGTTCGTGTCGGCCTCGTCGCGACCGGGGTGCTGACGCTCGCGATGGCGCTGCCGCTCGACTGGACGTGGCCGGCGCTGCGCTTCGCCGCCGGACTCGCGAGCGCGCTCGTCTTCGTCTACTCGTCGGGATGGTGCCTGGCGCGGCTCGCCGCGATGGGGCGCGCGTCGCTCGGCGGAATGATGTTCGCCGGGCCTGGCGCCGGCATCGTCGCGAGCGGCCTGCTCGCGCACGAGCTCGTCGGCCTCAGGAGAACGGCGGCCGACGCCTGGCTCGTCTTCGGCATCGCCGCGTGCGTGCTGACGGCGTTCGTGTGGCGCACGTTCAAGACGTCGACCGGCCAAGGCGGATCGGGCCGGACGTCGACGATCGCAGCGACGGCGCGCTCGGCGGCGACGACTTCGGCGCCGCAAGGGCCGCCCGTCGAGCACGGCCGGGTCGAAGTCGCGACGCTCGCCTTCGCTTACGGTCTCTCGGGCTTCGGCTACATCGTCACCGCGACGTTCCTGCCGGTGATCGCGCGCGCCGCGTTGCCTGCCGACTCGCCGTGGCTCGATCTCTTCTGGCCGATCTTCGGCGCCGGCGTCATCGCCGGCGCACTGCTCGCGACGCGCGTTCGCGTCAGCGGCGACCTGCGCCTCGTCATTGCCGTCGCCTACGTCGTTCAGGCGATCGCGATCGCGATCGGCGTCGGTGTCCCGACTGCTGCCGGCTTCGCGGTCGGCAGTCTGCTGCTCGGGCTGCCGTTCACCGCGATCACGTACTTCGCGCTGCAGGAGGTGCGACGCCTGCGCCCGGCGCACGTCGCCGCGACGACCGGTCTCGTCACCGTGCTGTGGAGCATCGGCCAGGCCGCCGGGCCGCCGATGGTCGCGGCGCTGCTGCGCGGCGCAAGCGGCAACGCCGGCATCGCGTTCACCCGCTCGCTCGCGATCGCGGCGGCCGCGCTCGTCGTCGGCGCGGCGATCTTCGTCTTCTCCTCGCGCGCCTGGCCGCGTCAGCGCGCAGCAGCTGCGCGCTGACGCGTTCATCAGGGCACGTCGCTTGCTCGATGCGACGACGATGTCCGCACCGACAAAGACGCTCGAGACCCTGCCGACACGCGACGACGAGGGCGCTTGGCTCGCGGTCATCGAAGCGAGCCAGGGCACCCGCCACAAGCTCAAGTACACCGCCGCGTGGAACGCGTTCGTGCTCGACGGCGTGCTCCCGGTCGGCCTCGCGTTCCCGTACGACTTCGGCTTCCTGCCGTCGACGCTCGGCGACGACGGCGATCCGCTCGACGTCCTCGTGCTCGCCGACGAGTCGCTGCCGCCCGGGTCCGTCGTGCCGTGCCGGATCGTCGGCGTCATCGAGGCCGAGCAGCACGACGAGGACGAGCCAGACGCCAAGCGCAACGACCGCCTGGTCGCGGTCGCGGTGAAGTCGCATCGCCACGGCGACTGCCGAACGCTGAAGGATCTGCCCGCCAACGTGCTCGACGAGATCGAGCAGTTCTTCGTCGCCTTCAACGCCAGCAAGGGCGGGACGTTTCTCCCGCTCGCGCGCCGCGGCGTCGCGACGGCCACCAGGCTCGTCGAAGGAGGCGAGCGACGCTTCGCGACGGAGCGCTGATGGCCAGGCGCGCCGCAGTCCCGCGGAGCGACCCGCCGCCCGGCGACGCCGAGGAGTCGCTCAAGGATGCGCTGCAGCAGACGCTCGAGGAAGCACGCATGGTGCTGCCGGGCGTGCAGGCGCTGTTCGGCTTTCAGCTGATCGCAGTCTTCAGCGAACGCTTCGAGCGCGACCTGCATCTCGTCGCGATCGCGCTCGTCACGGTTGCAATCGCGCTGATGATGACCCCGGCGGCGTACCACCGCCAGGTCGACCGCCGCCGCGCCAGCGGCGACTTCCTCGCGCTGGCGTCGCGGCTGATCAGCGGCGCGATGCTTCCGCTCGCCGCCGGGCTCGCGCTCGACATCCAGATCGTCGCGCGCATCGTCACCGGCGACCTCCTGCTCGCGACGGCGCTCGGCGTCGTCGTCTTCGCGATGTTCGTGCTCCTCTGGTTCGTCTTTCCGCAGTGGCGCGCGGCGCGCCGGCACGACCCGAAACGCTGAGGCGACGCGATGCCCGTCAAGCCCGATCGCGCACCGCTCGCCGACCGCGTCGCCGCCGGCGGCATGGCGCTTCTCGTCATCGACATGGTGAGCAGCTGGGACTTTCCGGACGCCGACGTCCTCGCACGCGCCGCGCTCGCGATCGCGCCGCGGATCGGTGCGCTCAAGCGTCGCTGCATCGACGCCGGCGTTCCGGTCGTCTTCGTCAACGACAACCGCGGCCGCTGGCGGTCGGAATTCCGCGAGCTCGTCCGCGTCTCGATCGTCGAGAGCGAGATCGGCGCGGCGATCGCCGAGCACCTGCGGCCGGGCGACGGCGACTACTCGGTGCTGAAGCCGAAGCAATCGGCGTTCTATGCGACCCCGCTCGATCTCCTGCTGCGCCACCTGCGCGTGCAGCACGCGATCGTGACCGGCGTCGCCAGCGACCAGTGCATCGTCATGACCGCCGCCGAGGCGCACATGCGCGACTACGAAGTCAGCGTCCCGCGCGACTGCGTCGGCGCCCCGACCGCGTCGCGCAACGCCGCGGCGCTGCGCCAGCTCGCCGAGTCGCACCGCGTGGCGACGCCGCTCTCGACGCGCCTGCGCCTGCCGGCGCGCGCGCGCAGCAGGCGCAGCACACCGCCCTGAGAACGAAAGGAGGGACGAGCGCCCGATCGAGCGGGCGCTCAGCCGCCGAGCGAGCCGTACTCCGAGTTCGCGAATTGCCAGGCGTCCTCTTGCGACGCGAAGACGTGGTCGCCGAGGCTCTTCGCGGGGCGCTCGCCCCGCGCCTCGCCCGCGCTCAACAGCACGCCCGCCTTCCAGCCGGCGTCGCCCCAGGGCTCGACGATCGGAATCGCCTGGTAGGCCTCGCCCCATGCCGACGTCGTGTGCTCAGACATGGCTCGATCCTTCTTCGGCGTTGCCTTGGAATTGGAAGGAAGCAAGCGCCAACTCGACGGGAATCATCTCGGCCGCGATGCGGTTGATCCGGTTGCTGTCCCAGACGGGTGCCGCGTACGCGGCGTCGAGCTCGTTGCGCAGGTGCTGGTACCTGCCGTTCAACTCCTCCAGTTGCATGGGTCGGGCTCCTTCGAGAGGGAGATGCTGCGATGCCGCAGCCACGGCAAACCCCGTGCCTCCGGGGGGTCGCGCCGCGTGCACCAGCCCGGGGAAATGCGGACGTTGACGCGGCGTCGCGCTGCTACCGTCGAGCGCTTCCACCTAGGAGGAGCCCGACATATGCCGCCACCGATCCGCCGCCGCGACGCCCTCAAGCAAGGCGCCGCCCTCGGCGCTGCCGCAGCGCTCGGCGCCGTCGCCGGCAGCGTCTTCGCGCAGGGCGAGGACCTCGCGCCGTACCGCGCGGCCAAGATCAACTGGAAGCAGGCCGAAGGCGAGACGATCACGATCGCCGTGATCCCGGCGAGCTACTTCGAGAACCTGATCTCGCTCCAGCCGCAGTTCGAGGCGCTGACCGGAGTGAAGCTGCGCTTCGAGAAGGTGCCGCCGGGGCAGATCCGGCAGAAGGCGCTGCTCGACCTGTCGTCGAAGACCGCGACCTACGCGACCCACGCCGCCGACCCGATGTACTACCCGCTCTACGTCTCGAACCACTGGGTCGAGCCGCTCGACAAGTACCTGAACGACGCGACGCTCACCGACAAGGCGTGGTTCAACTACGACGACATCCTGAAGGCGTGGCGCGACGCCGACTCCATCGACGGCAAGCCGTACGGCATCCCGTACGACGGCGAGGTGACCGTGCAGGTCTACCGCAAGGACCTCTACGACGCCAAGGGGCTGAAGCCCGCCGACACGCTCGACCAGCTCGTCGCCAACGCCAAGGCGCTGACCGACGCCAATGCCCGCACCTACGGCCTGGCGCTGCGCGGCTTCGCCGGCGCCGGCCAGAACATGTACATCTACCCGTCGCTCTTCCGCGAGTTCGGCGGCTCGTGGATGCAAGGCAATGCGGTCGTCGTCAACTCGCCGCAGGCGGTGCAGGCGCTGCAGTGGTATGTCGACACGCTGAGCGCGTACTCGCCGCCGGCCGTCCGCAACTGGAACTGGCCCGACATCGCCGACGCGTTCTCGCAAGGCACCGTCGCGTGCTACATCGACGCGCATTCGTCGGCGGCGGTGATCACGAACCCGGAGAAGTCGAAGGTCGTCGGCAAGGTCGCGTACGCGCGCTGGCCGAAAGGCCCGAGCGGCAAGAGAGTGACGTCGATCTGGAACTGGGGCTTCCCGATCAACGCGTCGCTTTCCGACAAGCAGAAGAAGGCGACCTGGCTCTTCATCGCGTGGGCTTCGTCGGCCGAGACGCAGGCGCGGACGTCGTGGAAGTTCGCCGGCCCGGCCAAGCGCTCCGGAGTCAACCGCGTCTCGGCATGGAAGTCGCCCGAGTTCGCGCAGGCGATGGCGGGCGCGGGCGACAACTTCATCCCGGCGGCGCTCGAATCGCTCGAGCACGACACCGACGTCGACTGGCGGCCGCGCGTGCCGCAGTGGCCTGCGATCGGCGACACGATGGCGACGGCGATCCAGGCGGCGCTCGTCGGCCAGAAGAAGCCGAAGGAGGCGCTCGACGAAGCCCAAGCCCGCATCACGCAGATCCTGAAGGGATAGCGGACCTGCCGGCATGCACGCCGGACGCACGTTCGAGCAGCAGGAGCGCAGCTTCGCGCTCGCGCTGCTCGTGCCTGCGCTCGCCGTGCTCGTCGTGACGACGACGGCGCCGCTCGTCTACCTCGGCTGGAGCAGCCTGCACCGGATCGACCTCGGCATGCCGTGGCTCTCGGGCTTTGCCGGCGCCGACAACTTCGCGAAGATGGGAAGCGATCCGCGCTTCTGGAATTCGCTCCTGCTCACCGCGATCTATACCGCGACCACGGTCGTCCTGCAGGTCGCCGTCGGACTCGCGCTCGCCCTGCTCGTGCTGCAGATTCCGAAAGGCCAGGGCCTCTTGCGCGTCGCCGCGATCCTGCCGATCGTGCTCGCTCCCGTCGTCGTCGGCCTCTTCTGGCGAACGCTCGTGCTCGCTCCCGACGTCGGGCTCGTCGACATGGTGACGCGCGCGCTCGGGCTCGGCAGCCACAACTGGCTCGGCGACCCGCAGCTCGCGCTGATCTCGGTGATCGCGATCCACACCTGGCAGTGGACGCCGTTTGCGTTCCTCGTCCTGCTCGCGACGCTGTCGACGCTGCCGCCCGACGTCTACGAAGCGGCGCGGCTCGACCGCGCCGACGCGTGGCAGCGGTTCCGGCATCTGACGCTGCCGCTGATCCGCCCCGCGGTCGTGATGGTCGTGATCCTCAGGACGATGACCGCGCTGTCGGCGTTCGCAGCGATCTTCGCCGCGACCGGCGGCGGCCCCGGGTCAGCGACCGAGATCCTCAACCTCTACGCGTATCGGACGTCGTTCTCCGAGCTCAACCTCGGCTACGGCGCGTCGCTCGCGGTCGTGCTGCTCGCGATCACGATGGCGATCTCGTACGCGATGTTTCGCCTGCGGAGG
>Ga0070659_100004408_pt1 | contig 10054 bp, 5 predicted proteins | sample KBSC23metaG_FD_64666 | JGI IMG/M metagenome (GOLD analysis project Ga0070659, IMG submission 64666) | Corn rhizosphere microbial communities from Kellogg Biological Station, Michigan, USA - KBS C2-3 metaG | ecosystem: Host-associated > Plants > Roots > Rhizosphere > Soil ...
ATATAGCGCAACATCGCCTACGTCATAGCTGGGTGCGTTGATCGTGCCGTCGGCGGCCACGCTGGCGCCGCCACCGAAGGCCCGTGCGATCGAGCTTGTCGTGCGGAACAGCTGCCTGCCGGTGATCGCGTCTGTGCTGTTGTTGGCAACGCGGCCGTCTGTCAAACCAGTCAACGTGCGCGTGATCTGAGCTCGGCCTTCTCTGCCCGTGATGTCGATGGTGTCGCCGCCAGTGCTTTCGCCAATGGTGATGATCGATGTGGCCGGGTCTTGAATGACCAGGCCAGCCGTACCGTTGGTCAGCGCGGTGACACTGTTCTGAACGGCTTTCACCTGCCCGAAATTGGCAGCGTCGGTGTCCGCCGTACCGGCGCCCAGGCCAGTAATCTTGTTGCCGCCAAATGCGGCATCGGCGTTGAACGTGGTGGCGCCCAGCAGCGAAATGCCGCCGTTGCCACGCAACTCCAGCAGCCCCGTGCTGAAGCCGGTGATGCTTGCCGTCGGCGCTCCGGTGCCGCCTGCGCCCAGTGCGGTGGCTGCGTTATTCAAACCGAACGCCACGTTGGGTGCGCAACCCAATGCACCGGTCACGCCCAGGCCGCCCGAACCGAGCGAAGTCCCGGCGCCGACACCGAGACCACCAACCGTGCATAGCTGCAAGCCGCCGCTCACGGTTTGTGCAACTGCGCCCGACGTCGCAAAAACGCCTGCGCCAGCGATCAGCGCAGCAATCGCAACCTGCACGGCGGTATGGCCCTTGCCGCGCCCACACGCGATTTCCGACACCGCCGTCCACGCGCCGGTTGCCTTGTTTAACACCACTCGATACGCCTTGTTCATCTCGATAACCCCGCAGAATTCAAAAGTGAAGTTCGTTGCCGACGCGGTTCGCCAGCGGCGCACGGAGTCTGTTGAAATTACGGGTTGAGTTCCGTTAATTTGTATGTCGATCAACTCAATGTGTGCGGATTGAAAAATCAGAAAGGGCTAACGACGCCGCCGCTGAGTGTCCGTAGGTGCCGGCCGTCTCGCGCGATGCGGCTTCGGCGGGATGTCACCCCCTCTGTTGTGCCAACTTCAGTGCGTGACAAGACGTGCCAAATATCGGCAAATTCTTATTTAGCCGGCTTGACGCTGGCCCGGAAATTCAATGCGAGCCCAGAGTCGGCCGAGTTGAGCTGATGTGCGCGCCGCACCACCAGAGGGCTGCAAACCGCGCCACCCACGCGTGCTACCATCGCCCTCCGCTGTACCTTCCCGCCCGATTTCCTCCCGCCTGTCCCCATGTCTTCTGGTCTCGCCTACGGGCTCAATGCTGCCCAATCCGAAGGTGTGCATTACCTCGACGGCCCATGCCTCGTGCTGGCGGGGGCGGGCTCCGGCAAGACGCGCGTGATCACGCAGAAGATCGCGCACCTGATCCTCGACAAGGGGTTCGAGCCGCGCCACATCGCCGCCGTCACGTTTACGAACAAGGCGGCCAAGGAAATGCAGGAGCGCGTGGCCAAGCTGATGGACGGCAAGACCCGCGCAGACGGCAAGCGCATCCCCATCAAGCAATTGACGGTGTGCACGTTCCACTCGCTGGGCGTGCAGATCCTGCGGGCCGAGGCCGAGCATGTGGGCCTCAAGCCGCGCTTCTCGATCATGGATTCGGACGACTGCTTCGGCATGATCCAGGAGCAGTTGGCCACCACCGACAAGCAACTGATCCGCCGCGTGCAGAGCACGATCTCGCTGTGGAAGAACGGTCTCGTCGATCCGGAAACCGCGATTGCCGAGGCGCTCGCCAACAACAACGTCGATGATCACCAGGCCGCGCTGGTCTACCGCAACTACGTCGCCACGCTGCACGCCTATCAGGCGGTGGATTTTGATGATCTGATCCGCATTCCCGCCGAGCTGTTCGCGCGCAATGAAGCGGTGCGCCTGAAGTGGCAGAACCGCCTGCGCTACTTCCTCGTCGATGAATATCAAGACACGAATGCCTGCCAGTACCAGCTCCTGAAGCTGCTGGCGGGCGGCTCGCATCTGCGTGCACCGGCCTTCACGGCGGTGGGCGATGACGACCAGGCCATCTACGGCTGGCGCGGCGCCACGCTCGACAACCTCAAGCTGCTGCAGACGGATTTTCCGAACCTGAAGGTCATCAAGCTGGAGCAGAACTACCGCTCCACGGTGCGCATCCTGAACGCCGCCAACGCGGTGATCGCGCAGAACCCGAAGCTGTTCGAGAAGACGCTGTGGAGCGAGCATGGCATGGGCGACGCCATCAACGTGACGGGCGCCAATGACGAAGAGCACGAGGCTGAGAGCGTGGTCTTCAAGCTCTCCGCGCACAAGTTCGAGCGCCGCGCGCAGTTTCGGGATTACGCGATCCTGTATCGCGGTAACTTCCAGGCGCGCCTGTTCGAGCAGATCCTGCGGCGTGAACGCATTCCGTATGTGCTCTCGGGCGGTCAGAGCTTTTTCGACAAAGCCGAGATCAAGGACCTGTGCGCGTATCTGCGCCTGATTGCCAATGCGGATGACGATCCTGCGTTCATCCGCGCCATCACCACGCCCAAGCGTGGGGTGGGCAATGCGACGCTGGAGGTGCTGGGCTCGTTCGCGGGGCAGGCGAAGGTGTCGCTGTTCGAGGCCGCAATGATGGGCGGCATCGAAGGCCAGCTTGCGCCGCGTCAGTTGGAACCGCTGCGGGTGTTCTGCGAATTCATCGTGCGGCTGTCGGATCGCGCCGCCAAGGAACCCGCCGCCACGCTGCTCGACGAGATGATGGAAGGCATCCACTACGAGGCCTATCTGTACGACACCTACGACGAGCGCCAGGCCCAGAACAAGTGGACCAACGTGCTGGAGTTCGTGGAGTGGCTCAAGCGCAAGGGCACCAAGCCCGAGAAAGAAGGCGACGAAGGTGACGACAATGCGGCCACCGGTTTCGACAACGCCGATGGCCTGATGGACACCGGCAAGAACCTGCTGGAGCTTACGCAGACCATCGCGCTCATCAGCATGCTCGAAGGCAAGGAAGAGGACCCGGATGCGGTGCGCCTGTCCACGTTGCATGCGAGCAAGGGGCTGGAATATCCGCATGTGTTTCTGGTGGGCGTGGAAGAGGGGATTCTTCCGCACTGCCGTGAAGACGACGATCTGACCGACGAGAAGATCGAAGAAGAGCGGCGGCTGATGTATGTCGGGATCACGCGGGCGCAGCGGAGCCTGCATATCAGCTGGTGCAAGAAGCGCAAGCGGGCGCGGGAGACGGTGGTGTGTGAGCCGTCGCGGTATATCGCGGAGATGAAGCTTGGCGATGATGCGGGGCCGACGCCTGAGGACGCTATGCCGGCGATGTCGCCTAAGGATCGATTGGGAGCGTTGAAAGGGTTGTTGTCGGCTAAAAAGCCTGTGGTTTCTTGATTTGGTTTTTGGCCTTGGTGGTCCATCCTCCTTTCGTTCCCTGCCGGGACCGACTCACTTTTCTTTGGCAAGACAAAGAAAGTGAGTCAGCCCCGGCAGGGGATGAAACAGTGACAAACCACCAAGCCCTAATTCCCACTCCCTTGGATGTAATTCAAGTCAACAAACTCACTTCCGCGATTCCCACGCGTGAAATCCAAGGTAAATCCCCCAACATCCACTCGCGCCTGCAGCGCCCGCCGCAACTCGGCGCCGGCTACCTTGCCTCCGGCCGCATTCATCGTCTGAATCAAATACGCCGCAGCGATATACCCCGACAACGTCGCGGCAGACGGCGGCTCATCCAGAAACTGCTTCATCCGCGCCATGTGCTCGCGCGCGACCTTGGTATTGCCGCTGGCCGGATTCGGTACGGTCTGCGCGAGCAGCAGACCGCCGCTGTATCCGCTGCCAAGAATCTCTTTCGCGACCTGCGGGTTCACTGACGACAGCCCCACCAGGAAGCCATACCAGCCTTGCTGCGCCAGCGCGCGTCCGACGGTGGCGTAGGTCAGGGTGTCGCCAGCGACGATGACCGCCGTGGGTTTGGTCGGTGCAATGCGTGCGGCGAGTTCACCGGGGTCGCCGGCGAGCGTGTAGAGGTCCAGCGTTTCAGCGGCATCGCCCTTGGCCTTTGGTGCCCCGGCCAGCGTGCTGCGCAGCCGCGTGCCGAGTTGCGGATCAAAGCCTGCCGCCGTCACGAGCGCAATGCGTCGCATGCCGAACTGGCGCAGCCGATTGTGCGCGGCGACGATCTCGTGGTCGTAATCGGGACGAATGAAGAGGACATTGTCAGACGCAGACGTCGCGCCCGACAGCGGCGCCAGCAGCGGCACATTGCGCCGAGTGATCTCCGGTGATGCCGCTAGCGCGGGCAGCAGACGCTCGCTCACGCCGAAGAGCACTTCCACATGGTCGCGCTCGATCATGTCGACGGCCTGGGGCACGGCTTCGTTCTGTGCCGCTTCGCGCCGGACGAGATTGATGCGCCGCCCCTTGATGCCGCCGCTCTGGTTGGCGGCATCGAATGCGACCTTGGCACCGGCCATGAAGTCGCGCGCGTAGTCGGCCTGCTCGCCGCCGCGCTCGGTCAATTGCCCGACAACGAAGGCCGCGTTGCCTTGCGCCTGCGCCGTCAGCGTCACCGCGGCGGCCGCGCAGGCCAGTGCACACGCGCATCGGCGTGCCAGTGTCTGCCACATGATGCTTCCCCCCAGAAGACGAGTCGGCGAGTCGACGGCGTGCGCTGTTGTGTTGTTGTGACGGCCGCCTGCGATTGACGATGGGGCCATGACGCCGATCGGCCATGTTAGAGGGCGATACGTGACAGATCGGTGAAGTTGGCCCCCTCCCGACGGAGGGATCAGTGCGTTTGAACACGCGTTGACTGACGTTGACACATATCAACGCAGCGCAGATGCCATCGCCCTACGATGAACCATCGCCCTCGCTACACACGCCCCATGTTCCCCTTTGCCAGGCCGGCCAACGATCCGGCCGCTGCGAACGACATCGCCTTCCGCTGGTCAGCGCCACAGGTGCGCGCACTCGCGCAGCGCTTTGACACGCACGGTCCGCGCTATACCTCGTACCCGACCGCGGACCGATTTCACAATCGATTCGGCAACGCCGACTACCTTGACGCATTGCACCGCCGCGCCGCCATTGCGCCTGTGCTGCACGCGCCGCTGTCGCTGTACATGCATCTGCCGTTCTGCGCGAACCTTTGCTATTACTGCGGCTGCAATAAGGTCATCACGAAAGAACGCTCGCGCAGCGCGCGCTACGTGCAGACGCTGGTTCGCGAAATGGCCATGGTGGCCGATCAAGTCGGCCCGCTGCGCCGCGTCACGCAACTGCATTGGGGCGGCGGCACGCCCACCTTCCTCGCGCATGACGAAATGCGTGCTGTGATGGCCGCCACGCGTGAACATTTCGACCTGGCCCGCGACGGCGAGATCTCCGTCGAACTCGACCCGCGCCACGCAGACGACGCCACACTCGCCGTGCTGGCCGAGATCGGCTTCAACCGCGCGAGCCTGGGCATTCAAGACTTTGACCCCGACGTGCAACGCGCCGTCCATCGCATCCAGAGCGTGGAAGAGACGCGCCGCGTGGTCGACACCGCGCGCCGACTCGGCTTCGATTCAATCAGCTTCGATCTGATCTACGGCCTGCCGTATCAACGCACCGAGACCTTCAATGCCACGCTGGACCGCGTGCTGGAGATGGCGCCGGACCGGCTCTCCGTCTACAGCTACGCGCATCTGCCGCACCTGTTCAAGGCGCAGCGCCGCATCGACATGCTCACGCTGCCCAGCGCTGACGAGAAGCTCGATCTGCTGGCGATGACCGTCGAACGCCTGGTCGCCGAAGGGTATGTGTACATCGGCATGGATCACTTCGCGCGGCCCGACGATGCGCTCGCCATCGCGCAGCGCGAAGGGCGGCTGCAGCGCAATTTCCAGGGCTACTCCACACACGCCGATTGCGATCTGCTGGCCTTTGGCGTGTCCGCCATCAGCCGCGTGGGCGATGTGTATGCGCAGAACGAAAAGGATCTGGACGCCTACTACGCGCGCATCGACGCGGGCGAACTGGCGGTGCTGCGTGGGATGTCACTCACGCCGGACGACCACGTGCGCCGCGCGCTGATCGGCGAGCTGATGTGCGGGTTCGAGCTGGACATGCGTGCATTCGGCGCGCGCCACGGGCTGGATTTCAAGCGCAGCTTTGCGAGCGAACTGGAAGCGCTGGCGCCGCTGGAAGACGCCGGGCTGCTGAAGGTGGGTGACGAACGTATCCTCATCACGCCGCAGGGGCGGCTGCTGGTGCGACGCATCGCCATGGTGTTCGATGCGCATCTGCGCACGACGGGGACGGAGCGCGCGGTCGAAGCTGAAGGCAAGCCCGTCACCTTCGTCCCGCGCTACTCCAAGGTGGTCTGACAGAGGGACGAACCCAGCGCGTCAGACCGTTGCTGGTTCGGGCTGCAGTGCCGTGGTTTCCGTCGGTGCCATGGCCAGCGTCTGCGGCCAGATTTCAGCCAGGCGCAGCAGGTTGGTCGACCCAGCCTGACCGAACGGCATGCCCGCCGTGATGGCGATCTGATCGCCCGACGCGGCAAAGCCTTCACGCGCGGCAGCGCGGCAGGCCGCATCCACCATTTCATCGACATTGCTCACGTCCGGGCTGACCGTGCTGTGCACGCCCCAGGCAATCGCCAGGCGGCGCGCCGTATCCAGGCGCGGCGTGAGGCTCACGATGGGCGCTAGCGGCCGTTCGCGTGCGGCGCGCAGGCTGGTCTTGCCGCTCGATGTGTACGTCACCGTGGCCACGGCACCGAGGATGTGCGTCACATCACGCAGCGCCGCGCAGATGGCGTCCTGGCGCGTCGGCAGCGGGGCCTGGTGTTGCGCATCGATCAGGTTGCGGTACAGCGGGTCGCGCTCGGTCTCGGCAATGATGCGGTTCATGATGCTGACCGCCGCCACCGGGTGCTTGCCGCTGGCCGATTCCGCCGAGAGCATCACCGCATCCGTGCCGTCGTACACGGCGGTCGCCACGTCAGACGCTTCCGCGCGTGTCGGCACTGGCGCTTCGATCATCGATTCCAGCATCTGCGTGGCCACGACCACCGGCTTGCCGTGCTGGCGCGCGATGCGCAGGATGCGCTTCTGCACACCGGGCACGCGCTCGGGCGGCAGCTCCACGCCCAGGTCGCCGCGCGCCACCATCAGCGCGTCGGAAGCCTGCACGATGTCTTCCAGATGCAGCAGCGCAGCGGGCTTCTCAATCTTGGCGAGCAGGCCGGCGCGGTCTCCGATGATCTCGCGCGCAGCGGTCACGTCTTCGGCGCGTTGCACGAACGAAAGCGCAATCCAGTCCACACCCAGCGACAGCGCGAAATCCAGATCGCGCAGGTCTTTCTCGGTGAGCGCGGGGATGGGAATCACCGCATCCGGCACGTTCACGCCTTTGCGGTCGGACAGCGGGCCGCCATCGACCACGCGCGTGATGATGGCCGTCGGGTCGGCCGCTTCCACGGCCAGGCGGATCTTGCCGTCATCCAGCAGCAGCGATTGGCCCGGCGCGGCAGCGGCGTACAGCTCGGGGTGGGGCAGGTGTACGCGGGTGACATCGCCCGGCGTCGGGTCGCGGTCGAGCACAAAGCGGTCGCCGTTCTTGAGCGTGACCCGGCCGTCGGCGAATGTGCCGATGCGCAGCTTCGGGCCTTGCATGTCGGCGAGGATGCCGATCGGGCGGCCGGTTTCGGCCTCCACCGCGCGCACGATGTCGTAGCGCTTGCGGTGGTCTTCATGCGAGCCGTGGCTGAAGTTCAGGCGGAAGACGTCTGCGCCGGCGTCGAAGAGGGCGCGGATGGTGTCTTTGTCGCTGCTGGCGGGGCCGAGGGTGGCGAGGATTTTGGTGTTGCGGAAGCGGCGCATGTTGATGTTTCCGATGGGGTTGCTTGTTTGGGCCTTGGTGGTCCACTCCCTTTCACCCCCTTGCCGGGGGCGACTCACTTTCTTTGTCTTGCCAAAGAAAGTAAGCAAAGAAAGGCGCGCCCAAGATGGCGACCCCTTCCTTGAATTTGTGTAACCGGGCGGAGAACGGGAAAACTCGCTTCGCTCAGACAGTTCCCGTTCTTTTTTCCGCCCGCTTACACAAATTCAAGGCGCCATCTAGGGCAGGGTACGGCCACACAATCTGTGCGCTACCCCTTCTGGCTCTTGTTTGTTGCTGTGCTTCGCGACTGACAACTGTTCCTGCTACTGCGCTAGCGGCCCGACTGTTTGGCCGTTGGAGCCCTTGATGGCGCCTTGAATTTCTGTCGCAAGGAGGAAAAAGGAAGGGGAACTGTCTGAGCGAAGCGAGTTTTCCCCTTCCCCTCCTTGCGACATAAATTCAAGGGGTAGTCGCCATCTCGGGCGCGCCTTTCTTTTGCTTACTTTTCTTTGGCAAGACAAAGAAAAGTGAGTCAGCCCCGGCAGGGGATGAAACAAGGGATGGACCAAAAGCAAAAAAACAAAAACCATCCCCCAATCCAATGCACTAGTCCGCCGGCGTAATGTCGATATGGCAATGCGACGAGTGCGAGTGCGAAGCATCGGCCTGATGCAGATGGTCCTGCACCTCAACCCGCATCCCCAACCGCGCCAGCAGCTTCCGATCCGCATCCGCCTCAGGGTTATCAGTCGTCAGCAGCTTCTCGCCATAAAAAATCGAGTTAGCCCCCGCCATAAAGCACAGCGCCTGCAGCGCATCATCCATCGCCTCACGCCCAGCGGACAGCCGCACCATCGCCTTGGGCATGGTGATCCGCGCCACCGCAATCGTGCGCACAAAATCAAACGGGTCCAACTCTTCATTGCCAGCCAGCGGCGTCCCTTCCACCTTCACGAGGTTGTTGATCGGCACTGAATCCGGATACGGCTCCATATTCGCCAGCTCGGCAATCAGGCCCGCACGCTCGTGCACCGATTCGCCAAGGCCAACGATGCCACCGCAGCACACGTTGATGCCCGCATCACGCACATGCTCAAGCGTGTCGAGCCGATCCTGATACGTGCGCGTGGTGATGATCTCGCCGTAGAACTCGGGTGCGGTATCGAGGTTGTGGTTGTAGTAATCCAGCCCCGCATCCTTCAGTTGCGCAGCCTGCTCCTGCTTGAGCATGCCCAGCGTCACGCAGGTCTCCAGCCCCATCGCCTTCACGCCGCGCACCATGTCGGCCACGGCATCGAGCTGATGCGGCTTCGGGTTGCGCCACGCTGCACCCATGCAGAAGCGGCTCGCGCCGTTCTGCTTGGCGCGCGATGCGGCTTCGAGCACTTCATCGATCGGCATCAGCTTTTCAGCCTCGACACCGGTGTCGTAGCGTGCCGATTGCGGGCAGTACGAGCAATCCTCCGGGCAACCGCCGGTCTTGATCGACAGCAGCGTCGAGAGCTGCACCGCATTCGCATCAAAGTTGGCGCGGTGTACTTGCTGCGCCTGGAACAGCAGGTCGTTGAACGGCAGCGCGAACAGCGCTTCGATGGCTTCGCGGCTCCAGCGTGCGTCGGGTGCTTGGCCGGGCGTGACGGGCGCCTTGGCGGCGTTCGGAACGAAGTTGAGCGGAGTGTGTTGCATGAGGACTTCCTTCAAATGATGCGTGGTTTCGTAGTTATGCGGGTCAGGCCGGCAGCAGCCAGTTCGGCTTGCGCTTGCCCAGGAAACTTTGCACGCCTTCGCGGCCTTCATCTGAGGCGCGGATGGCGGCGATGCGGTCGGCGGTGTCGGCCAGTAGTGCGTCGTTGACCGGTACGCCGCTGATCTCGCGCACGAGGCGCTTGCTCTCGCGTACGGCGTTCGGGCTGTTGGCGACGAGCGCGGCGGTGATCTCGTTCACCTTGGCGTCGAGCGCGTCGGCACTCACCAATTCGTGCACGAGGCCGAGACGATGCGCTTCCGCAGCCGAGAAACGCTCAGCGGTGATGAAGTAGCGGCGCGAGGCCTGCTCGCCCAATGCGCGGATCACGTACGGGCTGATGGTGGCCGGAATCAACCCGAGCTTGGCTTCTGACAGGCAGAAGTTGGCCGACTCGACCGCCAC
>Ga0070659_100004409_pt1 | contig 10054 bp, 8 predicted proteins | sample KBSC23metaG_FD_64666 | JGI IMG/M metagenome (GOLD analysis project Ga0070659, IMG submission 64666) | Corn rhizosphere microbial communities from Kellogg Biological Station, Michigan, USA - KBS C2-3 metaG | ecosystem: Host-associated > Plants > Roots > Rhizosphere > Soil ...
AGCAGCGTCAGCGTCCGCTCGCAGATCTCGAGCAGGATGCAGCCCTTGTCCTGGAAGTGCATGTAGAGGGCGGTTGAGGAGACGCCGACTTCGTCGGCGATCTTGCGGATGGTGGCGCCCTCATAGCCTTCGGCGACGAAGATGCGCTCGGCCGCTTCGAGGATTTCGGCGCGGCGCAGGTGGCCGTCGCCCTTGGCCTTGCGAGCGGATCGGCGTGGCGTGGTGGTTGCGACCGGCAAGTGAAACCTTCCGCTGTTCTCTCGATCCGTACCGGACCCCAATTCCGCGATTGTGACAAGTCCGGGTTGCATTCGTGCGATCCGATACGTCCGGCCGACCGGCGGACGCCGGACGGCGGCTCTGGACGAGCGGGCGCGCAACCGCGTAAGGCGCGGGCATGAGCCAAGCGGAGCCGAGCGTCGCCGAACTGCCCAGCGTGATGCGCACGCGGGGCTGGCCGGACTATGCGCTGCTGGACTCCGGCGGCGGCCGCAAGCTGGAGCGCTATGGCCGCTTCACCGTGGTGCGGCCCGAGCCGCAGTGCCTGTGGGCCCCGGCCCTGCCGCCCGCCGCCTGGGACGCCGCCGATGCGGTGTTCGATCCGGCCGACGAGGAGGACACCGGGCGCTGGAAACTGAAGGGCCAGCCGCCGGAAACCTGGCCGCTCGCCTGGGGCGAGGCGAGGTTCAACGGCCGGTTCACCAGCTTCCGCCACCTGGCGTTCTTTCCCGAGCAGGCGGCGAACTGGGCGTGGCTGGACGCCGCTGTGCGCGCGGCGGGCGGCCAGCCCAAGGTGCTGAACCTGTTCGGCTACACCGGCGTGGCGAGCCTGGTGATGGCGGCGGCGGGCGCGGCGGTGACCCATCTGGATGCCTCCAAGCGCGCGGTGGCCTGGGCGCGGGAGAACGCCGGGCTTTCGGGCCTCGGCGAGCGGCCGATCCGCTGGATCACCGAGGACGCGCGCAAGTACGTCGCCCGCGAGGTGCGGCGCGGCTCGACCTACGAGGGGATCATCCTCGACCCGCCAAAATACGGGCGAGGACCCGGCGGCGAGGTCTGGAGACTGTTCGAGGACCTGCCTGAGCTTGCCGGCCTATGCGCTGAACTTCTTTCGGAAAACGCCCGGTTCCTGGTGCTGAATGCCTACGCCGAGCGGATCAGTGGGGCGGCGCTGTCTGGCCTGTTGGCTGAGAAGCTGAGGGGCCGCGGCGGACGCATCGAATGGGGCGAACTGGCGCTGGTCCAGGAGGACGGCGCGCGCGAGATCGGCATGAGCTTCTTCGCAAGGTGGCAGGCCGACGAGGGCCAGGCATGAGCAGCCGCGCCGTCACCTCGCTGACCAATCCGACGGTCAAGGCCGTGCGCGCCCTGCACCTGCGAAAGGAACGCGACGAGACCGGCCTGTTCGTCGCCGAGGGCCTGAAGGCGGTGATCGAAGGCATCGAGACCGGGCATTCGCCGGCGATCCTGATGCATGGCGCGGAAGGTCACCCGCTGCTGAAGACCGCCGTCGCCGCGACGCTCAGCGCCAAGGGCGAGGTGATCGAGGTCACCGAGGCGATCCTCGCCAAGGTGTCGCGCCGCGACAACCCGCAGGCGGTGGTAGGCGTGTTCCGCCAGGCGTTTCGCCCGCTCGACGCCATCGAGCCGCAGGCGGCGCGCGGCTGGGTGGCGCTGCACCGAGTGCGGGATCCGGGCAACCTGGGGACCATCGTGCGGACCGCCGACGCGGCCGGCTGCGGTGGGGTGATCCTGGTCGGCGAGTGCTGCGACCCCTATTCGGTGGAAGCGGTGCGCGCGACCATGGGCTCGATCTTCGCCGTTCCCCTGACCCGTTGCTCGGAGGCCGAGTTCGCCGCCTGGCGCAACGCATGGCCGGGCTCCGTGGTCGGCACCCTGCTTTCGGCGCAGGTCGACCACGGCCAGGCCGACTATGCGCGCCCGACGCTGATCCTGATGGGCAACGAGCAGCAGGGCCTGACCCCCGAGATGGCAGCGCTCTGCGACGTCAATGTGAAGATCCCGATGCGCGGGCGGGCCGACAGCCTGAACCTCTCGGTGGCCACCGGGATCATGATTTATGCGGCGACCGCCTGACGGCTGTCACATCGCGCATCCGTCGCGCGTCTAGGTTCCATAGAGATGGAGTAACCCATGACCCAACGACTGAACCTCTTCACCGCCGCGCCAAAGGCGGTGGAGCCGCTGGTAGCGCTCGGCCCGATCCTCGATGCGAGCACCTTGGAGCACAGCCTGATGGAGCTGGTGAAGATCCGCGCCTCGCAGATGAACGGCTGCGCCAACTGCCTGCACATGCACACCGCAGACGCGCGCAAGGCGGGCGAACGCGAAGAGCGCATCTACCTGCTCGACGCCTGGCGGGAATCTTCGATGTACACGCCGCGCGAACGGGCGGCGCTGGCCTGGACCGAGGCGCTGACGAAGATCGCCGACACCCATGCGCCGGATGAAGACTTCGAGGCGCTGAAGGCGGTGTTCGACGACGCCGAGATCGGGCACCTGACCATCCTGGTCGGCGCGATCAACCTGTGGAACCGCATCGCCATCGGCATCCGGGCCGAACACCCGAACGACGTGAAGCTGAAGGTGGCCGCCTAGCCGCTCCGCGCCCGCGGCTTGTCACAAAGTGGGTGTCTCCTGCGTCCTTGACGGACCCAACCCATGGAGACACCCATGACCGCGAGACTGAATCCCCTGGCGACGTCGCAGAAGGCCCTCGCGCCGATGTCCGCGATGGAGGCCTATTTCAAGACCTGCGGGCTGGAGCACAGCCTGATGGCGCTGGTGAAGATCCGCGTCTCTCAGATCAACGGCTGCGCCTATTGCCTGCACATGCACACCTCCGACGCGCGCGCCGACGGAGAGACCGAGGCGCGCATCTACCTGCTGGACGCCTGGCGCGAGTCCGAGCTCTACACGCCGCGCGAGCGGGCGGCGCTGACCTGGGCCGAGAGCCTGACGAGGGTCTCCGAGACCCACGCGCCGGACGCTGACTACGCGGCCGCGACCGCGCAGTTCAGCGCCCAGGAGATGATCGACCTCACCCTGGTGATCACCAACATCAACGCCTGGAACCGGCTCAGCATCGGCTTCCGCGCCGAGCACCCGCATGACCACGTGAAGAAGGTCGCCGCCTAGTGTGGCGATTCCGAAATTCGCCCGCTGTCGATGGCGGGCTCAGGGCGAATTTCGGAATCTTTGCGCCGCACTAGAAACCTTGGATTCTTCTAGTGTTCTTGTTGGATTTGAAGTTCGCTCAGAGCTCGATCCAGAATGAGGCGAACTTCAAATCCAGCACACTAGGTTCCGCGCGGCTTGGCCCGCACCGTGGGCTCGGCGGCGGCCGGGTCCTCGGGCCACAGGTGCTTCGGATAGCGCCCGCGCATGTCGGCGCGGACGTCCTTCCAGGAGCCTTTCCAGAAGCCGGGCAGGTCCTTCGTGGTCTGCACCGGGCGGCGGGCCGGCGAGAGCAGAGACAGCGTCAGCGGCACGCCGGCCACGCTCGGGTGTTCGGCGAGGCCATAGACCTCCTGCACGCGGACCTCGACCGTGGGTCCGGCCTCGGCGGCGTAGTCGATGGCGAAGCTGTTGCCGGTGGGCGCGGTCCAGCGGGCGGGCGCCTCGGCGTCGAGGCGCCGCTGCAGGTCCCAGGGGATGAGGGTGCGGAGCGCGCCGTCCACGACGTCCGGCTTGAGTTCGGCCAGCGAGCGCAGGCCGCTGAGCAGCGGGGCGAGCCAGTCGTCGAGGCGCCCGACCAGGGCGGCGTCGGAGAGATCGGGCCAGGCGGGGTCCCGGGCGCGCAGGAAGGCCACGCGGCGGCGCAAGGCCTTGGTCAAGTCGCCCCAGGGCAGGACGGCGACGCCCTCGCGGCGGACGCGATCGGCGAGCGCGGCGGCGATCAGGGCCGGATCGGGGTCGTCATCGACGGCTTCGCGAATCGTGAGGCGCCCCAGCCGGGTGGTCCGCTTGGCGCGCAGGCGCCCTGCCCCGCTCTCCTCCAGCCGATCCTCGACGCGGAGCTGACCTTCGAAGGCGGCGACGATCTCGGCCTCGTCCAGCGACGCGGCCAGCAGAATGCGGTCGCGGCGCTCGCCGCCGCCCAGCTCTGCGGTCGCCAGCCAGCTCTCGCGGGCCAGGGCGTCGGTCGGTTCGACAAAAGCGCCGCGGCCGCTGACCAACTGGAACTCGCCGCGCGGGCCGCGGGCGCGGGCGATACGCTCGGGGTAGGCGAAGGCCAGCAGCAGGCCGTCGGAAAGCGGTTCGCCGGCGCCGGCCTTTCCGGCCATCCCCGCCCAGCGCTCGGCAAGCGCCCTGGCGTCGCGGGCGCGGGGCGATCGGTCGCGCTCCAGCGCCTCCAGCCGATGGCGCAAGTCGACGTCGCGACCGCCGAGGTTGCGCTCGACGATCAAGACGGCGATGCGCGCGGCCCGGGCCGCCTGGCCGGTCGCCGCGGCCTTTACGACCATGTGGGCCAGCCGCGGGGCCAGCGGCATGTCGGCGAGCGCACGGCCATGGGCGGTGAGGACGCCATCGTCGCTCAGGGCCTCCAGGCGGGTGAGTAGGCTGCGCGCCTCGGCGAAGGCGGCGGCCGGCGGCGGGTCGAGGAAGGCGAGCGTCGAGGCGTCCTTGACCCCCCAGCGCGCCAGGTCGAGCGCCAGGCCGGAAAGGTCGGCGTCGAGAATCTCCGGATCGGCGTAGGCCGGCAGCGCGCGGGTCTCGGCCTCGTCCCACAGGCGATAGCAGACCCCGGGTTCGGTGCGCCCCGCGCGGCCGCGGCGCTGGTCGGCGGCGGCGCGACTGACGCGGACGGTGGCCAGGCGTGTGAGGCCGCTGGCGGGGTCGAACCGCGGCACACGGGCGAGGCCTGAATCGATCACGACGCGGACGCCCTGGATGGTCAGGCTGGTCTCGGCGATGGAGGTCGCCAGCACCACCTTGCGGGTCCCGTCCGGCGCGGGGGCGATGGCGCGATCCTGGTCGCGCGGGTCCAGGGCGCCGTAGAGCGGCGCGATCTCGACGCCGGGGCGTGGGCGCTCGGCCAACCGTTCCGCGGTGCGCAGGATCTCGCCCTGGCCGGGCAGGAAGACCAGCAAGCTGCCGGTCGCCTCCGCCAGGGCGCGGTCGACGGCGCGGGCGATGCGGTCCTCAAGGCGCAGGCTCTCATCACGGCCGAGGTAGCGGGTTTCGACCGGCCAGGCGCGGCCGAGGCTTTCAATCACCGGCGCCTGATGAAGCAGGCGTGCGACCGCCGCGCCATCGAGGGTCGCCGACATCACCAGGAGCCGCAGGTCCTCGCGCAGCAGGCCCTGGGCGTCGCAGGCCAGGGCCAGGCCAAGATCCGCGTCGAGGCTGCGTTCGTGGAACTCGTCGAAGATCACGCAGGCGACGCCGGCCAGCTCGGGGTCGGCGAGGATCTGGCGGGTGAAGACGCCCTCGGTCACGACCTCGATGCGAGTGGCGGCCGAGACCTTCGACTGCATGCGCACGCGGTAGCCGACGGTGCGGCCCACCGGCTCGCCCAACGTGGCCGCCATGCGCTCGGCCGCGGCGCGGGCCGCGAGGCGGCGGGGCTCGAGAACCACGATCCGGCCGTCGCCGACCCAGGGCTCGGCGAGCAACTCCAGGGGGACCACCGTCGTCTTGCCAGCGCCGGGCGGCGCGACCAGCACAGCGGCGCTGTGGCCGGCCAGCGCCGCCTTCAGCCGCGGCAGGGCTTCGTGGATCGGCAGCATGACCCCGCCGTCGAGGGCTCCGCCCTAGCCCTGGCCCTCGGGCGGTTCGCCGACCCGGTGTGGCAGCTCATGCGGTTCGCCCTCGGCCCCCGCCACGACCACGCCGCGGCCCAGCTTGGAGGCGCGGATCCCATAGAGGAAGTAGATCACGATCCCGACCACCAGATAGCCCAGGAAGAAGTTCCGCGTCGCGGGCGTCGACATCAAGCTCATCAGCAGGATGATGCACATGACCGCGCCCAGGATCGGCACCACCGGATAGAGCGGCGTGCGGAATGGCCGCGTCAGGCCCGGCTCGCTGATCCGCAGGTAGATCACCGTGATGCAGACCAGGGTGAAGGCCGCCAGCGATCCCACGTTGGACAGATCCGAGAGCGCGTCGAGCGAAAGGAAGCCCGCCGCGCCCATGGCGGCGAGGCCGACGATGATGGTGTTGATCCAGGGCGTGAGGAATGTCTTGTGCACCCGGGCGAGCGCGCTGGGCAGCAGGCCGTCGCGGCTCATGGTGTAGAAGACCCGCGTCTGGCCGTAGAGCAGGACCAGCATGACGCTGGAGAGGCCGGCGATGGCGCCGATCTTCACCAGCACCGAGAACCACTTCAGCCCCATCATGTCGGTGGCGAGCGCGATCGGCGCCGGCACATCCAGCAGGGCGTAGGGCACGATGCCGACGAGCACGGCCGAGGTCAGGATGTAGAGGACCGTGCAGATCACCAGGGCGCCCAGGATGCCGATCGGCATGTCCTTGCCGGGGTTGCGGGATTCGGCGCCGGCCGTGGAGACCGCCTCGAAGCCGAGGTAGGCGAAGAAGATCACCGCCGCGCCGTGGATCACGCCGCCGACGCCGTACTTGTGCGAGGTGTCGCCGGTGATGACGCTGCCGAGCGCCCGGCCGATCTGATGCCACATGTCCATGTTGGTGCCGGGCGGACGCGCGGGGATCTCGGCGGGCACCAGCGGCGAAAAGTGCGCCGGGTTCACATATCTGACGCCGATGATGATGAACGCGATAACCACCGTCAGCTTGATGGCGACGATGATGTTGTTGACCGTCGCCGATTCGGTCACGCCGCGCACCAGCAGCAGGGTCACGAGGCCGATGATCACGACGGCCGGCAGGTTCACCACCCCGGTGGCGATCACCGCGCCGGCGGCGTCCTTGACGGCCACTCCGGGAGCGGCCGTGAACTCAGGGGGTATGAGGACGCCGAGGTCCTTCATCAGGCTGACGAAGTAGCCGGACCAGCCGACCGACACGGTCGAGGCCGCCAGGCCGTACTCGAGGACCAGCAGGAGGCCCATGACCCAGGCCGCGCCCTCGCCCATCGAGGCGTAGGTGTAGGAATAGGCCGAACCGGACACCGGCAGGGCCGAGGCGAGTTCGGCGTAGCAGAGCGCCACGAAGGCGCAGAGCGTGCCGGTGATGACGAAGGAGATCGTAAGCCCCGGACCCGCGAACTGGGCGGCCGCTCGGCCGGTCAGGACGAAGATGCCGGTGCCGATGATGCAGCCGATGCCCAGCAGCACCAGGTTCAGGGCGCCCAGCGAGCGCTTCAGCTCTCCGTGCTCATGCTCGGCCTGAATCTGGCCGACGGATTTGCGCAGGAAGATGCGCCCTACCCCAGAAGCGTTCGCCATTTGTGGGAATTCCCGTTGCCATGACCCGCGACGCCCCCTGCGGCGAGGTTTGACGGTACGCTACCGGGGCTGGCGCGCCCCGGCAATGTCCGGTCGCGCCGCCCGACGGAATTGGGTGAAATCCCCTCATTTCCATGCGAAATCGGGCCGTGCCTGCCTCGCGCCCCGTTGACCGGCGCAAGCTGTCACGCCACGCTCCGCGCCGGATTTTGGACGGCGGCCGCGGGCCCCTGCATTCGGAGGCCCCATGTGGCGTGTTAAGTCGCTCGACGCGATCCTCGCGACGGCTGAGAAGAAATCGCTGCGCCGGTCGCTGGGACCGATCCAGCTGACCCTGCTGGGCATCGGCGCGGTGATCGGCACCGGCATCTTCGTGCTGACCGCGACCGCGGCCCAGAAGGCCGGCCCGGGCATGATGGTCTCGTTCATCATCGCCGGAGCGGTCTGCGCGGTGGCGGCGCTCTGCTATTCGGAGCTTGCCTCCATGGTGCCGGTGGCGGGCTCGGCCTACACCTATTCCTACGCGGTGATGGGCGAGCTGGTGGCCTGGCTGGTCGGCTGGGCCCTGATCCTCGAATACGCACTCGGCGCCAGCGCCGTGGCGGTGGGATGGTCCGGCCACGTCGTGGGCTTCCTGGACGCCATGGGCGTGCACATACCGCACGCGCTCACCGTCGGGCCGAAGATCGCCATCGGGTCCTTCCTCGAAGGCGGCGAGGCCGGCGGCTTCATCAACCTGCCCGCGGTGATCATCACGGTATTGGTCACCAGCCTGCTGGTGATCGGCACCAAGGAGAGCGCCACGGTCAATGCGGTGCTGGTGGCGGTGAAGGTGACCGCGCTCACCCTGTTCGTCGTGCTGACCATCCCGATGATCACCGGCCACATGGACAACTTCCAGCCGTTTACGCCGCGAGGCTGGGGCAACCCGCTAGGGTCGACGGGCACCGGCGTGCTGGGGGCCGCCGCCTCCATCTTCTTCGCCTATGTGGGCTTCGACGCGGTCTCCACGGCCGCCGAGGAGACCCGCAACCCGCAGCGCAACGTGCCGATCGGCCTGATCGGCAGCCTGCTGATCTGCACGGTCTTCTACCTGCTGGCGGCCGCCGGCGCGGTCGGGGCCTACGGGGCCCAGCCGCTGGCCGGCCCGGATGGCGTACCCTACCTGCCCGGCTCGCCGGAGCTGGCCGCGGCCTGCACGGCCATGGGCGAGCACACGCCGCTGGTCTGCTCCAAGGAGGCGCTGGCCTATGTCCTGCGCGAGGTCGGCCATCCGTTTTTCGGGCAGCTGGTGGCGTTGGCGGCGACCATCGCGCTTCCGTCGGTCGTGCTGCTGATGATGTACGGCCAGACACGGATCTTCTTCGTGATGGCGCGCGACGGGCTGCTGCCGAGCGGGCTCAGCGCCGTACACCAGAAGTTCAAGACGCCGTGGATCATCACCATCGTGACCGGCGCCGTGGTGGCGGTGTTCGCGGCCTTCCTGCCGGTGGGCCAGCTCGCCGACTACTCCAACTCCGGCACGCTGTTCGCCTTTGCGGCGGTGTCGCTGGGGGTGATGATCCTGCGCTTCACCGACAAGACCCGCGTGCGGCCGTTCCGTACGCCGCTGCTGTTCGTCGTGGCGCCCGCCTCGATCGTTGGCTGCCTGGTGCTGTTCCTGAGCCTCGACAGCAAGTCCAAGGGCCTGTTCGCCGTATGGACGGTGATCGGGCTGGCCTTCTACTTCTGCTACGGCTTCTGGAATTCGAACGTCCGGCGCGGCGTCGAGCACGACGAACCGCTGGTCGAGGGACCGGGCGGCGAGGCGGTCTAGCACCCCTTCTCGCTTGCGGCGGAAAGGCCCGGGTTCGCCCCGGGCCTTTTCTTATGCGCCGTAAGGCCCGATCATGAGACGGATGAACGCGCCTCAACCGCCCCCGCTTCCGATCCGCGCGATGATCGCGCCGGTCACGCCACTGCAGCAGAACTGCACCATCGTGTGGTGCGCCAGGACGCTGAAGGCCGCGGTGATCGATCCTGGCGGCGAGGTCCCGCGCCTGTTGCAGGCCATCGAGGAGCAGGGCCTGACGCTTGAGAAGATCTGGATCACCCACGGCCACCTGGACCATGCCGGCGGCACGGCCGCGCTGAAAGCGGCGACCGGGGCGCCGATCGAAGGCCCGCACCCCGACGACGCCTTCTGGATCGATCAGATCGACGCCTCGGGCGCCAAGTGGGGCATGCCGGACGCCCGCGGCTTCACGCCCGACCGCTGGCTGCAGGACGGCGACAAGGTGAGCCTGGGCGAGACGGAGTTCGAGGTCTACCACTGCCCGGGCCATACGCCGGGGCACGTGATCTTCTTCCACCGCGAGGCGCGGTTCGCCCAGGTGGGCGACGTTCTGTTCCAGGGCTCCATCGGCCGCACCGACTTTCCGAGGGGCAACCACGCCGACCTGATCGGCGCGATCACCAGCAAGCTGTGGCCGCTGGGCGACGACGTGCGGTTCGTGCCGGGCCACGGGCCGATGTCCAGCTTCGGCCAGGAGCGGAAGACCAACCCGTTCGTCGCCGACGACGTGCTGGCCGACACGTGACCTTTCGCCTCCCGGTGATTTCAGCCGCGAAATCGGCGTGTTACGCGTCGCCGCCAGCATCGCGGCCATGGAGCCAGAACTCGA
>Ga0070659_100004411_pt1 | contig 10053 bp, 7 predicted proteins | sample KBSC23metaG_FD_64666 | JGI IMG/M metagenome (GOLD analysis project Ga0070659, IMG submission 64666) | Corn rhizosphere microbial communities from Kellogg Biological Station, Michigan, USA - KBS C2-3 metaG | ecosystem: Host-associated > Plants > Roots > Rhizosphere > Soil ...
GGAAGTCAACGATGCTGCTGTCCGTAAGGGACGAGTAGCTGTGCGGCACGAGTTGCAATGACAGATTTATGGTAGCGGCTGAGTCAACATTCATCAATGAATCTATATACCCAAACTTGACAAACTTGAATGTATTTCTCCCTCCGAATACGGGGACTACTTCACTGTTATTTGTGATTGTTTTTACAAATTTATTGTTGACATAGACTTGAGCGCCGATGCTGTTTATGTCAGACGTAATCGTTACATTGTAAGTATAGCTATTTAATAAAGTATCTGTTAGATAAAACAATTCTTTAACTAATGAGACGGTATCCTGTTGACCGAGGAATCGAACAACCATCCTATTGTATCCCGTATCCAGCGAAGTTGTGAATTGATTATTGCTAAGGGTCAGAGGAACGAAAATGCTGTCTTGATTAAAGGGACTATTGATTTCATAACCGATCACATTATTCCCGGTTGCTTGAAATATTGCACTACTGTTGCCCGTGATCGGGTTTTGACTTACGAGCTTAAGGGAAGGATATTGAACTTTATTCGTGGCAACTGCTGACTTAAACAGCCCGATTGCAATTTTTCCGGACATAAGGATGCTTGAGTCGATTCCGAGTACAACGGGTTCATATCCCGAAGCTTCGATTTTAATTGAATCATCGAATGTCGGGAGATCGAAGAGTTCAAAAATTACATTGCCATTTTCGTCAGTCTTGCCTATCAAGTTAAATGCTGTGTCGATTGATCGTTTAAAACTGACATCGGCATTTGACAGTATTGAGCCAATTGGTTGCAGTTGAAAACTCCAACCGTTTCTTACGCAAGTTGGCTGCGTGCCTCCTTCAATAAACAGTTTTATTTTTTCAAGATTAGTTAGCATTGATGTACACTTCCCTTGCGATGAAAGGAATTTGTTCTTATGTATCTGCATATGCAGAATATCGAACAAAGAATTAAACCAAAGAAATTGTCCTTGGTAATCCGGTCTGATATCATTTTGATACATCTGCAAACAACCATTGATCGGGTTCTCGCTACTGTTTACCGACACTATCCCATCATTTGCACTCATTAAATTTCGATAACCCGTTAGATTAGCATACTTTATACTTGCAGGGACCGTTGAGCTATTTAATTGATGTAGAATTCCAATCGAGTTAGACAATGCTAGAACATCATATAATCCCTGAGGGGCTGTGAGGGAATTTAAACCAGGAATAAAAGCGGCGAGCGATCCAAAGTCAGAACCTCGATGTGGTGTGTCTAGAAACAATATTTTTTTCAACGTTCCCCCGACTAAGGAAGTACTAAAATTTATTCCGTTCCCATCAAGCCCCTGTGACAGATTTTGTATAAAAGCTCTCACGTCCAAACCTCCCTTACTATGACAAACCAAATCAATTTCAGTTGGAGTGGGTGATTTGGTCAGCTGTATTCTTGAGAGCGCCATTGCGATATCGTATCCATTACGTTTTACTGCGTTGACGTTTCCTTGGGCAATGTACCACACGTCCACCGACAAATTCGCAGCTAAATATGTGGCGATAGAGAAAGACATACCAGAATTGCTGTCATCGGTTAAATTATCAAGTGCTGAAAAGCTTTGCTCCATTTGGTTATAAATACCTCCAATTATCACTACTACTTGCGAACTGCTAACGGACGCAGCATCGTTGTTGTGGACGTTATTCAGCCTTCCTATTTTAACCACTGAAATTGTTCCGCTTTCCGGGATCATTCCCAAGCCGGTTATTGTATAGGTGAACTCACCAGGCTGCATCAGGTCGTCGGCGATATTGGAGTTGGCAGAATTAACTCGCAGATATCCATCTACGTCTACGTCAAACTGAACTGTAAGTGTGGTGGGTGGTTCGGTAAGCCCCATCCCTATTTTAGCAGTATTGTATACTCGGTTGAGGGTGATTAAACCGTTATTGTAATTTGTGTTGTTAATGTACCTCACGGGGATTTTAATGTTTTCCGTGGTCCCTCCATTGTCGTAATAAACCAGAGTCTCGTTGTCTAGATGTTTGTCTATAACGTTAAAAGAACCTGCTAAATCTTCTTCCTGGCTTGCATCGTGAACGGCGTATATCCGCACTACACGACCGGAAATGGCTGCGGTCGTTACTTGTGCGTCTTGAGCGCTGTTCTGAAATGTTTGTATCTGTTGCCAAGTGGTCGAACCGGAGGGGTAATCAATCGTTGCAGCAACGTTGGCACCCGAGAAAATCTTCACACGCAAATGCCAAGCGGAGTTGGCTGGTGTCGTGATAGCAGTAACAGCGGCGCTGAAGTTGTCGCTTTCCCGGTTCCAGTCCGGGATCTCCGTACCAACCGGGGACACATAAATATGGTCGGTGATGATGCTAACTGTTATGGAGCCGCAGCCACTCGACCAACACCCTGTGGAGGCATTGTAGGCTCTGACGAAATAGGTTCCGCTGGTTGCTGTGGTAAATGTGGCTCCCGAACCCAATGTCGTGTTGGTCCCACAAGAAGTCCCTTGCCAATACCACGTGATGCCTGCACTCGGACTGCCGTTACGGGTGATAGTCACGCTACCGCTTTGCGGTGAATTGCTAGTCGGATTTGGTGGATTTGAAGGTGGGATGCACGATGTGACGGATAACACAGCATCCACGCTGGTCAGCGAAAACGATCCAGAACAATTTGTTACGACACAATGGTAGGTAAAGCCGTTATTGCCAATTGCAACCGGCGACGTTGTATATGAGGCGTTCGTAGCTCCATCGATCAAGACACCATTCCTCCACCATTGGTAGGAGAACGGCGCATCTCCACTTAGCGCAATGCTGAATGTCGCTGTGTTGCCACTGCTTGCAGTTTGATTAACGGGCTGCGAGGTGATTGTCACAGGGACGCACCCCGAGATGGGCGGACACCCATTTGTGCCATCGCAAACCGGAAGTGTCACGGTTGAACTGCCGCTAGCACCTTGATCTTGGTTTACCTGACAATTAAGTGGCGTATTCGGCAGGCAGGTTACAGTCGCGGGTATTAGCAATAGTGTGAGACTCATAGGTAAATTGGGCAAACAACTGATTGGATTATACATTACCCACAGTTCTACCAGACCGGAGGGCAAGGTTGGCAACGTGGTCAAAGAATTGTGCAAACAATAAAGAGTCGTTAGTGAGGACGGCAATTGCGGCAGATTGATCAAAGAATTATTGTCACAATAAATAAATTGCAAAGTTGGCGGAAGTAGGGGCAGATGCGTTAGCTGATTGCCACGACAGGCTATGGAAAGTAATGATGATGGAAGAATAGGTAGTTCCGTTAACTGGTTGTAATCGCAAACCAAATCTTGAAGAGATTCTGGGAGTGGGGGTAACGAAGACAGCCCGTCACCACCACAGTATAAAGCCGTCAAATCCGGCAAGTTTGATGGTAAGACACCAAGGGGATTGACTGAACAGGACAAAGTTTTCAAGGTATTTGGCAACGGCGGCAGAGATGTCAAATTATTGTTGTCACAGATCAAACCAGCCAAATTGGTGAAACCTTGTATCCCGGTTAAATCAGAAATGCCTAGGTTATATAGGTCCAATTCCTGTGTTATGATAACTTCAGAAACCGTGGGATTCAAATAAGCGCCGTTCATCGCAGTTGGATAGTTGGCTTGTAACCACGCCCTGAAGTTGAGATCAGGAATGTAAATCCAATTGTTAGTCGTTGTGAACGACACAACATTCGAAAGGGTTGAACTGCAACCCGAGGGATATTGTGCGTACACTCGGTAGGCATAGATGTTCCCACTAACCAAGGTATTGTCCGTCAAGGTATTCGAAGTAGTCGGCTGCAATTGTATCCAACCGCCCGTGCCATTCAGCTGTCTACCGATGTAAAAAGTAGTAGCGTTGGTGCCCGAAGGTTGTATCGACATCGCCCACGTTAACGTCACTGAAGTCGCGGTAACGTTTGAATAACTCAACGTTGGCTGCGGAAGTCCGTTCGAGGAAGGCGACGGAACGTAATCCACCCAACTTTGTCCCTGATAATACCCCGCGATCCATCCCGTGGTTTGCGAACACCCGTTGGTCAGGTAGATCTCGTACCAAGTATCCGCTCCAAACGGTTGCGACTGTATGACTGCAAACTTTTGAAGCTGCCAGACTTTTGCATAGCTGGTGGGCGCTCCTTTGTAAACCTGCGCGTATCCAACCCCCGGTCCGGTTCGTATGTTGATGGAACTCGTCGATACAGACACGTAAGATGTTTGGCAATCGGGATTGGTAAACGTGGATCCAGCTGCAACAAATCCGTGCTCCGAACCTGTCGGGCTCGGTATGTCGACTTGATACCACTGGTCGGTAGAAGTCCCATCGACTCCGGACGTTGCGACGGGTCCCGTCGCGATATCAGAAGCTACAAGTTTGCTGTTGACTGCCAACTGATCGAGGACGCCACCGGTCAACGGGAAGTTGATGTTCAAGGCTTGAGTTCCGGTGTTCGTATTATTCACGACCAACGGCAAAGCTTGTGATCTAACTGTCAGTTGAAAATGACAGAGAAACAGAACGACGCTAAGGAATACGATAGTTCTCATAATGGGATGTAAGCTCGCAATCTAATAAAAATTATTATCGTCAAACTCGATCTCTTATTCGTTCGCATATAGATGTGTCTTTCCTTGCCAAGCTGCACATACCGTATGCGCTGGGAAGGGTCCCTCCGTTTATCACCCGCCAGCCGGTTGAGTCGTTTGTGCCCTCCGGTGCTTCGATTCATTCACCATTTTTTAACCGCTGGATATTCCCAGCACAAACAATTTTTTATCTGTATGGAAACGTTCATCGAACGTATGCGGAAGCGTATGGAACGCACCGCCAAGTGGCAGCCCGTTGAAGGCACCAAAGAAAACCTGAGCGACAAAGACCGCGCGGTCGATGTGCTCAACGAAGCGGTGTGGCAAGACCCAGCCCGATCTGTTGCTTGGAAATGGGTACACACCAAGTTCGGACTCCGGCTGGCATTCAAGCTACGCGGTGTCAATCGTATCGAGTACGTGAGCTTGTCGCGAGACCTTCCCAAAGAGGAAGTGAGCAACCCCGTGTTGCAACTCTTCGAACTGACGCGCGATTCGATGCGCAACGGTTTGAAGATGTCTGCCGGCACTCAAATGTTCTTCGTGATTGGTAGCAACGATGTACCGGAGCGTCGCGAAGGGATGGATGACGAAGAGGGACAAGAGGAAACGCTGAAAGCTGCTGGTCGAACGAAGACCAACGGTGTGAAGCGGTAAGAAGCCTTAGTGTGTGAGGTGAGAGGGAGTCCTTGTGCTTAGGCACTTGGGCTCCTTTCTCTTTTTACACCTTCTGCAACACGCTAACCAAATTGATTACATCCATTCTAACAATTCTGATTATGGCAACCCAATACAATCCGGATGATACTCCCGTTCGGTGCAGCAAATGTTCAAGGCACGTCTCGGAGTTGCAGCCCTTTGAAGAGCCGGAGTTCAAGGGGGTTAAGCTCGTTAAGACGTTCCGTGTCTTGGTGCCTTACAACGAGCTCAGCGAGGCTATTCTGAGAGACGTGAAGTACGCCGAGCCGAAAACCGCCATCCCGTACAGCGACACTGCGTACAAAGGTCTCTGGCGTGCTTCCAACTTCATCGAGTTGGAGCAGAAGTACGGCAGAGCGCTATTGCACCAAGCGTATGTGTACGATCTGATGGCTGATTCCATCGTGACGTATCACGAATGCCGAGATTGCTTCGCCAAGTCAAGCAAGCAGTTCTCCAAGTAACGATTTAACGGAGGGTGTGCAAAGCATCCTCCTTTTTCATCCAATCATTCTAACTCTTTAAACTCATCGTGCTATGGAAAAGACCGTAGGTAAGCGTGACGTGTATTCAATCGTCACGGATCGAATCATCGAAAAGCTGGAGCAAGGCGTTGTGCCTTGGAAGCAGCCTTGGCAAGACTCGGGGGTTGCCGCAGAACCTGATCACCAAACGACCTTACCGTGGCATTAACGTGATGCTGCTTGCTTCGCTCGGCTATTCGAACAACTGCTTCCTCACCTTCAAACAACTCAAAGGACTTGGAGGCAGCGTGAAGAAAGACGAGAAAGCGAATCTAGTTGTATACTGGAACTGGCTTGACCCGAAGGACGCGCGACACGGATGCAACGGACAAGAAGAAAGTGCCTTACCTCCGTTACTACCACGTGTTCAACGTATCGCAGTGCGAAGGCATTGCCGAATCCCTTGTGCCCGTTGCACACCACGCAAACCCCATACCCGAATGCGAACGGGTGGTGAACGAGATGCCACGCAAACCTGTCGTTCAACACAAAGGCACAGGAGCGTATTACAACCCCTGTCTGGACGTGGCGAATATGCCCGAGATGGAAGCGTTCGAATCAGACGAGAGCTACTACGCGACGCTCTTTCACGAGCTGGTTCACAGCACTGGACATCCGAGCCGATTGAACCGCAAAGGGTTCACAGAGATTGCGGAGTACGGCTCAGAACCTTATTCGTTCGAAGAGCTGATTGCAGAAATAGGTGCGTGTTACTTAGAGTCATTCACCAGTATCGCAGCCAAGCAGTTCGATTGCAACATCGCGTACCTCAAAGGCTGGTTGAAGAAGCTTCGCAGCGACAAGCGGTTCATCGTTCTGGCAAGCGCCTCAGCTCAGAGAGCAACGGACTTCATTCTGAACGTTCCGGAGGAACACACCAACTGACACGACTTCGAGAAGGATGTGCCAAGCATCCTTCCAATTTTCATTTCACCATCAAACCAACCAACTATGATTATCCAGAAATCTTGTCCCCTCGACGTCGACCCTATTCCCTTATGCGCTATGATCTACCTGAGAACCACAACCCAACCGGCGATTTGGAAAAACTACGATTCCGTGAGCCTGCAAGCTGACAACGAACACTCGATTCCCTGTCACCTTTACTTGGTGACCAAACTAACTGCCGATGAAGGGGATGTGATTGTGTACCGCAATACTTCGGTACATCGGGTTGAAGACACCAATCCGGAAGGTTACATCTGCACGGGTTTAAAAGGACGCATCAAATTCGATCATTGCTTGTTTGTAGCAGCAACTACCGATGCGTTGCTTGACTTGCCGGTCATTCCGGATGTGCTCGTTTGGCAATACGTTGATTTGGCGGGGAGAAGTAAAGCAATTTGCATCAGTTTATGATATCTCAGGAAGGTAGCTAATAGTATTTATCCTTCAATGACTTAATTTGCAAACCGCAAACATTCGTTATAACCAATGCTGGTGAAATTATTGAACTGGTTATTCTATGGACTCTGTATGTCTGTGTTGCCTATCTTAATTTCTTGGTATGTCGTATGTTATATGAATGACAAGACGCCAGCATACAATCTTATTTCAATCCTGTCGAAAGGAGAGTTGTTAATAATCTGCTCAACGATATTAGGTGTTAACATTGGCGAACTTTCAACGGATAGCGTTCAGTTAAGGTGGAAGCCATTAAAAATTGTATTAGTTGCATTGTCCATCATCCTCTCACTATTTACACTTGGCGCTTACGTAGCAGTAACTGTACTCGCTGATAAAACCAATGGGATGGCGCTTGATTCTTCCATCGTTTTTCTGCTAGCAACAATAGTGATTTGCGTTTCTTCAATTGCACTTCCTAAAGCCGAAGGATAATGGAAGCTTTGGTTGACTATTTCACAACAGGTGCCGCTCTTGTAGGCGTAGTGGGACTGTGCACGCTTTTTTATTTGCGGTTAAAAATACTTTCAGTTAGTAAGCTTAAATCAAAAGAAATATCAGAGGTAGTTGCACTTACGAACGAAATTGTAAAAGCCTCTACAAACCTTGATAGACCACATTCCAACGAATTAAGTGATCTGTATTCTAGGTTGAAAATTTTAGTCGGCTTATATAAGACAGGCTTTAGCCGCATTTCCAAAAGCGAATGTCGCGTCACAATTAAAGTATTTACAACAATCAACGACGGAAACATTGGGCTAGTGACTGTTGTAAAAGATTCTTACTATGAATCACGTTACGGTGACAAAGATCGCATCACTTACGCGGGTGATGATACGGCTGCCTCATTTATCTTATCTGGAAATCGCTACTTTCTACAGAACGATTTATCGAAATCAACACCTAGCAATAAATACTATGCACATTCACTGCCGTACTACTCCTTACTAGTCGTACCTATTCCAAAAAACAATACTTCGATTTTAAGTGAACCAAAGCAGCTAGTGGGGTTGCTAATTATCACTAGCAATAAGAAAATCGCTTTTGATCCGCAGATTGACGTCACTCTTGCAGAAAGGCTTGTCGAAAATATTTCGCCGATGCTTGAGGAATATATTAGGATGAGGAGCATCAGCAATATGAGATAATATCAATTTGTACACACAGAGTGCAACCGGTTCACTGCTATTAACAGGGACTTGGATTACGCATTTAGAACGAATGAGTAACGAATGAGTGAGAAACCGTAACGCGAGTCGCCTTAAACGAACCGAGTTCTCTCTGTAACACAAATGATGTTCATTGATTACTTTCGATCTGATCACACTTTATGAATAGAACCTTGACATCAGAGGGTCTTATAGACCGTCTCTTTGGGTTGATGGACGAATGGAGACTGCTGCCTTCCTACCAGTTGGAACGTAGAGCTGACATCTTCTTTGCACTTTACCTCGAGCAAATACTACAACACAAGTACGGCTATGCAATTGATTTAGTAGTGCCGGAGTTTCCTGTACGCGTAGGTTCCGTTTCGGAGACGCATTCGGAATTGAACAAGTCATTCAAGATAGACTACGTGGCGTTGTGTAAAGCACAGGATAAGGTGCTGTTCATCGAACTCAAGACAGACCAAACCTCCCGTCGCAGCAAGCAGGATTGGTACTTGCAGCAAGCACGCAACGTAAACATCAGCAAGTTGATGGACGGTATAATAGCTATCTACAAAGCGACCAACCAGCGGAGCAAATATGAAAATCTCATCCACCTTCTTTCAAAGCTCGGGTGGTTAACGATGGAAGCCAACTTGTGTAAGAACACGAGCAGGGATTACGCCATCGACGTGATTTACATTCAGCCGACCAATGAGACAAACGACCCGAACGTTATCAGTTTTGAAGACATCGCTCTGAGTTTGTCCGACCGTCAAGACGCGCTCACACAACGGTTCGTCCAATCCCTCTCAAAATGGGTCGCTAACCCAAATGTTAAACACCAAGCCATACCCGTATGAACCACCATTTGAACCTGTTCCGCTTCTACAACGAAAGTTCGGAGCAAGAATTCATCGAGAACAACCTGAGCCGAGCGTTTTCGCTGTGTCTAAAGAACAGCGGCTTCCTATTGAGCGAGTACGTGAAGGACGTGGTGTCAGAAGATGACTACAGTTACCTGTTCAGTATGATGAGCGACGACTCTAAATATTCAGTGAACATTCAGATCGACACCGCCACGATTGACGTTGAAAGCTACAAGCGGGTTTATGCAGTAGCGATGACTTCGGATCGAAACGTGAAGATGGACGACTTTTTTTCACAGCCCGAACGGAAGGACAAAAAGAACATCACGGACATCCTTGTTTCCATCAAGGACATAGCAATAATCATCGAGGTAAAACGCACGATGGAAGATTGCAAAGCGCAACTCTATAACCAAGTGCTTCCTTTCATCAATGCGGATGGATGCGAAGTAAAAGAGAAGTGTTATGCGTGGCAAGATGTGGTCAAGCTGATGGAGCGCGTTAACCACGTTCAACGTCTCGTTACGCAGCCATCGGTATTCCTAAATGATTTCCTCGAAATGAGCGAGTCTCGTTATCCGGAATGGTTTGAGCCAAAGCCGTTTAATGTGCTTCCCTTCAATTCGCAGGTTGGATCGGTGAACTATACTCAGCTCAATAAGCGAATGCGGCAATCGCTTGCAGGCGTTTCATCGTTGCGAGGCGACAGTTATCATTTGCTTCCATACAACGACCGATTAGGCATCTCAGTACCATTCGGTTGGGCAAGCGAAGTGATACCGGAGTTTGAAATGGACAAC
>Ga0070659_100004415_pt1 | contig 10043 bp, 7 predicted proteins | sample KBSC23metaG_FD_64666 | JGI IMG/M metagenome (GOLD analysis project Ga0070659, IMG submission 64666) | Corn rhizosphere microbial communities from Kellogg Biological Station, Michigan, USA - KBS C2-3 metaG | ecosystem: Host-associated > Plants > Roots > Rhizosphere > Soil ...
GGCGCCCGACGGCAGCGGCCATCATTATTCCGACATCGGCGCTCAATTGGACCTCAACTTCACAGTCGCCCTGCGGTTGCCTATGGTCCTTTCCGTGGGAACTGCCGCCGGCTGGGCCGACGGCCATTATCGTAGGACCGAATGGCTGGCGTCACTCAAGATCATGTAGCGCGATGCAGGTCCTGCTGATGGAAACGGCCCATTGGGGCCTGGCACTCATCCCCGTCCTGATCTTGCTGGCCGTATTCGACTGGCTCGACGCGTTCGAGCTCGTGAACTTCCGCGAGATCCTCGTGCTGCTGTTGCTCGGCGCCGTGGCTGCAGCCTTATCGTGGCCTGTCAGCGGACGGCTGCTCGACACGTTGCCGATCGGCTTTTCGATCTACAGCCGCTTCGTCGCGCCGTGGATCGAGGAGGCGATCAAGGGCGTGATGATCATCGCGCTCTTCCGGATGAACCGGATCGGCTACAAGCTCGATGCGGTCATCGCCGGCTTTGCCATCGGCGCGGGTTTCTCAGTCGTAGAGAACATCATCTACCTGATCCGCTTCCCGGACTATGGCATCGGGACTTGGCTGGTCCGCGGGTTCGGCACCGCCGTCATGCACGGCGCGACGCTCGCCGTCCTGGCCGCCATCGCTCATGAGCTCGCGGAGCGCGAGACTCGCGAGGCCGCGAGCGACTTCAATTTCCGCTTGTGGTGGTTCGTGCCCGGGTATCTCGCCGCCGTCGCGCTTCACACCGCCTTCAACCAATTCCCCGACCGACCGCTCATTGCCATGCTCGGCGCAATCATCGCTGCTCCATTGCTGCTGATCGGCATCTTCCATTTCGGTACCAGGGAAGCCGAGCGGTGGCTGGTCGCCGAGATGGCCGAACACCGCGCGGCGCTCGAGGCGTTGCGTAGCGGGCGCTGGCCCGATGGGCCTTCAGGCGAGAAGATCGCCGCACTTGCGAGCCGCATGGATAGCGAAGGGGCCAGGCGCATCCGCCGCTATTGGGAAATCCAGACCTGGCTCGTCACCGAAGCGGAGGAGACAATGATGGAGGAGGCGACGGGCGACGCCGTCTTCAATCCCGCCGAGGTTCGCGCCGCGTTTGCCGAGCTCGATGGCCTCAAGCGCGCGCTTGGTCGCAGTACGCTGGCTGCTCTCCAGGCCCTTCTGCCCTTCAGCCGGAACGACCAATGGGAGGTCGCCGAGCTTCGGCAACGGCTCGACCGCCACTGAGCGAAACGATTACTCTTTCTTAACCATCGGGCCCTGACTGCTATTCGCAGGAGGCGCGTTCAATGCCGATGGTCGCATATTTCGAGGAACGTCAGCCGGCTGCAGACCGCCGCCGGTCGGTCCGGCGATCGCTGAAATTGGGCGTGGCAACGGGCGAAGCCGGCGACGTCGTGACCATCCACGACCTGTCGCTGACGGGAGCCTTGCTCGAAACCTCGGTCCCGATGCTAGTCGGCGCCACCTTCGAGGTCGAGCTGCCGCATGCCGGCACGGTCGAAGCAAGCGTCATCTGGAACAGCGGCGAATATTATGGTTGCCAGTTCGCGCTGCCGATCACGCCCGCGGCGCTAAGTGCTGCCTTGCTCCAGGCGGACGCTCATCCGCCCGCGCACGCGGCGCACGATCCGATCGCCGAGCTCCAGCTGCTCAACAGCGAAGTCGAGCGCCTCGCCTGGAAGATGGACACCGCGCTTCGGCGCCTGACCAGGAAGTAGGCTCGCCTACAGCGCCGGACTCTTGCGCCGGGCCGACGAGGGACCGTCGATGACAGGCCAACCGTTCCGCCACACGATGCGATCGATCAGCATCACGCGGCGGGTGTTGGGATCGTCGCTGGGGCTCTCGCGGGTGCAGCTTGCATCGACCGCGTGATAGACGATCCAGTCGCGCCCCGCTCGATCGGTGACGATGCTGTTGTGCCCCGGAGCGAGCCACTTCGCGCTTTTCTCGAGGATGATGCTGTGCGGCTTGCCCGTCGCCCGCTCGAGCGTCTCGAACGGCCCCGTGGCGCTCTTCGAGCGCGCGACCATCACCGCGTAATTGGCCTTGGGACCGCAGCAATTGTCGCCCGAGTAGAACAGATAATAATAGCCGTCATGGCGGATCACCCAGGCGCCCTCGACCAGCACCGGGAAGTCCTTCCGGCCCGGTGCAGGCCAGACCAGCTCCTTTGAAACGCTGCCCGGCGCGAACGAGACCAGGTCAGCGCCAAGCTCCTGGACCCTAATCGGCTCGAACCCGGAACCCCAGTAGAGCAGGTGCTTGCCGGTGACCGGATCGTCGAACTCCATCGGGTCGATGTTCACGAATTCAGGGCCGCACTGAAGCGGGCGGCCGATGTCGCGGAACGGTCCCTTTGGAGAGCTGGCCGTGGCGACGCCAAGGCACAGCCCGTGACGTTGGCCCGAAGTGTCGGGCTTGGCCGAATAGTACATGATGTACTTCGTGCGGTGCCGAATGACGTGCGGCGCCCAGAAATCCTGCGTCTTGCTCGCCCAGGTCGGCTTTACCGGCAGCGCATCGCCGAGGTAGCGCCAGTGCGTCAGATCGCGTGATTGCGCGAGCTGGATATTGATCCAGTTGCCGCCACGCTTGGTCTGGGTCGCATAGCCATAATAGGAGCCGTCCGGCGCTCTGATCACCGTTGGGTCGGGGAAGTCCGTGTCGAGAACGGGATTGGCATAGCTGCTCGGCGGACGAGCCACGGCGGCGTTCGTGAAACTCAGCGCGAGCGACGCTGCTGCCAGTATCTTCCACATGATTTCGCGAACCTAATCGCCCGCGCTTGCTTCGTGAAGGGTTTCGCCGAGGGTCGCGCGAACCTATCGCCCGCTCCCATGGTCGAAACCGAGTCGCTAGGCTTTGCCGTCGATGCCCAGGACGAAGGCGATGGCGTCCGTATCGACGTCAGCGGTCCTGACGGCCGCTCCTGCAGCTACCTGCTCGAAGGCCGAGAGTCGCAGCATTATTTCGAGTTCTTCCGGCAACTCCACCACGACTTCGGCACCCGCCTGCCGCATTTCTTCGTCGATCGCACCGATTTCGCCGAGACTCCATCGTCCTGGCAGCCGCTGTTGATCGACAATGTCTCGTCGAAGATCCTCGCCGGTTACGGCGACCCCGCGGTCCTCAAGACAGACGACGGCTATTACCTCCTGGCGACCTCCAACGATGCCCCGGACGCCTTTCCGATCCTCCATTCGGAAAATCTCATCCACTGGGAGCACAAGGGCTTCGTCTTCCCCGAAGGCAAGGAGCCCGGATGGACCGCGAAGGGCCGCCATGTCGCCGACTTCTGGGCGCCCGAAATGGCCAGGGTCGGCGAGGAATATTGGGTCGCGTACACCGCACGCCAGAAGAACAACGCCCTGGCCATCGGCCTCGCCCGCGCCAAAAACCCGCTTGGCCCGTTCATCGACAACGGCGCGCCGCTGGTCACCGGCAAGAGCATCAACACCACCGGCGCCCCGCACGGCGCCCACAGCGGCGGCGTGATCGACAGTCACATATTCATCGACTCAGACGGCTGCCCTTATTTGTTCTGGAAGGACGATGCCAACGGCATCTGGCCGCGGCCGCTGGCGATGCTGCTGCGCGATACACCTGGACTGATCGACCGCTCGTTCGCACGAGGCGAGGACAAGCTTAGCGCCGCATTCGCGGCTGCAATCGTGCCTTGGGCGAACACGCGCCGGCCGATGGAGCGCTTCTACCTGATGACCGGCATGATCGAGGCTGCGCTCGCCAACTGGCAGTCGGTCAAGACCGCGCTGGTTGAGCATGGCCTCGCCGACGACATCCTCGACGCGATGGTGACTCCGGTGCGCGCGCAGCGGATCGCCGACGATGGCCGCTCGCTGATCGGAGAACAAAAGGTCGTCCTCGCCAACGACCTCGACTGGGAAGGCCACCTGATCGAAGGCCCGTTCTGCACCTTGCAGGAGGGCCGCTACTTTCTGTTCTACGCGGGCAATGACTTCGGCACCCCCGCCTACGGCATTGGCGTTGCCGTCGCTGACCACGTGCTTGGCCCCTATCGCAAGCAGGGACAGCCATTGCTCAAGTCGACGCAGAGCTGGACGGCGCCCGGCCACGCCTCGGTAGCGCCGGGGCTCGACGGGCAGCCGCAGCTTTTTTTCCACGCCTTCCATCCGGGCACTGGTGGCTACAATGCATTCCGCGCCTTGTTGACGGCTAAGCTGCGGTTCAATCAGGATCGCGTTGAATTGGCCTGAACTCCATTGGCATAGGACCAGTCATGCGTAACATCCGGTTTTCAATCTTGGCGGCGGGCCTTGCATTGTCCGCCGCTGCTTTGGCCGAGCCGTCGTTCGTGCCGGTGCTTCGGACAAATTTCCCCGACGCCTTCGTGCTGGCGCATGGCAGCGAGTTCATCGCTTATTCGACCAATGACGGTGCGAACGTGCCTGTCGCCGTGTCCCGTAACCTCAAGACATGGACCGTTCTGACGGATCCCGCCGATCCGAAGCGCAAATATGATGCAATGCCGCGACTCGGCAGCTGGGCCAAGGAGGGCTTTACCTGGGCGCCCGAAGTGCTCGCTCTCAACGGCAAGTATCTTCTCTATTATACCGCCAGCGCTCGGCGCGAAAACATGCAATGCATCGGTGTCGCGATCGCCAGCGATCCGAAGGGTCCGTTCGTAGACTCCGCACCCGGACCGATCGTCTGCCAGACCAAACTCGGGGGCACGATCGACGCAAGTCCGTTCAAGGACGCCGACGGCAGCCTCTACCTCTATTTCAAGAACGACGGGAACCGCGTGCACGCCCGCACCGCCTTGTACGGCCAGCGGCTCACGCCCGACGGCATGTCCGTTGTGGGTGAGCCCCGGGAGATGCTCAAGGACAATGAGCGTTGGGAGGAGCGGGTCATCGAAGCTCCGACCATGGTTCGTGCGCCGACGGGCTACCAGATGTTCTATTCCGGCGGGTTCTTCGGCTGGAACGAGAACGAAGGCGGGCTTTCGCCATACGCAATGGGCTATGCGACCTGCACCTCGCCGCTGGGGCCATGCGCCCCTTCAAAAGCCAATCCGCTGCTGCACAGCTTCAAGGATCGCGACGCGGGTTGTCTCAGCGGTCCGGGGCACCAGAGCATCTTCAACGCTGCCGGCCGCACGTTCATCAGCTTCCACGGCTGGGCCGCGACCTCGGCATGCCGGAAGGCGCCCGAGGATGCGCGCTACCTCTACGTTGCGCCGTTGTTCTGGAAAAACGGCGAGCCGACGCTCGGGCCAAGCATCCGCTAGAAACTGATATCCGGACCTGCGCGGCAATTGCGCGCGATGAAATCCGCGTGCGTCGGCATCTGCTCGGCCGTGCGGCGGTAGCTCAGGCGCATCTGGTCGATGGCGTTGGTCATAAAGTCAGGGTCCATGGCGTTGGCCGCGGGCTCGGGCTCCTCCGGGGCCAGCCCCTGGCCGAGCAGCACCGCCACCCAGCTTCCCGTCGCGAATAGCTCGCGTCCCTGGCGGAACACCCGGCCCTTTGCGCGCCACAGGTCGAGCTTGGCGGCAAGGCTGTCGGGGACGTCCATGGTGCGGCAAGTGTTCCAGAAGTCAGAATCGTCGCGCCGGGTCACTTTGTAGTGGAGGATGATGAAGTCGCGAACGTCTTCGAAGACCTCCTGCATCTGGCGGTTATATTCATCGCGTTCGACCGGATCGAAACGCTTGTCCGGAAACAATGCGAGCAGCTTGGCGATGCCGCTTTGAACCAGGTGGATGCTGGTGGACTCGAGCGGTTCGACGAACCCGCTGGACAATCCCAGCGACACCACGTTTGCGCTCCATGCGAGCCTACGGCGCCCGGCCGTGAACGACAGGTGGCGCGCCGCCGCCAGTGGCTCCGCCTCGAGATTTGCAAGGAGCTCCGCCTCCGCGTCTTCGCGCGGCAGATGCGCGCTCGAATAGACCAGTCCGTTTCCCATTCGGTGCTGCAGGGGAATGCGCCACTGCCAGCCGGCCGCCCGCGCGGTGGACCGGGTGAAGGGCTCGGGCGGCCCGGCGAGCCGGCTCGGCACCGCGACCGCGCGATCGCACGGAAGCCAGCGGCTCCAGTCCTCGTAACCAGCCCCTAGCTTCTCCTCGATCAGCAATCCCCGAAAGCCCGAGCAGTCGATGAACAGCTCTCCGTCGACCTTCCGGCCGTCCGCCAGGGTGAGCGACCGGACATGACCGTTCGGTTCGAGCGCGACATCGACGATCTTGCCCTCGATCCGCTGTACGCCGCGCTGTTCGGACAGGCGACGGAGGAACTGCCCGTAGAGACCGGCATCGAAGTGGAAGGCATAGCCGAGCTGCGGCAGCGGCATCGGCGAATTGAGGTCTGGTCGGACGAACCGCCCAAGCTCCGCAGCAACCCCGCTCATCGACCACTCGCGGATATCGGGAAGCGGTCTGCGCTTCGCCTCGCGGAGGTAGAATTGGTGGAACTGGACGCCGCGATAATCCTGACCGTGCGGGCCGAACGGGTGAAAATAGCGCGTCCCTTTCGCGCCCCAGTCAACGAACTCGATCCCGAGCTTGAACGTGCCCTGGCTTGCCTCAAGGAACTCGTCCTCGTCGATGCCGACCATGTGGTTGAACGCCATCAACGGCGGGATGGTCGCCTCGCCGACCCCGACGGTGCCGATCTCGTCGGATTCGACCAGCACAATCTCGAGTTCGCGCTGATCAAGCAGGCTCGTGAAGGCGGCGGCGGCCATCCAGCCGGCGGTGCCCCCGCCAACGATCACGATCCGCCGGATGGCATGATCAGTCATGTCTGCCATCCGTACGGGTCAGTGCTGAGGTAGGCTACCCTGCTGGATCAGCTGCCCCGCTCGCCCGACGTTGCTGGCGGGGGAGGTGGCGGGGGCGGAGGCGGCGGTGGCGGAGCTTCGACCACCGGCGGGGGCGGCGGCGCCGCGACGACTGGCGGCGGTGGAGGCGGCGCGCTACGCCGTTCGCCACCGAAGCGGAAGCGCAGACCGCCCGACAGGATCGTCTCCTCGAACCGCACCACCATCGGGAAGATCACCGTGCTGGTCGGCTGACCATTGGCATAGTTCACCCGGACGATGTCCGACTTGAACGGCCGCGGGAAGATGTTGGTCCAGTCGAGGAACAGGGTCAGGTTGTCGTTGACCGTGTAGCTGCTCGAGAAATCGAGTCGGGGCGACGGCCGGGCTCGCCCCTGCAGCGTGTAGAATCCGTCGCGCTCGCCAAGCGGCCCTTCCGGATATTTCCCGCGCCAGCTGTACGACAGCCGCGCCGACAGCGGGCCATTCTCGTACATGCCGGTGACGTTGAAATTCCATTTCGACACGTCCGGGATCGGCAAAGTCCGGGTAGTCGCGTTCGGACCGCCCAAGGGCGCCGCGCAGATCGGCTGAGTGAGCGTCGGTCCGCAGAACAACGTATATTGCGCGGTCGCATCGATGTTGCTGACGTTCGCCTCGATGCCGAACGAGCGCGCGAACCGCGGCACGAAATCGAAATCGAAGAAGGTCCGGATCTGGGCCTCAATCCCCCGGATGTTCGCCTTCTGCGTGTTTGTGGGGCCGGTAATGACCAGCGGTAAACCGGTTGCCGGGTCTGGATCCGGGAACTGGAATTGCCGCGTGAGGACAAAGCCTTTCATGTCCCGCTTGAATGCCGAGACAGAGGCAAAGCCGGTGTTCGAGAAATAATATTCGAGGCTGACGTCGTAATTGTTCGACCGCAGCGGCTCGAGGAATGGGTTGCCGCCAGAGCCGGTGCGGAAGCAGTTGCTCGCGCCTGGCGAGCAGCCGGTCGGCTGGTCAAGATGCAGTGACGGGTTGAGCTGCTGGAAGGTCGGCCGGGTCAGCGTCTTCGTCGCGGCAAGGCGGAGGACCCACGGACGCCCGAAGTGGACGTTGATGTTCAGGTTGGGCAGCCAGTTGGTGTAGTCATTCCGGAAATTGACCGGCGTTGGCGCCCCGGTTGGCGGGAACTGCGTCCCGTTGATGTCGTCACTGGTGCGCACGACGCGCATGCCGAGAATGCCATCGGCGTAGGTCTCGCCTCCGCCCACCCTGAAGGTCGCTTGCGCGTAACCGGCGAGCGTCTTCTCGTTGATGTCGAAGCTGCGGCCAGGATCGACCGGCGGACCGTTGACCGAGCCCTGCCCGGTCAGGTTGATGTTGAACTGACGCAGCTGCGTCAGGTTGCTCCACACGCTGTCGAACGTCGGCGCGTACCAGGTGGTCGGGAACGGCGGCATGTTGTCGCCGCGGAAAGCGGAGTGCAGCAGCTGGTAGTCGAGCGGCACCGCGCTGATTGGGATCGGCGCATGGGTCCCGAGCATGGACCCGCAGCAATAATTGCCGGGGCCGCCGCCACGCGCTGTCAGGTTCCAGTAGAAAGCTCCGGCAGTGTCGGAAGCGTCGCGGTTGACGTAACGCGCTCCCCACTGCAGCTTGTTGAGGAAGCTGATGTCTCTCGGCGTATATTCGAAGTCGAGCCGGGCCTGCCAATCCTTGCCCTTCGGGTCCGCATAATCCTCGAAGAAGCCGCGATAGTCGTAAAACGCCTTGTTCGTCGGATCGAGGCCGACGACCTGGAAGGTCGGGCCGTCGCCACCGGGCAAGCCGGTGAACCAGTTGACCGAATAATTGTTGGTGTTGAGCTCCATGTCGACGCTCTCCACCCGCAGCTTGAAGTGGCTGTAGGTGTGCGCGAAGTCTGCGGTAACCCGCAGCGGCCCGGCGTCGTAACTGCCGCCGACGGCAAACTGGTACGTGTTCGTAGTGCGTCGATTGTTGCCCTTGAAGCCCCAGGTCTCAAATGGGGCGCCCGGACGGTTGACACTCCCGCTAATGACCTTGTTGGTGCCAGGCTCGAGGACCAGGTTGCTTGGCGTGCCGCCCCAGATCGGCTGCGCCCACATGCTGTCGAGCTGGTGCTCGCGATAGCCCTGCCACAGCCCTTCGGCGTAGAGGTTGAGGTCCCCGCGCCGATATTGCAGTGCGGCGTTGACCGACGGACGCCAGCGGTTGCCTTCATTGTAGTGAATTTCGGGCCAGTCAGGCGTCTGGTTGCCGCCCGAAAAGCCGGCGATGAAGAAGCCGTGCCGCCGGACCGAATCCTGGTAGTGGATTCGCGTGTAGGACAGGTTGACCAGCGCCCCGAACTCGCTGTCTCCCGACGTCCACCGATTGCTGATCAGCAGATTGCCATTGATGCTGTTGTCGCGTGACTGGTTGGGATGCAGCGCCCAGATCGACCCGTTGACTTCCAGCCCCTTGAAATCGAACGGACGGCGTGACCGCACGTTGAGCAGACCGGCGATGCCCGGCTCGACCAGGTTTGCGGTCGATGTCTTGAAGGCTTCAACCGCCGCAATCGCGCCTGCCGGGAAATCCTGCAGCGCCACCGAGCGCGTCTCGGCGGTGAAGAGCTCGCGGCCGTTGTAGGTCGTCGGATAATAGACATTGTCGAAACCGCGGATGAGCACGCGCGTCGCTTCGCCGCCGTTGCGCTCGACCTGCACGCCCGGAATGCGCGCGGCGGTGTCGGAAACCGTGATGTCGGGTAGCTTGCCGATATCCTCTGCGACGACCGCGTCGACGACTTGATCACTATTGCGCTTGATGTTCCGCGCCGACTGCAAGGAGCGGCGCAAGCCGGTGACGACAATCGAATCGCCCGTGTCCGTGGTGCCGGCGGTGCTTGCCGGGTTCTGCGGCGCATCCGCATTTTGCGTCGGCTGCGCCGGATTTTGCTGCGCGGTGGCGTTCGGGTCTACCGGGACCGGTGCGCTGCCTTGAGCGAGCACCGGCGTCGACGTGGCGATGAACACCAGGACCGAAGTTGAAACGAGCAGAGTCGATACACGCCGCATGATGAGGCCCCCTCCAGCGACAAAGAAACAACCGTAATTATACGGCTTGTGACAATTCTATGACGCGTGAACGAAAAGTTACAAGCAGCAATCGGGCAACACTAATCCAGATTGGGCGTCCTCAATCGACCTCGGCGAGCAGGTCGTTTACCCGCCGCTCGGCGTC
>Ga0070659_100004420_pt1 | contig 10039 bp, 7 predicted proteins | sample KBSC23metaG_FD_64666 | JGI IMG/M metagenome (GOLD analysis project Ga0070659, IMG submission 64666) | Corn rhizosphere microbial communities from Kellogg Biological Station, Michigan, USA - KBS C2-3 metaG | ecosystem: Host-associated > Plants > Roots > Rhizosphere > Soil ...
GCTCGCGATCAGTGCCGCCGCCATTTCGCGCACATTGGAGTGCAGCTCCTTCGGCGCGACGTCGACCGTTAGCGCGTGGAGATCGGCGAGGAAGAACAGGCACTCGGTTTCCTCTTGCATCCTGACCCAGCGCAGGATGGCGCCGAGCAGATTGCCGAGGTGCAGGCCGCCCGTCGGCTGGATTCCGGAAACGACGCGCATTGGAGGTTTCTCAGGCGGCATCGGTGTAGGGCCTCCTGCGCCGAAGCAGCGATTTCAATTCCTCGCGGTCGGTGCCGCCGAGAATCCAGACCAGCGGGAAATAGACGAGCATCCCGCCGCCGACGATCGCCATGACGCCGGCGAGGCGGTGGCCGACCGAGCCGACGAACCAGCCTGACAGGCCCATGCGGATGCCAATGAGCGCTACGACCATCGCCCCTGCGGCAACGAACTGACGCGCAAGCCGCGAGGCGAGCCACCGCTCAACCCGGAAATGGCCACGTCGGTGCAGGATCGCATAGAGAATCGCGCAATTGAGCCACGAACTCAGCGCCACTGCAGCCGCCAGGCCGCCGATGCCGAAGGGTGGGATCAAGGCGAAGTTGAGCGCGACGTTCACGACGAGAACGACGATCGCGATTTTGACCGGTGTCGCCGTGTCCCGTCGGGCATAAAAGCCCGGAGTCAGGACCTTTACCAGCACGTAGGCTGGAAGGCCGAGAGCCATGATCGAAAGCGTCAGCGCGGCATAGTGCGCATCCTCGGCCTTGAACCGGCCGCCTTCGAAGATCGCTGAGACGAGCGGAAGTGCGCTGACCGCGAGCGCAAGCGCTGCCGGAAGACAGAGCAGCATCGCCAGCTCCGCCGCCTGTCCCTGGACCCGCGCCGCCTTGTCCGTTTCGCCAATATCGACGTGGCGGCTGACCTGAGGGAGGATCGCGGTACCGAGCGCCGCTCCGATCACTCCGAGCGGAAGCTGATTGAGGCGGTCCGCATAGTTGAAATAGCTGACGGCGCCGGTGCCGATACGAGTCAGGAAGAACGTATCGATGAGGATGCTCATCTGATAGACGCCCGCCCCCAGCGTCGCCGGAAGCACCACGCGTACGAATTGGCGCACTCCGGGCGTCATCCGCGGCTTCCGGACCTTAAGCACGATCCCGGCGCGCTTGCAGGCGATCATCAGTAGCGCGAGCTGAAGTACACCGCCGGTCGTTACCGCCACCGCCAGCGCAATTGCAGTGATTTTACCGCCGGTCGGCACGACGATCAGCGCGACCAGCATGGCCAGATTGAGCAGCGCTGGGGCGAAGGCGGCTGCCGTGAAGCGCGCAATGCTGTTCAGGATGCCCGAGAATAGAGAAACAAGGCTGATCAAGAGCAAGTAAGGGAAAGTGATGCGGGTAAGAAAGGTCGCCAAGTGCAGCTTGTCGCCCGTCCAGCCAGTGAACGGAATCATGAAGAGGGGCATGATTATTTCAAAGAGGAGCGTGAAGAGGATCAGGGTAGGCAGAAAGACCGCCAACACCTCCTCCGAAAAACTCCTGGCTTCGTCTTCACCCCCAGATTGTAAGCGCTGGCTATAGAGCGGCACGAACCCCGCCGAGAAAGCGCCTTCGCCGAAGAGCCGCCGAAACGTGTTGGGCAGGCGGAATGCGACCAGGAAAGCGTCGGTAAAGACGCCGGCACCTAGCACGCGCGCCATCATCATCTCGCGCGCGAAGCCGGCGATGCGGCTTACCATCGTCAGGCCGCCGATCGTGCCAGTCGATTTGATCAGGTTCATGCGTGCGCGTCCCCGGCTGAGCGGGTCAGGCTTCGGTGGGCGCCGGTTCGCTTCCGCCTTGTCCGCCGCCGATCGGCTGCTGCTGGGCAGGGTCGACCTGGGCCATATAGGCCGCGGCGAAGTCAATCGGGTCGAGCATTAGCGGCGGGAACCCGGTGTTCGACACCGCTTCGGAAATGACTTGGCGGGCGAAGGGGAAGAGCAGCCGCGGCGCTTCGATCAGCAGGAAGGGCGGGAGCGCTTCCTCGGGCACGTTGCGGATGGCGAAGAGGCCAGCGTAGCTGAGGTCAACGACGAAATGGACGCCATTGTCCGAACGAGCCGAAATGTCGAACTTCAGCGTGACCTCATGGACTCCCTCTCCGGCGCCTTGGACGTTGAGATTGAACTGGACATCCAGGCTTGGCTGGACCTGCCAGGAATAGACTTGCGGAGCGCTCGGATTTTCGACCGACAGGTCCTTCACATATTGGGCAAGGATCGAAACCTGGGGCTGGCTATCGTCGCCTGCGCCGTTGCCGCCCAAATTGGTTTCCTGGTCCGCCATTAATGCTGTCCTTACAAGTTGTTGTGCTGTGCCGGAGCCGTCTGGAAGTGCCGGCGTTTCAGGGCCGTGCGCCTAGCAGCCGTGTTTATGAGGCGCAATGGCGCCCTCGTGCGTTGTGCGGTGTTGGAATATTTACCTCAAGCGCACTATGTTGGCGCTTGAGACTCATAGGATCCCAAATTGACCGTAATTGTCATCCTTGCCCTCGTTGCCCTCTTCATCGGGCTGCGCCTCTACAGCGTGCTCGGCGAGCGCACGGGCCATGAACAGCAACCCATCCTGAAGCCCGCAGAGTCGGACGCGCGCGCCGCACCGCCTGTAGCTCGGCCGCCGGTTGCCCAGCCTGCACCCGTCGAGACCGGCGACATGGCCTTCGTGCCGACGGCAGGCCCAGGCGTTCGCGCGATCCTTGCAGCCGATCCGAACTTCGACGTCGCCCGTTTTCTCGATGGCGCCAAGTCGGCCTACCGGATGATCCTCGAAGCCTTCTGGAAGGGCGATCTCGACGCGTTGAAGTCTCACGTGGATCCGCACGTCTACGAGGCATTCGCGGCCGCCGTTGAGCAGCGCCAAAAAGATGGTCTGAAGCTCGATAATCGGCTCGTGACCATCGATCAGGCGGTAATCTCCGAGGCAACGCTCGAGCGTGGAGTTGCAGCGATCACGGTTCGCTTTGAGGCGGATATTGCGGCTGTCACGCGGAATGCGGAAGGACAGGTCGTCGCCGGATCGCTGAGCGACGCCGTGCAAACTCGCGATCTTTGGACTTTCCGCCGCGACACGGGATCTCGCGATCCTAACTGGGTGCTGATCGAGACCGACGAGGAAGAGTGAGGCTGCTAGCTAGGGTCGCCACGGCGGCGTGCCTCGTCCTTCTGTCAGCCTGCGCCGCTAGACCGACTCCGCCCCCAGAGACACCTGCCGCGCCAACGCCGCGACCGTCGCCGGCACCAACGCCTACGCCAGTCCCGCCACCTTCGCCGGCCGGCCGGAATGCGGTCGAAACGGGCGTGAAGCTCGAAACTCCCCGCGTGCTGAAGCAGGAGGAAGCGGTGAGGGCGCTCGCTGCCTTCCGCACCAGCTGCTCCTCCGTGACCACGCGAGCTGATTCCTCCGGCCTGACACAGGGAAGCGACTGGCGACCACTATGCGCACAAGCGGCGAGCCTCGACCCGAGCTTTGCGCCAGGCTTTTTCTATTACGGTTTCGACTGGGTGAAGGTTGGTGACGGCCGCGCCTTTGCAACCGGATACTATGAGCCTGAAATCGAAGGTTCCCGAACGCCGCAGCCGGGCTACATCCCAATCTACCGGCTCCCGCCCGATCTCATCCGCTGTACCAAACCTGACGGCACTACCGGGCGCGGCCGCACGGATGCGACTGGCACTTGCGTCCTTTATTACACGCGAGCCGAGATCGATGACGGAGCATTGGCGGGGAAGGGGCTGGAGTTGGCCTGGGCGAAGGACCCGGTCGACCTCTTTTTCCTCGAGATCCAGGGCTCCGGTCGGATTCGCTTTGACGACGGCACGGTCATGCGGGTCGGCTATGCCGGCCAGAACGGCCGCGACTATGTTGCCATTGGGCGGTTGCTTCGCGACCGCGGCATTCTTCCGCCTGGTGGCGCGAACATGCAGGCGATCAAGGACTGGATCCGCGCCAATCCCGACCAGGGCCACGAACTGATGCGCGAGAACCTGTCCTACGTCTTCTTCAAGGAGCTGACAGGGCCGGGCCCGCTCGGAGCGCTCGGCGTCCCGGTGACACCGCGCGCCAGCGTTGCCACCGATCCGAACTACACGCCGCTAGGGGCGCCGATCTACCTTCACAAGGCTGACCGGCCAGAGATCGACGGTCTGTGGGTCGCGCAGGATACGGGCGGTGCGATCAAAGGGCCGAACCGGTTCGACACCTTCTGGGGGGCAGGCCCCGAGGCGGTTGCGATCGCCGGCGGTATGTCTGCGTCTGGCGAGGCGCTGATCCTGTTACCCAAGGGCGTTGTCGTACGTGCGCTCGCTCAGCACTGAGGAGAACGAGCTGTGGGCGCGCGTTGCCTCGACCATCCGTCCGCTGTCGCGTACGAAAGTGGCGAGCGAAACCACTGAAAAGCCGCACCAATTTGCCCAAGCAAAGACCGCGTTGCCAATAACCAGGCCAGCGGCAGTCGCTCCCACCAAGCGAGTTCCAATTGGCGAGCGGACGCTTGACGGCAGTTGGGATAAGCGACTCCGCGGCGGAGCCATCGGGCCTGGTCGCACGATTGATCTGCACGGAATGACTCTCGATGGCGCTTGGGCGGCCATCGACCGAGGTCTTGAGCAGGCTATCACACGCGGCGACCGGGTAATCTTGTTAATCACGGGTCACCATCGCCCGGGCGAGCCACCGATCCAGCGCGGCCGCATCCGCGCCGTTGTTCACGACTGGCTCGCGGCCTCCCGACACGCTCGTAACATTGCAGCGGTCCGAGGCGCGCACCGACGCCACGGAGGCGGAGGCAGCCTCTATCTCATTTTGAAACGACCGGAGCGCCGATGACTATTTCTTAACCTCAAATCATTACCGCGAGTGCGTAGGCGGAGAGTTTCCGCCGAAAGGCGCACAAGGCGAGATGACCGCAGGCACGGCCCAGAAGATCAGCAACGCGATTCTGTCCGGGGCCGCGGGTGTTGCCTCGTTCCTGTTTTCGCTGATTGCGCTCCTTTACCTCACAGAATTCGATCAAAAGATCGTCGCTTCGCTCGTCGCCGGCGCATTCTGTCTTCTGGTCAGCTACATTGCGTCGGAGAGGCCGAACAGCGAGAGCGCTCGCGCACTGGCCGCCCTCAGCGACCGACTTATGGCCGTCGAGGACGGCGACCTCACTTCGCCGGCTCCGGCCTCTGTGCAGGAGAACATGCCCAAGCTCGCGGCGGCGGTGGACAGTCTGTTCGCCGAGGTTCGTGCCTCGATCGAGAACGCCCATGCGCTCGGCATGTACGATCCGGTGACGTCGCTGCCGAACCGCCTTCATTTTCGCTCTGAAGCAGACAAGCTCATCTGCGACGTGGCCGATGGCGCAAAGTGCGCCATGCTGTTTGTCGACCTCGACCGCTTCAAGATGGTCAACGACAGCCTGGGCCACGCACGTGGCGACCAGCTGCTGATCATGGTCGCAAACCGGCTGCGCGTGGTCGTCAACGCCGAGTATAGCGGCAGTGCGCGCACTCGGCCGCTGCTTGCTCGCCTTGCGGGCGACGAATTCACGATTTTCTTCCCCGATATCGAAACGGTTGCCGAGATCGAGCGGGTGGCTCGACGGATCGCCCTCGCGATTTCCGAGCCCTTCGAGCTTTGCTCTCACAGCGTCGACATTGGCGCGTCGATCGGAGTCGCCATTTCGCCTGACCATGGCGCTAGCATCGAGGCGTTGATGCGTGCGGCGGATATCGCGATGTACCGCGCCAAGCAGAGCGGCGGCGGGCAGCATTGCCTCTTCAGCGCCGAGCTCGCCGCCGAGCACCAGGAGCGCGTCGACACTGAAAAGGCGCTGACCGAGGCCGTACAGCGGGGCGAGTTCATGCTCGCGTTCCAGCCCCAAATGAGCCTGGTAACTGGAGAGGTAGCCGGAGCCGAGGCACTGCTGCGCTGGAATCATCCCCGGGAGGGCTTGCGGATGCCCGCGACCTTCATTCCGGTCGCCGAGCGGACCGGCCTTATCGCGGAAATCGGCGAGTGGGTGGTCGGGGAAGTGGCTGCCACACTTGGCAACTGGACTCGCGACGGGTTCGACGGCCGCCTGGCGTTCAACATCAGTCCGCGGCAAGTCGAGCGGCCCGACTTTTTCGCGAAGCTGCGCCAGAATTTCGACGACGCTGGCGTGCCCCTGTCCGTGATCGAGCTCGAATTCACGGAGAGCGCTGCAATGGAAGTCAGTGCTCCCGTGCTCGAGGAAATTGCCGGGCTTCGCGCTGACGGTGCATGCATCGCGATCGACGATTTCGGCACGGGCTATTCGAACCTCGCGCGGCTGCGCTCAATGCCCCTCGATCGCGTCAAGCTCGACCCGTCGCTGATCGCCGACATCGAGACAAGCGAAAAGGCGCGCGTGATCGTTCAGGCTGTCATCCAGCTGATCAAAGGCGTCGATTGCGAGATCGTCGCCGAAGCGGTCGAGACGGTCGCGCAGGCCGATATCCTTCGCGCCATGGGCTGCGACATTGTCCAAGGCTATGTCTTCGCGGCCGCGATGTTCGAGGACGAGTTCCTCGCCTGGACCAGCAACGCCCGCGGCCGCGAGGCGAAATCGGTCGCCTGACGCATCAAAATCCAGTTTCTAATATTGTGGTATCGGCGCTGGGGAGAACCCTTTGCCGTTCCGGGCGTTCGTGCGACCAGTGGGTGTCCAAACCAGGGGCATGATGGCCTTTACCTTCGACAGCTTTTTCCAGGCGGGGTTCGAGTGCTCGTCGCACAGGCGAAAGGACGGCGTGCGTCTCGACCTCATCAAGGCGACCGCGCACGACAAACACGCCCTCCGCGACTATCGCCAGTGCCGCGAGCTCGGCTTTCGGACGCTTCGCGACGGTGTCAGATGGCATCTGATCGAGAAGACGCCGGGCCAGTACGATTGGTCGAGCTGGATGCCGATGCTCGAGGCCGCCGAAAGCGTGGGCGTCCAGATCATTTGGGATTTATTCCATTACGGGTCGCCGGATTGTGTCGACCAGGGCGCGCCCGACTTTCCTGACCGTTTCACAGAGTTCGCGCTCGCCGCGCTCGAGGTGCAGCAGTCGGTCAGCGATCGGCCGCCACTCGTCTGTCCGCTCAACGAGATCAATTTCCTGTCGTGGGCCGTTGACGATGGATATTTTCCCCCGGTCGGACCGAACCAGCGCGGCTGGATGAAGGACCAGCTCGTCAGAACGGCGATCACCGCGGCACGGGCGATCAAACAGCGCTGGCCAAGAGCGACGATCGTCTGGGCGGAGCCCTTGATCCATATCGCCCCGCACGACCATCGTCGTCAAACCATACGCGGCGCCAAAGCGAATCTTCAGGGGATGTACGAGGCCTATGACTGGATCATGGGCACGGCGAGGCCCGAGCTCGGCGGCGATCTGTCGCTGGTCGATGTGGTCGGATGGAATTTCTACCCGCACAACCAATGGTATTGGAAAGGGCCTACCATTCCGATGGGCCATCACGAATATCGGCCGCTCGCGGACATGTTGGTCGAAATGGCGGAGCGCTACGGCAAGCCGATCTTCCTCTCGGAAACCGGCGCGGAGGGGACGGGCAAGCCGTCGTGGCTCCATTACGTCTGCAGCGAGGTGCGCGATGCGATGTCGCGCTGCGCCGATGTTCGCGGCATCTGCTGGTACCCGATCACCGCCTATCCGGGCTGGGACAATTCACGCCACGCCGAGACCGGGCTCCTCTCCAGTATCGTTGCGGACGGTTCGCGCCACGTCGATCAGCGTTTGCTCGCCGAATTTGAGGTGCAACGAGCCCTTTTCCCTGGCGCGTCCGAGGAAGAGCGAAGGTTTGCGGCTGGAGCGCGATACTAAGCGACCGGCGCCACCTGCGGCTCGTCCGAGGGCGTGCCCACGTGGGGCCAACCATCCCGCCATTCGATCTTGTCGATGAGCAGGATCCGCCGGCTGTTGATCTCGTCCTCCTGCCGTTGGCGCGGACGGTTCACGTCGATCGCATGATAGATGATCCACTCCTGACCCGCCTTGTCGGTCACGATGCAATTGTGGCCAGGCGCTAGCCAGCGCTCGCTCTTGAACAGCATCAGGCTGTGCGGCACGCCCTTCGCCTGCTCCAGCGTTTCGAAGGGCCCCATGGCGCTTCGGGAGCGCGCGACCATGACGCCATATTCCGCGTCTGGTCCGCAGCAATTATCGCCCGAGTAGAAGAGGTAGTAGAAATCGTCGTGGCGGATCACCCAAGCGGCTTCGACGAGCCGCGGGAAACCGCCTTTCTTGCCGTTCGGCCAGACGAGATTGATCGGTTCGCTTCCTGGTACGAATGAGCAGCGGTCCTCGGCCAGCTCCTGCACTTTGATCGGTTGAAAGCCCGATCCCCAATAGAGCAGCTTCTTGCCCGTGACCGGGTCGTCATAGGCCATCGGATCAATATATTCGAAGCCCATCCCCAGCAGCAGCGGCATGCCTATGTCGACGAACGGACCAGTTGGAGACTTGGATGTGGCGACGGCCAGGCAATGGCCGCGCTCCGGCTCGTGACAAACGTCGGGCGTCGCCGAATAGTACATGAAGTAGGTCGAGCCGTCGAAGATGACGCTTGGTGCCCAGAAGTCCTGCGTCGTGCTCGCCCAGCCGGGCTTCTCCGGTAGCGCGTCGCCAAGATGCTCCCAGTGGATAAGGTCGCTCGAACGGGCAAGCTGGATGTTGATCCACTTGTCGTCGAGCAGCGTCTGCGTCGCGTAAGCGTAATAGTAGCCGTCCGGTGCGAGGATCACCGCCGGATCGGGGAAGTCGCCGTCGAAGATCGGGTTGAGGTATTTGCCCTTCGCAGCGGGCACGAGCGGAGCAGCCGCGCTGCCTGGGCCGACAGCAGAAAAGTCCTCAGAATCTAGTGGGGTACGCATGGGGCGCCCATATGGGCCATTTGGCGGAAGTGAAAGCGGCATTCCTGTTCGCATCTGGTGAATTGATCGCGAACGACAGTTGCACGGAACCGCTTAACCGCTGCTGTCAGCCGTGGCTGAGCGCCTTGCGAACCACCCGCTCATAGATGCGCGACAATGCATGGATGTCGTCCACTGCGGCGCATTCGCCGATTTTGTGCATGGTCGCGTTGGGCAGGCCGAAATCGACAACTGGGCAGAGCTGAATGAGAAAGCGGCCGTCGGACGTGCCGCCGCTGGTCGATAGGTCAGGCTTGGCGCCGGTTTCTTCTTCGATGGCTTCCACGACCACGTCGTAGAGCCGCCCCGGCGGGGTCAGGAATGCCTCGCCGGAGATTCGTGCCGTGACCTTCGCGCCCGGCGCCTCATGCGCTGCGATTTCCTTCACCAGGTCGATCAGGTCGGGGCCCTTGTGAAGGTTGTTGAAGCGGATGTTCAGCTGCGCCGTGGCCGAACCGGGAATGACGTTGCTGGCGTTGGTCGGCGTCGAAATCGCCGTGAATTCGAGGTTCGACGGCGGAAAAACGTCGGTGCCGTCGTCGAGGTGGACTGCGTCGAGCGCCGCGATGACGCGCGCGAGCTTCGGCACCGGATTGTCGGCGCGGTGCGGGTAGGCGACATGACCCTGCGTACCCGGAACCTCGACCCACATGTTGACCGAGCCTCGGCGGCCGATCTTCACCGTGTCGCCCAGACGCTCGACCGATGTCGGTTCGCCGATCAGGATCATATCAGGGCGGATTTGCCGCTCGTTCAACCAGTCAATGATCCGCGGGGTCCCGTAGGTCGCATAGCCTTCCTCGTCGCCGGTGATCAGCAGCGACAGCGTGCCGTCCGTGTCGCCGATCCGCGACAGCGCGGCGACATAGGCGGCGATCGCGCTCTTCATGTCGTTGGCGCCGCGGCCGACCAGCAGCCCGTCCTCGACGGTCGCCTCGAACGGGTCGCTGTTCCAACCCTCGCCTGCGGGAACGACGTCGAGATGCCCCGCGAAACCGAAATGCGGCGATCCCTCGCCACGAATCGCGACCATGTTCTCGGTGGGGCCATCGGGTGCCTCGCCCATCACCCAGCGGTGGCAGGTGAA